>RCUT01000403.1_pt1 | contig 22807 bp, 16 predicted proteins | sample 2166171 | NCBI WGS metagenome assembly RCUT01 (sample SAMN09932757, study PRJNA488358) | compost metagenome | isolation source: compost soil in 4-hydroxybenzoic | place: Germany: Experimental Botanical Garden
TGTCGATCCTGCAGGCGATCAGAATCTTTCTTTTTTACCTGCTGCTGGGCACCAGTTCGCTGCTGTGGTGCTCGCTGAGCTTCTTCGTCGCGCCGTTCCTGTCGTTCCCCAAGCGCTACAAGTTCATCAACGTGTACTGGTGCCGTTGCGCGTTGTTCCTGGTGCGCACCATCCTGGGTATCGACTACAAGATCACTGGCGCCGAGAACGTGCCTGATGAGCCTTGCGTGATCCTGTCCAACCACCAGAGCACCTGGGAAACCTTCTTCCTTTCCCAGTATTTCTCGCCGCTGAGCCAGGTGCTCAAGCGCGAGTTGCTGTACGTGCCGTTCTTCGGTTGGGCCATGGCCATGCTGCGGCCGATCGCGATCAACCGCGACAACCCCAAGGAAGCCCTGCGCCAGGTAGCCAGCAAGGGTGACGAGCTGCTCAAGCAGAAGACCTGGGTGCTGATCTTCCCGGAAGGCACCCGCGTGCCATTCGGCACCATGGGCAAGTTCTCCCGTGGCGGTACCGCGCTGGCAGTGAATGCCGGGCTGCCGGTGCTGCCGATTGCCCATAACGCCGGCAAGTTCTGGCCGAAGACCGGTTGGGGCAAGCGCGCTGGCACCATCGAGGTGGTGATTGGCGAACCGATGTACGCCAACGGCACCGGGCCACGGGCCATCGCCGAGCTCAACGACCGCGCCGCGGCGTGGAACGAAGCGACCCAGCGGGCCATGGGTTCGCTGCCGCCAGCAGAGGAAAAACCCCAGGAACAGATGGCCTGACCATCTGTGGATAACTTGTGAACTGTTTTTGGATTAAAAGCCTGAATTGATCGCTAAGTGTTTGAATTAGCTGTTTATTTCTGTGTATGACATTTTTCTGAAAATCGTGCATAAGTTTTTTCGGGGCATAAGAAAACCGGCTTTTACAGCCGGTTTTTTTATGGGCTCGGAAGCAGGATTGCACCATCTGTGGGAGAAGACTGTGGGAGCGGCCTTGCGTCGCGAAAGGGCCGCAAGGCGGCCCCAGCAATTCATGCATCACAGCTGAAATCCTGGGGCCGCTGCGCAGCCCAATCGCGACACAAGGCCGCTCCCACAAAAAGCGCTTCAGCGCCTGAGCATTTGGTGCAGGCCTTGAGCTGTCAGATCTTGTCGATATCCACATCCTTGGTTTCTTTCAGGCAGAAAATGCCCACCACCAGGCTGACCCCGGTCACCAGCACCGGGTACCACAGCCCGTAGAAGATATCCCCGGTATACACCACCAGCGCGAACGACACCGTTGGCAGGAAGCCACCGAACCAGCCGTTGCCAATGTGGTAGGGCAGCGACATCGAGGTGTAGCGGATGCGGGTCGGGAACAGCTCGACCATCACCGCCGCCAGCGGGCCATAGGTCATGGTCGCGATCAGGATCATCGCCACGATCAGCACCACCACCATCACCTGGTTGACCTGCCCAGGGTCGGCCTTGGCCGGGTAGCCGGCCTGTTCCACCGCCGCACGCATGGCCGCTTCGTCGAAGCCGTTGATGGTCTTGTCACCGATGTTGACCACCACATCGCTGCCGGCCACATCCACCGAGCTGTACGGTAGGCCCTGCTTGACCAGGAAGGTCTTGACCTTGTCGCACGGGCTGTCGAAACGCGCCTTGCCCACCGGGTCGAACTGGAAGGTGCAGCCTTGCGGGTCGGCGGTGACCACGATCGGCGCCTGCCGGCTGGCCGCATCGATCTGTGGGTTGGCGTAGTGGCTCAGCGCCTTGAACAGCGGGAAGTACAGCACCGTGGCCAGCAGCAGGCCAAGCATCAGGATCGGCTTGCGGCCGATACGGTCGGACAACCAGCCGAAGAACACGAAGAACGGCGCACCGATCACCACGCTGATGATCAGCAGGGTGTTGGCCTGGGCCGGGTCCATCTTCAGCATCTGGGTCATGAAGAACAGCACGTAGAACTGCGCCGTGTAGAAGGTCACGGCCTGCCCGGCGTTGATGCTGAACAGGGCGGTGAGCACCACTTTCAGGTTTGGCCAGGAGGTGAACGACTCACGGATCGGCGACTTGCTGACCTTTCCCTGGGCCTTCATTTTCACGAAGGCCGGCGACTCGTGCATGCTCATGCGGATCCAGGTGGAAATCGCCAGCAGCACGATCGACAGCAGGAACGGCAGGCGCCAACCCCAGGTTTCGAACTGGTCGCCACTGATATAGCGGCTGCCCAGCACCACCACCAGCGACAACAACAGGCCAAGGGTGGCGGTGGACTGGATGAAACCCGTGTGGAAACCGCGCTTGCCGGGCGGCGCATGCTCGGCCACATAGGTGGCCGCACCGCCGTATTCACCACCCAGCGCCAGCCCCTGCAGCATGCGCAGGACCACCAGGATGATCGGTGCCGCAATGCCGATGCTGGCGTAGGTGGGCAACAACCCCACCGCGAAGGTGGACAGGCCCATCAGCACGATGGTGACCAGGAAGGTGTACTTGCGCCCGATCATGTCGCCCAGCCGGCCGAACACCAGCGCGCCGAACGGCCGCACCAGGAAGCCGGCGGCAAAGGCCATGAGGGCGAAGATGAAGGCGGTGGTGTCGTTCACGCCAGCGAAGAACTGCTTGCTGATGACCGCTGCCAGCGCACCATAGAGAAAAAAGTCATACCACTCGAAAACTGTCCCGAGGGATGACGCGAAAATGATCTTGCGTTCTTCACGACGGCTGGAGCTGCTGGCCGCCGCACCCTGCTCTTGGATGTAATCCGACATCGTTGCTGTCCTCGGCCCGCAGGCCACAGTGATTATTCTTTTTGTTCCACTGTCGGCGACCGTAGACCGCTAGCCGCCGGTGTTGCACGCACCCGGGTCAGGGCGTCGGTATCGCGTCTTCATTCAGATAGGTTTGGGTAGCAGCTCCTTTGAGGATCAGTTGCGCCGCCTTCTCGGCGATCATCAGGGTGGGTGAACAAGTATTGCCGGAGGTGATCTGCGGCATGATCGAGGCGTCCGCCACGCGCAGGCCAGGGATGCCGTGTACGCGCAACTGGTTATCCACAACGTCCAGTTCGCCATTGCCCATGCGGCAGGTGCCGACCGGGTGGAAGATGGTGGTGCCGATCTTGCCGGCGGCTTCGAACAGCTCTTCTTCGGTTTGCAGGGCTGGGCCCGGCAGGTATTCCTTGGGGTCGAACGCAGCGAGGGCAGGGGCCTGGACGATACGCCGGGTAAGGCGAATGGAATCGGCGGCGACGCGCAGGTCCTGGGGGTCGCTGAGGTAGTTGGGGTCGATCAGCGGTGTGCTGTTCATGTCGCTGCTGCGGATATCGATACGCCCGCGGCTGGCCGGGCGCAGGTTGCACACCGAGGCGGTAAAGGCCGGGAACCTGTGCAGTGGCTCGCCGAAGCGCTCAAGTGACAGCGGCTGCACGTGGTACTGCAGGTTGGCGGTGGCCTGCTCCGGGCTCGAACGCACGAACGCGCCCAGTTGGCTCGGCGCCATGGCCAGCGGGCCACTGCGGTCATAGAGGTAGCGCAGGCCCATGCCCATCTTGCCCCACAGGCTGTTGGCCATCTGGTTCAGGGTACGGGTATTGCGGATCTGGTAGATCAGGCGCAGTTGCAGGTGATCCTGCAGGTTGCCGCCAACACCGGGCATGTCGTGACGCACGCCAATGCCCAGGCTTTCCAGTAACTGCCGCGGGCCGATGCCGGAGCGCTGCAGGATACCGGGAGAGCCCACAGCACCCGCACAGAGGATGATCTCGCGACGTGCCGCAAACTCGTGCCAGGCACCCTGCCAGAACGCCTTCACCGCCCGTGCACGGGTGTTGTTGAGCAGCACCTGGTCAACCTGAACGCCGGTCAGCACGGTGAGGTTGGGGCGATCCTTGATCGGCCGCAGGAAAGCCTTGGAAGCGTTCCAGCGCACACCGCTGCGCTGGTTGACCTGGAAATATCCACAGCCCTGGTTGTCGCCGGTATTGAAGTCATCGACCTTGCCGATGCCGCTTTGCTCGGCGGCATCACGGAAGGCATCGAGGATCGGCCAGCTGTAGCGCTGGCGCTCGACCCGCCATTCGCCATCACCACCGTGGTGCTCGCTGGCGCCGGCAAAGTGGCTTTCGCTGGCCTTGAACAGCGGCAGTACGTCCTTCCAGGCCCAGCCGTCATTGCCTTGCTCGGCCCAACGGTCGTAGTCGGCGGCCTGGCCGCGCATGTAGATCATGCCGTTGATCGAGGAGCAGCCACCCAGCACCTTGCCGCGCGGATAGCCCAGCGCACGACCGCCCAGGCCGGGCTGCGCCTCGGTCTTGAAGCACCAGTCGGTGCGCGGGTTGCCGATGCAATAGAGATAACCGACGGGGATATGGATCCAGGGATAGTTGTCGCGCCCACCCGCTTCCAGCAGCAGCACTCGGCAGGAAGGGTCGGCGGACAAACGATTGGCCAACAGGCAACCGGCGGGACCGGCCCCTACGACCACGTAGTCGAAGACAGAATCGGCTGATGGCATGTGCAACCTCGCGCCTGTTTTTTATTCTTGTCCCGATCCATCTTAGTGAGTAATTTCGTGGAGGAAACACGAGATTTCGCGCAGCCGCTGTGCGTTTTAGCACAGTGGTAAGTCTGTACTGGCCTCTTCGCGGGCACGCCCGCTCCCACAAGGTAACGCGATCCCTGTGGGAGCGGGCGTGCCCGCGAAGAGGCCGGAACGAACTGCCAAAAAGGATCAGCATGTTCGACTGGAACGATCTGCGGTTTTTCCTCGAGTTGCAGCGCAGCGGCAGGCTGCTTACCGCCGCCAAGCGCCTCAACACTACCCACAGCACCGTGGCCCGGCACATCGAGAGCATCGAGCAAAGCCTGGGCACCGCGCTGTTCGTGCAGCATGCCCAGGGCTATGAACTGACCCCCTCGGGCCAGGCCCTGCTCAAGCACGCCGAAGCCATGGAAAACGTCGCCCTGCTGGCGCAGGAGGAAATCACCCAGGCCATCACGCCGCTGGGCAAGATTCGCCTGGGGGTGACCGAAGGCATCGGCATCATGTTCTTCACCCCACGCATGAATGCGCTGTTCGACCGCTACCCCGGCCTGGAAGTGGAGCTGGTGGCAGTGCCGCGCTTCGTCAGCATCCTCAACCGCGAGGCGGAGATCAGCATCCACCTGGAACGGCCCAACGCCGACCTGCTGATCACCCGCAAGCTCACCGACTATCGCCTGGCCCTGTACGCCAGCCAGGACTACCTGGATCGCGCGCCCCCGTTGCGCAACCGTGAGGACCTGGCCCGGCACAGCTGGATCGGCTACGTCGACGACTTGCTGTTCAGCCAGGAACTGCTGTTTCTCAACAGCTTCTGCCGGGCCCCCAACGTGGTGTTTCGCAGCACCAGCGTGATCGCCCAGCAAACCGCCGCCCGCGCCGGGCTGGGCATCGCCGTACTGCCCAACTACATGGCCCGCCACGACCCGACGCTGGTGCGCGTGCTGCCTGGCGAAACCATCCAGCGCAGCTACTGGATCTGCACCCGCCGCGAACTGCACAAGTCGGTGCGCCTGCGGGTAGTGTGGGACTACCTGCTGGCGCTGTGCGCGGCAGAACAGAGCGAGCTGCTAGCCCAGTAGCGCCTTGCCGGCCAGCAGTAGGGCCGCAGCCCAACCGGCCACGGCAAACATCTGCTGCAAGCGCGGCCCGGCCAGCCTGGCCGCCAATGGCCGCGCCAGCAGCAGGCCGAGCACCGCACCGACGGCGAACGGGGCGCCAACCTGCCAGTGCATGACCCCTGCCAGGCTGGCGCTGACCACACTGCCGGTGGACACCAGCGCGATCACCGCCAGCGAAGTGGAAACGATGCTGGCCATGCGCAGGTTGGTGTAGCGGTTAAGGGCCGGGATGATGACAAAGCCACCGCCCACGCCGAGCAGGCCGGACAGCAGCCCGGACAATGCGCCGGTGAAGGCCAGGGCGCGCGCGCAGGGCAGGGTCCAGCGCAAACGGCCCTGCAACGGGTTCAGCACGCAGGGTTCGATGTAGCGATGGGCATCATTGGCTTCGCCGCGCAGCTCCTTGGCCGCCTTGCGCCAGATGCGCAGGCAGGCATACACCAACACCCCGGCGAACACCAACTGCAGTGGCGTGTTCGGCAGGCGGTGCGCCAGCATCAGCCCGAACGGCGCCGCTGCCACACCGATCAATGCGATGAACAGCGCCGCCCGATAGCGCACCAGGCCCTGCCGCAAGCCCAGCACAGCACCCACCGCTGCCGCCATGCCTACGGCCAGCAGGCCGACCGGTGCCGCCTCGACCATCGACAGCCCCAGGCCGAACACCAGCAAAGGCACTGCGAGAATGCCACCGCCGGCACCGGTCAACGCCAGCACGGCACCGATGATCGCGCCCAGGCCCGCTCCCAGTATTTGATGTTCGATCACTGCCGACCCTCGGCTACCAACGGCTGTGGCCGTGCCAGCCACTCGCGGCCCTTGAGCATGCCTTTCCAGTACAAGGGTGGCAGCACCTGCGCCTTGAGCAACCAGGCCAGACGCGTCGGCTTGCGGCCATCCAGCAACCAGTTGGGGAAGCTTGGAGCCAGCTTGCCGCCATAGGTGAACTCGGCCAGGACGATCTTGCCGCGCTCGACGGTGAGCGGGCACGAGCCATAACCATCGTACTGGGCCAGGGTAGGCAACCTGCCCAGGGCCACCAGCACGTTGTTGGCCACGACCGGAGCCTGCTTGCGTGCAGCGGCGGCGGTCTTGGCATTGCTGGTGTTGGTCACGTCCCCAAGGGCATGGACATTGGTGAAGTGGCGATGGCGCAGGGTGTGCGGGTCGACATCGACCCAGCCGGCGCTGTCGGCCAACGGACTTTCACGAATGAAGTCCGGTGCCACCTGCGGCGGTACCACGTGCAGCATGTCGAAGGCCTCGATACGGGTTTCGCTGCTGCCATCGGCCAAGGTTCGCACGAAGGTGGCGCGCTTGTTCGGGCCGTCCACGGCGACCAGGCGGTGGGAAAAATTGAGGTCCACGGCGTACTTGTCGATGTACTTCATCAGTGCGGGCACGTAGTCCGCCACTCCGAACAACACTGCGCCGGCATTGAAGAAGCTGGCTTTCACAGCCCCCAGGTGACCGTGCCGCAGCCAGTGGTCGCAAGACAGGTACAGCGCCTTCTGCGGCGCGCCTGCGCACTTGATCGGCATGGGCGGCTGGCAAAACAGGGCTCGGCCTTGCTTGAGCTTCAGCACCAGTTCCCAGGTGTAGGGCGCCAGGTCGTAGCGGTAGTTGGAGGTGACGCCGTTGCGGCCCAAGGTCTCGCAGAGGCCATCAATGGCCGCCCAATCCAGCTTGAGGCCGGGGCAGACCACCAACTGTTCATAACTGATGGCGCGGCCGCCTTCGAGGAGGACCAGTTGGCCCAGCGGGTCGAACCCCTGCACACGTGCCTTTATCCAGCGCACACCACGCGGAATGGTCGAGGCCATGGTGCGGGCAGTGCTTGGCGCCTTGAACACACCGGCACCGACCATGGTCCAGCCGGGCTGGTAGTAATGCACTTCGGCGGGGTCGATCAAGGTAACGTCCAGCGACGGGTCACGGCTGATCAGGCTGGAAGCGGTGGCGATACCGGCGGCACCGGCACCGACGATGACCACCTTGTGGTGGTCGGTATTGGCAGGGGACAACAAGGCAGGCATGGCGGTAAATCCTGGAAATCTGATTATGGGGCAGGGCGGTTACAGCTTGTTCAGCGGGATCTTCAGATAGCTCACGCCGTTCTCTTCCGGCGCGGGGAGCTGGCCGCTGCGCATGTTCACCTGCACCGAAGGCAGGATCAGCACGGGCATGTCGAGGGTCTTGTCGCGGGCTTCACGCATGGCGACGAAGCTGTCCTCATCGATGCCCTGGTGGATATGAATATTGTTGGCGCGCTGCTCGGCCACGGTGGTGACGTACTGCATGTCACGGCCACCTGGCAGGTAGTCGTGGCACATGAACAGCCGGGTCTGGTCGGGGAAGGCCAGCAGGCGACGGATCGAGCGGTACAGGGTGCGGGCATCGGCCCCAGGGAAGTCGCAACGGGCGGTACCGTAGTCGGGCATGAACAGGGTGTCGCCGACGAAAACCGCTGTCTCGCCGGCGTCCTCGATCATGAAGCTCATGCACGCAGGCGTGTGCCCCGGGGTGTGCAACGCGCGGGCATGCAGGTTGCCAATGCGGAAACCTTCCTCGTCCTCGAACAGCACATCGAACTGGCTGCCATCGCGGGCGAAGCCAGGCTCGGCGTTGAACAGGGCACCGAACACTTTCTGTACCTGAGTGATGTGCGCGCCGATGGCGGTATGGCCGCCGAGCTTTTCCTTCAAATAGGCCGCTGCCGAAAGGTGGTCGGCATGCACATGGGTTTCCAGCACCCACTGCACGCTGGCTTCAAGCTCGGTCACGCGCTGGATCAGGCGGTCCGCCGACGCAGTGCAGGTGCACCCGGACTTGGGGTCGTAATCCAGCACACTGTCGATCAATGCGCATTGGCGGGTTTCACGGTCCATGACCAGGTAGCTGATGGTCGAGGTCGCCTTGTCGTAAAAGGCGTCCACGTGCAGGTTGTTGCCGATGATCATCGCGTTCTCCAATTTATCCGCCCAGCCTTGTACAGGCGTAGGCAGTGCCAGGAGGTTTATCAAGATGCATGCCAGGCATTTTCCTGCGCTTGGGCCAATTAAACCGGCCCGTTGCTGACAATTGCCGAAGTCAGTGGCAGCGCAGATGGCAGTCGACTGTCAGCCAATGGCAGTGTTTGGCAGTCCTTGTTACCCTGCGCCGGTCATCCAATCGGTGCCGTCATGCCTGAAGCCCATCCCCTCATCCTAGCTTTGGTTTCCTATCTTGAGCACGATGCCCTGCCAACCATCGTGCTGGATACCGACTACAACATCCTGGCGGCCAACGCTGCCTATCGCCGCCAGTTCGGTCGGCATGAGCAGGCGCCGCTGGGTGAGAAATGCCACAAGGTCTCGCACCACTACGCCGTGCCTTGCGACCAGGCCGGCGAGCATTGCCCGATGCGCAAGGCGTGGCAAAGCAAGGTTCCGGAGCGGGTGTTGCACATTCATCACACGCCACGCGGCCCCGAGCATGTGGATGTCGAGCTGCGGCCGATCCTGGATGAACAGGGCAGGGTGGTGGCCTTTGTCGAACGCCTGACCAGCATCACCCTCGCGTCGGCGCAGCCTCAGGAACAAGGCCTGGTCGGCCGGGCGCCAGCGTTCAAGGCGGCCCTGGCCAGCCTGCAACGTGCGGCGCCGGCGCAGATCCCGGTGTTGCTGCAGGGTGAGTCGGGTACCGGCAAGGAACTGTTCGCCCGCGCGGTGCACGTGGGCAGCCCCAGGGCCAACGGCCCGTTGGTGGTGGTCGACTGTACCGGCCTGACCGAGTCGTTGTTCGAGAGCGAGTTGTTCGGCTACGAGAAGGGCGCGTTCACTGGCGCCAACCAGCGCAAGATCGGCCTGGCTGAAGCGGCGCATGGCGGCACCCTGTTCCTCGATGAAATTGGCGAGGTACCGCTGGCGATGCAGGTGAAGCTGCTGCGCCTGATCGAGTCCGGCAGCTTCCGCCCGGTGGGTAGCCTGCGCACAGTGCATTCGGATTTCCGCCTGGTGTCGGCAACCCATAAACCGCTCAGGCAAATGGTCGCGGACGGCACCTTCCGCGAAGACCTGTACTACCGCATCAGCGGCTTCCCGATCCGTCTGCCGGCGTTGCGCGAACGGGTAGAAGACCTGCCCTTGCTCGCCCAGAGCCTGCTGCAGCGCATGGCAGGCAAGCCGACGCCCAGGCTGAGCGACGATGCTTTGCAGCAGCTTGGGCTGCATCCATTCCCGGGCAACATTCGCGAACTGCGCAACATTCTGGAAAGGGCGCGCTTGTTTGCCGATGACGGGCTGATCCGGCCCGAGCATTTGCCGGAGGATATCGGCCCGGCGGGGGCGATCAAGACAGGTGGCCGGCGCAATCACCTGGGTGAGCTGGCGCAGGCACTGGAACAGTTCAAGGGCTCGCGCAGTGAACTGGCCCGTCACCTTGGCCTGAGCGAGCGAACCCTATATCGCCGGTTGAAGGAGCTTGGCCTGAATTGACGCGTTGGCTGTGCCGGCCCTATCACCGGCAAGCTGGCTCTCATAGAACTACACATAAATCATTGATTTAGCATGGCTCTGTGGGAGCGGGCGTGTCGAGCCGTCGAACCGCCACGAACACCGGCGAAGCCGGTGCCATACACCGCGTCGTCTGCTTCGCGGGCACGCCCGCTCCCACAAGGGAAGGTGACACGCTTTCGAACATTGTTCCCTGTGAGACAGCGCAGCCCAAAGGGTTGGACAATCTCCCACAGGTACGTCACAGGACCTGAATACAGCGCCACACCTGTGGGAGCGGGTTTACCCGCGAAGAATTTGACGCGGTGGATGGCACCGGCTTCGCCGGTGTTCGCGGGTAAACCCGCTCCCACAGTGATGGCGCTTCACGGACCTTTACCGGACCTTTACCTCTGTCCTGACATTAAGCGGGAATGATTGTGGTCTGATCAGTTAACCGAACCTGGCAGCCAGTCAGCTCCCGCCAGGCATCAACATGCAGAGGACCGCAAAATGAAGAAAACCCTGACCGTGATCTGCGCCGCGCTCATGCTCAGTGCCCCCTTGGCCAGTTTCGCGCAGCCAGGCCCACCTGACCGGCATGATGGCGGCCCATCGCACCAGGGCAACCCACCGCATGGGCAGCCACAGTACCAAGGCCGACATGATAATGGTCGCGGTCCCGCTTACCGCGACCCAAACTTCCGCCCACAACAGGGCATGCCGGTTCCGCATCAACAGTGGCAACGTGGCCATGTGGTTGACCCGCATTACCGTGGCGACCGGTACTGGGTGACCGACTGGAAAGCACGCCACCTGTATGCGCCACCGCGTGATCACCGTTGGTTGTATGTGAACGGGGACTATGTGCTGGTGGCTATTGCCAGTGGTGTGATCGTCAACGTCCTCAGCGGTTACTGATTTCTACAGGCACTAAAAAGCCCGCTTCCGCGGGCTTTTTAGTGCCTGGCGATCTACACCGGATCAGAAGTCCAGGTTCGATACCGACAGCGCGTTGCTTTCGATGAAGTCACGACGTGGCTCGACCGCATCACCCATCAGGGTGTTGAAGATCTGGTCAGCAGCAATCGCATCCTCGATGGTGACCTTGAGCATACGGCGAACGGTCGGGTCCATGGTGGTTTCCCACAGCTGGTCCGGGTTCATCTCACCCAGCCCTTTGTATCGCTGGATGGTATGGCGCTTGGTGGTTTCGTTCATCAGCCAGTCCAGGCCTTCCTTGAACTCGACAATTGCCTTGCGGCGCTCACCGCGCTGCACGTAAGCACCTTCGCCCAACAAGCTGGACAGCTTGGCACCAATGTTGACTACGGTACGGTAGTCATTACTGCCAAAGAAGTCACGGTTGAAGGTGACGTAGCTGGCCAGGCCGTGGGAGGTAACTTCCACTTCTGGCAACCATACGTTGCGCTCTTTGTCTTCGCGCAGGCTGGCTTTGTAAACCAGACCGGACTTCTGGCTGTTGTTCAGGCGCTCCTGGAACTGGGCCAGCCAGGCTTGCATCACAGCGTGGTCACCCAGCTGTTCCAGGCTCACCTCCGGCAGGTAGATGAAGTGCTCGGTCAGCTCTTCCGGGTACAAGCGAGACAGACGCTTGAGTGTCTTCATGACACTACGGAATTCATTCACCAGTGCTTCCAGCTGCACACCGGAAACCGCTGGTGCCGACTCGTCCAGGTGCAGGCTGGCATCTTCCAGGGCCGACTGGGTCATGTACTCTTCCATGGCCTCGTCGTCCTTGATGTACTGCTCCTGCTTGCCTTTCTTCACCTTGTACAGCGGCGGCTGGGCAATGTAGATGTAGCCACGCTCGACCAGCTCCGGCAGCTGACGGAAGAAGAAGGTCAGCAGCAGGGTACGGATGTGCGAACCGTCAACGTCAGCATCGGTCATGATGATGATGTTGTGATAACGCAGCTTGTCGATGTTGTACTCTTCGCGGCCGATACCACAGCCCAGCGCAGTGATCAGCGTGCCCACTTCCTGGGACGAGATCATCTTGTCGAAGCGCGCTTTCTCGACGTTGAGGATTTTACCCTTCAGCGGCAGGATCGCCTGGGTGCGACGGTTGCGGCCTTGCTTGGCCGAGCCACCCGCGGAGTCACCCTCCACCAGGTACAGTTCGGAAAGGGCAGGGTCCTTTTCCTGGCAGTCCGCCAATTTGCCTGGCAGGCCGGCAATATCCAGCGCGCCTTTACGGCGAGTCATTTCGCGGGCTTTACGTGCCGCTTCACGGGCACGGGCAGCGTCGATCATCTTGCCAACGACGGCCTTGGCCTCGTTCGGGTTTTCCAGCAGGAAGTCGGCGAAGTACTTGTTCATCTCCTGTTCCACGGCGGTTTTCACCTCCGAGGAGACCAGCTTGTCCTTGGTCTGCGAGCTGAACTTAGGGTCCGGCACCTTCACCGAGATGATCGCGGTCAGGCCTTCACGGGCGTCGTCGCCAGTGGTCGCCACCTTGTTCTTCTTGGCCAGGCCTTCCTGTTCGATGTAGCTGTTCAGGCTACGGGTCAGCGAGGAACGGAAGCCCACCAGGTGAGTACCGCCATCACGCTGCGGAATGTTGTTGGTGAAGCACAACAGGTTTTCGTTGAAGCTGTCGTTCCACTGCAGGGCGACTTCAACACCCACGCCATCGTCACGCTGGACGTTGAAGTGGAATACCTGGGAGTTGACCGGGGTCTTGTTGGTGTTCAGGTACTCGACGAACGCACGCAGGCCGCCTTCGTACTTGAAGAACTCTTCCTTACCGCTGCGCTCATCCTTCAGCAAGATGCCAACGCCCGAGTTGAGGAACGACAGCTCGCGGATACGCTTGGCCAGGATGTCCCAGCTGAAGTGAATGTTCTTGAAGGTTTCAGCCGAAGGCTTGAAGTGGATGTGGGTACCGGTGGTTTCGCTGTCACCGACAACCGCCATCGGCGCCTGTGGAACACCGTGAACGTAGGTCTGCTCCCAGATTTTGCCGCTACGGCGAACGGTCAGTACCAGTTTCTCGGACAGGGCGTTCACAACAGAAACACCTACGCCGTGCAGACCGCCGGATACCTTGTAGGAGTTGTCGTCGAACTTACCGCCAGCGTGCAGCACGGTCATGATGACCTCGGCTGCGGAAACGCCTTCTTCTTTATGCACGTCGACCGGAATGCCGCGACCGTTGTCGCGCACACTGATGGATTCGTCCGGGTGGATGATGACGGTGATGTCATCGCAGTGACCGGCGAGGGCTTCGTCGATCGAGTTGTCGACCACCTCGAAGACCATGTGGTGCAGGCCGCTACCATCATCGGTGTCGCCAATGTACATGCCGGGGCGCTTGCGCACGGCATCCAAACCTTTCAGCACCTTGATGCTGGAGGAGTCGTACGTTTGATTTTCGCTCATGCCTTCACTCCCGATGGTCGTGGGTCTGGGTGATACGGCCTTGTTCCACGTGGAACAAAGCAACTGGCGTTTCCGTCTGCCAGCCTTCCCTCAGTAATTCGTGATCTACACAGGTGATGAACACCTGGCAGCGTAATTCTTCAAGCAAGCGGCACAGCGCGCGGCGATGCTGGTCGTCCAGTTCGGACGGCAAGTCATCCACGAGATAAATACAGTGACCGCGGCGAGCCTGACTAACGAGGTGGCCTTGGGCAATGCGCAATGCGCACACCACCAGCTTTTGCTGACCACGCGACAGGATGTCGGCTGCGTTGTTGGCAGCCAGACGAAGACGCAGATCAGCACGCTGCGGACCGGCCTGGGTATGGCCCATCTGCTGATCGCGAAGGAGAGAGGAAGCGAGTACTTCTTGCAGTTCCCGGTCCTTGTCCCAGCCTCGGTAGTAGCTCAGGGTCAACCCGTCCAGCTCGACCAGTTCGCTCAGGGTTCGCTCGAAGACGGGCTTCAAGGCCTTGATGTAGTTGCGACGGTATTCATCTATTTCCGCACTGGCCAGGCACAATTCCCGGTCCCAGGCGGCTTGCGAAGCTGGGTCAAGTGTACCATGACGCAACCATGAGTTCCGCTGCCGCAGCGCCTTCTGCAGCCGTTGCCAGGCTGGCAGAAAACGAGGTTCCACGTGGAACACCCCCCAATCCAGGAACTGGCGGCGTATTTTCGGAGCGCCTTCCAACAAGCGGAAACTGTCCGGATTGATGAGCTGAAGCGGTAGCAATTCAGCCAGTTGCGCTGCACTCCGCGCATTCTGCCCATCAATGCGAATAGTGAACTCCCCCTGCCGCTCCCGGGATACACCCAGGTTACTGCTGCCACCCTCGGCCAATTGCACTTCGCCAAACACGGTACAGGCCGGTTGTTCGTACTGGATAACCGGGTTCAGGCGGGTGCTGCGGAACGAGCGCGCCAGCCCGAGCAGGTGCACGGCCTCAAGAACGCTGGTTTTGCCGCTGCCGTTGGCGCCGTAAAGGATATTGATGCGGGGGGACGGTGAGAGTGTCACCGGGTGCAAGTTGCGCACCGCGGTGACCATGATACGTCGAAGGGACATTTCGCCTGCTACAGGTTACAGGCGCATCGGCATGACAACGTAGGAAGAATCGTCATTGCCAGCTTCCTGCAGCAGGGCACTGCTGTTGGAATCGGACAGGATCAGACGAACTTGCTCGGTAGTCATTACGCCCAGCACGTCCAGCAGGTAGCTGACGTTGAAGCCGATTTCCAGCGAGCTACCTTCGTAGTCCACGCTGATTTCTTCTTCAGCTTCTTCCTGCTCGGGGTTGTTGGCCTGGATTTTCAGTTGGCCAGCAGCCAGTTGCAGGCGGATACCGCGGTACTTTTCGTTGGAAAGAATCGCAGTACGGCTGAAGGCTTCACGCAGCGCCTGGCGGTCACCGACCACCAGCTTGTCGCCGCCCTTGGGCAGTACACGCTCATAGTCCGGGAACTTGCCATCCACCAGCTTGGAGGTGAAGGTGAATTCACCGGTTGTGGCGCGAATGTGGTGCTGGCCCAGGACGATGCTGACCATGCCTTCCGGGTCGGTCAGCAGGCGTGCCAGTTCGAGGATACCTTTGCGTGGCACGATGACCTGGTGGCGATCATCCTGCTCGATCGGTGCGCTCATGGAGCACAGCGCCAGGCGGTGACCGTCAGTGGACACAGCTCGCAGGGTGTTGCGGGAAACCTCCAGCAGCATACCGTTGAGGTAGTAGCGCACATCCTGCTGGGCCATGGCGAAACTGGTGCGCTCGATCAGGCGGCGCAGCTTGCTCTGTTCCAGGTTGCAGGTCAGCGAGCCCGGGCCTTCTTCCACGGTCGGGAAGTCATTGGCAGGCAGGGTCGACAGGGTAAAGCGGCTGCGGCCGGCCTTGACCAACAGTTTCTGCTCGTCGACCTTGATATCGATCAGGGCGTCGTTCGGCAGGCTTTTGCAGATGTCCATCAGCTTGCGCGCCGGAACAGTGATCTCGCCAGGCTCGGCCGGCTCTTCCAGTTGCACGCGGCCTACCAGCTCGACTTCCAGGTCGGTACCGGTCAACGACAGTTGCTGGCCTTGTACGACCAGCAATACGTTGGACAGGACCGGCAAGGTCTGACGGCGCTCGACGACACCGGCGACCAGTTGCAGGGGTTTCAACAGGGCTTCGCGTTGAATGGTGAAATGCATGGTCTAGTCCCTTGCCTTCAATTAGCTGCGCAGACGGCCATCAGGTCGTCAGCGTCCGCAGCAGGTTCTTGTAGTCCTCGCGGATGTCCGCGTCGGATTCCTTCAGTTCGTTGATCTTGCGGCAGGCGTGCAGCACGGTCGTATGGTCGCGACCACCGAACATGTCGCCGATTTCCGGCAGACTGTGGTTGGTCAGTTCCTTGGACAGGGCCATGGCCACCTGACGTGGACGCGCGACAGAACGCGAACGACGCTTGGACAACAGATCGGAGATCTTGATCTTGTAGTACTCGGCGACGGTACGCTGAATGTTATCCACACTGACCAGCTTGTCCTGCAGCGCCAGCAGATCCTTGAGCGACTCACGAATCAGTTCGATGGTGATGTCGCGGCCCATGAAGTGCGAGTGAGCGATCACCCGCTTCAATGCGCCTTCCAGTTCACGGACGTTGGAACGGATGCGCTGGGCAATGAAGAAGGCCGCGTCATGCGGTAGTTCGACCTTGGCCTGGTCGGCCTTCTTCATCAGGATCGCCACGCGGGTTTCCAGCTCTGGTGGCTCGACGGCAACCGTCAGGCCCCAACCAAAGCGCGACTTCAGGCGCTCTTCCAGGCCTTCGATCTCCTTGGGGTAGCGGTCAGAGGTAAGGATTACCTGCTGGCCGCCCTCGAGCAGGGCGTTGAAGGTGTGGAAAAACTCTTCCTGCGAGCGCTCTTTACGGGCAAAGAACTGGATATCGTCGATCAGCAACGCATCCACAGAGCGGTAGAAACGCTTGAATTCGTTGATGGCGTTGAGCTGCAGCGCCTTGACCATGTCCGCGACGAAGCGCTCCGAATGCAGGTACACGACCTTGGCGTTCGGGTTCTTCTTCAGCAGGTGGTTACCCACAGCATGCATGAGGTGGGTTTTACCCAGGCCCACACCACCATAAAGGAAGAGCGGGTTGTAACCATGCTTGGGGTTGTCTGCCACCTGCCAGGCAGCCGCGCGCGCCAGCTGGTTCGACTTACCTTCGACGAAGGTGTCGAACGTGAAGGTGCGGTTCAGGTAACTGGTGTGCTTGAGCGCACCTTCAACCTGCACGGTGCGCTGTTCGGTCCGGGCACTGCCGGCCGACGCAGAAGCCGGCTCGGCCATGGCATCGAAGCTATCACGCGAGGATGGCTCGGCCAGTTCATCGACCAGCACAGGCTCGGCCGCCGCCACGGTGACGGGTTCGACCGCTGCCGGCACTGCCTTTTGTGTCTGGCTCTGGGCCTGGGTCTGGGCCAGCGAGGCGGCCACCGCAGCACTTACTGGCGCGTTGGGTGCGGCACGTGGCGCGGAGCTGCGACGGCTGCCGATCAACAAGGAAAGGGCAGGCGCAATGCCGCTGCCGTTTTCGCCCAACAGCTCGAGCAAACGACCCAGGTACTTTTCATTGACCCAATCGAGAACGAAACGGTTAGGCGCATAGACGCGCAACTCGTCGCCTTCGGCTTCGACCTGTAGCGGACGGATCCAGGTGTTGAATTGCTGGGCAGGCAGTTCATCGCGCAGAAGCTCCACGCACTGCTGCCAAAGTTCCACTGACACGGATATCCCCTGAGTTTGAAAGCCGGATGAGGCAAAAACAAACCGCCATTGTACCGGTCGAGCGTTCAGTTATCCACATGTGGACACGTTAGGAACCATGACAAAACAGCCATTTATCGACCAAAACGGCTTCTTCGCACTGTGAATAAGCCCTGTGGATAAGCAGCCATGAGCGCTATGCACAACCCTGAGGTCAGGCCTGTTGATAACTCTGCTGTGGATAAGCAGCTATTTAATCCACAGCTTTTGACCACGAAGAAAACAAGCGCAGCACCGGTTGAGAACAAAGTTGTAAAACTCTGTACAGCCCGGATTTTCTGGCCTAAAGCAGGTTATCCACAGAAGGTTATCCACTTAAGATTTATAGATTCTTCAGAAAAGCTTTTTATATGTCTCTTCTTTTTTTTCATGTTGTCCCCAATTCGTGTGTCCGATCAAGCACCCTTGGGGGATGGACAGGGACGCACCGTCCATCACGTGCTCTATATGGAAAGACTGGTTGGAAATTGACCTACGGGCTTGCTTTCTCTAGAATCGCCGGTCTCTTAAAAAGGGGGCCATCCCGGCCCGTCGTCGACAAACCAGGTAACACGCCATGAAACGTACTTTCCAACCAAGCACCATCAAGCGCGCGCGCACCCACGGCTTCCGTGCCCGTATGGCTACCAAGAACGGCCGCGCTGTTCTGTCGCGTCGTCGTGCCAAAGGCCGTAAGCGTCTGGCCATTTGATTTTTCGGCACAGGTGGTGAGTCAGGACTTCAGTCGGGAAAAGCGACTGCTTACACCCCGACACTTCAAAGCGGTCTTCGACTCCCCAACCGGCAAGGTTCCAGGGAAAAACCTGCTGATCCTTGCTCGCGAGAACGGCCTCGATCACCCACGCCTTGGCCTGGTGATCGGCAAGAAGAGCGTCAAGCTCGCCGTTCAACGCAACCGCCTCAAGCGCTTGATGCGCGATTCCTTTCGTCTGAACCAGCAAATACTTGCCGGGTTGGACATTGTGATCGTCGCGCGCAAGGGATTGGGTGAGATAGAAAACCCGGAATTGCACCAACACTTTGGCAAACTCTGGAAACGCCTGGCGCGCAGCCGGCCGACACCAGCAGTCACCGCCAATTCCGCAGGGGTAGACAGCCAAGATGCGTAAACTGGCACTCGTTCCGATCCAGTTTTACCGTTATGCCATTAGTCCTCTGATGGCCAGTCACTGTCGTTTCTACCCCAGTTGCTCCTGTTACGCGTTAGAAGCCATCGAAAACCATGGTCTTTTACGTGGCGGGTGGCTAACCGTTCGTCGCCTGGGGCGTTGTCACCCGTGGAATGCCGGCGGTTTTGACCCGGTTCCGCCAGCTCCCTCTTCCCGTTCTTCTTCGATAGCCGAGTAATCATGGATATTAAACGCACGATCCTGATCGTCGCCCTGGCAATCGTGTCCTACGTCATGGTCCTCAAGTGGAACCAGGACTACGGCCAGGCTGCCCTGCCGACTCAGAATACTGCTGCCAGCACCGTTGCCCCGGGTTTGCCGGATGGCGTACCGGCCGGTAACGCCGGCGCCAGCGCCGATGTGCCAAGCGCCAACGCCGAAACCAGCGCAGCCGAACTGGCACCGGTTGCGGTCAGCAAGGACCTGATCCGGGTCAAGACCGATGTCCTGGAGCTGGCTATCGATCCGGTCGGTGGTGACATCGTCCAGCTGAACCTGCCGCAGTACCCACGTCGCCAGGACCACCCGGACATTCCGTTCCAGCTGTTCGACAACGGTGGCGAGCGTGTCTACCTGGCACAAAGCGGCCTGACCGGCGTCAACGGTCCGGATGCCCGTCCTGCCGGTCGCCCTCTGTACGCTACGGACAAGAAGGGTTACCAGCTGGCCGATGGCCAGGAACAACTGGTGGTCGACCTGAAGTTCAGCGACAACGGCGTCAACTACATCAAGCGCTTCAGCTTCAAGCGCGGCGAGTACGACCTGACCGTCAGCTACCTGATCGACAACCAGAGCGGCCAGGCCTGGAGCGGCAACATGTTTGCCCAGCTCAAGCGTGACGCCAGCTCCGATCCGTCGTCGAGCACTGCCACCGGCACCGCCACCTACCTGGGCGCTGCCCTGTGGACTGCTTCCGAGCCTTACAAAAAGGTCTCGATGAAGGACATCGACAAAGGTAGTTTGAAAGAAAATGTGTCCGGCGGCTGGGTTGCCTGGCTGCAGCACTACTTCGTGACCGCCTGGATTCCGGCCAAGTCGGACAACAACGTTGTCCAGACCCGCAAGGACAGCCAGGGCAACTACATCATCGGCTACACCGGCCCGGCCATCAGCGTACCTGCTGGCGGCAAGGTCGAAACCAGCGCCATGCTGTACGCCGGCCCGAAGATCCAGTCCAAGCTGAAAGAGTTGTCCCCAGGCCTGGAACTGACCGTCGACTACGGCTTCCTGTGGTTCATCGCCCAGCCGATCTTCTGGCTGCTGCAACATATCCACAGCCTGCTGGGTAACTGGGGCTGGTCGATCATCGTGCTGACCATGCTGATCAAAGGCCTGTTCTTCCCGCTGTCGGCTGCCAGCTACCGTTCGATGGCGCGCATGCGTGCCGTTGCGCCGAAGCTCGCTGCACTGAAGGAACGCTTCGGTGACGATCGCCAGAAGATGTCCCAGGCGATGATGGAGCTGTACAAGAAAGAGAAGATCAACCCGCTGGGCGGCTGCCTGCCGATCCTGGTGCAGATGCCGGTATTCCTGGCCCTGTACTGGGTACTGCTGGAAAGCGTGGAAATGCGCCAGGCCCCATGGATGCTGTGGATTACCGACCTGTCGATCAAGGATCCGTTCTTCATCCTGCCGATCATCATGGGCGCCACCATGTTCATCCAGCAGCAGCTGAACCCGACGCCGCCGGATCCGATGCAGGCCAAGGTGATGAAGCTGATGCCGATCATCTTCACCTTCTTCTTCCTGTGGTTCCCGGCTGGTCTGGTGCTGTACTGGGTTGTGAACAACTGCCTGTCGATCGCACAGCAGTGGTACATCACCCGCAGCATCGAAGCAGCCAGCAAAAAAGCTGCTGCTTGACAGGCTACTGCGCTAGCCTGTGAATAAAAAACGCCCCCTAGTGGGGCGTTTTTGCTATCTGTCGTTTTTGTCGTAGAGGCTTTCGAGCATGAACACTGTGCGTGAAACCATCGCCGCCATCGCCACCGCCCAGGGCCGCGGCGGTGTGGGTATTGTCAGGTTGTCCGGCCCTCTGGCTGCCAAGGCCGGCCAGTTGATCACCGGCCGTACGCTTACCCCGCGCCACGCCCATTACGGCCCGTTCCGCGACGAGGAAGGCCTGGTACTGGACGAAGGGATCGCGCTGTTCTTCCCCGGGCCGAATTCGTTCACCGGCGAGGATGTGCTGGAGCTGCAGGGCCACGGTGGCCCGGTGGTGCTGGACATGCTGCTGCAGCGCTGCGTACAAGTTGGCTGCCGGCTGGCCCGCCCAGGTGAATTCAGCGAACGCGCGTTCCTCAACGACAAGCTCGACCTGGCCCAGGCCGAAGCCATTGCCGACCTGATCGAGGCCAGTTCCAGCCAGGCCGCACGCAATGCCCTGCGTTCGCTACAGGGGGAGTTCTCCAAGCGCGTGCACTTCCTGACCGAGGCGTTGATTGCGCTGCGTATCTACGTCGAGGCGGCGATCGACTTCCCTGAAGAGGAAATTGACTTCCTCGCCGACGGCCACGTGCTGGCGATGCTCGATACGGTGCGGGGCGAGTTGTCCAAAGTACAGCGTGAAGCCGGGCAGGGCGCCTTGCTGCGTGACGGTATGACCGTGGTCATCGCCGGTCGGCCAAATGCCGGCAAGTCGAGCCTGCTGAACCAACTGGCCGGGCGGGAAGCGGCCATCGTTACTGATATTGCCGGCACCACGCGGGATATCCTGCGCGAACATATCCACATCGACGGCATGCCGCTGCACGTGGTCGATACTGCCGGTTTGCGCGACACCGATGACCATGTGGAAAAGATCGGCGTGGAACGTGCGCTGAAGGCCATTGGCGAGGCAGACCGTGTGTTGTTGGTGGTGGATTCCACCGCGCCCGAGGCCAGCGACCCGTTCGCCCTGTGGCCAGAATTTCTCGACCAGCGGCCAGACCCGGCCAAGGTCACGCTGATTCGCAACAAGGCCGACCTGAGTGGTGAGCGGGTAGCGCTGGAACAGTGCGATGACGGCCATGTAACGATCACCCTCAGTGCCAAAGGGGACGACGCAGGGCTGCAGTTGCTGCGTGACCACCTGAAGGCCTGCATGGGTTATGAACAGACGGCCGAGAGTGGTTTCAGTGCTCGCCGGCGCCATCTGGATGCCCTGCGCCAGGCCAGTGAGCACCTGGAACATGGCCGTGCACAACTGACCCTGGCTGGCGCGGGTGAGCTGTTGGCGGAAGACCTGCGGCAGGCGCAGCAGGCCCTGGGGGAGATTACCGGGGCATTCAGCTCTGATGACCTGCTGGGGCGGATTTTCTCCAGCTTCTGCATCGGCAAGTAATTCACAGCCAGGCAAAACCAAGAGCCGCTCCTTCGGGAGCGGCTTTTTTTTGCCTCAAATTTCGCAGCACAAGGCTGTGTAGAACCCTGTGGGAGCGGGTTCACCCGCGAAGAGGCCGGTGCAGGTTCACATATTTTTCATTCACCTACCCCAATCTGCTCTCAGGAGCCCTGTGGAAAACTCGCCTTCAGCCCCGTTGATAAGCAGGCTTTTTTTCTGAGGACAAACCCGCTTGTGGGTAAACAGCCATTTAATCCACAGGCTAAATCGTGTTATCCATAGCCCTCATGGTACTCCAGCCACAGGGTTTAATTTTTCTCTACACGGCATGAATAAAGGCGTACATAACTTTATCCACAGCAAAGCTTGTGCATAAGAATAAACATAAAAACAAAGCTTTTTTAAATTTTTCCTCTTTGATTTCTGTTGTCTGCCACTCATCCACAGACTGGTCAAAATTTGCTCAGACGGTTTCTTTAAAGGGGGTGAAGTCCCTATACTTGTCCGCTTACCTTCTCTATTCGCAAAAACAGGCACGAGGTGCGTGGTGGATTTCCCTTCCCGTTTTGAAGTGATCGTCATCGGCGGCGGCCATGCCGGTACCGAGGCTGCGCTTGCGTCTGCACGCATGGGTGTGAAAACCCTGCTGCTGACCCATAACGTGGAAACCCTCGGTCACATGAGCTGCAACCCCGCCATTGGCGGTATTGGCAAAAGCCATCTGGTCAAAGAGATCGATGCCCTCGGCGGCGCCATGGCGCTGGCCACCGACAAGAGCGGCATCCAGTTCCGCGTTCTGAACAACCGCAAGGGCCCGGCCGTACGCGCCACCCGTGCACAGGCCGACCGCGCCATCTACAAGGCAGTGGTGCGTGAAATCCTGGAAAACCAGCCGAACCTGTGGATATTCCAGCAGTCCTGCGACGACCTGATCGTCGAGCAGGACCAGG
>RCUT01000406.1_pt1 | contig 22766 bp, 18 predicted proteins | sample 2166171 | NCBI WGS metagenome assembly RCUT01 (sample SAMN09932757, study PRJNA488358) | compost metagenome | isolation source: compost soil in 4-hydroxybenzoic | place: Germany: Experimental Botanical Garden
CTGGCGGCTTTAGCGCGGTGGTCCCACCTGACCCCATGCCGAACTCAGAAGTGAAACGCCGTAGCGCCGATGGTAGTGTGGGGTCTCCCCATGTGAGAGTAGGGAACTGCCAGGCATCAAATAAAACGAAAGGCTCAGTCGAAAGACTGGGCCTTTTGTTTTATCTGTTGTTTGTCGGTAAGCGCTCTCCTGAGGAGGACAAATCCGCCGGGAGCGGATTTGAACGTTGCGCAGCAACGGCCCGGAGGGGGGCGGGCAGGACGCCCGCCATCAACTGCCAGGCATCAAATAAACAGAAAAACCTCATGCGAAAGCATGGGGTTTTTTTGTTGTCTGCGGTTTAAGGAAAAACGGCCGGATGCCGCCCGGATCGGGCGCCGCGATCCCTGACCCTTTAGCCGCTAAGCTTGCCTCTCATCACCCGCGTTGTTCTTCTAACCAGCGGACAATAAATACCGCGATCTGCGCAATATCATTTAAATCCAGCTGGGGCAAAGAAGTCGTCACAGGCGCATCGCTGGCCACCGCAATAACGTACTTATCAAGAACAAGATCCTCAACGCGATGGCCGCTGTTTTGCCGATAAAGCACGATCTTAGGCACAGGTTCATGCTTAAAACCCTCTACCAGCACAACGTCCAGCTTTGAGGCATCCATCCGGCTAACCAGCCACGGCAGGTCTACTTCTTCTTGATCCGGAGTTTCAGTCATCAGCGCCCAGCGCTGCGTGCTGGCGACAATAGTCTGCGCGGCGCCTGCTTTGCGCAGCTCATAGCTGTCTTTCCCTGGCTTATCGACATCCATATCGTGATGGGTATGCTTTATCAAACCCGGGCGCAACCCCTCGGCGCACAATGCCGGGATCAGCTGCTTTAATAACGTTGTTTTACCGGTTCCGCTCCAGGCAGAAATTGCTAAAACAGGGATCATAACGGCTCCTGCATATCGTGAATATGCTGTAAGTCAGCAAGCGTATTCACATTAATAAACGCAGACTTTACGTCGCTAAAATCGACGCTATGTCCGCCTGCCTGGCGCATAAAGACCATCACCCGCCGTTCGCCGGCCGCCAGATAGGCCTCCAGCTGTGGTATTAGCCGACGATGTATCAGGGCGATAGCGGGGTGATCCCGCTCCCCATCGTGCGCCCAGACCACCGGTGAGGCCTGCTTCTGCTGCATCAAACGCGCAACCAGAAACGGCGGAATAAACGGCGTGTCACAGGGGCAAAACATAAACCAGGGGCACTCTATCTGCTGCATCACCGACAGCATACCGGCCAGCGGTCCGGGAAAATCGCTAAGGCTATCGGTATAGATTGGGTAACCCGTCGCTTGCCAGCTTTGCAGATTACGGTTAGCGCTGATCGCCAGATTGGTCACCTGCGGTTGCAGCGCATCCGTAACATAGCGCCATAGCGGCTGCCCGTTTAGCAGCTGCAGTCCTTTATCCACTCCGCCCATCCGCGTGGCTTTTCCGCCGGCCAGCACGACGCCGGTTATTGCCTCGCCTTGCATAGAAATATCGCCTCTTTCATTGTGGGATTGACCCTGTTAACTTGTCCCTATCAAGAGTAAGGAGCATGAGCATGAAATGTAAACGTCTGAATGAAGTTATTGAACTCCTCCAGCCAGCCTGGCAAAAAGAGCCGGAACTGAATCTGATTCAATTCTTGCAGAAACTGGCGAAAGAGGCCGGTTATAAGGGGGAACTCGCCGATCTTTCTGACGATATTCTTATTTACCATCTGAAGATGCGTGACTCGACAAAAGAAGCCGTTATTCCGGGGATTAAGAAAGACTACGAAGAAGATTTCAAAACGGCGCTGCTGCGCGCTCGCGGCGTGATTAAAGAGTAAAAGGTTGTAAGTGCGACCACAGAATGAGTTATGAGATGATATCCTGAACTATTCGTACGATTATCGGATGTCAGGATGCACGATAAGGCTTTCAATTTTCAGACGCTTCACCCGGATACCATCATCGATGGCCTGTTTGATCTGGGGATGCGGGTAGACTCAGGTCTCACCCCGCTAAATAGCTATGAAAACCGCGTTTACCAGTTTCAGGACGAAGATCGCCGCCGCTATGTGGTGAAGTTCTATCGTCCTGAGCGTTGGTCTGCCGAACAGATCCTCGAAGAACACCAGTTTACCTTCCAGCTAGAGCAGGATGAGGTGCCCGTTGCCGCGCCGCTGCTCTTCAACGATCGCTCGCTTCATCAACACCAGGGCTTCTTCTTTGCCGTTTTCCCAAGCCTGGGCGGGCGTCAGTTTGAAGCGGATAACCTTGATCAGATGGAATGGGTAGGGCGTTTTCTTGGCCGCCTGCATCAAACCGGGCGCAAGCAGCTCTTTGTTGCCCGACCAGAGATCGGCATTAAGGAATATTTACTCGAACCGCGCGCGGTCTTTGAGCACTCAACGCTGATACCGGCCGGCCTGAAGAAGCGTTTTCTCGCTGCGGTTGATAAGCTGATCGAGGCGGTCACGGCGAAGTGGGACGGCGGCGCTAAGATCCTGCGCCTGCACGGTGACTGCCATGCCGGAAATATCCTCTGGCGCGATGGCCCGCTTTTTGTCGATCTGGATGATGCCCGCAACGGCCCCGCTATTCAGGATCTCTGGATGCTGCTGAACGGTGATAAAGCCGAACAGCGCATGCAGCTGGAGACGATCGTTGAAGCTTATGAAGAGTTCAGCCCGTTTAACACCGACGAAATTGCCCTCATCGAACCGTTACGCGCGATGCGCTTAGTCTACTACCTTGCGTGGTTGCTCCGACGCTGGGACGATCCTGCCTTCCCTATCAACTTCCCATGGCTTACCGGGGAAGACTACTGGCGCGGGCAGACCAAAACTTTTCTTGAGCAGGTGAAGGTTCTACAGGAACCCCCTCTTCAGTTAACGCCAATGTATTAATCTGATATTTCCAGGAGAGAGTTAAAAATGAAAAAAATTTGGCTGGCGCTGGCTGGTATGATTCTGGCTTTTAGTGCATCCGCTGCCCAGATAACCGACGGCAAGCAGTACATTACCCTCGAGAAGCCGGTTGCCGGCGAGCCGCAGGTGCTCGAATTCTTCTCGTTCTACTGCCCGCACTGCTATCAGTTTGAAGAAGTGCTGCACGTTTCTGACAACGTGAAGAAAAAGCTGCCGGAAGGCGTCAAAATGACGAAGTACCACGTTGAGTTCCTTGGCCCGCTGGGCAAAGATTTAACTCAGGCGTGGGCGGTGGCCATGGCGCTGGGCGTTGAAGATCGGATCACCGTGCCGATGTTTGAGGCGGTGCAGAAAACACAAACCGTGCAGACCGTTGCCGATATTCGTAAAGTCTTCGTTGATGCTGGCGTGAAGGGTGAAGATTACGATGCGGCCTGGAACAGCTTCGTGGTGAAATCTCTGGTTGCCCAGCAGGAAAAAGCCGCGGCTGACCTGCAGCTGCAGGGCGTACCGGCGATGTATGTTAATGGTAAGTATCAGCTGAACCCGCAGGGGATGGATACCAGCAATATGGACGCATTTGTCGCCCAGTATGCTGATACCGTTAAGCAGCTGGTTGAGAAGAAATAAAAAAATAACGCCGGTCACTGACCGGCGTTGTTGTTTTCGGGCTCAATAAAGTTACTTTTCCTGCCGTTGTAGCATTTCCGTCAGCCGGGCATCTTTTTCTTGCCATAACTCGTTCAGCCAGCGCTGAAAGCGACGTTTAAAGTTCTTATCATTCACGTAATCACCGTACAGCTCTTCAGCGACGGGCATCAGATTAACGCGGACCACAATTCGCGTGAGGCGGCCGCTAAGCATGTCGTAAAAGGGGCGCCGGTTATTCTGCGGATAGCATAATGTCACGTCCAGCAGCTTATCGAACTGACTGCCCAGTACGTTCAGAGCCATCGCAACGCCTGCCGCCTTTGGTGGCAATAAGTTGCTATAAGGCGAACGAGTCTGGTGCTGTTTCTCCTCGGTGAAACGTGACCCTTCTACAAAGTTAACGATGGTCGTTGGATAAGCGCGGAATTTCTCGCAGGAACGACGGGTCGTTGCCACATCTTTGCCGCGGCGCTCCGGATGGCGAATGAGATAGCCTCGCGAGTAGCGGCGCATAAAGGGCATATCCAGCGCCCAGCAGGCAAGACCGATAAAAGGCACCCAGGCTAACTGCTGCTTGAGGAAGTATTTGTTCATCGGTATATGCTTGCGAAATAGCACACAGAGCACCACGATATCTGCCCAGCTGTGATGATTGCTAATAAGCAGATACCAGTTCTTTTTATTCAGCCCTTCAAGACCCTGCACGTCCCACTTCAGCCCCGGGTTGAGGTACAGCAGCAGCGCCAGCCCTTCGCACCAGCAGTACATCATGAAATTACAAAAATGAGAGATAGCGCGCCATACCGCAGGGATCGGCACCAGCAGTTTAATCACTCCGGCGATAATAATCGGTACGGAACAAATAATGGTGACCAGGATGGTAAGAGCGATACTAAGAGGAAGCGTTATCGCTGCGAGTAATCTCGACATAGTTATTTTATTCAGAAAGTTAGGCTGAGAAAGAGCGCGATTAAACAGCGCAAGAGCCTGATTCTATCAGAAAACGCAGCAAATGACGGGTCTAACGAGAATAGAAAAACAGGCGGATCTTATATCCACATGGAGCATTGAGTCATCGTGACGGCTTTAAATCAATAATCTATATATAACCACATGATAAATAAAAACTAATTATAATGACGCGCGCTTTTTTTCATACGCGATGGCTACCGGCCTAAAACTATGCACAAACTTATCCACAGATAGCCGTACCGCAGGATCGACCGGATCGATGAATCTTTTCGGCGAAATGTGGGAAAAATTCAGGTTTTCATGCCTGTCTGTGGCATCCTTTATCCATAATCTGATAAACAGGCACGGAAATTATGGTTCAGATCCCTGAAAACCCTCTCATCCTCGTTGACGGCTCCTCTTACCTTTACCGCGCGTATCACGCATTCCCGCCGCTGACCAACAGCGCTGGCGAGCCGACTGGCGCAATGTATGGCGTGCTGAATATGCTGCGAAGCCTGATCCTGCAGTACCAGCCCACCCATGCCGTGGTGGTGTTTGATGCCAAAGGGAAAACTTTCCGTGACGAACTGTTTGAGCACTACAAATCCCACCGGCCGCCGATGCCCGACGATCTGCGCGCGCAGATTGAGCCGCTGCATACGATGGTGAAAGCCATGGGCCTGCCGCTGATGGCGGTACCGGGCGTGGAGGCTGACGATGTGATTGGCACCCTGGCGCGTGAGGCCGAAAAAGCGGGTCGCCCGGTATTGATCAGTACCGGCGATAAGGACATGGCCCAGCTGGTCACTCCGGGTATCACCCTGATTAACACCATGACCAATACGATCCTCGGCCCGGATGAAGTGGTGACGAAGTACGGCGTTCCGCCAGAGCTGATCATCGATTTCCTCGCCCTGATGGGCGACTCCTCGGATAACATTCCGGGCGTTCCGGGAGTCGGAGAGAAAACCGCTCAGGCCCTGCTACAGGGATTGGGTGGCCTTGATACGCTGTATGCCGAAGCGGAAAAAATCGCTGGCCTGAGCTTCCGTGGCGCCAAAACAATGGCGGCGAAGCTCGAGCAGAATAAAGAGGTGGCCTACCTCTCCTATCAGCTGGCGACCATTAAAACAGACGTGGAGCTGGATCTGAGCTGCGAAGAGCTGCTGGTTCTGGAACCGGCGGCGGACGATCTGCTGACGCTGTTCAAAAAGTATGAATTCAAGCGCTGGATAACCGACGTGGAGTCCGGCAAATGGATGCAGGCAAAAGGGAGCAAGCCTGCGGCAAAACCGGCGCAAGCGGCGGTGGCTGAAGAAGAGGTTGTTGAAGCTGCGGCAACGCTGTCTGCCGAAAACTACGTCACTATTCTTGATGAAGAGACGCTAACGGCGTGGATTGAGAAGCTCAAAAAAGCGCCGCTGTTTGCTTTCGATACGGAAACGGACAGCCTGGATAACATCTCGGCCAACATGGTCGGCCTGTCGTTCGCTATCGAACCCGGCGTTGCGGCCTATGTGCCGGTTGCGCATGATTATCTCGATGCGCCGGATCAGATCCCGCGCGATCGCGTGCTTGAGCTGCTCAAGCCGCTGCTGGAAGATAATAGCCTCCTCAAAGTTGGGCAAAACCTGAAGTACGACCGCGGGATTTTGGCGAACTATGGCATTGAGCTCCGCGGCATTGCCTTCGATACGATGCTGGAGTCCTACATCCTTGATAGCGTGGCGGGGCGTCATGACATGGACAGCCTCTCCGATCGCTGGCTTCAGCATAAAACCATCACCTTTGAAGAGATTGCCGGCAAAGGAAAGAATCAGCTTACGTTTAACCAGATTGCGTTGGAAGAAGCGGGCCGCTATGCGGCTGAAGATGCCGACGTTACTCTGCAGCTGCACCTGAAGATGTGGCCGAAGCTGCAGCAGCACGAAGGGCCGCTGCACGTATTTAAAAACATCGAGATGCCGCTGGTACCGGTGCTATCCCGCGTTGAGCGCAACGGGGTTAAAATTGATCCGGCGGTGCTGCACGCCCATTCTCAGGAGATCGCTAAGCGCCTGGTTGAGCTGGAGCAGAAGGCCTATGAGATCGCCGGAGAAGAGTTCAATCTCTCCTCACCGAAGCAGCTGCAAACGATTTTGTTTGAAAAGCAGGGCATTAAACCGCTGAAGAAAACCCCGGGCGGCGCGCCATCGACTTCGGAAGAGGTGCTGGAAGAGCTGGCGCTGGACTATCCGCTGCCGAAGGTGATTCTTGAGTACCGTGGGCTAGCCAAGCTGAAGTCGACGTATACCGATAAGCTGCCGCTGATGATTAACCCCAAAACCGGCCGGGTCCATACCTCATACCATCAGGCCGTTACCGCTACCGGGCGACTCTCTTCAACGGACCCTAACCTGCAAAATATACCGGTGCGTAACGAGGAAGGGCGACGCATTCGTCAGGCGTTTATTGCGCCGCAGGATTATCTCATCGTCTCTGCCGACTACTCGCAGATTGAACTGCGCATCATGGCCCATTTATCTCGTGATAATGGCCTGCTGACCGCTTTTGCTGAAGGGAAAGATATCCACCGGGCGACGGCGGCTGAGGTCTTTAGCCTGCCGCTGGAGAGCGTCAGCAGCGAGCAGCGTCGTAGCGCTAAAGCGATCAACTTTGGTTTGATCTACGGCATGAGCGCATTCGGCCTCGCGCGCCAGCTCAATATTCCGCGCAGAGAAGCGCAAAAGTATATGGATCTCTACTTCGAGCGCTATCCGGGCGTGCTGGATTATATGGAGCGCACCCGCGCGCAGGCGAAAGAGCAGGGATATGTTGAAACCCTGGACGGTCGTCGGCTCTATCTCCCGGACATCAAATCCAGCAACGGCGCACGTCGTGCGGGCGCTGAGCGAGCGGCAATCAACGCGCCAATGCAGGGGACGGCGGCGGATATCATTAAGCGGGCAATGATTGCCGTTGATGAGTGGCTGCTGACCGAGAAGCCGCGGGTGCGAATGATCATGCAGGTGCACGATGAACTGGTCTTTGAAGTGCATAAAGATGACCTCGAGAGCGTGGCGAAAAAGGTCCATGAATTAATGGAAAACAGCACCACGCTGGCGGTTCCGCTGCTGGTGGAAGTGGGTAGCGGAGAAAACTGGGATCAAGCGCACTAAGTATTTTGTGGAGAGAGCGTTTTTCTGTAAGTAAGCAACATAACTTATAGAGTTTTGTGACGATCATTCGAATTTGCTATGTAAAGAGTGAAAAAAAACTACAAAAAGTGCTTTCTCCCTAACTGAAAGAAGAGTAGAGTTAATGACGTAGGGTACAGAGGTAAGATGTTCTATCTTTCAGACCTTTTACTTCACGTAATCGGATTTGGCTGAATATTTTAGCCGCCCCGGTCATTTATGACCGGGGCGTTTTTTATTGCGCGAAAGAAAAGTTTTTAGCGACCGGAGTGGTGGGAGCTGGCCTGATTTTGTCGCCCGAATAAGGCGCTACGCGCCGTTATCCGGGGAGTCTGGCGGAGATTACTCCCCGTCTTCGATCTCTTCCTGAGGAGGGATTTCGTTAAACCAGCTATCGAGCTTCTGCCGCAGCTTATCGACGCCTGATTTCTTCAGCGAAGAGAACGCTTCAACCTGCACATCACCGTTAAAGGCGAGTACCGCCTCACGCACCATATTGAGCTGCGCTTTACGGGCTCCGCTGGCCAGCTTATCGGACTTAGTCAGCAGCACCAGCACCTGGATATCGCTTTCTACGGCCCATTCGATCATCTGCTGGTCGAGGTCTTTCAGCGGATGGCGAATATCCATCAAAATTACCAGCCCTTTCAGACACAGGCGTTTTTCGAGGTATTCACCCAGCGCCCGCTGCCATTTGATCTTCATCTCCTCGGGGACCTGAGCGTAGCCGTAGCCCGGTAAATCGACCAGGCGTTTACCGTCGGCAACTTCGAACAGGTTAATCAGCTGGGTACGTCCCGGCGTTTTTGAGGTACGCGCCAGGCTTTTCTGATTAGTCAGCGTATTCAGGGCGCTGGATTTCCCGGCATTTGAGCGGCCGGCAAACGCCACTTCGATTCCGGTATCGGAAGGAAGATGGCGGATATCCGGTGCGCTGGTGACAAAATGCGTCTGTTGATAGTTCCAGTTGGTCAAGACTGTCGTCTCCGTTAAATAAGGCTATGGCGGGGATTATACCTGAACAGCAGAAAAAGGCTGTTTTTACCGCACCCCTCAAATTAAGACGGCTGTAGGTGAAAACCCTATGCTTTGTGCGACATTGACCATTCGTGGTATGGGAAATCCATGAACAAGCGTGGTGAGTTAATGGTTAAAATCATTATTTATCAATGCATTATGCCTTGGAGAAAATTCTAAAAATTGCCTTTTTGCTCGCTACCTGGTTGTAGGATTCCTTTAACCCGGTAAAGTAGTGGTCAAGGCGAGGATGCCAACAGGAACAGGGCTCAGGATGAGCGGTCAGGGAGCGCCAGGAGGCGAAGACCAGGGATTGTCAGGATGACCAGCGTCTGGAGACGTTTTCAAAGGGAAAGGGATGTAACAAGGAACGTTATTAGCTAAGGGAAAGACAGGGTTTGTCGTTAGCTAACATGGAAAGTGGAAACCCTTTAAGGGTTGTTCGTGAGGAAAAAGGCGACAGAGTAATCTGTCGCCTTTTTTCTTTGCTTGCTTTCTGCTAGATTCCGCCTCAATTCTATACTGAAGAAAACGATCTGAAGATTACACACCATGAAAAAACCGACATCTGTATCCCGTGGTAAAACACAGCGTAAGACGCGTGAAGAAATGAATCAGGAATCCCGCGATCGCAAGCGTCAGAAGAAGCATCGCGGTCATACGGCAGGAAGTCGTGCCACCGGCGGCGAAGCCTCTTCGGCTGGCAAAAAAACAGGTCAGCAGCAAGATCCGCGTATTGGTAGCAAGAAACCGATTCCGCTGGGCGTGACCGAGAGCACCCCGGCTACTAAGCAGCACAAACCGAAGAGCGAGAAACCTATGCTTTCACCGCAGGCTGAGCTGGATTTGCTGGAAAACGATGAGCGCCTGGACGCGCTGCTGGAACGTCTGGAAGAGGGTGGTTCCCTGAATGCTGAAGAGCAGACCTGGGTTGATGCCAAGCTCGATCGCATTGATGAGCTTATGCAGCAGCTCGGCCTCTCCTACGACGATGACGAAGATGAGGAAGAAGAAGAGCGCAAGGAAGATATGATGCGCCTGCTGAAGGGTGGAAACTAACGTTTGCATTCAGTCGGATTCCCGGTCCTGCTTATAACCCTTCTGGTTATGTGTTATCTGCTGTGGTTATTCGCTAAACTACGACGGTTGTCGCGGCGTCAGAAATGGCTGCGCAACCGGCTCATTACCCGAAGTGCGGTTGGGCCGGGGCGGCGTACCCGCCGGCGGCACCATCGGAAGGAGTGAGCATGTCTGTGCAGTTAATCGACTGGGATCTGGCCCTGATCCAAAAATATAACTATTCCGGGCCGCGTTATACCTCGTACCCCACCGCGCTGGAGTTTTCTCCCGAATTTGGCGCCGCTGAGTTCGACGAGGCGGTGGCCCGCTATCCGCAGCGCCCGCTATCGCTGTACGTGCATATCCCGTTTTGCCATAAGCTCTGCTATTTCTGCGGCTGCAATAAAATTGTGACCCGCCAGCAGCATAAGGCCGACCAGTACCTGGACGTGCTCGAGCAGGAGATTATTCATCGGGCCCCGCTGTTTAGCGAGCGCCAGGTCCACCAGCTGCACTGGGGCGGCGGAACGCCAACCTATCTGAATAAAGAACAAATCAGCCGGCTGATGAATTTGCTGCGCACCCACTTCAGTTTTATTGCCGATGCCGAGATTTCAATTGAAGTCGATCCGCGGGAAATTGAGCTGGACGTGCTTGACCACCTGCGCGCTGAGGGCTTCAATCGCCTGAGTATGGGCGTGCAGGACTTCAATAAAGAGGTGCAGCGTCTGGTTAACCGCGAGCAGGATGAAGACTTTATCTTTGCTCTGCTCAACCATGCGCGTGATATTGGGTTTACCTCTACCAATATCGATCTGATTTATGGCCTGCCGAAGCAAACGCCGGAAAGTTTTGCCTTTACGCTGCAGAAGGTGGCCGAACTCAACCCCGATCGCCTGAGCGTATTTAACTATGCGCATCTGCCCACGCTCTTTGCCGCGCAGCGTAAAATCAAAGATGCGGACCTGCCTACGGCGGAACAGAAGCTGGATATCCTGCAGGAGACGATTGGCTCACTCACCGATGCCGGCTACCAGTTTATCGGCATGGATCATTTTGCGCGCCCGGATGACGAGCTGGCGATTGCTCAGCGTGAAGGCGTGCTGCATCGCAACTTCCAGGGCTACACCACCCAGGGCGACACCGACCTGCTGGGGATGGGCGTTTCTGCGATCAGCATGATTGGCGACTGCTACGCGCAGAACCAGAAAGAGCTGAAGCACTACTATCAGCAGGTTGATGAAACCGGGAACGCCCTGTGGCGCGGTATTGCGCTGACCCGCGATGACTGCATACGCCGGGACGTCATCAAATCGCTGATCTGTAATTTCCATCTCGATTTTGCTGCCGTCACCGCCCAGTGGGATATCGATTGCCAGCACTATTTTGCCGAAGATTTGCAGCTGCTCGCACCGCTGGCGAAAGATGGGCTGGTGGACGTCGATGAAAAGGGGATTCAGGTCACGCCGAAAGGCCGCCTGCTGATCCGCAACATCTGCATGTGTTTTGATACCTATCTGCGCCAGAAAGCGCGGATGCAGCAGTTCTCACGGGTTATTTAAGCAAAACCCCGGCGACGCAGGGTTACCGGGGCGATGAAGCGGCTGGCCGAGCGGCCAGCGCGAACAGCGTTATTCCATTCCCAACTCTTTCAGCTTGCGGGTAAGCGTGTTTCGTCCCCATCCCAGCAGGCGCGCAGCCTCCTGCTTGTGTCCCTGCGTATGGCGCAGGGCGGTGGTCAGCAGCGTCCGCTCCATTTCCGGCTGAGCCTCAGAGAGCAGGTTTTGATGACCGGATCGCAGGGCGCGATCGGCCCACTGTCCCAGCAGCGTCGCCCAGCTATCCGGCTGCATATGCGTGGGGCTGTCCGGTACCGAGGTTTCAAACAGCTCGCTGGGAAGATCCTGGGTCAGCACCTCCTGACCGGCGGCCATCACCGTCAGCCAGCGGCAGGTATTTTCGAGCTGACGCACGTTGCCGGGCCAGGCCAGGCGGGTGAGCGCCGTTTCCGTTTCCGGGTGCAGCAGCTTAGCTTCAACGCCCAGCTCGCGCGCCGCAACCTGCAGGAAGTGGCGAGCCAGACGCGGGATATCCTCCCGACGCTCGCGCAGCGGCGGCAGATGGACGCGAATCACGTTCAGACGGTGGAACAGGTCCTCACGGAATTTACCCTCCTGGACGCGCTGCTCGAGGTTTTGGTGGGTCGCGGCAATGATCCTGACGTCCACCTTCACCGGCGCATAGCCGCCAACGCGATAGAACTGACCGTCGGCCAGCACGCGCAGCAGGCGCGTCTGCACGTCCAGCGGCATATCGCCAATTTCATCGAGAAACAGCGTGCCGCCATCGGCCTGCTCAAAGCGTCCCTGGCGTACGGTGTTGGCACCGGTAAACGCCCCTTTCTCGTGACCGAACAGCTCGGACTCGATCAGGTCTTTTGGGATTGCGGCCATATTCAGCGCGATAAACGGCGCCTTCGCCCGCGGACTGTGGCGGTGCAGGGCATGAGCGACCAGCTCTTTACCGGTACCGGATTCACCGTTGATCAGCACGCTAATAGAAGAGCGCGACAGGCGGCCGATAATGCGAAAAACATCCTGCATCGCCGGCGCTTCACCGATGATATCGGCCGTTGGGCTATTTATTGGCGCATTTCGCGGCTGCTGCTGCTCCTGATAGTGGCTGATAGCGCGGTCAACCAGCGCCACGGCTTCATCAATATCAAAAGGTTTCGGCAGATAATCAAAGGCACCCTGCTGATAGGCGCTAACTGCCGCATCCAGATCCGAATGCGCGGTCATTATGATGACCGGAAGCATCGGATGGCGTTGCTTAATTTGTTTCAGCAGCGCAAGCCCATCCATCCCCGGCATCCGAATATCAGACAGCAGTACATCCGGGGTTTTGGTGGTGAGTGCATCAAGCACCTCGTTGCCGCTTTCAAACGTTGTACAACTCAAGCCTGCCCCGGTGAGCGCGCGTTCAAGCACCCAACGGATGGAGCTATCGTCATCAACGATCCAGGCTATCCCTCGTTGCATAAACACCTCTACTTCCGAATAGGCAGGAATACCGAGAATTCGGTATGCCCTGGCCAACTGGTAAATTCAATTTTGCCGGAGTGTCGATCGATAAGACTGCGGGCAATGGAAAGCCCCAGACCGGTACCGCCTTCGCGACCGCTGACCATGGGATAAAAAAGCGTATCCTGTAAATGGGACGGAATTCCCGGGCCGTTGTCTTCCACATCAATGCGTGCGGCGAGACGGTAGCGTACGCCATGCAGCGTCAGCTGGAAGGCGGTACGGGTGCGCAGAATAATTTCTCCGCCTTCTGGCCCCAGCGCCTGCAGCGCATTGCGTACGATATTCAGCAGGACCTGTTCAATTTGGTCCGGATCGTGCGCCAGCTCCGGCAGGCTAGGGTCGTAATCACGGATAAGCTTGACGTTGTCCGGCAGCTCCATCGACACCAGCTTCACCACCCGCTCAGCGACTTTATGGATGCTTTCGGTGACGTGCATTCCGGGGTGCTGCGGTCCCAGCAGGCGATCGACCAGGTTTCTCAAGCGGTCGGCCTGCTCAATGATGACGTTGGTGTATTCCATCAGCGCCGGATCGGGTAACGCCTTGCTCAGCAGCTGCGCCGCACCCCGCAGGCCGCCCAACGGATTTTTAATCTCGTGGGCCAGACCGCGGACTAAATCACGCGCCGCGATTTGCTGCGCGTGCTGCAGCTGCTCCTGGCTCAGACGCCGCTGGTTATCCATGGGGGCCATTTCCAGCAGGATTTGCCCTTCAGGCAGGCGCTGTGCGGTTAATGACAGGATATGCGAGCGGCCATCGATCACCAGGGTGACTTCGTTGTCGGTAAAGCCCTGGCCCGCCTGCAGGCTCTCCTGCATCAGACCGATATTCAGCGAAAAGTAGCTCAACAGCTCGGGGAGTGGCGTGCCGTACAGCTTGCGTGAACTTTGGGCCAGCAGCTGCTGCGCCGCCGGGTTCGCGTAGTGCACCGCCAGGTCGTCATCGACCAATAAGATGCTGTTGATTAAAGAGTTAAGGATCTGCCCAGCATCGGGCTGAGTGCCTGTTGCCATCTGACAGTCTCCTGAAAAGAGTGCACTATTTTAGTGCAGTATAGCTTTTTATAAGTAAAAAGCGCATAAGATCAGCATGTTGGTGGAGAAAAAAGCCCATCCTGAGATGGGCTGAAAGTTTCCACGGCAACAAAATATCCCTGGTATCCCACGCCACAACACGGAATACCGAGGATTTACAGCAAAATTAGACGCTGTAGTACAGCTCGAACTCAACCGGGTGCGGAGTCATGCGTACGCGGTCGTTTTCTTCAATACGCAGGGCGATGTAGGCATCGATAGCGTCGTTGGTGAATACGCCACCCGCGGTCAGGAACTCACGGTCAGCGTCCAGCGCGTTCAGTGCTTCTTCCAGAGAGCCAGCAACCTGTGGGATCTCTTTCGCTTCTTCCGGCGGCAGGTCATACAGGTTTTTGTCCATGGCTTCGCCCGGATGGATTTTGTTCTTGATACCGTCAAGACCAGCCATCAGCAGCGCAGCGAAGCACAGGTACGGGTTGGCGGCCGGGTCCGGGAAGCGCACTTCGATACGACGCGCTTTCGGAGAGGTGACCACCGGAATACGGATAGAGGCAGAACGGTTACGGGCAGAGTAAGCCAGCATAACCGGTGCTTCGTAACCCGGGACCAGACGCTTGTAGGAGTTGGTGGTCGGGTTAGCCAGGGCGTTAATCGCTTTAGCGTGTTTGATTACGCCGCCGATGTAGAACAGCGCTTGCTCTGACAGGCCAGCATATTTGTCACCAGAGAACAGGTTTACGCCGTTCTTGGACAGGGACATGTGGCAGTGCATGCCGGAACCGTTATCGCCAAACATTGGTTTTGGCATAAAGGTCGCAGTTTTACCAAAGCGGTGAGCAACGTTGTGTACAACGTATTTGTAGATCTGAATTTCGTCCGCTTTTTTGGTCATGGTGTTGAAGCGGGTAGCGATTTCGTTCTGACCAGCAGTGGCGACTTCGTGGTGGTGAGCTTCAACAACCAGGCCCATCTCTTCCATGATCATACACATGGTAGAGCGGATGTCCTGAGAAGAGTCAACCGGTGGAACCGGGAAGTAACCGCCTTTCACGCCAGGACGGTGACCTTTGTTGCCACCTTCGTATTTGGTGGAGGAGTTCCATGCGCCTTCGATATCGTCGATAGCCACGTGGGAACCGGAGATAGACGCACCAAAGCGGATGTCGTCAAACAGGAAGAACTCTGGCTCTGGCCCGAACAGCACGGTGTCCGCGATGCCGGTAGAACGCAGGTACTCTTCAGCGCGTTTAGCGATGGAGCGTGGGTCGCGGTCGTAGCCCTGCAGCGTGCCTGGCTCAAGGATGTCGCAACGGATAATCAGGGTAGACTCTTCGTAGAACGGGTCAATGAGCGCAGTGGTTGCGTCTGGCATCAGAACCATGTCGGATTCGTTGATACCTTTCCAGCCGCCGATTGAGGAGCCGTCAAACATTTTGCCTTCTTCGAAGAATTCGGCATTTACCTGGTGAGCAGGAATTGTGACGTGCTGTTCTTTGCCTTTGGTATCGGTGAAGCGCAGATCAACAAACTTCACTTCGTGTTCGTTCAGCATCGTCAAAACGTGTTCAGCGGACATACTTAACTCTCCCGGATTGGTCATTGTCGTCGTGGTAACGAGGTCTTCAATTCTGTTTAAGGCTGGCGTGGTCGCCATGTTTTTGCCGTATTTTTATAAAGCGAAATCTGTGCCAACTTTTAAATCACCCCAAAAAGGCGTTATCATGCACGTCATAGTGCAAATGAACTGCACCACGAAAGTCATCTTGCACCAGTATAGTGCTTCATTGTGAACATTGAGCACCATATTGGTGCAATTTTCGTTAAAGTGCACTTTTTACGCTGCGTGAAAGCGGTCACAAAGCAACTCTGCGATACTTGTTTGCGGAGGATGTTTGTGATCCTGTTTAGTCCTGCGATTAATCCGTGTACAATAACGCGCTATTTCTAAATGCCTGAGGCAAAGTTGTGATCGAAAATCTGCGTAATATCGCCATCATCGCGCACGTTGACCATGGTAAAACTACCCTGGTTGACAAGCTGCTACAGCAATCCGGTACGTTCAGCAATGATCGTGCGGAAGCCACCGAACGCGTGATGGACTCCAACGATTTGGAGAAAGAGCGTGGGATTACCATCCTCGCTAAAAACACCGCTATCAAATGGAATGACTACCGTATCAACATCGTTGATACCCCAGGGCACGCCGACTTCGGTGGTGAAGTTGAACGTGTAATGTCCATGGTAGACTCCGTTCTGCTGGTCGTTGACGCAATGGATGGCCCAATGCCGCAGACGCGCTTCGTAACCAAAAAGGCATTTGCCCATGGTTTGAAGCCAATCGTGGTTATCAACAAAGTTGACCGTCCTGGCGCGCGTCCTGACTGGGTTGTGGATCAGGTGTTTGACCTGTTCGTAAACCTGGATGCGAGCGACGAGCAGCTCGACTTCCCAATCATCTATGCATCAGCACTGATGGGTATCGCGGGCAACGATCACACTGATATGGCGGAAGACATGACCCCGCTGTACCAGGCGATTGTTGACCACGTTAAAGCACCAAGCGTTGACCTCGATGGTCCGTTCCAGATGCAGATCTCCCAGCTGGATTACAACAACTACGTTGGCGTAATCGGCATCGGTCGCATCAAGCGCGGTAAAGTGAAGCCTAACCAGCAGATCACTGTTATCGACAGCGAAGGTAAAACCCGCAACGGTAAAGTCGGCAAAGTTCTGACTCACCTCGGTCTGGAGCGTATTGAATCCACCGAAGCCGAAGCTGGCGACATCATCGCGATCACCGGTCTGGGCGAGCTGAACATCTCCGACACCCTTTGCGATCCGCAAAACGTCGAAGCACTGCCAGCGCTGTCTGTTGATGAACCGACTGTAACCATGTTCTTCAACGTCAACACCTCTCCGTTCTGTGGCAAAGAAGGTAAATACGTTACCTCTCGTCAGATTCTTGACCGCCTGAACAAAGAGCTGGTGCACAACGTGGCACTGCGTGTTGAAGAAACCGAAGATGCGGACGCGTTCCGTGTATCCGGTCGTGGTGAACTGCACCTGTCCGTTCTTATCGAAAACATGCGTCGTGAAGGCTTCGAACTGGCTGTGTCCCGTCCGAAAGTTATTAACCGTATGATCGATGGCCGTATGCAAGAGCCGTTCGAGAACGTGACTCTGGATATCGAAGAACAGCATCAGGGTTCTGTGATGCAGGCTATGGGCGAGCGTAAGGGCGATGTCAAAGACATGATCCCTGATGGCAAAGGCCGTATTCGTCTGGATTACCTGATCCCGGCACGTGGCCTGATCGGCTTCCGTACCGAGTTCATGACCATGACTTCCGGTACTGGTCTGCTGTACTCCACCTTCAGCCACTACGATGACGTTAAACCGGGTGAAATCGGCCAGCGCCAGAACGGCGTGCTGATCTCTAACGGCCAGGGTAAAGCAGTTGCGTTCGCACTGTTCAGCCTGCAGGACCGCGGTAAGCTGTTCCTGGGTCACGGTGCAGAAGTTTACGAAGGCCAGATCATCGGTATTCACAGTCGTTCTAACGACCTGACTGTAAACTGCCTGACCGGTAAGAAACTGACTAACATGCGTGCGTCTGGTACTGACGAAGCAACGGTTCTGGTTCCGCCGATCAAGATGTCTCTGGAGCAAGCTCTCGAGTTCATCGATGACGACGAACTGGTAGAAGTTACCCCTGCTTCCGTACGTATTCGTAAACGTCACCTGACCGAGAACGATCGTAAACGCGCTATGCGCGGTTCGAAAGAAGACTAATTCTCGCCGTCCGTTGATATCTAAACCCCGCCTTAATGGCGGGGTTTCTTTTTTGTCTCCAAAGCCCCCACCTCATAGTCAAACCTCGCCTTTCCCGCTACAGTTAATTTTCCACGGTGCAAAAGGAGAGGGCCATGCTCTATATCTTTGATTTAGGTAATGTGATTGTCGACATCGACTTCAACCGGGTACTCGGGACGTGGAGTGATTTAAGCCGCATTCCGCTGGCGACGCTGAAGCAGCACTTCACCATGGGTGAGGCGTTTCGCCAGCACGAGCGCGGTGAAATCAGCGATGAAGCCTTCGCTGAAGCGATGTGCCATGAGATGAATATGGCGCTGAGCTATGAGCAGTTTTCCCACGGCTGGCAGGCCGTGTTTGTGGCGCTGCGTCCGGAGGTCATCGCGATTATGCACAAGCTACGCGAGCAGGGACACCGCGTCGTCGTGCTGTCGAATACCAACCGCCTGCACACCACTTTCTGGCCAGATGAATATCCGCAGGTGCGCGCCGCGGCCGACCGTATCTATCTTTCACAGGAGATGGGGATGCGTAAGCCCGAGGAGCGGATCTACCAAAGCGTTCTGCAGCAGGAGGGACTTTCCGCTGCCGATACGGTCTTCTTTGACGATAATGCCGAGAATATCGCCGGTGCGAATCGGCTGGGAATAACCAGTATTTTGGTGACCGGAAAGGAGACTATCCCCGACTACTTTGCGCAATGATTATGTTAAAAACCGTTCATCAAAAAGCAAAGCATCGCTGCCGTCCGCTGCTGGCCTGGTTAAAGCTGCTGTGGCACCGGATTGATGAAGATAATATGACGACGCTGGCAGGGAATCTTGCCTACGTGTCGTTACTCGCGCTGGTGCCGCTGATTGCCGTGGTGTTCGCGCTTTTCTCCGCCTTTCCCATGTTTTCTGAAGTAAGCGGGCAGATACGCCACTTCATCTTTGCCAACTTTATCCCGGCGACGGGGGACGTCATTCAGCGCTATATCGAGCAGTTTGTCGCGAACTCCAGCCGAATGACGGCGGTGGGCGCCTGCGGGCTGATCGTGACGTCGCTGCTGCTGATGTATTCGATAGATAGCGCGCTGAATACCATATGGCGCAGCCCGCGCGCCCGGCCAAAAATTTACTCTTTTGCGGTCTACTGGATGATCCTTACCCTCGGACCCTTACTGGCGGGGGCCAGCCTGGCGATCAGCTCATACCTGCTGTCGCTGCGCTGGGCCAGCGACCTCAATAGCGTCATTGATGACGTGCTGCGCATCTTCCCGCTGATTCTATCCTGGGCGGCGTTTTGGCTGCTTTACAGCATTGTCCCGACGGCGCAGGTGCGAAACCGTGACGCGCTGATTGGTTCGCTGGTGGCCGCGCTGCTGTTTGAGGCCGGTAAAAAAGCGTTTGCCCTGTATATCACCGCCTTTCCGTCGTACCAGCTGATTTATGGCGTCATAGCCGTGGTGCCCCTTTTGTTTGTTTGGGTGTACTGGACGTGGTGTATCGTCTTGCTTGGGGCTGAAATTACTGTCACTCTCGGGGAATACCGCAAACTAAAAAAAGAAGAAACAGAACAACCATGATTGCATTAATTCAACGCGTATCCCGTGCAAGCGTTACCGTGGAGGGCGAGGTGACGGGCGAAATCGGCCCGGGGCTTCTGGTGCTGCTAGGGGTCGAGAAAGATGACGATGAGCAGAAGGCGAACCGCCTCTGTGAACGCGTGCTCGGCTACCGCATCTTTAGCGATGCGGAAGGCAAAATGAATCTTAACGTCCAGCAGGCTGGTGGCAGCGTGCTGGTAGTTTCCCAGTTTACGCTGGCTGCGGATACCGAGCGCGGCATGCGCCCGGGCTTCTCAAAAGGCGCCGCGCCTGATGTCGCTGAGGCGCTGTACGACTATTTCGTCGCGCGCTGCCGCCAACAGGAAATGCACACACAGACCGGGAGATTCGCTGCGGATATGCAGGTCTCGCTGGTTAATGATGGCCCTGTCACCTTCTGGTTACAGGTATGAGTCAGCTTCCGGGCCGGCTGCGGGTAACAAAAGAGAGTACAGCTATGTATCACCTTCGTGTACCGCAAACAGAAGAAGAGTTAGAGAGCTACTATCAGTTCCGCTGGGAGATGCTGCGTAAGCCGCTGCATCAGCCAAAAGGGTCGGAACGCGATGCCTGGGATGCCATGGCGCATCACCAGATGGTGGTCGATGAGGACGGAAATTTGGTCGCCGTAGGGCGGCTGTACGTGAACGCCGAAAATGAAGCCTCTATTCGCTTTATGGCGGTGCACCCTTCCGTACAGGATAAGGGGCTCGGGACCTTAATGGCGATGACCCTGGAGTCGGTGGCGCGTCAGGAAGGGGTGAAGCGCGTAACCTGCAGCGCCCGCGAGGACGCGGTGGATTTCTTCGCCAAGCTGGGGTTCGTTAACCAGGGCGAGATAACCACGCCAACCACCACGCCTATCCGCCATTTCCTGATGATCAAGCCGATTGCCTCGCTGGACGACATTCTTCACCGTGGCGACTGGTGCGGACAGCTGCAGCAGGCCTGGTATCAGCACATTCCGCTCAGCGAAAAAATGGGCGTGCGCATTCAGCAGTACACCGGGAAAAAATTCATCACCACCATGCCGGAAGCCGGCAACCAGAATCCGCACCACACGCTGTTTGCCGGGAGCCTCTTTTCCCAGGCAACTCTCACCGGCTGGGGGCTTATTTGGCTGATGCTGCGCGAGCGGCACCTCGGCGGAACGATTATCCTCGCCGACGCGCATATCCGCTACAGCCAGCCGATCAGCGGCCGCCCGAGCGCGGTGGCGGACCTCGGCTCCTTAAGCGGCGATCTTGACCGCCTCGCTCGCGGCCGAAAGGCGCGGGTACAGCTGCAGGTTGAGCTGTTTGGCGATGAGAACCTGGGTGCCGTTTTTGAAGGCATTTATATCGTTCTGCCCGCGAAGCCGTTTGGCTCGTACGAAGAGGGCGGCAACGAAGAAGAGTAGCCCGCCTCTCCTGTCTTATGCAGCGCCTGGTGAACCGCTTCGCCAGGCGATATCCCGCATAGCGTCCCGCGCCGCCGGGCTTATCCCCGCAAGCTGAAAGAAGCCGTGAATAACCCCAAGATAGCGCTGAGCGCTGCACTCGACGTTCTGCTCGAGCAGCCGGCGATATAACGCCTCACCTTCATCACGCAGCGGGTCGTACTCTGCGGTAATAATATGCACCGGCGGCAGGCCACTGAAGTCTTCTCGCCACAGCGGGCTCGCCTCCGGGTGGGAAACGTCGGTCGATGAGAGATAGATCTCGTAGCCGCTCAGTAGCGTATCCCGGGTGATGATGTAATCTTCGCCGTTGCTGACGTAGCTTGCCGAACGGGCGGTGGCGTCCAGCATCGGGTAAATCAGGATTAGCTGCGCGGGCCGCCACTCTGCCGCGGCTTTCAGGCGCAGGGCGGTAACCAGGGCAAGATGGCCGCCGGCGCTGTCTCCGGCAAGCGTTATGCGTGCGGTATCGACCCCCAGCCGCCCGGCGTGGCGGTGGATAATTTCGGCGCCGCGCTGCGCATCGTCATGTGCGGCAGGGAAGGTATGTTCAGGCGCCAGCCGGTACTGCACGGCGATGACCCGGCAGCGGCTCTCATACGCCAGCTGTCGAAGCTGTCGATCGTGGGTAGCAAAGCCGCCGCTGATAAAACAGCCGCCGTGATAGTAAATAACGGTGGGCAGCACGCCCTCGGCATCAAGCGGCGATACCACGCGAAAGGTCATGCCTTCTAAGGCGATATCCTCGACCTGCACGCGGGTTTCAGGCGCGCCGGCCAGCACCACGCTTGCCACGTAGCCCGCTCTCCGGTCATCAATATTCTGCTCCCGCGAAGAGGGGCGGCCCGCCGCGATAAACTCATCCACCAGGCGGTTAATGCCTTTTTCCAGCGTCATCTCTCAATCCTTTTTTCTGTATGGATATACAGCTTTATAGCCTGGTTTATGGCGGATGAACACGGGATTTTTTGCGGCTGGAGCGGGGAGATGGAGTACAAAAGGGCGCGGATAACGTCGGTGAGGCTTCGGCCTGTGCGGCCTGATGGCTGGCCGGGCAACCTGGGTTACCCGGCCATCAACTACTTTTTATTCGCCTTCACCCGGGAACATAAACGGGTTGATAGAGCTGCGGGCAAAACCTTCCTGCTCCATATGGGCGTCCAGCACCAGCGAGGCAAGATCGTCAGCGACGGCTTCGACGTTGGGATCTTTTTCCTGATACATAATCTTCAGGTAGGTCCCGCAGTCGCCGCAGCTTTCAGCCTTGATCGCCGCCTGCTCGTTGTCCAGCGACCAGTAGTTCAAATCGCGGCTCTGTTCGCAGTTGCTGCACTTCACGCGCACGACGTGCCATTCGGTTTCGCACAGATTGCAGTGCAGGTAGCGCAGCCCCTGAGTGGTACCGATTTGCACCATGCTGGAGACCGGCATCGAGCCGCAAACCGGGCAGTGCTGACGCTGTTCGCCGTACTCGGCGTGGGCTTTACCGGGGATCAGGCTCGCCATCTGCGCCCAGTAGAGCGACAGCGCGGCCCAGATAAACGGGGCCTTATCGCTGCTGACCAAAGCAAAGTCGGAGGCGAAAAGCGCGTTCGCCATCAGCTCAAGCTCCTGTTCGGACGCTTTTTCCAGGTTTTCGATGACCGCCAGCGCCGGGCCGCTCATTTCCGGCTTCAGCTCGGCGATAAGCGAATGCAGCAGCTTGTGCCAGTGCTTATCGCGCGGCAGGACGTGAATATCCAGCGGCGGTTTGCCCTGGGCATTCGCCTCTTTGAGGCGGGCCGTCAAATCCATCTGCAGCGGATGGTCATACAGCACCACTTCCTGGGCGTGGGCGATCAGCGCGGCAAAGCGCAGATAGTCGCCCAGCGGGTTGCTCTCCGCCAGCTTGCGCAGGCGCTCGGCGCGCCGGTTATAAAGATTTTTTAGCCTGGGGAACAGTAGCGGCGGAATATATTCCGCCGTGCGTTTCTCGCTCGAACCCAGCTCATCTTGCGGGATTATGCGAA
>RCUT01000408.1_pt1 | contig 22742 bp, 17 predicted proteins | sample 2166171 | NCBI WGS metagenome assembly RCUT01 (sample SAMN09932757, study PRJNA488358) | compost metagenome | isolation source: compost soil in 4-hydroxybenzoic | place: Germany: Experimental Botanical Garden
GAATTGGATTAGGCGCAAATAATGCATTTTCTTTTATTCCTACTGTTTACACCTCTAAAAGGCCTGAGCTGGCTAAAAGACATTTTACAAGCCCAGCTGTAGAAGCTAAGATTAAAGAGGTAACCTCAAAACTTAAAGACCAGAAACTTGCCTGGCTCTTTGAAAATTGTTTCCCTAATACGTTAGATACTACTGTTTATCATAAAACAATTGATGGTAAGCCCGATACTTTTGTAATTACAGGTGATATTGATGCCATGTGGTTACGAGACTCATCTGCACAAGTGTGGCCGTATGTTCCTTTAGCAAAAAATGACAAGAAGCTTCAGTCTTTACTGGCTGGAGTAATTAACCGACAGGCGAAGTGTATCTTGATAGATCCTTATGCAAATGCATTTAATGATGGCCCGAAGGGCAGTGAATGGGAAAAAGATCTTACGGAAATGAAACCTGAGTTGCACGAACGTAAGTATGAACTTGATTCAATTTGTTATCCTATTCGTTTAGCTTACGGTTATTGGAAATCAACCGGTGACGTCGCTGTTTTTGGTGATGAATGGAAAAAGGCGATGGAACTTGTTTATCACACCATGATTGCGCAACAGCGAAAAACGGAAAGAGGACCTTACAAGTTTCAGCGCGTTACCGGATGGCAGAGTGATACAGTTGCCGGAGCTGGTTATGGGGCTCCAATTAAGCCTGTGGGATTAATTGTTTCTATTTTCCGTCCTTCGGATGATGCAACAATTTATCCTTACTTAATCCCCTCTAATTTATTCGCTATTGTATCCTTACGTCAACTTGCAGAGATAATGAAAGAGGTGTACAAGGATGAAGCTATGGCTACTAAATGCACCAACCTTGCTAATGAAGTTGAAGCAGCAGTTGATAAATACGGAATTGTTGATCACCAGAAATACGGTAAGGTCTATGCCTTTGAAGTGGATGGGTTTGGCAATTACGTTTGTATGGATGATGCCAATGTACCTAGCTTATTAGCACTCCCATATCTTGGCTGTTGTGCTAAGAATGAAAACATCTATATCAATACCCGGAATATGGTATGGTCTGAATATAATCCTTATTTCTTTAAAGGCAAGGCTGCTGAGGGCATTGGCGGACCACATGTTGGTTTAGATTATATCTGGCCGATGAGTATCATTATGAGAGCCTTTACAAGCTCAAGTGACGAGGAAATAAGAAATTGCATTAAGGTATTAAGAGATACTGATGGAGATACCGGCTTTATGCATGAATCTTTCCATAAAGATGATCCTGCCAAATTTACACGTAAGTGGTTTGCCTGGGCTAATACCTTATTTGGTGAATTAATTATCACTATGTTAAAAGAAAGACCGCAGGTGCTGGATTTGAAGTAGTTGATTATGGGTTGAGGGTTACGTGTTATTTCTCAATTATAAGTGATAGCTTAAAGTTGTATTATTCTCGAATAAAGATTTTGGAATTTTACGGCTTTAAGCTATTATTTTTCTTTACAGAGGTATTACACCTTCGGTGCTGGATTGGATCAATCTGAAAGTTGGTGAGGGAGAGTTTAAGACAGTAAGCATGTATCACGCTGAGGAATGAAGGAGTTGGAATTTGAAAGTGCTTTGATGTAACAGATTCTTCGTGCCTCAGAATGACAAATTATGGGTGTAATTAGGCGATTTTAATCTTTATCTTGATGAGAAGCGATTTTACTCACTCTCCTTAATAAAAAAACGTTCAAGGCATTTTTCTCTGAAATGACCAAATTGGCCAATACCCAAGCCGATAAGACAAATCACTTTTAACACGTCGGAACTGATGTAATATAAATGAAGTTTGGATGGAGTTGGTGTTTGTCCATCAATGATCAACTGTACCCGTTGATGTAATGTAGGCAGCAACCAAAAAGTTTGAATGGCAACGATGCCGAGTAAAATACTGATCAGAATGTTGGTTTTCCGACCGTATCCGTTAATAAAGGCAAATCCAAGCGTAAAGAGGGCTAAAATAATTTCAACACGATTGAGTGCCATAAAAACGATTCTGCCCACTTCAACACCCACTTGTAAACTTAAATGTGGGGCAGTGAATTTAGCAGGAGCTTCCATAAAACTAATCGCACAAACAAATCCAAGCCAGATAAAAGTAATTGCAATAGGTAACGAATGCTTTAGTTTTGCCATATTACAATATAGAAAGATTGCCGTTATTACGGAAGTGTTCAATCTTGAAGTTAAACATTTCTGCCATTCGTTGAGCTCGCCATAACGCTTCGTTTGCCTTTTCTCCTTCAAATAAACTGTTTACAGTACCGGAAAATAAAATGAGCCAATGATCGAAATGTTCCTTTTGTACAGGGAGTTTTGCATGGGGAGGGAAGGGACTGCCTGTGTACCCTGGTTCAGAAAATAAGATAGTATTCCAAAAGCTATACATCTTCTTTAAATGGACATCCCACTTATCTTTAATAATACCATTGAAAATTGGCCCCAAAAGGCTATCGTTCTTGATTTTATCATAAAATGTATCCACCAAGAGTTGTATATCTGAAAAGTTACTTATATCATTTTTAATATTTTGCATATAATATAGCTGCTTTAAGCACAGTTCTCCACGATACAAAATTAGTAAGAATACTTAGTAGAGTTCATGACTTTTGTCAGTTTATCATGAAAGATGCATAAAATTACATTAATGTGATCTTTTAAGCGATAATTAAAATATATATCTGTATGGTTCAGTTATTTAACTAAAGTTTTATTGAACTAATTTTAGTGCATAATTATTACTTTTTAGTATATTATGTAATGTATTGATTTTCAATTTGTTATGTTTTGGTTTGAAATTGACTGCTATGTTTTCTATACTCTGATTGAGGGGATTTTCAGACAGTTACAATGAACTATAATGGTGGAAATGTGGAAAAAAACAGCTTTAAACGCGCTTTTTTGTAGTTGAAATTTTTGTTTTATGAAACAAAAGCTATTACATTAGCTATGGAATAACCTAATCAGTATTTACCAAACATTAAAAGGAGTATCTTAAAATGAAAAAATTTAATGAATTCAAAGCTTTGTTGTCATCATTAGAAGGTGATGCAGATAAGTTCTACAACAAAGGTAACAATGCTGCCGGTACTCGAGTACGTAAAGGTATGCAGGATTTGAAAAACCTAGCTCAGGAAATCCGCATGGAAATCCAGGAAACAAAAAACAAGGCTGAAGCATAGTTCATCCAAAAACCTAAAAGAAAATGTCCCGTTAGCTTATAGCGGGACATTTCTTTTTTATAAGCCGCGACGGCTTAAATTAATAGTTTTTTACAGCAGCAACTACTTTTGCTTTTAGTTCAGCACTGATATTTACCAATGGTAAACGAACCGTGTTACCACAAATATTCAACTCTTCTAAAAATGCCTTTACACCAGCAGGGCTTCCTTCTGCGAAAAGCATACTTATAATGTCAGTAAGTTTATAATGTAATGGGCGAGCTTCGTCAAATTTACCTTCCAAACATTTGCGAATCATTGAAGAGAAATCAGCTGGGAAGGCGTTTCCTACAACCGAAATAACTCCTTCTGCACCTAATGCAATCATTGGTAGTGCAAGGCCGTCATCACCCGAAATAAATAGGAAATCTTTTGGTTTGTTTTTAATGATTTCCATAAACTGTTCAAAGTTGCCTGAAGCTTCTTTTATACCGATGATATTTGAAAGTTCAGCTAAACGTAAGGTTGTTTGAGCAGTCATGTTTGACCCAGTGCGCCCCGGAACATTGTATAAAATTATAGGAAGAGGTGAGTTTTCAGCAACTAGTTTATAGTGCTGATAAATCCCTTCCTGGGTAGGTTTGTTGTAATATGGACTAACAGACAGGATTGCGGAGAAACCGTTAGTTTTAAAGTTTTTTACTTCTTCAACTACAGCAGCTGTATCATTACCACCAATTCCGGCAACCAAAGGAACACGATTCGCATTCACTTCAACTACAAAATCAAGTATCTTTCGCTTTTCTTCCTTTGAAAGGGTAGCAGTTTCACCTGTTGTACCCATTGGCACCAGGTATTCAACACCTCCGGCAATTAAATGCTCGATCAGGTTTCTCAGGCCCGGAAAATCAATACTTCCATCCGGATTAAAAGGGGTAACCAATGCAACGCCCGTTCCGCTCAGTCTTCTAGTCATTCTTAATTAATGAAAGATAATGTAATACTTGGGCGGTAAAATTAACAATACTTGTGTCTTTTTTACAATCAATCATGAAATCATATACAAAACTTTCTTCGGGTAGGTATTGTGCGATCTTAAAATTTGCATGCGCTTTTAATGCTAAATACGAAAGAGTTGTATTAGTTTGAGCAGAAAGATTAATTAATACATCATACGTTGTTGATTGAAGTTCATTTACTGTCGTTTTTTTAGGTAACGATAGTAGATTTAGCTCTTTTGGTGTAATAAAATTAAAATTTCTTGCTTCTGTTCGAAATTCAGGCAAATCCTTTTCGTTAATAAGGCATAAGGCAACAGTTTTTTTCTGTTGCTGGGCTAAATTGAAAGAAATTTCCTTTAGTGCTTTAATTTCTTCTAATTGTGACGCATTGTATAAAATCAAGAAGCTGTTGGCTTTGTCGAGGCCCAACTGTTTTGCCTGGCGTGCAACCTTCGCTGCTTCGCGTTTTAAAAAGTAATTTGCTAAAAAAGTTCTCATTTGGTTGGTTTAATTCAGCATGCTCATTAGATCTTTATCAGAAATAATCGGAATGTTTAAATCGGTTGCTTTTTTTAGTTTGGATGGGCCCATGTTATCTCCGGCCACCAGGAAATTCAGTTTAGATGATATGCTGCTCAACATTTTTCCCCCATTGGCTTCAATAAGATCTTTCAGCTCTTCACGTCCAAATCCCTCAAAAACTCCTGAGATAAGGAAAGTTTTTCCTTCCAGTTTGTTGCTTGCCAACACAATTTCTTTTTCTTCAACTTCAAACTGAAGCCCGTCTTGCTTAAGCTGCTCAATCAATAAACGGTGATTGTTTTCAGCAAAGTATTCGGTAACACTCTCTGCAATACGTGTACCTATTTCATTAACTTCAGTTAATTCAAGCAAACTAGCGTTTGCAAGGTTATCAATATTTTTAAAATGTTGTGCTAATTTTTTTGCAACAGTTTCTCCAACATACCTGATTCCTAATCCGAAAAGTACCTTTTCAAAAGGCATTTGCTTGGATTGCTCGATGCCTTCAATTAAGTTATTGACAGATTTTTCGCCCATACGCTCCATTTGGCGTAGTTGGTCTCGTTTATCTTTTAAAGCATAAATGTCAGAGATATTATGCAACAATTCGGCGTTGTAGAGTTGAACAATGGTTTCATCACCCAAACTGTCGATATTCATCGCTTTTCGTCCGGTGAAATGCTGCATTTTACCAATAATCTGGGGTGGACAGCCAGAATCATTAGGGCAGTACCAAGCGGCTTCTCCTTCAGTTCTTGTTAATGTTGATCCGCATTCAGGGCAAGTTGTGGTAAACAGCGTAGGAGGCAATCCATTTGGACGTTTATCCAAATTAACTTTAATGATTTTCGGGATAATTTCTCCGCCTTTTTCCACTAATACGGTATCGCCTTCGCGCACATCTAAACGTTCAATTTCATTGGCATTATGCAGTGTTGCTCGTTTAACAGTAGTTCCGGCTAATAATACAGGTTGTAAGTTTGCTACAGGAGTAACGGCGCCTGTTCTTCCAACCTGATAGGTGATAGAAAGAAGCTTTGTTTCAACCTCTTGTGCTTTGTATTTATAAGAAATGGCCCAACGAGGAGATTTAGCAGTAAACCCTAATTCTTGCTGTTGAGCATAGCTATTTACTTTAATTACAATTCCATCGATATCAAACGATAGTTTAAAGCGTTCATCTTCAAAAAGATGAATGAAGTCAAGAACTTCGTTTATATTCTTGCAAAGTTTAATGTGTTCTGATACTTTAAATCCCCAGCTTTTTACAGCCTGTAAACTTTCCCAATGTGTTTTGTAAGGAAGATTATCGCCGTACAAAAAGTAAAGGAAACAGTCTAACGGACGTTTTGCTACTTCTGTAGAATCTTGCATTTTCATTGTGCCCGAAGCAAAGTTGCGAGGATTGGCAAATGGCTGTTCTCCGTTTTCTTCACGTTCGGCATTGAGCTTTACAAAAGCTGCTTTGTGCATAAATATTTCACCTCTGATCTCAAATTCAGCAGGAAAACCTTCTCCTTTTAATTTATGAGGAATGGTTTTTATCGTTTTAACGTTTGTGGTAACATCATCTCCTTTAGTGCCATCTCCACGAGTTACCCCACGCGCTAATTTGCCATTTTCGTAAGTCAGACTCATGGAAAGTCCGTCGAACTTAAGCTCACAAACATATTCAAAATCATCACCTAAAGCCTTCCTGATCCGGTTATCAAAGTCAATTAGATCCTGTTCAGAATAAGTATTACCCAATGATAACATTGGATATTTATGCTGTACGGTTTTAAATGTTTTAGTGATCTCGCCACCCACTTTCAGTGTAGGAGAATCAGGTTCCTGCAATTCAGGAAATTCCCGCTCTAGATCTACTAATTGCTTTAATTTCTGGTCAAAATCATAGTCAGAAATGGTAGGGTGAGCAAGTACGTAATAGTTATAGTTATGTTGATTGAGTTCGGCAGTTAAAGCCTCGATTGTTTTTTTTGCTTCTTCGATTTGCATAGCAAGCGAAATTAGGTATTGCTAATTAAATTTTTGATTCTATTTCATCGAAAATCTTCATAAAATGATCAATGAGTGTGTCTTTATAGGTTGTAAGAACCTGTTGTAGCTCTTCTTTAGTTTCTTCAGTAAAATGGGTACCCCAAACTCCATAACATATACGGTTAAGCGCGTAAACCAACTTTTGATAATCAGTATAAGAAAATAAATATTGATTCTCCACAAACTTATCATAGAAACTGAAGAACGTTGCCGGTTCTAGAATGTTGTTTATCGATAAATAATTAAGCAGGATTGAACGATCAGCTTGTTTTAAATGCGTATAAAACTTGGCAACATCTATTTTTTGCGTTTCAATCAACAAACTGTCTAATATCAATTCTAATCCGATATGGGCAAGAATGAACGGACGCACCTGTGTTCCCACAAGCAGTGGGGTGATGACTTCTTTTACTTTATCAGTTTCATTCTTAAAAAAAGTGGATGAGTGAAAGTATTTGTCGACCATTAAGTGCTTTTGCCACCCTTTGTAAATTGATAATAAAGACTGGTCTGCCGAAAGTTTGTCATGAAATTTATGAGGATGGATGTTCCAGGTTTTATTAAAGTTTTTGGTAAGATCAGGAAGTACTAAACCCAATACAAAGTTGGAGTCATGTGCTTGCTGGTCGAAATAATAGTGAGAGAGAAAGTTCATTTATTGGGATTACACCTTTTGTTGATTACACTGATTTTTTATTTGATAACACTGATTCTTGAACTCTTCCGGGGCGAGTGAGTGATCGTAAACTCTTCTCGTTTAGGAGAGGGATGTGGTTAAAACCTTTAAAGTAGAAAGCAAATTAATCATAATTAATTATCTTTGGCGCACTCACCATTCATCTAAACGCACTTTATTTCAGGATTAGGTTATTAATCGGTGTAATCTAAATCGAAAAATCGGTGTAATCAATACAGGGTAATCGGTGTAATCAAATTAGAAATCAGAGTAATCGTAGAAATTATGAATTTTGTAGAAGAATTGCGTTGGCGCGGCATGCTGCATGATATCATGCCTGGTACTGAAGAGAAACTGAATGAAGGCGTTATTGCCGGTTATATTGGTTTTGACCCTACTGCAGACTCATTGCACGTTGGTCACTTAACCCAAATTATGACATTGATTCACTTTCAAAAAGCAGGACATAAGCCTTATGCGCTTGTAGGTGGAGCAACCGGTATGGTTGGTGATCCTTCAGGAAAATCGCAGGAACGTAATCTTCTTTCTGCTGAAATTTTGAACCATAATCAGGCCGCTATTAAGAAACAATTGGAGAAATTCCTTGATTTCAACAGTGGTGCTAACAGTGCTGAAATGGTGAATAACTATGATTGGTTCAAAGAATTTAGCTTTTTAGATTTTATCCGTGATGTAGGAAAACACCTTACCGTTAACTACATGATGGCTAAGGATTCGGTAAAAAAACGTCTTGAAGGTGATAGCGGTCTTTCATTTACAGAGTTCAGTTACCAGTTAATTCAGGGTTACGATTTTTACTACTTATGGAAACATAAAGGCTGTTTCCTTCAAATGGGTGGTTCTGATCAATGGGGTAATATTGTTACCGGAACTGAGCTGATCCGTAGAAAGGCTCAAGGAGAAGCTTTTGCGTTAACCACACAGCTAATTAAGAAAGCCGATGGCAATAAATTTGGTAAAACAGAAAGCGGTGCGGTGTGGTTAGATCCTTCACGTACCTCTCCATATAAATTTTACCAATTTTGGTTAAATGCCAGTGATGAAGATGCTAAAAACTGGATTCGCATTTTTACGTTAAAATCTAAGGAAGAATTAGAGGCTTTAGATGCAGAACACGATGTTGCACCTCACTTACGTGTTGTACAAAAAGCTTTGGCAAAAGATATTACTATCAGAGTGCACTCTGAAGATGATTATGAGACTGCTGTAAAGTCATCTGAATTTTTATTCGGAAACGGTTCAATTGACTTTTTGAACGGATTGAGCGATGATAACTTGTTAGGTATTTTTGACGGAATCGAACAGTTCCAGGTATCAAAAGAAGAACTATCGGCAGGGGTAAATGTTGTTGATTTGCTGGGTGATAAAGCCAAAGTATTTCCTTCAAAAAGTGAAGCAAAGAAAATGATCCAGGGTGGAGGAGTTAGCCTGAATAAAACAAAAGTTGGTGGAGTAGATCAATTGATCGATCAATCAAGTTTGATTAACAACAAGTTTATTGTTGCTCAGAAAGGTAAGAAGAATTATTTCCTGCTTATCGCGGAGTAATTATTAATAAAATTCTAAAGAAAACGGCTTTGAGTAATCTCAAAGCCGTTTTCTTTAGAACTAAAAGGTAGCTTTCTCGTTTACTAATTCCATCTGAAATTGTAATAACATACGTTCAGTTTCCTGTTTTACTGTTGATACCTTATCCAAAATTGCGGTTGTTGTTTCAAATGTTTTATTATAAACATGCACATTAAACTCGCTTAAAGTTGACGAAACGGTAGGTTTATCGTGCAGTAGATAGTTGGAGTATCCATCAGAGAGATCAACATCCTGAATGGCGAAAATCGAAGTTTGTTTACTCATTTCAACGTTCGTTCTAAGTGTATGAATCAACTCATTGAGCACTTCGCAAGCATTTTTGGATACTTCGTCCGAAAGATAATTGAACGAGGACAGGTAAGAAGAATAAGCGTAGAATCGAGTTGTAAGTGTTCTATAATTATTTAGCTCTTGTTCTGCATTTTGAAAATTGTTATAAAGCTTTTTATACTCTTCAGCTTTTTCAATACTTTCCAAGAGAGCTGTTTTATAATTGTATAAAAAAGCCTGTTCATCTTTCCTGTTGAAATATTCAGTTTGTTGATCGATTTCTTTTTGTAATTCCGCTATAATGTCGTCCACCTGATCAAGCGAATATATCTTGTCATCAAATTCAAATTCGTTAGCTATTATATGACCTTCTTTGATGGAATTTAAAGTGTTGAGATCATTTGAATCACGATAAAAGCAGTTTAACTGATCTTCAAATCTCACGGGATAAATGTCTTCAAAATTATCAACCGATTGTTGATTACAAATTAGCGAATCAAGATTGAGCTTACTTAGCGAACGATTGAAGTAGAAAAGTCTAAAGAACTCGTGCAGGTTATAGTTTTTAGGTTGTTGTAGTAATGCGCTTTGAACTTCATCCTGCGGAATTACAGGAAAGTTTTTTGTCGGGGAAACCCAAAGTATATAATTGAGTAGTAATTTGAAGCTGCAGTGATGTAGCATTGTCAAATAAATTCCACGGATCAGTGTATAGATTTTCGTGTTCAATATCTGCTTTTAAAATGTTAGCTACACGCTCTTTTAAATCAGGGTGTGACGACCATTTATCATTATAAGTTACTCTACGATGAACCATATTTGTCCTATAACTATTGTCATCCATGATAGGAAGGTCATTTTCTAATTGGAAGCTATTTTTTTGAGCACGGTATCTCAAAAACTCCTTAAAGTTGATAAATAGGTTATCTGTTCGTTTTTCTTCATTTCCAAGTTCTCCAAGCCTATTCACAAGATCATCAAACACTATCGCTCCAAATTCAATTCTTCGGAGCGCCGAAACAGAAGCGCTTTTGCCGGCAACATTTGCGGCCACTAAGTCGGCATGAAATTCCATTTCTTTTGAAAGCGCCAGATAGCGAATATTGATAGGCTGATAAGCTTTCGCTAATAGCTTACGTATGAAGTTGGCAATATGTGATGTGAAAACGGCAAACCATGCAAAAAGACCACCTGTATTGGCCCAACGTATTAACAGATCGTCCCATTTATCATGACTGTTTACCATAGAGAAAATGATATTATTTACCCGGTAAACATAGTTGCCAACCCGCATGCTGGATTGCGAAAAATGCCCGAATTCATGAGCAATAATCGCCTTAAGTTCTGCTTCGTTTATACAGCTAACTAATCCTAAACCAATTTCCAGATTCTTTTTTATAGGAAAGAAAAGCGACCAAAATCCTGAATTGTAAAATACGCAGGCATTTACTTGGTGCGAAACAAACACTTTTTTGGGAAATGATGTTCCAGTTTCTTTTGCAATTTCTTTTATTAATGCAAATAATCTAGGGTGCTCATCTTCAAAAAGTTGTACTCTATGCGGATTAGTATCCTTGTTAGAAACAAATAAGAATTTTACGGTAAACAAGAAAACCATAGCCCCCAAACAAATAATGCCTAAGGCAACCATAATGGTAAGAAAATTTATTCCCGTGGTGATAATTATAAATCCGGCAAAGCCACAAATAATGGCTAATCCGATTGCTAATCCGACAAGGATGACATAACTTAGGATAAACAGAATAATGGCAGTAACCGCACTATTAACGCTTTTATTGAAATTTTCAGACTTTAAGGCATTCAGTTTTTGGGAAGTAGATGGAGTGTTATTCATAGACGCTAATTAATTTGGCACGCAATATATCTATCATAAGAATATATCACAACGAAATTTCGTTATATAATAATTATAGATTTTAACTCCAAATTTGTGTTCCTTATGAAAAAGAATATCTTATTTCTCACCGGTGATTTTGCCGAAGATTATGAAACAATGGTGCCTTTTCAAATGCTGTTGATGGTAGGACATGAAGTTCATGCTGTTTGTCCGGATAAAAAGAAAGGCGATTACATTACAACAGCTATTCATGATTTTGATGGTTACCAGACCTATAGTGAAAAGCCAGGGCATCGCTTTGTTTTGAATTACTCATTTGCGGATGTTGATCCGAAGGCATATGATGCGATTGTTTTAGCAGGTGGGAGGGCTCCTGAATATTTACGTTTAAATCCAAAGGTGATTGAACTGGTAAAGCATTTTGCGGAAAGTAACAAGCCAATTGCAGCGATCTGTCACGGCATACAGATTTTAACTGCTGCAAATGTGGTAAAAGGCAAAAAGCTAACAGCATATCCTGCTGTTGGTCCGGAAGTTACCTTAGCCGGAGGAACCTATGTAGATGTTGCTGCTACAGATGCTGTTGTTGATGGAAATTTGGTTACTTCACCAGCCTGGCCAGGGCATCCAAAATGGATAGCTGAGTTTTTAAAGATACTCGGTACCAAGATTGAATTATAAAAGATAAGCCTTATCAGAAATGATAGGGCTTTCTTATAACCAACAGGAAATTTTTTGCAAAGATTGGGTATCATCTACCTCATTGATTATCAATTTATAATAATAGTTTATACACAGTATTAATGAAATAACTATTTTCTTATTGGATAAATATCGGGCAAACTGTCCTGCATTCCCCTTTTTGATAATTAAAAAACACGCTTGGTAAACCTCTTCGGTTACTTTGGCAACTTACTTGTGTAATTCATTCAGTTTCTCTTGAAACAATTAGTTAAACCATCCAAAAACAAGTTAAGTATGAGTAAAGGAATGATCTTCCGTGTTTTAGTGGCAGGTGTATGTTTATGTAGTAGTGCTAATGCTGAAAGTTTTCAAAGTGGCCCTAATCTTCAAAGCCAGTATACTGCTATAGTAGAAAAAGCAAATAATTATCAAGAGTACAAAGTTATTAAGGAAGCTTCTTTAAGGGCCTTATGGCGCAACGCGAATGACTCGCTAAACAAAGAAAAGAAGAATGTAACAACAGCACATGTGAAAATTGCAGCTCAACAGAAAACAATTAGCGAACTGCAAAATAACCTAACTGCTAAGAATCAGAATTTGCAAGAAACCCAGAATCTTATTGATAATTTGAGTTTGATGGGTATCAATATTTCTAAAAAATCCTACAATACAATTATGTGGGGGTTGGTAATAGGATTAGCCGGAGCATTAGCTTATTTTATTTTCATAAATAAAGGTTTTAAGAAGGAAGCCTATTATCGTATTCATTTGTTTGAAGAACTGACAGAAGAGTTTAAGAACTTCAAAACAAAAGCAAATGAAAAAGAAAAACGTTTAGCGCGCGAATTGCAGACTGAACGCAATGCTTTAGAAGAAATGCTCTCCAGACGTTAGATAATTCATGAGAATGATGAAAAGTGATTTTCGTCCATTTATGAAGCAGCGGTTCAAGCATCAAGTTTGAGCCGCTGTTTTTTTTGACCTGTTTTTAATCATCCTATTTTCAGACAAAATGATTTATCTTTGAGGCACATAAATCTCTTATAATGAAAAAACTATTCATATTATTTTTTCTGTTGATTGCAGGGTTAGCACAAGCTCAACAACTGCCTCAGACAGAGTATTATTTATTGGTAGGAACTTATACGAACGGAACCAGTGAAGGTATTTATGTTTATCGTTTTAACCCTGCAACGGTTAAGTTTACTTATGTGAGCAAGGTGAAATCTGAAAACCCTTCTTACCTAGCCGTTTCTCCTGACAAAAAGAAAGTATATGCCGTAAATGAAAATGGTGAAGGGAAGGGTGCGGTAAGTTCTTTCTATTTTGATAATAAAACAGGTTCGATCAATTTTATGAACACGCAACCTACTAATGGAGATCATCCTTGTTATGTAACACTTGATGCAACCGGAAAGAATGTTGTGGCCACCAATTATAGCAGTGGTAATCTGGTCGTTTTTAAAACGAATGACGGAGGATATTTAAATCCGGCGGTACAAACTCTTCAGCACGAAGGCAGCAGCGTATATGCGGGTCGTCAGGAAAGTTCTCATGTGCACAGTGCAAATTTTTCTCCTGATGGCGATTACCTTTTTGCAGCCGACTTGGGCAATGACCGTTTATATAAATACAAGTTTTATCCTGAAAGTACAAAAGAGGTTTTAACTCAGACTTCCCCGTCTTTTTATAGTTTACCAGCTGGTGCCGGTCCACGCCATTTTGAGTTTCACCCTAATAGAAGGTATTGCTATCTGTTAAATGAGATTTCAGGCAAAATTATGGTTTACTCTTATTTTGAAGGAAATCTAACGGAGCTTCAAACGCTTTTCTCTGACAAATCTCCTGGTACAGGCGACAAGGGTTCTGCCGATATCCATTTAACTCCAAATGGCAAATTTTTATATGCAACCAACAGAGGTACTACCAATGATATTGCGGCATTTAAAGTTGGAGCAGATGGGAAATTAACTGAAATTGGTCACTTTAAAACAGGATTACATCCACGTAATTTTATGATTGACCCGTCCGGAAAATTCTTGTTAGTGGCAAATCGGGATAGCAATAATATAATTGTTTTCAGAATTAACCAGGTGACAGGAAAATTGGAAGATACTAAGGTAAAGCTGGAGTTAGATAAACCTGTTTGTTTAAAAATGATTCGTGTAGCGAAATAGGGCTATTATTAATAACCTGTTGTGCGATTGAAAGACGTTCGCTAGAATGCATTGAACCTAATCTTGAGAGTTTTTTTTCTTTCGTCGCCTTCTGCGGGACTCACTTTTTTTCTTCAGCAAAAAAAAAGTAAGCAAAAAATGCCGTCGCTGCGTACAGTTCTCTTAATAGTTGGTGCTAGTACTTAGATCATCTCTTCCGAACTGTACAAGGCGATTTTGTGCATATGATAATTTATGTTTTACAAAATTATAATCAAATCGCAACGAGTGAACTTACTGAAAAAGTAATGAAAGGTATTCAAAAAGCCATTGATAAAAGGATTGAACAGGCCAAAAGAGATGAACGAGGAAATCATAATTTTTAATAAAATAGGAGAGGTTCTTAAAGTAAAAGCAAGAGACTATAAATAATAATAAAGCCTTCGATTCTTTTCGAAGGCTTTATTATTTATCATGCTATGAAATGAGTGTTGTTGCATTTTTCAATTCATTATAAACACGATCAATTATTCCTACTAATGTATCATGCTCAGCTTCAATTTCTTTTAGTAGCTGAATTTGTGCTCGTGTACGCTGGAGGTTATGACCTTCGAAATTAGTTTTGTAATAAACATCTCCCTCTATATAATCAGTCAAGAAACGAACTGCTTGCATATACGGAATCAACAAAACTCCCATCATTAGTGAATCCACTTCAACTGCCGACAAAAACTTATCGGCTTCAGAAAGGTAGCCTTTAGTGTAGGCTTCAAACAAAGGAATATTTAGTTTTATTTTGTTGAGGTCCTTTTCATCTTCAGAAGCTGAATTGATGATAGTCCTGATTGCATCTCCAAAATCATAGGCTACATAACCAGGCATCACTGTGTCAAGGTCAATAACGCATTGAGCCTTATCGTTTGCATCTAGCAGTACATTGTTGAATTTAGTGTCGTTATGAGTAATTCGAAGTGACAGGTGGCCTTCTTTTCCTAAATTTAGTATCGACTTCATTACATCTACCCGCTTATTAATGAAATCGGTTTCCTCATTTACTTCATCTCTTCTTTTGGCTATATCAGTACTCCATGCTTTATAAAAACGCGATAAGCGCATTTCTATATTGTGAAAATCGGGTATTGTTTCGGCTAATAACGTGGCATCCATATCCGATAATAGCGCCTGAAATCTGCCGAATGCTTTTCCTCCTTCAAATGCTTGGATTTCCTTTTCAACCAGATCATAGCTGTTGGTATCAGTTAAGTACAAGTACATTCTCCAGTAATTACCATCAACGTCCTTAAAGTATAACAGTCCGTTTTTTAATGGAATAATCGTTAATACCTGTTTTTTAGGATTACTGTCGGGTATTGCAGCTAACTTTTTTCGAAGATGTTCGGTTACCTTTTTTACATTGTCCATTAGGGCCGGAACATCCTTAAAAATAGCGTGATTAATGCGTTGTAATAAATAATCAGGATGGGTTTGATCTTCGTTTTTCAGGTAAAAAGTGTCATTTATATGACCAGAGCCATACGGTTTAATTGTTGCAATAGTACCCTCAATACTAAATGCATCAATAATAGCACTTAAATGTTGAGGTGTATGTTGATTATTAGTCATGAATCAGAATTTATTGATAAATATTGAGCGTTAATAAGATGTCCTGAAAACGTTGGTGTAATTAATTTTTTAACACACTTCAAGAGTAGGACTAAGGTTCTGTGCAGTAAATTTACAAAAGAACCTTAATCCTTAAACTCTAAATCTCCCTATAAGTTAGGTTTTAAATTAGGATTTAGAATAATCTCCTGTTCTGGTATTAGGTGAATAATTCGTGGATTGGTTGGTTGAATTATTTGTTTTGTTCCGTCTGTTAATGGGTGGAATCCAGGATATTCACGAACCAATGTGCGGTTGTTTCTGAACAAATCGCGTGGGCGGAATCCTTCAAATGAAAGCTCAAGCTGACGTTCTTCTAAAACGGCATCTAGTACACTTGGCTGACCTTTTAAATCGCCGGTGGTATATAATGCACTCGCCGGAATCGCAGCGCGAGAACGAATAGTGTTAACATCTGCCAAAGCTTCAGTATTCTTACCTAATTTAGCATTAGCTTCTGCACGGTTCAAATACACTTCTGCTAAACGGATAATAGCTGGCGAAGACATAGAACTGGTTGCTCCCTGGTTAGAAAATTTGAAAACAAAAATTTTCGGATCGCCATTCCTTTTCAAAGTATCTGTAGTACCCGCTTTATATTGAACAGCTACGAAAGAGTGACGTAAATCCTCCGGATGCTTGTTTAAAAGCTTCATGTATTGCACTGAAGCGTACAGCTCTCCATATCCACCATCAGCATTATACATAGAGCCAATACTTCCGTACCCTAAATCATTTTTCTGAGCAAACTTAATGGCAAAAATGGTCTCAGGGTTGTTTTCAGGTTGAATGGTGAAGTACTTTTTATAGTTATCAGCATTGTCCAGTTCATAACGATCTGAATTGATGACTTTGTCAGCGTATTCGATTGCTTTATCATTTTGCCCCATGTATAAGTACACACGCGATAATAAAGCCCAGGCAACTTCTTTTGATGCGTAAACACTACTCTTATCACTTCCCATTAAATCGGCTGATTTAAGGAGATCAGCAACAATTGCATTGTAGGTTTCCTGCAATGTATTACGTGCAGGCTTCTCATCAGGATTATAGCTCAAAACTACCGGAATACCTAATTCAGTACCAGGGTTTACGCCTTGTAAGGTGTAAGGTTTTGCAAAAAGATCAACTAAAATTAAGTGAGCCCATGCCCGTAGAAATATGTTTTCGCCTTTTAATTGACTAAACTCTTCCGATGCATTTTCGTCAATCTTAGGGATCAGTCTATTGGCTCCCGCTATTATGCGGTAACACTCTTGCCATATCTCATACGAGTTAAGCTGGTTAGGTAAATGGCCATATGTATAAGAATAAAATAAGGCATCAGTAGTAGTTCCACTTAAACTTACATTATCTCCCGGAAGTTCATTCATATAATAAAGATTACGGATGAACTGCTGTTTTAACGCAAACGAGTAATTACCGGCAGTTGCAGCTGTGAGTCCCTGTACGGTTGAAGTTACCTGATTATCTTGCAAGCCATCGGTTGGTAACTCATTTAATGAACAAGCAGTAGTTCCCATTAACAGGACGCTAAGGCTGAACAGATGTAAATATATTTTTTTCATTGTCTTAATTCTTAGATGGTTAAAAACCTAGTTGTACGCCCAAAATGAATTTTCTTGAATATGGATATTTGAATCCAACAGAACCGTTGTCGTCAACCTCCGGATCAATTCCTGAAAACTTGGTCCATGTATATAAGTTATCAGCACCAATAGAAAATTTAGCAGAACGAACGCCGATACGTTTAGATATTGATTCTTTAAGTGCGTAAGAGAGTGTTACGTTACGTAAACGTAAATAACTGCCATCCTCAATGAAACGAGAAGAAGGTCGTTGCGCATTTTTATTACCTCCGTTAACCAATTTTGGATGCGTAGCAATATCGCCTGGTTTTTCCCAACGATTCCAGCCATCTTGCAGTTGCATCATGTTATAAGTGTTGTAAGCACCATCGCTATCAAATAATGCACGGTTTCCATTATAGATATCATTACCGTATACAAAATTGATGAACGCATTTAGTTCCAAGCCTTTGTAGGAGAAGGTATTGCGTAAACCTCCGAAGAAATCAGGAGTTGAAGTACCAACAGTTTGTAAGGTTGCTTTACTGTATGTATTAGTGGTGGTAACGGTTTGTTTGCCAGTCTGAGGGTCGGTGGTTACAACTTCCCATAGAGGATCGCCATTTGCAGGATCTACACCAGCCCATTTGCGCATATACCAGGTATGCATATCCTGACCAACAATTAAACGTTGGTTACCAATAGCCTGGTTTGACGCAAAAGGAAGGTCGTTATATAATTCGGTGATCTTGTTTTTATTGAATGAGATGTTAAACTCTGTATCCCATTTAAAATCACGGGTAAAGTTTCTGGTTACTAAACCAAATTCGATACCCGTGTTTCTAACACTGCCAACGTTTAACGTTTTTGAACCAATTCCCACATTTGATGGTTGTAAAACATTAAATAATAAATCGCTGGTGTTTTTGTTGTAATAATCGGCCGTAAAGCTGATGCGATTGTTTAATACACCTAGGTCAATACCAAAGTCGAACGACGCTGTTTTTTCCCAGGTAAGATCTTTGTTTTCCAATTGGAAAGGGTAGGCTGCAGTCATGTCATTGTAAGATGCATCCACCTTGTAATATCCAATTCCTCCATAATTATTCAACGAATAAGACCCGTTAACATATTGTCTGATTTCAGCGTTACCGGTAGTACCATAGCTGGTACGAACTTTTAATAAGTTGATAAATGAAATATCTTTCATGAAATCTTCTTCCGATGCGATCCATGAACCTCCAAATGCGTAGAAGTTAGCATAAGGGTTGTTACTTCCGAAACGAGAAGAACCATCTCTTCTGAATGACGAGGTGAAGAAGTATTTTCCTTTGTAGTTATAGTTTCCTTGTAAGAAGAATGATAAGAATTTGCTAGTGTTTTTTAATCCGGTTGAGTTTACCACTTGCGCTCCTGTGCTTAATACATCAAGCGTTGGCAGTAAACCATTCATAGTTACATCACTGTACTGATCGGTATTATATTGATACTCTTGTCCCAATAAAGCGTCGATCTGGTGATTGTTGAACGTACGGTTAAACTTTAACAAGTTCGACGTTAAATAAGTACGGTAATCACTGTTATAATTATATAAGTAGCCATTGGTGTAACTTCCTGAAGTAGAGCGGATATCATTGTAATTTTCATTGAACCCATTACCTAACTCCGCACGGTTCGATGTTGAAAACGATAACCAGTTGGTAAAGAAGTACTCACCTTTAATTACACCTTCAAAATTAAGGTCTCTACTCTTGTTGTAATTGTATTGACGTTCAAACGCAAAATTTGAAAAATCGCGACCAAACCATTCAGGGGCAGTATTAGGGTCTATTGGAACTCCATTGTCGTCAAAAGCTCTGTCCCAAGGTAAATTGGTGTAAGATTGATAAAGTGCGGCATCAGGACTGCTATTTTCTTTGTTTTGAAATGTGCTCGCAATATTTCCTGATAGTTTAAATTTATCATTGATGTTATGATCCATGTTTAAGCGGAAACTATAACGATCAATCCCTGAACCTACTACAATACCTTCTTCTTTATAATAATTACCACCAAGGTAGAAACGAGTTTTTTCACTACCTCCATTAATGCCAAGCTCATAGTTAGTATTAATACCGTTTCTGAAGGCAACATCTTGCCAGTCGGTATTTACGTTTTTGCGCGACGATGGTAATAGATTTTCAATGTAAGCATTTAAACCAGATGGATTGCCTGTATACGCTGCAGCTAAAGCTTTTGCATACGTGTCATACAGTTGCGTTGAGTTCATCAATTCAAACTTTCCATTATTCAGTTGTGCAAAACCACCGTTAATTCTGAAATCAAAGTTGGTTTTACCAGCTTTACCTCTTTTAGTAGTAATAACAACCACACCGTTTGAAGCTCTGGCTCCGTACAATGTTGTGGCTGCTGCATCTTTCAGTACGGTAACTGATTCTACATCATTAGGATTAGGAATACCACCAATAATACCATCTACTACGTATAATGGGTCTGCTCCTGCAGTTACGGTACCATTACCACGAATACGGATGGTAGGTTTTTCACCCGGCTGGCCGCTGCCATTTCCTACAAATACACCACTCACTTTACCTTGCAACATTTTATCTACATCACTAGTGGTTACATCACGAAGTTCCTCTGCTTTTACCACCGCTACCGATCCTGATACCTTTCCGGATTGAGTACTTGTATAACCCATTACTACAACTTCTTCGAGTTGCTTAGAGTCTTCCTTAAGTGTTATCTTTAACTCAGAACGACCATTTAAGGCAACTTCCTGTTCTGTATAGCCAATTAGTTTAAAAACTAATGTTGCGTTGGACGGAACAGAAAGCGTAAACTTTCCATTATTATCTGTTTGAGCTCCTGTTGTCGAGTTTTTTACCGAAACAGTTACTCCTGGAAGAGGACCTGCTGCATCTGATACAGTTCCCTTCAATTGCACAGTTTGCCCGCTTGCAACATAGCTGCAGAGTAGGAGGCAAAGGCAAATTAGTTTAAGCAATAATTTGTTCATGATATTGATAGTTGGTTGTTTTTTTCTTCTTCATTATTAAGGACTTATGGTTTCAATTTCGTGCTGTTATAAAAACCAAAATGTCCTGATTGTTAAGCAAGATGCATATTTGTATTAAACCTGCAAGGGGGTGGGAGCAAGGCAAACGTTTGCGTAATTTTTTATTTTTTTACACAAACGTTTGCGTAATTTTTTTCGCTTTACAATTTTATATGTTTGTTTGTGAGCCCTCGGAATGAGGCTTATCACTCTAAACTTTTTTATTATATGCTTCGTAGAGACTTTATAAAAAATACTGCGCTTGCAGCCGCAGGTCTAACGATCCTTCCGTCGGGGATGCTTTTCGGAAAGGATAATGACAAAGTAAGGCTGGGTTATATTGGTGTTGGTTTAAGAGGCCAAAATCATATCCAGGAGGGTTTGCTTCGTAATGATGTTGAAATTGTGGCAGTTTGTGATTTACAGGAGTGGGCTTTGAGCGGATGTCGTGAATTATTTAAAAAAGCAGGAAAGAAACTTCCTGTTGAATATACAGGCGGATTAGATGCTTATAAAAAGCTGATCGCCAGAAAAGATATTGATGCAGTAATCATTTCAACTCCATGGGAGTTTCACCGCGATCAGGCAATCGATACAATGCTTGCCGGTAAATATGTGGGTTGTGAGGTTATTGCCGGTTTAACCGTTCAAGATCACTGGGATATAGTTGATACCTCAGAAAAAACAGGCATTCCGTATATGACACTTGAAAATGTTTGTTATCGCCGAGATGTGTTGGCAGCATTGAACATGGTTCGCCAAGGTTTATTCGGAGAGATCGTACACTTGGAAGGTGGTTATCAGCATGATCTTCGCCAGGTGTTATTCAATAATGGAAAACAACCTTATGGCGGCGGTGTAGAGTTTGGTCAGGCCAATTCAATGAGTGAAGCTCAATGGCGTACGCAATACAACGTGGATCGTCAGGGAGATCTTTATCCAACGCATGGAGTAGGCCCGATGATGCAATACATTGATATTAACCGTGGAAACCGTTTTACTAACCTTGTTTCTTTCTCGTCAAAAGCAAAAGGTTTGGCTGCTTATGTTGAAGAGCAAGCTCCGGGACATAAAAACTCGAAGATCAATTATAAAAACGGTGATGTAGTTACCACCATGTTAAATTGTGCAAATGGAGAAACAGTGTTAATCAGCCATGATACACACTTACCTCGTCCATACTCAATTGGATTCCGTGTACAGGGAACGAAAGGAATTTGGATGGATGTAAATAAATCAGTTCATATTGAACATGAGTCCAAGGCTCACGGTTGGGACCCTGCTCAGCAATGGTTCGATAAATACGATCATCCACTTTGGAAGAAATACTCAACAGAAGCCGAAGGTGCCGGACATGGTGGTATGGATTGGTTTGTGTTTAATGCATTTATCCAAGCTGTAAAACAGAAAAAACAAACCCCGATTGATGTTTATGATTCAGTAACAATGAGTGTAATTACACCGCTGTCTGAAAAATCAATCCTTGAAGGAAATACTCCGCAAGAGTTTCCTGACTTTACCCGCGGCAAATGGAAAACTAAGAAAAATACATTTGCGTTAGACGATAGCGGTTTCTAATCAGTAATCCCCCCATAAATTGGTTAACAGACTATGTGATCCGGCTCTCTAAAGAGCCGGAGATATAGGTTTTCCATTCACTTCTCTCAATCTTAAATCAAATGTATTTACAAAAAATAACCTTGATTGCCGGAATTCTATTATTGCCGGTTTTAACCTTTGCGGCTCCAGGTAGAGCGGTAAAAAGCTTTTACCCCAAAGAAACTATTCCTGCCATTACAGTTCCAATCGGTGGCAATAGTTGGATTACCAATAATTTAACAGGTAATAAAGCGCAGATAGATGAAAATGGGCTTTCAAATTGGCAATCGAAGGAAAGTATTGTAAGTACCTATGTTTTTGCACCAAAGGCTGGGGAAATAACTGTTGCGTTAAATTTAAAAGTACTTAAAGGTAGCAGTAAAATAAAAGTAGAGGTTGCCGGCACCTCAACGATACTGGAAGCAAAGAATTCTTCATACGATATGCGGAAAGTAGGCACATTTGTTCTTAAAAAAGCCGGTTACTTTGCCATTCGTTTGCAGGGCATTTCCAAAACAGGAAAATGCTTTGCTGATGTATCTTCCATAGCAATCAGCGGAATGCCTGTTGAATCAGGGGCTGTTTATACACAGGATAATAAGGATAATTATTTTTACTGGGGACGCAGGGGGCCGTCAGTACATCTTAATTATGAAGTTCCGGAAAAGATAAGCCAGCAAATTGAATGGTTTTATAATGAAATTACGATTCCGAAAGGTAAAGACCCTATTGGCTCTTATTTTATGGCAAATGGCTTTAAGGAAGGCTATTTTGGCATACAGGTAAATTCACCAACGGAACGTAGGATACTTTTTTCTGTATGGAGTCCTTTTCATAC
>RCUT01000409.1_pt1 | contig 22737 bp, 17 predicted proteins | sample 2166171 | NCBI WGS metagenome assembly RCUT01 (sample SAMN09932757, study PRJNA488358) | compost metagenome | isolation source: compost soil in 4-hydroxybenzoic | place: Germany: Experimental Botanical Garden
ACCCGCTGACCAAAGCGCAGTACACCTCCATGGCGAAGATGCGTATGCTGCAGCCGAAGATTCAGGCAATGCGTGAGCGCCTGGGCGATGATAAACAGCGTCAAAGCCAGGAAATGATGGCCCTGTATAAAGCGGAGAAGGTTAACCCGCTGGGCGGCTGCTTCCCGCTGATTATCCAGATGCCAATCTTCCTTGCGCTGTACTACATGCTGAGCGCCTCGGTTGAACTGCGTCATGCGCCGTTTATCCTGTGGATCCACGACCTGTCTGCACAAGACCCGTACTACATCCTGCCGATCATCATGGGCGCAACGATGTTCTTCATTCAGAAGATGTCGCCGACGACCGTGACCGACCCGATGCAGCAGAAGATCATGACCTTTATGCCGGTCATCTTCACGGTGTTCTTCCTGTGGTTCCCGTCTGGTCTGGTGGTTTACTACATCGTCAGCAACCTGGTCACCATTATCCAGCAGCAGCTGATTTACCGTGGTCTGGAGAAACGTGGCCTGCATAGCCGCGAGAAGAAAAAATCCTGATTATTTTCATTCTTCAAGCCGCAGATGCGTTGGCTTCGTTAGTTCGCCCCGGTCGCTGACATCAGTCAGCTTTCGGGGCCTCGCTAGCCAGCCGTCTTTCTGTAACTTGAATGAGTGAGAGTATCTACGGTAGAGTTAATGCCAGAGAAGGCGGTCAATAGACCGCCTTTTTTACATTTACATAGAGAGTCATCATGAGCCATAACGACACTATCGTCGCCCAGGCAACCCCACCGGGACGCGGTGGTGTGGGCATTCTGCGCATCTCTGGCCTGAAGGCGCGCGAGGTTGCAGAGGCGGTCCTCGGCAAGCTGCCAAAGCCGCGCTATGCCGACTACCTGCCGTTCAAGGACGTTAACGGAACGGCGCTGGATCAGGGCATCGCCCTGTGGTTCCCGGGGCCAAACTCCTTTACCGGCGAAGACGTCCTCGAGCTGCAGGGGCACGGCGGCCCGGTCATTCTCGATCTGCTGCTCAAACGCATCCTGACGCTTCCGGGCCTGCGCATTGCTAACCCGGGAGAGTTCTCCGAACGCGCGTTTCTCAACGATAAGCTCGACCTGGCTCAGGCCGAGGCGATTGCTGACCTGATTGACGCCAGCTCCGAGCAGGCGGCGCGTTCGGCGCTGAACTCGCTGCAGGGCGCCTTCTCCGCGCGCGTTAACCACCTGGTGGAAGCGCTGACGCACCTGCGTATCTACGTCGAAGCGGCCATCGACTTCCCGGATGAGGAAATTGATTTTCTCTCCGACGGCAAAATAGAGGCCCAGCTTAACGACGTGATGGCCGATCTCGACGCGGTTCGCGCCGAGGCCCGTCAGGGCAGCCTGCTGCGTGAAGGAATGAAGGTGGTGATTGCCGGGCGCCCTAACGCCGGGAAATCGAGCCTGCTGAACGCGCTGGCCGGGCGTGAAGCCGCTATTGTGACGGATATCGCCGGCACCACCCGCGACGTGCTCCGCGAACATATCCACATCGACGGCATGCCGCTGCACATCATCGATACTGCCGGTCTGCGCGACGCCAACGATGAGGTTGAACGCATCGGTATCGAGCGCGCGTGGCAGGAAATCGCCCAGGCCGACCGGGTGCTGTTTATGGTGGATGGCACCACTACCGACGCCGTCGACCCTGCGGAGATCTGGCCGGACTTTATCGAACGCCTGCCGGCAAAGCTGCCGATTACCGTGGTGCGCAATAAAGCCGACGTCACCGGCGAAACGCTGGGCCTGAGTGAAGTAAATGGTCACTCGCTTATTCGCCTGTCGGCGCGTACCGGCGAGGGCGTTGAGGCGCTGCGCAATCATCTTAAGCAGAGCATGGGCTTCGAGACTAACATGGAGGGCGGCTTCCTCGCCCGCCGTCGCCACCTGCAGGCGCTGGAAGCAGCGGCTAACCATCTGCAGCAGGGTAAGGCCCAGCTGCTTGGCGCATGGGCCGGCGAGCTGCTGGCTGAAGAGCTGCGGCTCTCACAGCAGGCCTTAAGCGAAATTACCGGCGAATTTACCTCTGACGATCTGCTGGGACGCATTTTCTCCAGCTTCTGTATTGGTAAGTAACCGCGCCTCGCGTAGTCCGTAAACGTTCACTAACCCGCATTAACCGGCTGTTGATGCGGTTTTTTACTTTTTAAGCCCCCCGTTTTTCCTCCCAGGAAATCATTGTTGTCCAAATGGCAACTCGTACTGGCAGGCATTCACCATTACTCTGTACGGCACTATTATCGCGAGGGGTTCTATGGCACGCTTTCTGATCTGTGGTTTTGCGCTGGTTTTGCTCTATCCATCCGGCATTGATATGTATTTGGTTGGTCTGCCGAAAATTGCGCAGGATCTGGGGGCCAGCGAGGCGCAGCTGCATATTGCCTTCTCGGTCTACCTGGCGGGTATGGCTACCGCGATGCTGTTTGCCGGACGCATTGCCGACAGGTCCGGACGCAAGCCGGTCGCTATATTTGGCGCCTTTATCTTTATTCTGGCCTCCCTGCTGTGCTCGCTGGCGCATACCAGCACCCTTTTCCTGATCGGTCGCTTTATTCAGGGCATCGGCGCCGGCAGCTGCTACGTGGTGGCTTTTGCGGTGCTGCGCGATACCCTCGACGACCGGCGGCGAGCCAAGGTGCTGTCGCTCCTCAACGGCATTACCTGCATTATCCCGGTGCTGGCACCGGTGCTGGGCCATCTGATTATGCTTAAGTATCCGTGGCAAAGCCTGTTTTACACCATGACCGGCATGGGCGTGATGGTCGGCCTGCTATCGATCTTCGTGCTGCGGGAAACGCGTCCAACCGTGCTGCAAAACGAGGCGGATCGGCAACCCGCCGGCTCCGAGTCGCTGCTGAACCGCTTTTTCCTCAGCCGGGTGATCATCACCACCCTTAGCGTCACCGCCATCCTCACCTACGTGAACGTTTCGCCGGTGCTAATGATGGAGGAGATGGGCTTCGACCGCGGAAAATACTCGATGGCGATGGCGCTGATGGCGCTGATCAGCATGGCCGTCTCGTTCTCCACGCCCTTTGCGCTCACCCTGTTTAAGCCGCGCACCCTGATGCTGACCTCGCAGGTGATGTTCTTTATTGCCGGGGTGCTGCTCAGCCTCGCCACCAGCCAAACGGTGACCATGCTGGGGCTGGCGCTGATTTGCGCGGGCTTCTCCGTTGGCTTCGGCGTGGCAATGAGCCAGGCGCTGGGGCCGTTTACCCTGCGCGCCGGCGTCGCCAGCTCCGCGCTGGGTATCGCTCAGGTCTGCGGCTCTTCGCTGTGGATTTGGCTGGCCGCCGTCGTAGGCTTAAGCGCAATGAATATGCTGATCGGGATCCTCATTGGCTGTAGCATAGTCAGCATTGTGCTGATTGTGGCCGCTGCCCCCGCACGGGCCGCGCAAAATTATGAAGAAACCCCTGTCGAGTCTCGATCTTAATTTATTACTCTGCCTGCAGCTCTTAACTCAGGAGCTCAGCGTCACCCGCACGGCGAAACGGATGAACGTTTCGCCGTCGGCGGTGAGCAAGTCGCTGGCCAAACTCCGCACCTGGTTCGACGATCCGCTATTCGTTAAGACGCCTCTCGGCCTGACGCCAACTCCGCTGATGACCAGCATGGAGCAGGATCTGGCGGACTGGATGCAGATGGGCAACCAGATCCTCGATAAGCCGCATCACGCCACGCCCAGCGGCCTGAAGTTCGAGCTGGCGGCGGAAATGCCGCTGATGATGATCCTCTTTGATACCCTTGCCCGGCAGATCTACCAGCGCTATCCCCAGGCGCTGATCCGCCTGCGCGGCTGGGACTATGACTCGCTGGACGCCATTATTCGCGGCGAGGTTGATATTGGATTTTGCGGGCGGGAAACGCACCCGCGCTCACGGGAGCAGCTGAGCCAGCTGCCGTGGTATATCGATTTCGAGGTGCTGTTTACCGACCTGCCGCAGGTGTGGCTGCGCGCGGATCATCCGGCCCTCAGCGAAGAGTGGAATCTGGAGACATTTTTACGCTATCCGCATATCAATATCAGCTGGGAGCAAATCGATACCTGGGCGCTGGACGACGTTTTGCAGGATTTGGGTCACAAGCGCACCGTCGCCCTGACCCTGCCGGGCTTTGAGCAATCGCTGTTTATGGCCGCCCAGCCGGATCACCACATGCTGGCGACGGCGCCGCGCTACTGCCACCACTATAACCGCCAGCACCAGCTGCCGCTGGTGTCGCGCCCCCTCCCTCTGGAGCCCCAGCTGCTGGAAAAAGTCCGGGTGCCGTTCGTCCTGCTGTGGCATAAGCGCAACAGCTACAACCCCAAAATCGTCTGGCTCAGGGAAGCCCTGAAACGACTCTATACGGACCCGCTATAGCGGCGTTAAACGTATCACCCTCTCTTTGTTACGCAAGAATTTGTAAAATTCACATAATCCCCCTTTTCAAGGGATGATTTCCGCATTAAAACCTATCAATTCCAGGCGATAATGTAATTCTCAATTTTTATCTCTGACCATTAATCACGGAGCGACGAATGGCAACGCATTTTGCAAGAGGGATACTGAGCGCAAGGGAGCCGCTATCAACGCGCCTGTCGGCGGCCTGTCATCAAACCGCACGACGTTTGCCGGAGTACCGACAAACCCGCTACTGCGCGTCGCGGTCGCTGCTCGCAGAGCTGCTGTTTATGCTGTACGGCATTAGCGAGCTTCCCGAAATCATCAGAGAAGCCGACGGCAGACCGGTCTTTCGCGACCGCCACCTTCCCCGCTTTTCCATTTCATATGCCGGAAATATCGTTGGCGTCACGCTGACAACGGAAGGCGACTGCGGCCTGGACATGGAACTGCAGCACGCTTCTCGCGGCGTGCATCCGCTGCACGACGCCAATCGGTATGTTTTCAACAGCAACGAAAATCTCTGGATTAACAACCAGCACGATCCTGATGAAGCTCGCGCCCAGCTGGTCGCGCTGCGCCGCAGCGTCCTCAAGCTCACCGGCGAAGCGCCCGTGCGCCTGCAGCTGCTGCCAGGCGCAGGTCGGCTGCGTACCGCCAACATGCAGCCCATAGAGGCGCTCTGCGACGCCGAGTCGGTGCTGGTCTGGTCCATTGCCGCTACGCCGGGTATCGGCCAGCTTAAAGTCTGGGAATACGCGGGTAGCGACGGCTGGCGAACCCTGCCGGATGCCCAGGCGCGCGCGAAAGAGCCCTCAGCCCGCCTGATGCGCTTCACCAGCCTGCCGGTGGAAAAAGCACTCTCCCTCAACTGACCGGTTCGGCCGGCCATCATGATGCAAAGGAGCAATCATGTCTGATACGTTGAAAGTTGTTACGTTACTCGGAAGTCTGCGCAAAGAGTCGTTTAATGGCATGGTTGCACGCACCCTGCCGGGCATCGCGCCTGCGGGGATGGCGATCTCCGCGCTGCCGTCGATTGGCGACATTCCGCTATACGATGCGGATGTTCAGCAGGAAGAGGGGTTCCCGCAAAGCGTGCAGGAGATTGCGCGCCAGATTCGCGAAGCGGATGGGGTGGTCATCGTGACGCCGGAGTATAACTACTCGGTTCCCGGCGGCCTGAAAAATGCGATTGACTGGCTATCTCGCCTGCCTGAACAGCCGCTCTCAGGGAAGCCGGTCCTGATCCAAACCAGCTCGATGGGCGCTATCGGCGGCGCGCGCTGCCAGTATCACCTGCGGCAGATTCTGGTGTTCCTCGACGCGATGGTGATGAACAAGCCTGAGTTTATGGGTGGGGTTATTCAGAACAAGGTCGATCCGCAGTCGGGAGAAGTGGTCGATCAGAGCACGCTCGATCATCTCAGCGGGCAGCTGAGCGCCTTTGGCGACTATATTCAGCGCGTTAAAGCCTAGGTGATAACCCTCTCCCTGTTGGGAGAGGGGTGAGTGCGGGCAAATCAGTGGGCGTCGATAAACACAATTTTCAGCACGAACAGCAGTGATACGATAATCACGCACGGGCTGAGGTCGCGCAGGCGGCCGGTGCCAATCTTCATCACGCAGTAGGAGATAAAGCCCAGGGCGATACCTTCGGTGATGGAGAAGCTAAACGGCATCATCACCGCGGTAATGAACGCCGGTACCGCTTCCGTCAGATCGTCCCACTTCACGCGCGACAGGCTGGAGGTCATCAGCACGCCAACGTAGATTAACGCACCGGCGGCAGCGTAGGCTGGCACCATTCCCGCCAGCGGCGACAGGAAAATCACCAGCAGGAACAGAATACCGACAACTACCGCCGTCAGGCCGGTACGTCCGCCGACGGAGACGCCGGAGGAGGATTCGATATAGGCCGTGACCGACGAGGTGCCGATAAAGGAGCCCGCTACGGAAGAGACGCTGTCCACGAACAGCGCCTGCTTCATGCGTGGGAATTTACCTTTCTCATCGGCAAGACCGGCTTTATCCGTCACCCCAATTAGGGTACCGGAGGAGTCAAACAGGTTGACCAGCATAAAGGAGAAGATAACGCCGGCCAGGCCAAGATTAAACGAACCGGCTAAATCAACATGACCGACAACCGTCATCACGCTCGGCGGCGCAGAAACAATGCCGGTGTAGTGAACATCACCCAGCATCCAACCCAGCAGCGTTGTCACCACGATAGAAACCAGGACCGCCGCGTGGATGTTACGCGACGCCAGAATGGCGATGATGAAGAAGCCAAGGATCCCCAGCAGCACGCTGTGGGAGGTCAGGTTACCGATGCTGACCAGCGTGTCTTTGTTGGCAACGATCACTCCCGCATTTTTCAGCCCCATCATACCGATGAACAGGCCGATACCGCTGGTGATGCCCACCCGCAGACTCATCGGAATATTGGCGATCATCCAGTAGCGTACGCGGAAAATCGTCAGCAGCAGCAGGCCGACGGCGCCCCAGAAAATGGCCCCCATCCCAACCTGCCACGGCAGGCCCATTGCCTGAACCACCACAAAGGCAAAGAAGGCGTTAAGGCCCATTGCCGGCGCCAGGGCGACGGGCAGGTTAGCAAACAGCCCCATCATAATACTGCCGAATGCCGCGATCAGGCAGGTCGTCACAAACACAGCGCTGGTATCCATACCCGCCACGCCGAGAATCTGTGGGTTAACGAAAACAATGTAGACCATCGTCAGGAAGGTGGTGAAACCTGCGATCGCTTCGGTGCGTGCCGTCGTGCCATGTTCACGCAGCTTGAACACGCGCTCCAGCAGACCCTGGCCAGAAGACTGGCTGGTTTGTTGTTGACTCATTATCGGTTTCCGAACAAAGGAGGGAAAATTCGAGGCTATCCTATACCAAAATGCGACACCTGGTGCAGTTGTGTGTTAATTTTTTTTCATTGCTTTTGCTTATACGGCAACGATTGCGTCCCGCAAATCTGCATTACGAAAACGTTAAACTTGTTAAAATGGAAACAGCATGTCCCCAATAGAAGCCCTGTTTTTCGACTGTGACGGCACGCTGGTCGACAGCGAAGTGATCTGTTCCCGCGCCTATGTTCACATGTTCAAAGAGTTCGGCATTACGCTGGATTTAGAAGAGATCTTTAAGCGCTTCAAAGGCGTAAAGCTCTACGAAATCATCGATACCATCAACGAGGAGTACGGCGTTAGCCTGCAAAAGGCGACGCTTGAACCGGTCTATCGTGACGAGGTGGCGCGCCTGTTTGACTCAGAGCTGGAGGCTATCGCCGGCGCTGAAGCGCTGCTGGACGCGGTGACCGTTCCCCAGTGCGTGGTCTCGAACGGCCCGGTCAGCAAAATGCAGCACTCGCTCGGCAGAACCGGCATGCTGCACCATTTCCCCGACAGGCTGTACAGCGGCTACGATATTCATCGCTGGAAGCCCGATCCGGCGCTAATGTTCCACGCGGCGAAAGCGATGAACGTTAACGTCGAAAACTGCATTCTGGTGGATGACTCCAGCGCCGGGGCCCGGTCGGGAATTGCTGCCGGAATGGAGGTGTTCTACTTCTGCGCCGATCCGCACAATCCGCCGATCGTGCATCCGAAAGTGACGATGTTTACCGATTTAGCGCAGCTTCCGGCGCTGTGGAAAGCGCGGGGCTGGGAAGTTACCCGTTAAGCTCCCGGCGTCGCTGCGCTCGGCCGGGCCAGGGTTTCGCGAGATCCCGTTACCCCGGCCAGCGTCGCGCGGCCGGGGAGCGGTGGTTACTCTTTCGGATCTTTACCCGCCAGCAGCTTATCCAGCTCATCGCCACCAACGTGGCGGAAGTCCTGGCCTTTGACGAAATAGAAGATATATTCGCAGATGTTCTGGCAGCGGTCGCCGATGCGCTCAATCGAGCGGGCGCAGAACAGGGCGGTCAGCACGCTCGGAATCGTACGTGAATCTTCCATCATATAGGTCATCAGCTGACGCACGATGCCTTCATACTCCTGATCCACTTTCTTATCTTCACGATAGATACGCACGGCTTCGTCCAGATCCATTCGCGCAAAGGCGTCGAGCACATCATGCAGCATCTGCACGGTGTGGCGGCCGAGCGACTCCAGGCTCACCAGCAGCGGCTGATGCTGCTGGGAGAACTTCTCCAGCGCCGTGCGGCAAATTTTATCCGCCACGTCGCCGATACGTTCCAGCTCGGCGATGGTTTTGATAATCGCCATGACTAAGCGCAGGTCGCTGGCGGTAGGCTGACGTTTGGCGATGATGCGCACGCAGGCTTCATCAATGGCCACTTCCATCATATTGACCTGCTTATCACCATCGATAACGCGCTTTGCCAGCTCGCTGTCCTGGTTATGCATCGCGGTGATCGCATCAGAAAGCTGCTGCTCCACCAGCCCGCCCATCGTCATGACCTGGGTGCGGATATACTCCAGTTCAGCGTTGAACTGGCCGGAAATATGTTTATTAAGATTTAGGTTATCCATCGTTCCTCCAGATGCCCAAAAGATTTCTGGCCATAGCGAGGCGGCAAGAGCGCAAATCCCCGGTCGCGTAGAGCGCTACGTAACCGGGGTGAGCAAAGGCAGCCAGCGCGGGTACAGCCTGAAAGCTGAGGAGCATATCAACCGTAGCGGCCGGTAATGTAATCTTCAGTTTGCTTCTTAGCGGGCTTAGTAAACAGATCGTCCGTGTTGCTGAATTCAATCAGCTCGCCAAGATACATAAATGCCGTATGGTCAGAACAACGCGCAGCCTGCTGCATGTTGTGAGTAACGATAACGACGGTGTAATCCTGCTTCAGCTCGGTGATCAGCTCTTCAATGCGCCCGGTGGAAATCGGATCCAGCGCGGAGCACGGTTCATCGAGCAACAGCACTTCCGGGCGAATAGCGATACCGCGCGCAATGCACAAACGCTGCTGCTGACCGCCGGAGAGAGAGTAGCCGCTCTGATGCAGCTTATCTTTGGTTTCGTTCCACAATGCGGCCTTGGTCAGCGCCCACTGCACGCGCTCGTCCATATCGGTGCGCGACAGTTTTTCAAACAGGCGAACGCCAAAGGCGATATTGTCATAAATCGACATCGGGAACGGCGTCGGTTTTTGGAAGACCATCCCGACCTTGGCACGCAGCAGGGCGATATCCTGAGTGTTGGTCAGAATATTATCGCCATCCAGCAAAATTTCGCCTTCCGCGCGCTGCTCCGGATAGAGTTCAAACATTTTGTTGAAGGTCCGCAGCAGGGTCGACTTACCGCAGCCTGACGGGCCGATAAACGCCGTAACCTGGTTTTTGGAAATATCCAGGTTGATGTTTTTCAGGGCATGGAATTTTCCGTAGTAGAAGTTCAGGTTACGAACTGAAAGCTTACCCGGGATAGTATTCACCATACTCATCAATCTCTTCCTCATTCAGCGCCGCGTTTCGCCGCGCTGCAAAAAATTAACCGTGTTTATTCTTCGCGAAAACCACGCGCGCCAGAACGTTCAGCAGCAGTACGCACAGGGTGATAATCAATACCCCGGCCCATGCCAGTTGCTGCCACTCCGCAAACGGACTCATGGCAAATTTGAAAATCGTTACCGGCAGGTTGGCGATCGGCTGCATCATGTCGGTACTCCAGAACTGGTTGGAGAGCGCGGTAAACAGCAGCGGCGCCGTTTCCCCGGCGATACGCGCGATAGCCAGCAGGATGCCCGTCATAATGCCGGAAACCGAGGCTTTCAGGGTAATAGCGGAAATCATTCGCCATTTCGGCGTACCCAAGGCGTAAGCCGCTTCACGCAGGCTGTCCGGCACCAGCTTCAGCATATTCTCGGTGGTACGAATCACGATAGGCACCTGCAGCAGCGCCAGCGCAATAACGCCCGCCCAGCCGGAGAAGTGCTGCATCTGTGCGACCACGATGGTGTAAACGAACAGGCCCACCACGATAGACGGGGCGGAGAGCAGGATATCGTTAATAAAACGAATCACTTCCGCCAGCGCGGATTTACGACCATATTCCGCCAGATAAATCCCCGCCATGATGCCCAGCGGCGTGCCGAAGATCGTTGACCACAGGATCAGCAGGCCGCTGCCCGCGAGGGCGTTAGCCAGGCCTCCGCCAGCGGTGTTCGGTGGCGGGGTCATTTCGGTGAACAGCGCCAGGCTCATACCATCAATACCGCGGGTCACCGTGGCCATAAGGATCCAGATAAGCCAGAACAGACCGAATACCATCGTCCCCATTGAGAGGGCCAGCGCGATCCGGTTTTTCAGGCGCCGCTTAGCCTGCATTTTACGCCGGGACTCCGCCAGCTCGGCGGTGGTTTGTAGCTCAATCGTCGCCATTAGCGTGCTCCCTCATTCTTCGCCAGACGCATCACCATGAACTTAGATGCGGCCAGAACAATAAAGGTAATAACGAACAGAATCAGACCCAGCTCCATCAGCGCGGCAACGTGCAGGCCGGACTCGGCTTCGGCAAACTCATTCGCCAGCGCGGAAGTGATACTGTTACCCGGCATATACAGCGAAACGCTATCCAGCTGGTAGGTGTTACCGATGATAAAGGTGACCGCCATGGTTTCCCCCAGCGCGCGCCCCAGACCGAGCATCACCCCGCCTATCACCCCGTTGCGGGTAAAGGGCAGCACAATGCGCCAGATAACCTCCCAGGTGGTGCAGCCGATGCCGTAGGCCGACTCTTTCATCATCACCGGCGTCTGCTCGAACACATCACGCATAACGGCGGCGATATAGGGGATGATCATGATGGCCAGAATAACGCCGGCTGCCAGAATACCGATACCAAACGCCGGTCCCGCAAACAGGGCGCCGACGAAAGGAATAGTCGACATGATGTTGCCAACCGGCTCCTGGAAGTAGGTAGCGAACAGCGGAGCAAAGATAAACAGGCCCCACATGCCGTAAACGATACTCGGAATAGCCGCCAGCAGTTCGATCGCAATACCAAGAGGGCGCTTAAGCCAGGCGGGAGAGAGTTCGGTCAGGAACAGCGCAATGCCGAAGCTCACCGGAACGGCAATCAGCAGCGCGATAAATGAGGTAACCAGCGTACCGTAGATCGGAACCAGCGCCCCGAAGACTTCGTTCGGCGCATCCCACTCTTTAGTCCACAAAAAGGAAAAACCAAACTTTTGAATGCTTGGCCACGAAGAGATAATCAGGGAAACGATGATGCCGCCCAGCATCAATAGCACAATCAGCGCCGCCAGTTTGACCAGCACGCCGAAAATTATGTCACCCTTTTTCCCCGGAGGGTTGAATGCCGGCTTGGTTGCAGCCATAGGTTACTCTTTAAGTTCGGGTCCGAAAGGCCGCTATATTACTGACCTGTTAGACAAAGGTAATGCTATACCCAAAATAATTCGCGCCGCAGCAACGGAGCCTGCAGCGCGAAGTATAGCGAGTATTAGTACAGCGCTTTACCGCTGCTGTCCTTCACGTTGGTTTTCCATGCAGCGCGAACCTGCTCAACCACGTTTTCTGGCAGCGTTGCGTAATCCAGTGCGTTAGCTTCTTTACCGCCGTTTTTATACGCCCAGTCGAAGAACTTCAGCACTTCAGCCGTATGCTCAGGCTTGTTGGAAGCCTTGTGCACAAGGATAAAGGTGGTTGAGGTGATCGGCCATGCATTTTCACCTTTCTGGTTAGTCAGGTCCTGAGCAAAGGACTTGCTCCAGTCGATACCTTTCGCGGCGTTCGCGAAGTTATCTTCCGTTGGGCTAACCGGCTTGCCGTCGGCAGACACCAGCCTGGTGTAGGCGAGGTTGTTTTGTTTCGCATAGGCGTACTCAACGTAGCCAATAGAACCCGGCAGACGCTGAACGAAAGCGGCGATACCGTCGTTACCTTTACCGCCCAGACCGGTCGGCCAGTTAACGGTAGAGCCCGCGCCGATTTTAGATTTCCACTCTTCGTTCACTTTCGCCAGGTAGCTGGTGAAGACGAAGGAAGTACCGGAGCCATCAGCACGACGAACCACGGCAATATTCTGTGCCGGCAGCTTCTTGCCTGGGTTGAGTTTGGCAATCGCTTCGTCATCCCACTTCTTAATTTTGCCCAGGTAGATGTCACCCAGCGTTTTACCATCCAGCACCAGCTCGCCGGACTTCACGCCTGGCAGGTTAACGGCCAGCACCACGCCGCCGATAACGGTTGGGAACTGGAACAAACCTTCCTGAGCCAGCTTGTCGTCAGCCAGAGGAGCATCAGAAGCACCGAAATCAACGGTGTTGGCAATAATTTGTTTTACACCACCGGAAGAGCCGATGCCCTGGTAGTTCACTTTATTGCCGGTTTCTTTCTGATAAGTATCAGCCCATTTGGCATACACCGGCGCAGGGAAAGTTGCGCCTGCGCCCGTCAGACTTGCTGCTGCAAATGCAGAAAAAGCGCTCATAGATAAGGTCGCGGCGACAACTGTTGCGACGGTGGTACGCATAACGTTCATAATGTCTCCTGCTGGATTCGTAAATCGTTGTTTCGAGGCTATGGTGAGCAAAATAGGACAAAGAGGTGACAGTAAAATGTACGATTTATTACAGTTTTATGACAGGCAGTCATGCGCAGAATTATGGTAAATAAAATCCTTTTTAATCATCCAGTTAATCACAATAATGACGATAAGTTTACGGAAAAATTTTCTTTTTATGACAGCCTGATTTCGCGCTAAAGCGCGGCTGTTGTCATAAAAGAGTGCCGATGCGTTTTTTTATTTCGTGCGCAAAAAGCGGCCAGCGGAGCGACAAAAAAGGCCGCCATTCGGCAGCCCTTTGTGCTGGTTTAACCGCCGCTCAAAGCGGGTCCGCGCGATACACCTGCCGGCCTTCGAACATCGTCCATAAAACGTTGGCATCCCGCAGTTCCTCAATGCTGACCTTCTCAAGGTTGCGGTCGAACAGCACCAGATCCGCGCTTTTTCCAACGCTAACAGACCCTATCTCCCGCTCGCGGCCAATCACTTTCGCCGCATTTATGGTGTAGGCCTGCAGCATCGCCGCCCGGCTTATTTTTTCGCTGTCCGGTGGCAGCACGCCTGACTCAGCGGTGCGCGTAACCGCGGTGTAAATCGCCAGCAGCGGATTGGGGCTGGAGACCGGCCAGTCGCTGGCCCCGGCAATCAGCGCATGATGACGGTACAAATCCCCAGCCGGGTAAAGATGTTGCAATAACGACGGCGCCACTTTGCCCTCAAGCAGCGTGGTCGTTGCGCCATCGCTATCTTTCCCGGCCCACAGCAGCTGCATGGAGGCAGCGACGTTAAGCTGCTGAAAACGAGGAAGGCTTTGCGGGCTCACCACTTCAAGATGGGTGATGCTGTGCAGAACATTCATATTGCCATTCGCTTTGCGGGCGCAGGCCACCGCATCCAGCGACTCCTGCACCGCCCGGTCGCCTATAGCATGAAAATGCGCGATCAGGTTTTCAGCATCGGCTTTGCTAATGAGCTGGCAAAACTTCTCTTTATCCAGCGTTTCGCTGCCGCGATAGCCGGGACGATTAAGATACGGCTGGCTTAGCTTTGCACTCTGAGAGGGATACTCAATCACGCCATCCTGGAAGATTTTAATCCCCACCAGCTTAATGTCCGCAGCCTGCGAGAACTGCTCTCTGAGCGCGATGACATCATCAACGATCGCCGGAGAAGAGTTGATATTCACCAGCGCCAGCCCGCTGACATGCGCGGTTAATTTACCGGCTTTCGCCAGCGCGACGTACGCCGGGAGCAGCCCCAGGTTGCGGCGATCGGGGCTGGCGTTGAACGAAGGAGAGAGCGGGCGAATATTACTGAGCGGCTCCATCCACGCCGTGAGGCCAAAGCGGTTCATCACGTCCGCCCCCGCCGTGATGGCGCGGGCGATTTTCTCGTCGTCGACGGGGGGAATGGCGCTCAGGACATGATCCCAGGCCCCTTCGGTAACGAAGCCGGATATTTTGCCGTCAGGCGTCAACACGGTACCTGCTTTAATGCCGGGATCCGCTTTTTCAAGCGTCAGATCGTTTATTCCCGCCTTGCGTAACATGGCCTGATTAACCCAGCCGGTATGCGCGTCAGCGCCGCCAAGGGCGACCGGCGTATTTTTATACGCCGCTGAGTTAAATACGCTATCCAGCAGGCCGATATTATCCCAGTAGCTCAGAGGAACGTTGCTATAAAACTGCACCCCGTGAATATCGCGACGTGGATTATTCGCATTTTTCTCAACAAACGCCCTAATCGCAGCGGCATCTTTCATGCCGTCAGGAAACTCCACGGTGAGGGTCTGAAAACCGGCATCCGCCACATGCGCATGGCTATCGATAAGCCCCGGCATCAGGTATTTTCCCTGCAAATCCATCCGCCTGGCGTGCTTTCCCAGCTGGTTAAGCACATCCGCATAGCGGCCTACAGCAACGATCTCTTTGCCGGCAATCCCAATGGCTTCCGGATGGGGATTGTGGGGATCGGCGCTATATATTTCACCGCCATAGATAATCGTTTTATCACTATCCTGAGCGGCGTAAGCCGGAAGCGCAGATATAGCCAGGGCGCACACCAGATAAAGCATCGAGCGTTTCATTATTAACTCCGTTGCGTTGCGAATAAACACGATAATAATTATTGTGAGGCGTTATTCTTGTGGTGTTTTTTTACAGGAATGAAAATATCAAAAACATAATAATCGAGAGCAACATCGGTTTCGTTATAATATTTTTCATAGCACGGCAGGTCGCCCTTCATTAATCCCCGGGCCTTTATCCAGGCAAAAGCGATCTCCCATGCTGCATCCAGGCGCTCGCCGAAAACGGCGAACTTACATACCGCGTAGCTGCCGCCGGCAATCGTCTGTACGGCAACGCCTCTGCCCGGCCTCTCTCCTTCGCTGAGCTCAATACAGACGTCGGTGCGGCAGCGCGCTCCAAGCGTGACTTCAGGCGCATCCCAGTAGATGCAGACCATCCCGGCCGGCTGTCGCGGCGTCCCGCAAGGGAATGAGGCCGCCAGATCGTGATGCGTCAGCCAGCAGGTCTCTTTCCCATAGGGGCCAAATCGTCGCATATAGGCGACCCGCCGCGCCGGTAGCGAAAGCACGCCCGCCGCTAAGAAGTCAGGATCGGCCCGTACGACCTTCATCGCTTCGGTTTGAGAATAGGCGCTTTTTTCGCCCGTAACGTTTCCTGGCTTGCTTTTCACGCTGGCAGCATGCAGACGTCGGTACTCGCCGGGCGATACGGAAAAATGCTGGCGGAACGCCTTAGCAAAGTTTTGTGAGCTGGAGAATCCGACCCGCAGCGCTAAGCCGGTAATATCGCGTCGCGGAGATTCGATCAGCCACATCGCCGCCTTCTCCATCCGCAGACGGCGGGTGAACCCGGCGATAGTTTCACCCACTTCGGCCTTGAAAATACGATGGAAATGAAAGCTGGATAGCGCAACGGCGCTGGCGATTTCCTCGAGCGTCGGGTTAAAGCACAGATTCTGGCTGATGTAGTCTATCGCTTTAAATACCTGCGCGCGGTAATCCTGAGGCATGGTTCAATTATCTTCTGCATCGCGTTAATTCGTTGCTGTAATTTACGGACTGAGCCGCAGCCGGGGAATATATAAAAAGAGAAGGTGTGAAGCGGGTAAAAAAAATCCGGGGAGCTGAGTTCTCAGCACCACCGGATTTTTAATTGACTCACGAGCGGCTGAAGCACATCGCTTCAGCAAGGTGGCCTTATTCTACGGTCACCGATTTTGCGAGGTTACGCGGCTGGTCAACGTCGGTGCCTTTAATCAGCGCCACGTGATAGGCCAGCAGCTGCAGCGGCACGGTGTAGAAGATTGGCGCGATCGCCTCTTCAACATGCGGCATCTGGATGATGTGCATATTGTCGCTGCTGCTAAAGCCAGCATCACCGTCGGCAAAGACGTACAGCTGACCGCCGCGGGCGCGAACTTCTTCAATGTTGGATTTGAGCTTCTCCAGCAGTTCGTTGTTCGGTGCGACCACAATAACCGGCATCTCGGCGTCAATCAGGGCCAGAGGACCGTGCTTCAGCTCGCCGGCCGCGTAGGCTTCCGCGTGGATATAAGAGATCTCTTTCAGCTTCAGCGCCCCTTCAAGGGCAATAGGGTACTGATCGCCACGGCCGAGGAACAGCGCGTGGTGCTTATCAGAGAAGCTTTCCGCCAGCGCTTCAATACGCTTGTCCTGCGACAGCATCTGTTCGATTCGGCTCGGTAACGCCTGCAGACCGTGCACGATATCGTGCTCAATCGCCGCATCCTGGCCCTTCAGACGCGCCAGCTTCGCCACCAGCATCAGCAGCACGGTCAGCTGAGTGGTGAAGGCTTTGGTGGAAGCCACGCCGATTTCGGTGCCCGCTTTGGTCATCAGCGACAGATCGGACTCGCGAACCAGCGACGAGCCCGGGACGTTGCAAATCGCCAGGGAGCCAAGATATCCCAGCTCTTTCGACAGGCGCAGCGCGGCCAGCGTATCCGCCGTCTCGCCGGACTGGGAGAGCGTGATCATCAGGCTGTTGCGGCGTACTGCCGATTTGCGATAGCGGAATTCAGAGGCGATTTCGACATCGCACGGCACGCCGGCCAGCGCTTCAAACCAGTAGCGAGAAACCATCCCGGAGTTATACGAAGTCCCGCAGGCGACAATCTGAATATGCTCAACCTGAGACAGCATCTCGTTGGCGTTAACGCCCAGTTCGCTCAGATCGACTTCTCCGTGGCTAATGCGCCCGGAGAGCGTGTTCTTGATGGCGTTCGGCTGCTCGTAGATCTCTTTTTGCATGTAGTGGCGGTAGATACCCTTATCGCCCGCGTCGTACTGCAGGTTGGATTCGATATCCGGGCGTTTAACCTCCGCGCCTGACTTATCAAATACCACCACCGAGCGGCGGGAAACTTCCGCGATATCACCCTCTTCGAGGAAGATAAAGCGGCGGGTCACCGGCAGCAGCGCCAGCTGATCGGAGGCGATGAAGTTCTCCCCCATACCCAGACCGATAACCAGCGGGCTGCCTGAACGAGCGGCCAGCAGGGTGCCCGGATCGCGGGTATCCATGATCACGGTACCGTAAGCGCCGCGCAGCTGTGGGATAGTGCGCAGAACGGCTTCCCGCAGGGTGCCGCCTTGCTCCAGCTCCCAGTGCACCAGGTGTGCAATCACTTCCGTATCAGTCTCTGATACAAAAATATAGCCGCGCGACTGCAGCAGCTCGCGCAGCGGTTCATGGTTTTCGATGATTCCGTTGTGGACCACCACAATATGTTCAGAAACATGCGGATGCGCATTGCTCTCGGACGGCTCGCCGTGGGTCGCCCAGCGGGTATGGGCAATCCCCGTACCGCCGTGCAACGGCTGCTCTTCTACCGCCTGAGCCAGCATCTGTACCTTACCGAGTCGACGAACGCGGGACATATGTCCTTCGTTATCAACCACTGCCAGACCGGCAGAGTCATAGCCACGGTATTCCAGACGACGTAAACCTTCGATAAGGATTTCAGCAATATCACGCTGCGCGACTGCGCCAACAATTCCACACATAGTTAAATTTCCTGATAATGGCGTTATGCCATGCGTTGTCGCTGACCTGTGTTTTACCCAACGCATTTGCCGTTGGGTAATGCCCTTTTCGGGCGCCCCGAGCCTTGTAGAGAGTGGGGCTATTTTTATGGTTACTGCCGTGGGGGGAGGATTATTTTATCCTCTCACCCCGGCCCTCATCCCAAAAGGACGAGGGATAAATGACCTACTTTTTCTTCACCGGACGCTGCCAGCCCTGCTTATGGACCTGCGGCACGCGGCTTAATACTAATTCATTATCAGCGATATCGCGGGTTACCGTCGTACCGGCGGCAATCGTCACGCCGTTGCCTACGGTTACGGGCGCCACCAGCTGGCTGTCCGAGCCGACAAACACGTCGTTGCCGATGATGGTTTTAAATTTATTGGCGCCGTCATAGTTACAGGTGATGGTCCCTGCACCGATATTGACGTTATCGCCGATTTCCGCATCGCCAAGGTAGGAGAGGTGCCCCGCCTTCGAGCCTTTACCCAGCCGCGCTTTCTTCATTTCGACAAAATTGCCGACGTGCGCGCCTTCCAGCAGCTCCGCCCCCGGACGCAGACGAGCAAAAGGTCCGATAGTGCAGGCAGCCTGCAGGTGGGCATCTTCCACCACCGAGTACGGGCTGATTTCGCAGTCATCGCCGATGGTGCTGTTTTTAATCACGCAGCCGGTGCCAATTTTCACCCGTTCGCCAAGTACCACGTTGCCCTCAAGGATAACGTTAGTATCAATCTCAACGTCGCGCCCGTGCGTCAGGGTGCCGCGCAGATCAAAACGAGCCGGATCGCGCAGCATCACGCCCGCCAGCAGCAGTTTTTCTGCCTGTTCAGACTGATAGACGCGTTCGAGGCGGGAGAGCTGCAGGCGGTTGTTGACGCCTTCAACTTCGCTTAAACGCTGCGGGTGGACGGCAACGATTTCCCGGCCTTCCTGATACGCCATGGCGATGATATCGGTAATGTAGTATTCGCCCTGGACGTTGTTATTCGTCAGCTTCGCCAGCCAGCGTTTTAAATCCGCGCCGCCGGCGATCAGGATCCCGGTGTTGATTTCCTGAATTTGACGCTGCGCTTCGCTGGCATCTTTATGCTCAACGATACCGCTTACCCGGCCGTTATCACGGGTGATGCGTCCATAGCCGCTCGGATCGTCCAGCTTCACCGTCAGCAGGCCAATTCCGCCCTGCGGTTTGGCGGCGCGCAGGCGCTGCAGGGTATCGACGGAGATCAGCGGGACGTCGCCGTACAGCATCATGATGTCTTCATCATCGGCAAAGAAAGGTGCCGCCTGCTGCATCGCATGGCCGGTTCCCAGCTGTTCTGCCTGCAGAACCCAGTTAAGGTTGTCTTCATGCAGCGTTTGACGCAGCAGATCGCCGCCGTGCCCATACACAAGGTGTACGGAAGAGGCGCCTAAATCTTTAGTAGCATCAATGACATGCTGAACCATTGGCTTCCCAGCCAGGGCGTGCAGCACCTTGGGAAGATCGGAATACATGCGGGTCCCTTTGCCTGCGGCAAGGACAACCACGCTCATCGCACTGTTTGACATACGCATCCTGACAGCTGTTAGAACGAAAAGTAAAAGCCTTTCACGTTGAAATTACTACATATTTTTCATCATGAAACGAGACGAGGATAAAACGCTCAGGCTCAACGCTATACACCATTTTATGGCGCTATTTTTAGTCACTGCAAATCAGTTTATCTCCGAAAAAACCTGATAAGAGAGATGAATATTTGCTATCCCTCTGCTTTTGCTGTTTTTTCGACGCCTGAATAAAGCGAAAACATAAAATTAAAACATGGTTTTATTATTCATTTATTGTGACGCGACAAATAGAAACGCCGTTTCATTCCCCCGATAATGCTGCTCATTATTTACTCTGGAGGAAAAAATGAATAAAAAAATCCCTTTGGCATTAGCCCTTTGTAGCTCAATTATCGCATTGCCGCTGCACGCTGGCGAGGCTCATGTCTGGCGAGGTATCGCTTTTGGTCAATCAACCGACGTTAATTTCTCCTCCAACGTACTGCCGGAAAAAATCGGGGTGAATGACGTTACGATAGCAGGTAAAAAGCTGACGCCCCAGGATACAGCCGATCTCAGCGCTCCCGTCACCATTGAGAGCCGGGGAGGCAAGATTGCGAATTCGCATGACGGCCTGACCTTCTTTTATACCATGCTGCCGGTTAGCCAAAACTTTATCCTGCAGGCGACGGTCACGGTGGATCAGTTTGGCCCGGAGAACGGCGCCCGTCCGGCAGCGCAGGAAGGCGCCGGGCTGCTGGTGCGTGATGTTATCGGTCTGCCGCGCCAGCAGCCTTTAAAGGTGGGCTATGAAGAGTTTCCGGCAGCATCGAATATGCTCATGAACGCGATCGTGACCCAGGATAAGAAAGATCATACGCATATAAAACTGCAGGCGATCGGCCGGGAAGGGATTTCCCAGCCCTGGGGCAATGCCGGTTCTTCTATTACCAGGCAGAGCTACAAAGAGAATATCGATCTCCAGCAAACATCTGCCTTTCAGCTCAAGCTGGAACGCACTAACGACGGTTTCATCACCTCATGGGCACCGACGGGCAGCAGCGAATGGGTAAGCAAGAAGGTTCCCCGCAGCGACACGATCGCCCAGCAGGATAAAGACCATTACTACGTCGGCTTTTTCGCCTCGCGTAATGCCAAAATCACCATCAGCAACGCCTCGCTGACCACATCAGCAGCCAGGACACAGGCTTCTGCGCCCTATATCGCGAAAGCCTGGCCGGTTGTGATGCAGATTGCCTCTGGCACCCAAAGCCAGAGCGCGGAGTATATTCTGCAGGCGCGGGCTAACTATGACGGGCGCTTCACCGTCCGCCAGGACGAAGTCATCATCGGCAAGGACATCGCCGTCAAGGCCGGGGAGATGTTTACGCAACCCGCCACGCTCAAAGACAAGAACATCTTCGAGGTGCTGTTTACGCCGGCCACCAGCGGCAAGCCGGTGACGCAAATGCTGACGGTTGAACGCAGCGTCGGCGTCGAAGGGCATACCCTCTACGTTTCTGCACAAGGGCAGGCGAACGCCAGCGGAACGGCTGACGATCCGCTCACTCTCTCCCGCGGCGTGGAACTACTGCCGGCTGGCGGCACGCTTATCTTAGCCGCCGGAGACTATCCGCAAACGCCGATCCCGCTCAGCGCCAGCGGGCTCAAAGGGCAACCTAAGACGCTGCGGGCCGACGGAAAGGCGGTTATTCACGGCCTGCAGCTCGACGCCAGCTACTGGCATATCAAGGGGATCTCCGTCACCGATAAAAGCCTGCGCGTGCAGGGCAGCCATAATCTGATTGAGAACGTCACCGCTTATCGCAACGACGATACCGGGATTCAAATTTCCTCTCCACCGGACGTGGGACGCCCGCTGTGGGCCAGCTACAACCGGGTAGTCAACTCCGAATCGTTCAGCAATGAAGATCCGGGCAAGATCAACGCCGATGGGTTTGCGGTCAAAATGCGGGTCGGAGAGGGAAACCGGCTCGAAGGCTGCTACTCCTACGATAATATCGACGACGGATTTGACCTGTTCAACAAGATTGAAGATGGTGCCAACGGCGTTGTGACGATCGAGAACTCAATTGCCCGTAATAACACCAGCAATGGTTTTAAGCTGGGTGGGGAAGGGCAGCCGGTGGCGCATGAGGTGCGCAACAGCATTGCGATAGGTAATCACCTGGACGGTTTTACGGATAACTTCAACCCCGGCAGGCTGGTGGTGGTCAACAACGTGGCGGTGGATAATCAGCGCTTTAACTACATCTTCCGCGCCAGCCCGTACGGTAAACCCGAGACTCAGGGCTCGTTTAGCGACAATATCTCCCTGCGCAGCCGGCCGGGAAAATACGATGATGCCGTGGTCGGTAATATCGACGACAGCAACTATTTTATCCACGACGGTAAGAGCATCAACGCCGAGGGAAAGAGCATTAAGAGCGACGACTATAAAACGCTGACGCTGCCGGACCCGCTGCTGCGTCATGCGGATGGCCGTTTCAATATCGGTAATTTCCTCAGCCGCAGCCAGCCTCGTTCCTGATACTGGCCCTAAAATACAAAGGTCGCCCGCGGGCGACCTTTTACTTTCTTTCCTGCTTCACACCGCATGTGTTGTCGTTTTAGTTAGCGGTACAGCGCAAATGCAGGCCGGAGAGTGGCTTCTTAGTTATTGAAGGTACCGAAGGTCACGTTCATAGTGCTGAAGAAGGCGATGATTTTATTGAGCAGTTTCATGATGACTTCCTGAATAGAGAGACGTTTTGATAAATTATTTTTTGTGATGCACATCACAAAAAGAAGTCTACACCTCATTTTTTGAGCGATCAACAAAAACGCGATCATCATCACAAAATTTTTAAAATGTCTTTTTAGTTTTGAAATTACTGAAACGAAACCATAAAAAAAGCCAGCCTGGATACCAGACTGGCCTTTTAACTTTCAAGCCGGTGTTACATCGCTTTTTTGGTCAATTCGATAACGCGCAGTTTGGCGATCGCTTTGGCCAGTTCCGCAGACGCCTGAGCGTAATCTACGTCGCCGTGAGAGCTGTTAATGTGCTCTTCCGCTTTACGCTTCGATTCCAGGGCTCGTGCTTCGTCGAGATCCTGGCCACGAATTGCCGTATCAGCCAGTACGGTCACGCTGCCAGGCTGCACTTCAAGAATGCCGCCGGACAGATAGATAAACTCTTCATGACCGA
>RCUT01000417.1_pt1 | contig 22215 bp, 13 predicted proteins | sample 2166171 | NCBI WGS metagenome assembly RCUT01 (sample SAMN09932757, study PRJNA488358) | compost metagenome | isolation source: compost soil in 4-hydroxybenzoic | place: Germany: Experimental Botanical Garden
AGATCGACTACCCGAAACCGGACGGCAAACTCAGCTTCGACAAGCTCAGCTCGGTGTTCCTCTCCAGCACCAACCATGAAGAAGAACAACCTTGCCACCTGAAGCTGACCGACGCTGGCATCCCGATCGGCACCAACCTGCCGCTGTACGATGAGCCTGCCCAGCGCTATTGCCCGGCCGGTGTGTACGAGGTGGTGACCCAGGAAGACGGCAACAAGCGCTTCCAGATCAATGCGCAGAACTGCGTGCACTGCAAGACCTGTGACATCAAGGACCCTTCGCAGAACATCACCTGGGTGACGCCGGAAGGCGCAGGTGGTCCGACTTACCCGAACATGTAAGTCAGGCGCAGACTAAAAAGCCCCCTCGCCTTCGCGGCCTGGGGGCTTTTTTTGTTACCTAACCACTGCCTGGCGGCAGCGGTTAGGTACATTAGCAACGCACGGCGTCATCGTCGAAGGTGCTTGCCTCTCGTGCCCCGAAGTACATCGCCGTCAACAAACCGACCGTACCCATGATCAACGCGAAGCCCACACACACCCAAGGGCTCCACGGCATCAGTGCGATCAGCATCAGCGGCGTGGTACTGGCCCACAGCGCATAGGCGATGTTGTAGGTGAAGGAAATCCCCGACACACGAATCGCCGCCGGAAACAGGCTGACCATCACCGAAGGTACTACCCCAACGACACCACAGGCCAATCCGGCCAGGGCATAGGTGACGCCGGGCCACGCCCAGCCACTTACCAGGCTGGCGTACAGAGCGCCAATACCCAGCGGTAATAGCAAGCTGTAGAACATCAACGCACGCCAGGCACCGATTCGATCAACCAACAAGCCCGCCAGTACACAACCTATATTGAGAAAGACGATACCCATACTGCTCAACGCGAACGTATGACCGGCACTCATGCCAAAGCGCTGCTGCATCACGGTTGGGGTGATCACCACCAACACCACGACCGCCGAAGTCAGTACACAGGTCAGCAGTACCGCCGGGGTCAGCGCCCGTCGATGCTCACTCAATACTGTGCGCAACGGAAAGGCCACCGGCTGCTCGCGACGCTCACGCAACGCCAGAAACACCGGCGTTTCACTCAACCAACGCCGCAGCCACACGCCAATCACGCCAAACACCCCTCCCAACAGGAATGGCAAACGCCAGGCGTAATCAAGAATTTCCTGCGCCGTAAACAGCTGCGCCAGTGCCGTGGCCGTCAAGGCACCGAGCAGATAACCGAAGGTCAGTCCCGCCTGGAGAAAGCCCAAGGCGTACCCTCGCCTTCCAACCGGTGCATGTTCCGCGACAAAAACCCATGCGCTGGGCACTTCACCGCCGACCGCGGCGCCCTGAAAAATACGCAGCGCCAGTAAAATCAACGGCGCGAAGTAGCCGATCTCGGCGTAGGTGGGCATCACGCCGATCAGCAGACACGGCAAAGCCATCATCAGAATGCTCAGGCTGAAGACCTTTTTACGGCCCAAATGGTCGGCAAAGTGAGCCATCAGGATGCCGCCCAGCGGTCGCGCCAGGTAGCCCGTGACGAAGATCCCGAAACTCTGCAGCAAGCGCAGCCACTCGGGCATCTGCGGCGGGAAGAACAACTGACTCAGGGTCAGGGCAAAGAATACAAAGATAATGAAATCGTAGATTTCCAGCGCGCCGCCCAAAGCCGCCAGGCTCAAGGTCTTGTGATCACTGCGCGTCAGGCGGATCGCCGGCGCAGGCGTGGTGGCTGTCATAAGGGTATCCGTTAATCGGTGGGCATCAGCGCGCTTCGGCGCGCCAGGGCGAACGCAAGAGGATAGCAAAACACACCCCAAGGGTGCGCCGGCTGATGGCTCGACTCAGGAATGGCGGGAAAATAGTGTTTGCACGAAATCCATCCGCTGCGGCGCAAAGCCTGGATGTGCGGTGCGAGCGGAAATATCAGGCAGTTGGCCGATGACCTTCGGCGCGTCGATGATGGCCATGAACGTCTGCATGGTTTCGTTATCCGGCACCTTCGGCAGGCTGAGATTCACCGCCTCGCGCTGGCTACTGGGGACGGCCGGTACTTTCAAGTGTTGGGACTGGTACAGCAGAGCATGCTGGATTTGCGCATTCACCCGGCAAAAACGTTCCAGGTCGACCCCGACGTGGTTTGCCAAGTCAATATTACCAACCAAGAGGTTGAACGGCTGTAACGCGCCTTGGACCAGACGCTGCAGGTCCTCAAAAGACTCGACGGGCGCGATGCGGTAATAGCCCATGCCATTGAGCATCTTCTCCAGCTGCAGCAACTGCATGGGGTGCTCGTCGGCGATCAGGATCCGCAGTGATTTGTTCGGCATCGTCGATGACCAAGGCATATGAGCATGAGAGGCATTCCTTGACCATACTGCGCCAATGACTCAACTACAGGCTGATGGCGGGCACTTCGCCAGATTAAGGGTCTGTATTGATAGTTGTCGGGAAACCTACAGAAATCAAGGACAGCCACAACGGAATTTTCACATCCCACACAGAAAGTTCGACTATTGGTAATCAGATCAAGCCATCAGGCCAATACCCGCCTCAACCTGATCTTCTTCCGAACCTCTCCATAGCGGTAAATTCTGCCGCGAGTCTCTCGTTTACAGGAAGCCTTCCGTGTCTGTCGTGTATGCCGACAGCGTGACGCCACGGCCCAACCCCATTGGCTGGAACCCTGCATGAGACGTCCTTCGAACCAACGCCGCCTGCTGCTCTGTGGGCTCGGCTTGCTCAGCCTGAGTGCCCTGCTCGCCTGGAAAACTCTGCCCGCCGCTGGCGACCCGCTGAGCACTGTCAGCGTCACGCGCTACGATATCGAAAGCAGCGTGACCGCGCTGGGCACCCTGCAACCTCGACGTTACGTGGATGTCGGCGCTCAGGCTTCCGGGCAGATACGCAAACTGCATGTGGAAGTCGGCGATCAGGTCAAGGTCGGCCAATTGCTGGTCGAGATCGACCCTTCAACCCAACAGGCCAAGCTCGACGCCGGGCGCTTCTCGATCGATAACCTCAAGGCCCAGCTCGCGGAACAGCAAGCCCAATACCTACTCGCCGAACAACAGTACAAGCGCCAACGCAACCTGGCAGCTGGCGGTGCCACCCGTGAGGAAGATGTGCAAAACGCTCAGGCCCAGCTCAAGGTCACCCAGGCGCGCATCGATATGTTCCGCGCGCAGATTCGCCAGGCTCAAGCCAGCCTGCGCAGTGACGAGGCCGAGTTGGGCTACACACGCATCTATGCGCCAATGTCTGGCACCGTGGTCGCGGTTGATGCCCGCGAAGGCCAGACCCTTAACGCGCAACAGCAAACACCGTTGATCCTGCGTATTGCCAAACTGTCACCGATGACCGTCTGGGCCGAAGTTTCCGAAGCCGACATCGGCCATGTCAAACCGGGCATGTCGGCCTACTTCACCACCCTGGCCGGCGGCAAGCGCCGCTGGACCAGTACGGTACGACAGATATTGCCGATACCCCCCAAGCCCCTGGACCAGTCCACTCAGGGCGGCGGCAGCCCAGCCAGCGCCAGCGGCACTGGCAGCGGCGGCAAAGTGGTGCTGTACACGGTACTGCTGGATGTCGACAACCCCGATAACGCCTTAATGGCGGAAATGACCACTCAGGTGTTCTTCGTCTCCGGCCGTGCCAGCAACGTGCTGACGGTGCCAGTGGCAGCGCTGGACGACGATGGCAGTGACGAGCGCATGCGCATCGCTCAGGTCCTCGACGCCAACGGCAAGATTGAACAACGCCAAGTGCGTACCGGACTCAGCGACCGCCTGCGAGTGCAAGTTCTCGAAGGTTTGAATGAAGGCGAACGGTTGTTGATCGGCGCACCTGCTGCCAGCGGAGGTTGAATGAGTACGCCGCTGATCGAACTGCGTGACATCCGCAAGGCCTATGGCGGGATCGACACCCCAACCGTTGAAGTGGTGCGCGGCATCAGCCTGGCCATCCACCCAGGGGAGTTCGTTGCCATCATGGGTGCCTCCGGCTCTGGCAAGTCGACCCTGATGAACATTCTTGGCTGCCTGGATCGCCCAACCTCAGGTGAATACCTGTTCGCTGGCAAAAACGTCGCCGACCTGGACAGCGACGAGCTGGCTTGGCTGCGTCGCGAAGCCTTCGGGTTCGTATTCCAAGGCTATCACCTGATTGCCTCGGGCTCAGCCCAGGAAAACGTCGAGATGCCAGCGATCTACGCCGGCACCCCAGCAGCCGAGCGTCATGCACGGGCTGCGGCCCTGCTTGAGCGCCTGGGGCTTGCCAGCCGGACTGGCAACCGTCCGCATCAACTCTCCGGAGGCCAACAACAGCGGGTGTCAATTGCCCGCGCGCTGATGAACGGTGGCCATATCATCCTCGCCGACGAGCCCACTGGCGCCCTGGACAGCCAAAGTGGCGCTGAAGTCATGGCCTTGCTCGATGAGTTGGCCAATCAGGGCCATGTGGTGATCCTCATTACGCATGACCGCGAGGTTGCCGCACGGGCCAAGCGCATCATCGAAATTCGCGACGGTTTGATACTTAGCGACTCGGGCAACGAACAACCCAGCCAGCACACCGACGCTCCTGCCTTGCAGGCTGAAGACCTGCTTCAGCGTCTGGACCGCGGCGCGACCTACACCGGCGCGTGGAAAGGCGAACTGCTCGAAGCCCTGCAAGCGGCGTGGCGAATCATGTGGATCAACCGCTTTCGCACCGCCCTGACCTTGCTCGGCATTGTCATCGGCGTGGCCTCGGTGGTGGTCATGCTGGCCGTTGGCGAAGGCAGCAAGCGTCAGGTCATGGCCCAGATGGCGGCCTTCGGCTCCAACATTCTTTACCTCAGCGGCAGCGCACCCACCCTGCGTGAACCGGCCGGGGTCATCACCCTGGACGATGTCGCCGCGGTGGGCAGCCTGCCACAAGTGAAAATGATCATGCCGGTGATCGGCAACAAGCTGATGGTGCGCTATGGCAACAATAACCAGCAGTTCTATGTCGGCGGCAACAACACCTACTTCTCTGAGATATTCAACTGGCCCGTGGTTGAAGGTAGTTTCTTCACCGAAGCGGACGAGCAGGCCGCCGCTGCCGTCGCGGTGATCGGCCAGAAGGTCAAGGATAAGCTCCTCGGCAATCAGCTCAACCCGATTGGCCAGTACATCCTCGTGGAGAACGTGCCCTTCCAGGTGGTTGGCATTCTGCAAGGCAAAGGCGCCAGCTCCGGCGATCAGGACAGTGACGAACGCATCGTGGTGCCCTACTCCGCGGCCGCTATCCGCCTGTTCGGCAGTCGCAATCCGGAGTATGTGACCATCGCTGCGGCCGACTCGCGACGGGTCGGTGAAACCGAAGCAGCCATTGACAAACTGATGCGCAAATTGCACCACGGCAAACACGATTATGAACTGAGCAACGACGCGGCGCTGATCCAGGCCGAGGCACGCACCCAGAACACACTGTCACTGATGCTCGGCGCGATCGCGGCGATTTCGCTGCTGGTCGGCGGTATCGGGGTGATGAACATCATGCTGATGACCGTCCGCGAACGCACCCGCGAGATCGGTATTCGCATGGCCACCGGCGCCCGTCAGCGCGACATCTTGCGTCAGTTCCTCAGCGAGGCGGTGCTGCTGTCGATAGTCGGTGGTGTTACCGGTATTGCCTTGGCCTTACTGATTGGCGGTGGCCTGCTGCTTGGCAACATCGCCGTAGCCTTTTCCCTGGCGGCCGTGCTCGGCGCCTTTGCCTGTGCAGTGGTCACTGGGGTGGTGTTCGGCTTCATGCCAGCGCGCAAAGCCGCCCGCCTCGACCCGGTCAAAGCCCTTACCAGCGAATAATCAATGAACCTGCCCAGCCGTTTCAGTGTGTTGCCCATCTGCCTGTTCATCGCGGCCTGCAGCAATAGCCCCACGCCCCCGCAAAGTGGCCTGCAAGCACCTGCAGCATGGCAAGGCCAAACCGCCAGGCCTGATCAGCCCCTGCTGCAACAGGACTGGTGGCAGCAATTTTCCAGCGCCCCGCTCAACCAGCTGATCGAGCAAGCGCGACGCAACAACTTCGACCTCGCCGCAGCCGCCGCCCGGATCCGCCAGGCCCAGGCCTCGGCGGTGATCGCTGGTGCGCCGTTGCTGCCGGAAGTCAAATTTGACCTGGATGGCAGTCGCCAGCACCTGCTGCACGGCAAGGGATTCGACCAACTCGACACCAGCAACAGCGAGCGTACCAGCACCTCATTCAACACTCGCCTGAGCGCCAGCTACGAGATCGACTTCTGGGGCGGCAAGGCCGCTGCCCATGACAGCGCCCTATTTGCCCTGGACGCCAGCCGTTACGACCGTCAGACGGTCGAGCTGACCCTGCTCAGCGGCGTCGCCAACAGTTACCTGCAAAGCCTGGCGCTGGCTGAACAGGTGCGCATTGCCGAGCTCAACCTGGCCAATGCCCATGACGTCCTGCGGCTAGTGCAAACCCGCTACGATTCAGGCTCCGCCACCGCACTGGAGCTGGCCCAGCAACGCAGCCTGGTCGCCGGTCAAGCGCGCCAGGTGCCATTGTTCCAACAACAACTGCAGGAAGCCCGCATCACCCTGGCGACCTTGCTCGGTGAGCCGGTGCAGGAACTAACACCGATCCAGGAAAGCATCGACACTGTGCGTTGGCCGGAAATCGGCAGTGGCGTACCGAGCGAACTGCTTAGCCGCCGTCCAGACATCGCAGCGGCCGAGGCGCGCCTGGCCGCCGCCCAGGCCAACGTCCAGGTGGCGCGCGCGGCGATGCTGCCGAGCCTGACCTTGGGTGCTAACCTCGGCTCTGGGGATGACACCTTCGCCGACATCCTGCGTAGCCCCTTCTATACCCTGACGGCGGGCCTGGCTGCACCGATCTTCAACAACGGACGCTTGCGTGCCGAACGGGACAAAGCCCGCGCTCAGCAGGAAGAATTGCTGGAGAGCTATCGCGCCAGCATCATCGCTGGCTTTGCCGACGTCGAGAAAGCCCTCAACGGCATCAGCGGCGTGGACCAGCAGCGGCAATGGCAAGACCAGGAAGTGGAACAGGCGCAAATTGCCTTTACCTTATCGGAGAATCGCTACCGGGCTGGCGCCGAAACCTTGCTGACGGTGCTAGAGACGCAGCGCACGCTGTACCAGGCACAGGATCAACAGGCTCAACTGCGCCTGGCGCGCCTGCAAGGCAGTGTGGCGTTGTACAAGGCGCTGGGGGGTGGGTGGCGCCTGTAGCGCAGCGGCTACAGGGTAATCCCCCGCAATGACAGGTGCCGTGCATACCAGGGCCGTTGCGGCACCCGACGCACCAGGTCGCCGATCTTATCGTCTTCACCGAAAGTAATGCGCAGCGCCAGTTTCATGGTTTCCACGTCCATCTCCACCGACTTGCCAGGGAAGGTCCCGGGCACGCTGCTGCAACCATGGGTCACCGGGCCCAGCCACGGGTCCTCGACTTCAACCCAACGCCCTGGGGCAAACCAGTTCACCCCATTGACTTCAAGCCTGCGTACCTGACCGGGGTTGTGCCGTTCATGGGCGCGGTACCAATCTTCGACACGGTCGTCGATCCAGCCATGAAAGCCCCAGAAAACTGGGTTCACATGGGAGGAAAACGGGTCGCCAAGAAAGTCGTTTTCGGCACCGAACCAACGCGCGGCGAAATCGGCCGGATCGCGGGCAAAGGGCACCGGTGCACCATTGACAGGATCCCGGGGTACCGAGGCCCAGCACATGTGCAACCAGTCGTGCAGGTTCATCTCCAGCTCAGAGCCGAACGCACCCAAGGTCAGTTTCGACAGGTACAACGGATCCTGATACTGCGACTCCCAAACCTGAAAATTACTGCAGAACGTTTCGCCCGCCTTGATCGCCGACACCCACACACCATAGGCGTCGTCGCCAGGGGCTTGCCAGGTCGGTGGCACGCAGTAGCCATCGTGGTTGTCGAAGTAGCGGGCAAAGCCTTGGCGGTCCTGCTCGACGTTTGGCTTGGGCAATGGGAAGTGGGTCCAAGACGGCAGGTCCTGCAGGGTGCGCACCGTCTCAAGCATATGCCGGTGCATGAACAGAAAGTCGATGCCCGAGCCATTGCGATGCTTGCGGGGTCCCCGGGCGTCGCGCTCGTGATCGCGAGGTCCGGGCTGCCAGCCCAAGCCACGCAAGGCCCCTTTCTTTTCCTCAGGTAAGCGATCCCACTTGTCCCGGGTGGCATGCCAGAGCTGGTGAAACAAACGGTGTTCAGGGCTGGTCAGCCAGGCCTCCAGCTCCGGGGTATAGGGCAAACGCTCGCGGGCTTCAGGAAACAGGCGCTTGACTGCGACAAAGTGACTGTCGAGCAGTGGCAAGGCCATTGACCGATCCAGCGGCTGCAGGCGACCGCTCAAGGTCCCGCTGCCGGCATTGGCAAAATTGCCCCAGACTTCATCCAGGCTGGCGATGCACTCGTAATCCACGTCCCCCTGATTACTCAACAAACGCCAACGCACTTGGGCGCTGGATGCCCCCACCAAGTCTCCCACGACCCGGTAAGCCACGGAGCCCGGGCCTTCGAGACGGCTTTGTTGGTCGACGAATCCACGCAATCCACGCCCTTTGGTCGCGACATCCAGATAGAGCTGTACACCGTGTAAGGGTAATCCGGTAATTCCAGCCTGACTGCCCTCAAAGCGCAGATCCCAGACGCCACGTAGTTGATCCGCCAGTTGCTGGCCGGCGACGTCGGCCAGTTCGACACTGGCTTCCCCGGGGGTGACGATATCGTCCTCGGGGTCATGGGTCAGCTCTTTGTGCGCGTAATAGACTGCTGGCACCGTGGCACCGGCTACTGCCAGACCTGCTATGAATCCTCGCCGCGATATCGTCATTGTCCTACCCGTGTCCGCCATAAAGCAGGCTTTATCCCAGCTAGGACGTATGCTGGAGGGGGAAATTTAAGGCTGAAAATGCGTTGACTATCCATGTGAACGCAACGCTTTTACCTAGACGGTTGTAGCGGCTGCCAGCAGACTGCGATTGGCAGTGAAGCAGCCGTGCTCCAGTCACCGTGATGCGCCTGATTGACGGCCGTTTCACTGCCAATCGCAGCCTATCGGCAGCGGCTACATACCGAGGCTGGTCACCGCCGCCGTCAGCGCCCGGCCAAAGCGTGCAGCGACCTCATCCACCTGTTCGGCCGTGATCACCAACGGAGGCAGAAAGCGCACGACCGCCCCCTGACGACCACCCAGCTCCAGAATAAGCCCACGCTTGAGGCACTCGCGCTGAACCAACGGTGCCAGCTGTGGACAGGCAGCCGGATGACCCTGGATGTCTTTGGCACTGACCGGATCAACCAACTCAACGCCAAGCATCAGACCACGGCCACGAATATCACCCAACTGTGGAAAATCCTGCTGCAGACGGCGCAGGTGCCCGCTCAGGCGCTCGCCCATGGCCTGGGCATGAGCGCACAGGTCGTGGTCTTTGATGTACTTCATCACCGCAGAACCTGCAGCCATGGCCATCTGGTTGCCGCGGAACGTCCCGGCATGGGCGCCCGGCTGCCAGGTATCGAGCCACTGACGATAGACCACCACCGCCAGCGGCAGACTGCCACCGATGGCTTTGGACATCACCACCACGTCAGGGACGATACCGGCATGCTCAAACGCAAACATTTTGCCCGTACGGGCAAAGCCACTCTGGATTTCATCGACGATCAAGGCCACACCGGCCTTTTCGGTAATACGCCGCACACCACGCAGCCATTCCAGATCAGCTGGAATCACCCCACCCTCTCCTTGCACCGCCTCGACGATCACCGCCGCCGGTAATTGCACACCGCCTTCCGGGTCGTTGAGCAGGTTCTCCAGGTAGTGCAGGTTAACCTTGACGCCCGCCTCCCCCCCCAGACCAAACGGGCAACGGTAGTCATAGGGATACGGCAGAAACTGCACGCCATTGCTCAACAGGCCCGCCAACGGCTTTTTCGGCCCCAGACTACCCATCAGGCTCAGCGCACCTTGGGACATCCCGTGATAAGCGCCCTGGAACGACAGTACCGTGGTGCGTCCGGTGGCGGTGCGTACCAATTTCAGTGCCGCCTCCACGGCATCGGTGCCGGTCGGTCCGCAGAACTGAATCTTCGCCTCATCACGCAAGGCTTGTGGCAACAGGCCGAACAGGTCCTGGACGAACTGGTCCTTGACCGGGGTGGTCAGGTCGAGGGTGTGCAGCGGCAGCTCATCGGCCAGGACCTGCTGAATCGCCGCGATCACCACCGGATGGTTGTGCCCCAGCGCCAGGGTGCCGGCGCCGGCCAGGCAATCGATGAACTGACGCCCTTCGACATCTTCAACATACAGACCACGGGCTTTTTTCAATGCCAACGGAATACGTCGTGGGTAACTGCGGGCGTTGGACTCCTGCTGCTTTTGACGGGCCAGCAAGGGCGACTCGTCGAAGTGATAAAGCACTTCGCCAGTGTCCACGTCTGCGGACACCGGCAACGGTTGGGCAAGGCTGATAGCGACTGACATCGGAGAAAACCCTCGCAAGCAAGCGGATTTGCCCGGCACGCGCCTGTAAGCAGATGTGTGTCGGGTTGTTATCGCTTGAAAAACGCTTCAGCGTCTCGTGGATTTAGCCGAATCCGATGCCAAACAAGATTTTTCCCATATTTAACCAGGCTGGGGCGACGCTGCGCGCAGAGGAATCTGCAACTGCACCCGCAAGCCGTCACTACGGCTGTCAAAGCGCAGCGAGCCTGCACAGCGCTGGACGATGGCTTGGACAATGGCCAGGCCCAACCCACATCCCCCGCTCTGGTCATTGCGCCAAAATCGTTCGGTGAGGCGTTCAAGGTCTTGATCGGCAATACCCGGACCGTGATCACGCACCAAAAAGGCCACCTGCCCCTTCTCCATCTGCACCGCCAGCTCCACCGGCGCCGTGCCACGGGTATGACGCAAAGCGTTGTCGAGCAGGTTGCGCAAGGCGGTGACCGCCAATGGCGAAGGCATGCCCAGATAGGCCTGCGCGGCGTCCGGCGCCAGATGCAGATCGATACGTTGCGAATCACCCAGACCAGTGTCCTGAATTGCCTGGCGCGCGACCTGCTCGGCGCTGCACTGCACACCGTCCTCAAACGACAGACTGCCCTCGACCCGTGCCAACAGCAGCAGTTGCTCAAGCGTTCGGTGCAAGCGGTCGGCACCCTGCTCAGCGTGTTCCAGGGCTTGCTCACGGACCTCGCCCTCGGTCATACGGGCCACCTGTAGGTGGGTCTTGATCGCCGTCAGCGGCGTACGCAGCTCATGGGCAGCATCGTCGGTCAGGCGTCGCTCACGCTCGATGGTCTGGGCAATACGCAAGAACAGCTGGTTCTGGGTATCGAGCAGCGGCTGCAATTCGCTGGGCAAAGCACGCACCTGCAATGGCTCAAGGGCATCCGGGCTACGTCGACGCAAGGCATCGCGCATACGATTGAGTGGGGCCAGACCTTTGCCAATGCCGATCCACAGCAACCCTAAACTGCCGAGCAAGGCCATCAACACGGGTGCCGAGGCCGCCAGTAGAATCGAACGGTTCAGCGCCTCGCGCTCCTGGTGACGGTCTGCCGTAGTAATGCGCACATCACCGCGGTAATAGGTAAAAGTTCGCCAACGCGCGCCCTCAATGGTCTGGTCACGAAAGCCGCTGCGGTCGTCGTCGATCTTGTGTTCCTGATTATGGTTGCGGGCAATGATCTCGCCGCGTAACGAACTGACCTGACAGGCCATGCCATCCGGTACGCTGAGCTGGTCGGCACTGAGCTTTGTGCCTTCGCCCTTGGCCACCAGCGGTTGTGGCAACTGATCAATCAACCCGGCCACCATGCGCGCCGAAGCCACCAACCGCTGATCCAGGGAAAACATCATCTGATAACGCAGGTCCCGCAGCATCCAGGCCGCTGCAAGCATCCAGATCAGCACAAAGACAGTACCCAGGATCAGGGTCAGGCGCAGGCGCAGGCTCATGGCGGCGAGACCTCAGGCAACTCTGCAGGCCCCAGGCGATAACCCAGGCCGCGCACGGTTTCGACAATGCCATTACCCAGTTTGCGACGCAGGTGATGGATGTGCACGTTCAAAGCATTGCTCTCTACTTCATCACCAAAACCGTAAACACTGTCTTTGAGTTGCTCACTGGACAACACCCGGCCACGGTTTTGCAGCAGAGCCTGCAGCAGTGCCTGCTCGCGCCGTGACAGGTCGACCGGAACTCCGCCTAGGCAGGTTTCGCGGCTACTAGGGTCATAGCTGAGTGGGCCGTGCTCAATGATATTGACGGCCCGACCCGCTGCGCGGCGCAACAGGGTGTGCAAACGCGCGGCCAACTCGCGCAGGTCGAAAGGCTTGAGCAGGTAATCGTCAGCACCGGCCTGCAGGCCGTCGACCCGATCCGTGACAGCATCACGAGCTGTGAGTACCAGTACTGGGAGGTTCTGGCCTTGCTGGCGCAAGCGCTGCAGCAACTTGAGCCCGTCTTCATCAGGCAAGCCCAGGTCCAGCACCATGACATCGAAGGTGGCGGCCTGGAGCATGGCTTGGGCCGACGCTGCCGTGGCCACTCGGTCCACGGTCATGCCCTGGGCGGTCAGCCCGGCGGCGATGCCGCTGGCAATCAGGTCGTCATCCTCGCAGAGCAATACGTGCATGGTCGTTCTCAATGCTGAAAGTGGCAGTGAAGCGCAGGCGGATTAAGTCAGGATTATGCCGGGTCAAGGCCGCATCGTCGCGCTTGGGGCGACAATCGACTGCTTGGGGTTAACACTCGGTTAATCGCACTCGGCCAGGATCAGTCACTTATCGCACTGCCAAGGTTTGAAGATGCGCACTTTATTCATTGCCCTGATGCTGCTGTTCAGCAGCCTGGTCCAGGCCAACCCCTTTGCCCAAAGTGACTTTCTACCGGTGGACAAGGCCTTCGTGTTCAGCAGTGAGCGGCTGGATTCCGGACAGATGCGCCTGCACTGGAAAATTACCGATGGCTACTACCTGTATCAGAAGCGCCTGAAGTTCGACGGCCTGCCCGTTGAACTGCAGCCAGTCCTGCCTGAGGCACTACCCCATGAGGATGAGTACTACGGCCAAACCCTGGTGTATCGCGGCGAGCTTGAACTGCTCCTCCCCGCCAGCGCCACAGGCCAATTACGTATGGGCTGGCAAGGTTGTGCCGATGCCGGCCTGTGCTATCCGCCGCAGACCAATTTGGTCAGCTTGAGCACCACCAGCGTCGACGTGCAAGGCAGCGATCAGGCTAGCGACCAGGCCCTGGCCGGCGGCCTGCAGCAGTCGAGCCTGGCCTGGAGCCTGCTGGCGTTCCTGGGTCTGGGCCTGCTGCTGGCCTTCACCCCGTGTTCTTTGCCAATGCTGCCGATTCTTGCCGGGCTAGTCCTTGGTAACGGCGTCAGTGCCCGCCGCGGCTGGGCATTGGCCAGTGTTTACGTGCTGAGCATGGCCCTGGTCTATGCCGCCCTCGGGGTAATCGCCGCACTGTTGGGCGCCAGTCTGCAGGCCTGGCTGCAACAACCGTGGATACTGGGCTCCTTGGCTGCATTGTTTGTGGTGCTGGCCCTGCCAATGTTTGGTGCCTTCGAGCTGCAACTGCCAGCCTTTGTACGCGATCGACTGGAGCGCGCGGGGCATGACACCCGTGGCGGCAACTTGTATGGCGCGGCGTTGCTCGGCGCCCTCTCCGGCCTGTTGATGGGGCCGTGTATGACCGCACCGCTGGCTGGCGCCCTGCTGTATATCGCCCAGAGTGGCAATGCCGTGCACGGCGCCCTGGTGCTGTTTACCCTAGGCATCGGCATGGGCTTGCCGTTGCTGCTGCTGGTTACCCTCGGCAACCGCTACCTGCCGCGCCCCGGCGCCTGGATGAATATGGTCAAGGGCCTGTTCGGCTTCGTGTTCCTGGCCATGGCCCTGTATACCCTGCGTACTGTGCTGGAACAGTCACTGTGGCTGGGTCTTGCCGGCGCCTGGCTGATTGCCCTGGCCTGGGCTGCCTGGCCAGCACTGCACGGGCTGCGGGCGATCCGCGCGGTTCCGCTGCTACTGGGGTTCTGGGGTAGCTTGCTGGTCATCGGCGCTGCCGCCGGTGGCGATGACCCTTGGCAGCCGCTGCAGCCCTTTCGTGCAGGCAGCGGCGCAGTCGCCAGCACGGTTCACAGCGATGCCTTCATCACCGTCAGCCAGCCAGCCGAACTGCAACGCGAGCTGGATACCGCCAAGGCCCAGGGCCAGTGGGTGATGCTCGACTACTATGCCGACTGGTGTGTGTCGTGCAAAGTCATGGAGAAGCAGGTATTTGCTCGGTCTGATGTGTTAGCAGCACTCGACGGCGTACGCTTGCTGCGCCTGGATGTCACCGCCGATGCGCCTTCGAGCCGCGAGCTGCTACAACGCTACCAGGTGCCCGGCCCACCCAGCGTGATCTGGATCGGACCAGAGGGTAGCGAGCGCCGCAGTCGACGTATCACCGGTGAAATCGATGCGAAGAACTTCCTCGAACAATGGGCCCAGACCCGGAGTCAAGGCTGATGATGACCGTTAACCTCGGGCCGTTGACCATGGCCGTTGATCATCTGTTGCTGCTTTGCGCCCTGACCCTGGCCACCCTGGTGGGCTGGCGGGTGGCCAAGCGTGGCGGCGACAACCCTGAATCAGTGCTCTTCAGCCTGTTCCTGCTTGGCCTGCTCGGTGCACGGTTGGGGTTTGTCCTGAGCTACTGGCCGATGTACCGCGATGATCCCGTACAGATCATCGACCTGCGCGATGGCGGCTTCCTGCTCTGGCCGGGGCTGCTGGTGGTTGCTGTCGGTGGGTTGTGGCGTGGCTGGCGCCGACCGACACTGCGCCGACCACTTGGCTGGGGCCTGTTTAGCGGCGCCCTGTTCTGGCTGCTCGGCAGCCTGGCCAGTCACCTGTACGAACAAGGTACACAGTTGCCTGAGATGAGTCTGAACAACGCCAAAGGCCAAGCCGTGCAACTGAGCACCTACCGCGGCCGACCACTGGTAATCAACCTCTGGGCCACCTGGTGCCCGCCGTGCCGCCGGGAAATGCCGGTGCTGCAACAAGCACAGCACGACCACCCAGACATCACTTTCCTGTTCGTCAACCAGGGGGAAACCCCGCAGACAGTCAGTACCTTTCTCGCCACCACCGGACTAAATCTGTCCCACGTGCTGTTTGACGGCGGTGGCCAACTGGCACAGCGCGTCGGCTCCATGGCCCTGCCCACCACCCTGTTCTACAACGCCGACGGCCGCCTGATCGGCAGTCATTTGGGTGAACTGTCGCGGGCAAGCCTGAGCCACGCCCTGGAATCCTTCGAACGCACACCTGCGCCTGCCGTCACCAACACTTCAAGGAACGACACATGCACGCTTTGCTGAAACTGCCCCTGACCCTCACCATCGGCCTGCTGGCCAGCCAGGCCGCCATGGCCGAAACGCTGCCCAAAGCAGTGCAGCAAATGGAAGCCAAGGGCGTGAAGGTCAAAGGCAGCTTTGATGCCCCCAACGGCCTGCGTGGTTACGCAGCCGAATACCAGAACCGGGGGATGGCGTTGTACCTGACGCCTGATGGTAAACATGTACTGGTTGGCAGCCTGTTCGACGAACAAGGCAAGGACCTGAGCGAAGCGCCACTGGAAAAACTGGTCTATGCGCCGATGGCCAAAGAAGTCTGGGCGAAGATGGAGAAAACCGCCTGGATCGCCGACGGCAAGGCCGATGCGCCGCGTATTGTCTACCTGTTCAGTGACCCCAACTGCCCGTACTGCAACATGTTCTGGCAACAGGCACGGCCCTGGGTTGAGTCGGGCAAGGTGCAGTTGCGTCACATCATGGTGGGTATCATTCGTGAAGACAGCCCGGGCAAATCGGCAGCGCTGCTGGCCAGCAATGACCCGGTCCAGGCCCTGCAAAAACACGAGAAGGCCGGCAAGGCCAGCAGCCTCAAGGCACTGGAGAAGATCCCCGCAGCCGTTCAAGCCAAGCTCGATAGTAACCTGGCGATGATGGAGGAGTTGGGTTTGTCAGCGACCCCGGCCATCTTCTACCTGGATGAAAACCAGCAACTGCAAACCCAACAAGGCGCGCCTCGACCAGACACGCTGGGCAAGATTCTGGGCAAGCGTTAAAGGCATCTGCAGCGTCCCCTCTACCGCAGGGGATCGCTGCTGCCCCGCACCTTACAACGCTTCCAGCTCGGCCATCAGGTCACTGAGACGATCGACCTTATCGTCACTCAACTCACTGGCCTTAAGGCCTTCCACATAGGTTGCGAGTGCTTCGACGGTGCTGCACTCGAACATCGCCCGCAATGGCACGTTCAACTGCAGCGCCTTCTGCACCCGTGAAGCGATCTGGGTGGCCAGCAGGGAATGCCCGCCCAACTCAAAGAAGTTGTCACGCACCCCGACCTGCTCGACCTTGAGCACCTCGGCCCAGATGGCTGCCAGGGTCTGTTCCAGTTCGCCACGCGGGGCCAGGTAGTCCTGGCTGTGCTGAGCGCCAAAGTCAACGGCCGGCAGCACCTTGCGGTCAAGCTTGCCGTTGGCATTGAGTGGCAGTTGCGTGAGCCAGGCCCAATGCAGCGGGACCATGTACTCAGGCAGCTCCGCGCGCAAGCGAAGCTTGATCTGCTCGAGGAGTAAGGTCGTATCCGCTGCAACGTCTCGGGCTACCAGATAGCCAACCAGATGCTTGCCGTTGGCGCCTTCCTGGACCCCGACTGCCGCGTCGCGAACTTCGGTCTGTTCATGCAAGCGCGCCTCGATTTCACCCAACTCGATGCGATAACCACGGATCTTCACCTGGTGGTCAATGCGTCCGACATATTCGAGCACGCCATCAAGGCGTCGCCGCGCCAGGTCACCGGTACGGTACAGCCGCTCTCCCGGCGCCCCAAACGGATGCGGGATAAATGCCTGAGCGGTGCGCACTGGATCGCTGACATAACCGCGACCGACACCGATACCGGCAACGCACAGTTCACCGACAGCGCCCAGTGGCACCAGCGTTTGATCATCGTCCAACAGGTACAGCCGGTTGTTGTCAGTCGGCGTACCAATCGGCAAGTAGCTACCACCCGTGGAAGCTGCATCGACGCGGAAGAAGGCCACGTCATCAGAACATTCCGCCGGTCCGTAGGCATTGATCAGGCCGATCTGCGGATAGCGCTGCAGCCACTGCGAGGCCAGCTCAGGCGGCATCGCCTCACCGGTCGGCAGCATCCAGCGCAGGCCGTCCAACGGCTGATGGTCGTTGGCAAGCATGCCCTGGATCAGCGATGGTACGCTCTCCAGCACGGTGATGCCGCTGGCCTGGACGTGTTCGAGCAGCCCCTGCGGATCATGGGCAATGGCATTGGGCACGATCGCCACCTGGGCACCGAACAAAGGCGCGGCGAGGAATTGCCAAACCGAGATATCGAAGCTTTGCGAGGCGGTTTGGGCAATCACATCCTGATCGCTCAATTGCAGGTACGGCACTTTGCTCAACTGGTTATTGAGCATGCCGCGCTGCTCGACCATCACCCCCTTGGGCAAGCCGGTCGAGCCGGAGGTGTAGATCACATAGGCGAGGTTGTCCGGGGCACTGTAGAGGCCCGGATTGGCCTCTGGCAGTTCGGCGCCCTGTAGCTGCTCCCAGATCAGCAGTTTCGGCCGCCCTGCGCAGGACAGCTCATCCAGCAGTGCACGCCCCTGCTCGGCGCAAGCCTGGCTGCAGACCAGCACTGGCGTATGACTGAGCTCGACGATGCGTTGCAGACGCGCTGTCGGCAGGCCTGGATCGAGCGGCAAGTAACCCGCACCCGCTTTGAAGCTGCCAACAATCATGCCCAGCAAGGGCAGATCCCGCTCGGCCAGCAGCGCCACTGGCTGATCCATCGTCACTCCGGCGGCGACCAACGCATGACCGAGGCGGTTAGCCTGGCGGTTGAGTTCGGCGTAGCTGATCGACTGTTCGAGGCAGCGTGCAACCGTGCGCTGCGGATGGGCTGCAACGCGTGCTTCAAACTGGGCGATATAACTCTGGTCCAGGTTGTACGCTCGTTCACTGCGATTGCAGTCTTCAAGCAGGAAGCGACGCTCCGTTTCACCCAGCAGTGGCAGCGCGCTCATGTCGCCCAGGAAGCCATCGGCCAAAGCCAGCAGCAGGCGCTTGAATTCGGCCAACAGGCGCTCGACCGTCGAGGTGTCGAAATAGCGTTGGTCGAACGACAGGTGCAGCCCAAGGTCATCGCCCGGATAGCAAACCGCAGTCAGGGGGAAGTTGGTGTGGGTACGGCCGGAGTCGGAGCTGGCATTCAGGCTTTGCGCCCGATCCAGTACCGCGACCTCCACCGGTGCGTTCTCGAACACGAACAGGCTGTCGAACAATGGCTGGCCCTTGGGCAGCTCACTGCACTCTTGAATGCTCACCAATGGCAGGTACTCGTACTCACGCAGCTCCATGTTGCGTTCGAACAAGCCTTTTAGCCATTGCTGGACGCTACAACGCTCACCGGCAGCCGGCAGTTTCACTCGCAGGGCAATACTGTTGATGAACAGCCCGACCGTACGCTGCATCTGTGGCATGCTCACCGGCCGGCCGGCCACTGTCACCCCGAACAGCACATCACGTTCGCCGCTGTAGCGGCTCAACACCAGGGCCCAGGCTGCCTGGGCGAATGTATTGAGGGTCAACTGATGAGCCTGGGCCAATTCACGCAGGCGAGCACTATCGGCAACGTCCAGGCGGGTGTAACAGTCGCCGACAACCATTCCGGCGTTCTCGGCACCATGGTCACGCAGCAACGGCCGGTCGCTCGGCACCGCAGTGCTGCGTTCAAAGCCTTGCAGGTTGTCGCGCCACCACTGACGCGCCTCGTCCAGGTCCTGGTGCTGCAGCCAGCTGATGTAGTCGCGGTAGCGCGGCGGTACCGGCAACTGCGCCTCGCGACCTTCGCCCAGGGCCAGGTACAGCTCGAAGAAATCGTTCATCAGCAACGAGCGGCACCAGGCATCGATCAGGATGTGGTGGTTGCTCATCATGAACCAGTAGCGTTCGGCACCGACTCGGATCAGGCGTAAATGGAACGGCGCCTGCTGCAGCAGATCGAAGCCAGCTTCGCGCTCCTGCTTGTGCAGCGCCTGCAAACGCGATTCTTGCTCGTCCTCGGCAAGATCGCTCCAGTCCAGATAGTCGAGCGTGGTGTTGCCCGGTTTATGGATGATCTGCAGCATGGCTTCGCCAGCGTTCCAGCTGAATGATGCGCGCAGCGCCTCATGGCGTGCGACCACCGCCTGCCAAGCCTGGGCGAAGCGTTGCGGGTCGAGGGCACTGTTGATCCGATAGCGGTCCTGCATGTAGTAGATACCGGTACCGGGTTCGAGCAAGGTATGCAGCAACAGCCCTTCTTGCATCGGCGTCAGGGGATAGACGTCGTCGATCTGCGCGGCGGGTACCGGCAAGCTGTCGATCTGTTCCTGAGTCAGTTGCGCCAGAGGGAAGTCCGACGGCGTGAAGCTGCCGTTGCCTGGGCTCAGGCAGTGCTCAATCAGGCCCAGCAACTCTGTTTTGTAGGCCTGAGCCAGTCGCTCAATGGTGTGTTCATCGTACCGTTCACGGCTAAAGGTCCAGCGCAGTTGCAGCTCACCGGCATACACCTGGCCATCGACACTCAACCAGTTAGGCAGCGGCGCCTCCAAGTCATGGGCCATCCCAGCGGGCTCATCCACCGGCTGGAACAGCGCATCGGCCTGGAACTGCTGGTCGAACTGGCCAAGGTAGTTGAAGGTGATCCGCGCCTGCGGCAAGGCGGCCATGGCTTCGCGCACAGCGGTGTCCGCCAGGTAGCGCAAGACACCGTAACCCAAGCCTTTATGGGGCACCTGGCGCAGTTGCTCCTTGATCGCCTTGATCGACGCCGCCTGTCCTGGGGCACCGTCACCCAGTGCTGGGCTCAGGCTTAGCGGGTAGGCACTGGTGAACCAACCGACACTGCGGGTCAGGTCCATGTCGTCGAACAGGTTTTCCCGACCATGGCCTTCCAATTGCACCCGCACCGAACTGTCGCCACTCCAGCGGCACAAGACACGCGCCAGGGCGGTCAACAGCAGGTCATTGACCTGGGTGTGATAGGCCGCTGGCGCCTCCTTGAGCAATTGTCGGGTCTGGTTCGAGTCCAGGCGCACGCTGAGGGTCTGCGCCTGCTTGTGCAGGTTTGCCCCCTGTGGGTGATCGCACGGCAGCTCTCGGTGAGCGGCGCTCAACTGGGTCTGCCACCAGTGCTGTTCGTCACGCAGCGAATCACTGCTGGCATAGGTCAGCAGCCGTGCGGCCCAATCGCTCATGGCCCGGGTTTTCGCGCCCAGCGCCTGACCACGGTAAAGCGCCTGCAGGTCTTCGAGCAGGACTCGCCACGACACACCGTCGACCACCAGGTGATGGATTGCCAACAGCAGGCGCTGCTGGCCATGGCTGTTCTCGACCAGCAGGGCGCGCAGCAGCGGCCCCTCGTGCAGGTCGAGACTGCGTTGCACGTCACTGTAAAGGGCCTGGCAATCGGCAAAGCTGCTGACCGATACCTGCCAGAGCAATTCACGGTTTTCAGCCTCGACATAATCACCCTGCCACTGGCCACCCTGGGCGCTAAAGCGCAGACGCAGCGCATCGTGCTGCACGACCAGTTGCTGCAGAGCCTGCTCCAGCGTCTTGGCCAGCAGGCGCTCGACTGGCGCCAACAACAGCGCCTGGTTCCAGTGCTGCGGTTGCGGCACATCGCTGTCGAAGAACCAGTGCTGTATCGGCGTCAATGCCGCGCGCCCGCTCAACGGGCCTTGGTCGATCTGACTGTCATCGCTGCGGCGCACCACCGTGGCCAAGGTCTGGATAGTCTGGTGCTGGAATAGGTCACGTGGGGTGAAATGCAGCCCCGCCTGCCGCCCCCGACTGACCACCTGGATTGACAGGATCGAATCACCGCCCAGTTCGAAGAAGTTATCCTGCAAGCCTACCCGTGGCACATTCAACACCTCGCACCAAAGGTTGGCGAGTTGCTGCTCGAGCGCGTTGCGTGGCGCTTCATAGTGCTCACGCCCTTGCTCCAGGTCCGGTGCTGGCAACGCGCGTCGGTCAAGCTTGCCGTTGCCCATCAGCGGCATTTGCGTCAGCAATACCAAGTGCGTCGGCACCATGTAATCGGGCAGATGCAGGCGAAGCTGGGCCTTGAGCGCGTCACGCAAGGCAAGCTGCTCTGCCGCCTCGGCTTGGGCCTGGTCGCAGGCCAGGTAGCCAACCAGTTGCTTGCCACCCGGCATGTCCAGGGCCAGCACCGCCGCCTCGTTCACCGCCGGATGCTCCAGCAGACGCGTTTCAATTTCGCCGAGCTCGATACGGAAGCCGCGAATTTTCACCTGATGATCGATACGCCCTACATACTCCACGAGCCCATCAGCACGCTGGCGTACCCGGTCACCGGTGCGGTACAAGCGCCCGCCATCAGCGCTGAACGGGTCAGCGACAAAGCGTTCGGCACTGAGACCTGGCCGCGCATGGTAGCCCTGAGCCAGACCGGCGCCGCCAACATACAGCTCGCCGATACTGCCCAGGGGCAACAACGCCAGATCAGCGTCGAGAATGTAAGCCACGCGGGCACCCACCACACTCCCGATCGGCACGCTGCCGGCCCCGACTGGTAATTCCTCGGGTGCCAGGCACGCCAGCGGCATCACGACGGTTTCGGTCGGCCCGTAGGCGTTGAAGAACTGTTGGGGTGCGAACGCCTGGCGAATCCGCTGCAGGTGCTCAGCGGTCAAGGCCTCGCCACCGGTGATGCACAGGCGCACCGGCAGGGCCTCTTGGCGGCTGGCCAACCACTGTGCCAACTGACTGCCATAACTCGGTGTAAAGCCGAGAACCGAGACTTGCTGCTCGCGAATCAGCGTGCAAATTTCTTCGGCGTCCCACTGCCCCTGGGCGCGCAATACCACCCGCGCGCCACACAGCAGCGGCACTAGCAAACGCTCGGTAGCGGCGTCAAAGTTGATTGAATAAAAGTGCAGCTCGCAGTCATCGCTGCGCATGCCGAAACGTTCGATAACCGCCTGGCAGTGCATGGCGATCTCGCCACGGCTGACCACCACGCCCTTGGGCTTGCCGGTGGAGCCGGAGGTGTAGATCAGGTA
>RCUT01000419.1_pt1 | contig 22183 bp, 25 predicted proteins | sample 2166171 | NCBI WGS metagenome assembly RCUT01 (sample SAMN09932757, study PRJNA488358) | compost metagenome | isolation source: compost soil in 4-hydroxybenzoic | place: Germany: Experimental Botanical Garden
GATATTTACAGTTACATAATCAATCCCCCTTTAGGGGTTAGGGGTAAATTACTAAGATATTACCCCTTCTCATTTTCATAATGTTTTCTCACGATACTATTTTTCCTACTGTAAAAGAAATAGATAATTATTCCCAATGCCATCCAGACAAATAAACGAATCCAGGTGTCTAGTGGGAGAAAAACCATCATACCTACACAGGTTAAAATACCCAAAATTGGCACTAATGGAACAAGCGGTGTTTTGAAATTTCTTGGTGCATCTGGCATTGTTTTACGCATGATTAATACCCCTGCGCACACAATTACAAATGCCAATAAGGTTCCTATACTCGTCATCTCACCAACAACCCTAATCGGTACAAATGCAGCGAAAAGACTAACAAAAGCTGCAAATAAGATATTTGATTTCCATGGGGTTCTGAATTTGGTATGTACCTCAGAGAATACTTTTGGCAATAATCCATCCCTGCTCATGGAGAAGAATACGCGTGATTGTGCCAATAAGTCAACCAGGATTACCGAAGTGTATCCGATCAAAATGGCTAAAATAATAGCCTGACTTAACCACTTGTACGGTGTTTTTTCTATGGCGATAGCAACAGGAGCTGCACTGCCTTTAAATTCAGTGTAATTGGCCATTCCGGTCATCACATGCGAAAAAAGCATAAATAAAATGGTACAAACAATCAATGAGCCTAAGATCCCGATAGGCATATTACGTTTAGGATTTTTCGCTTCCTGAGCCGCTGTTGAAACGGCATCAAACCCAATAAAAACAAAGAAAACAATACCGGCCCCGCGGATAATCCCCGACCAGCCAAATTCACCAAACGTACCTGTATTATTGGGAATATAGGGTACATAATTCTGTTGGTTGAATGTAATGCCATCCCAAAGCAATAAATACCAATACTACACCCACTTTTAAGGCAACCACAATGGCGTTCATTATGGCAGAACCTTTGGTTCCTCGAATCAAAACGATAGAGATAAGGACAACAATTAAAGCAGCAGGCAGATTGATAATACCATGAACCACTTCACCGGTAGCCATTGTTACTGATTCAAAAGGAGAGTAGACTAGTTGAGGAGGAAGGTGGATATCGTAAGAAGCCAAAAACTTGACCAGGTACTGCGACCAGCTGATTGAAACTGTAGCAGCGCCAACGGAATATTCCAATACCAGATCCCATCCAATAATCCAGGCCAGAAACTCACCCATGGTAGCATACGAGTAAGTATAGGCACTACCGGCAACAGGAATCATTGAAGCAAATTCAGCATAGCAAAGAGCCGCAAATGCACACCCAACGGCAGCAATGGCAAACGAGATCGTAACTGCTGGTCCGGAATGATTGGCAGCTGCAATTCCGGTGAGCGAAAACAATCCTGCACCGATGATAATCCCGATACCAATTAGAATCAGGTTGAACCCGCCTAAAGTGCGTTTTAAAGAATGAGCATCACTTTCTCCGGCTTCTTGTAGCAGCCAGGCTAAAGGTTTTTTATACATTATGGATTAGTATAGTTAGTATATAGATAATATATTTATCAAGGTTGGCAAATGTATAAGTTAGGAAGTATTTTAGCAAAAAAGAAATGGCTGAACAGTAAATAGTATGCAGTTGGTTCAGTAGATCAGGATGTTAAATGGCTACTTGTTCATCATTTTTAAAAAATACTTGTTAAGTTTTCGGTTGCGGTGTTAACTTCCTGCAGCTAGTTTTGTAGTATAACACTGATATTATATAACTATGCAACTCTCAATTGATCTTATGTACAATGCTATAGTAAATAAAGACACTTCTTTTGAAGGTATTTTCTTTACTGCAGTAAAAACAACGGGAATATTTTGCAGGCCTTCATGCACTGCCAGAAAACCGAAAAAAGAAAATGTTGAGTTTTTCAGCACCGCTAAAGAGGCTATTTCAAAAGGTTACAGACCTTGTAAAGTTTGTAATCCAATGGAGAAACTAAATGAAACGCCAGATTTAATAAAGGCCATTCTAAACGGATTAGCTGATGATCCATCCAGGAAATTTAAAGATGAAGATTTGATAGCGTTGGGTATTGAACCGAGTAAGATAAGACGCTGGTTCTTAAAAAATCATGGAGTTACTTTTCAGGCCTATCAACGAATGTTTAGAATTAATAGTGCATTCAAAAAAATACAAAATGGAGAAGCTGTTACCTCCACTGCATTTGAATCTGGTTATGAATCCTTAAGCGGATTTAATGATTCATTTAAAAATATTTTCGGTGTATCTCCTAAAAACAGCAAAGCACAAACTATTATCGACCTGAAAAGAATCGAAACGCCATTAGGTACCATGTATGCCTGCGCTGTTAAAGAAGGTATTTGTCTGTTAGAGTTTACAGATAGAAAAATGCTCGAAACGGAGTTTAAAACACTATCTAAAAGATTAAATGCCACAATTATTCAGGGGGAAAATAAGCATTTTGATAATTTAGAGCAGCAATTGACTGAATATTTTGAAGGCAAGCGCAAATCTTTTACTGTAAAGTTGTTTACTCCGGGATCTGCTTTTCAAAACGCAGTTTGGGACGGGTTACAAAACATTCCATACGGGACTACCAAAAGCTATAAAGAACAAGCCATTGCTTTATCAAAAACGGATGCTGTGCGTGCAGTAGCAAATGCGAACGGAATGAACCGTATTTCTATCCTTATTCCTTGTCATAGAGTAATTGGTACGGATGGTAATTTAACAGGTTACGGAGGTGGGATTTGGAGAAAGAAATGGTTGCTGGATATGGAAAAGGCTAATGGGAGCTCTTAGCTGTTAGCCATTAGCTCTTAGCAATTAATTCAAAATCTAATGCCTTATAGTCAGAAAAAATGTCGCCCGGCTTGAGCCGTGACGACATTGACCAATTTTCTACTTCCGCTGGAATAGACGTTTTTTGTAGATACGTTCTAGTGAACGATGTTTTTACATAGGTAAGACTGTATTTAAAGTGTGCAGGTTTCAGTTTCCTGAAATTATTTTTTACAAGATCACTGCTTTTCTTTGTTTGATTTAAAAATTGGATAAAGCATTTGTGCATATCGTTGATCTAATGAGATATTGTTTTTAATCTTCTCACCCGGCCAGAGCGTCTCTCCGGCCGTTGAGAAGTAACCAACCTATATATAAATGAAGTCTTTGTTGCCTAGCTTATCAATTTCGGTAGAAATAAAGGCTATAGTTCCTGTAATCTCATTAGTAAATGCTTTTTGTTTAGTAAAATATATTGCATATAGATTAAGTAGTTTTATTTGATAATTTTTTTTGTTGGTATCAGGTTTTTCATATAGATATTTCTGAGAGAACTGTAATTGACCAACACTGTTTCAAGCGCAGTTATTACCACTAACCAGATAAGCGGTTGCTTTGTAAACAAGGCGATCATTGAAGTCGCTAATACAAATCGGGTAAACTCCAGGTTAAATACCCATCGCTTTTGTTCCAGTATCGCGCCGCAGTTGATAAGGGTAATTAAAATGATCAATGAAGTGCCACTCATTCCGATCCAATCTAACTTATCATAGAAATATAGCATGCCTATCAACACCACAATAATGGCTGCAAGCTGTATAATTACATATCTTTTAAAGGGAGCAGGAACCGGCTTGCGTCTTGATCGTGATAGAAAGATTTCTTCCAGTTCTTCGCGAATGGCAGGATCTATCTGTTCGGGCCCTCCAAATAGGACCCCTAGTTTATTCCTGAATCCCGGGGTTAGCTTAACCGAATAGTAAAGCTCAAGGAAAAAATGAAAAAACTGCCATAACAAACTATGGGTATGTAATTGATGGGTTAAGCCATAATGGACTTCATTTGTTTCTTCTTTAAATGTGCCGAATAATTTATCCCAGAAAATAAACACACCACCATAGTTCTTATCCAGGTACTCTTCATTGTTAGCATGATGCACCCTGTGATGTGACGGAGTTACCAATACCTTTTCGATCCAGCCTAATTTGCCAATTAGCCGGGTATGTACAAAGAACGGATAAACTCCTTGTATCAATAAAACAGGCATGATCATTAATGCAGGGAAACCAATAATGGGCAAGAAAGCCCAAAAAAGCAAACGTGCAAGCGATTGAAAAATGGTAATCCTTGTTCCAACCGAATAGTTAAACTCCTCGCTCGAATGATGGATAACATGCACGGCCCAGAAAATATTAATCTCATGACTGCTCCTGTGATACCAATACCACAGAAAGTCGACAAAGAAAAATAACAGGATCCAGGTAATCCAATTCGGCTCAATTGTAAATAGAGCAAATTGTTTATGCAGGTAATCATAGACAAAGAAAAAGAATCCCGCAGTAAACATACCAGCCACCCGGTCGAGAATACCTATACTCAAGTTGCTGATTGTATCCTTGAATTTGTAAACATCCACCTTTTTTCTTCTGGCAACATAATATTCGATGCCAATTGCTAGCAGTAAGACAGGTAGTGCAAGCGCTATTGATTCCATTTAGTTTAATTTAATTCGTTGTTGAATAAGAACTACCTCATCCCCGACCTTTCTCTAAAGTGGAGGGAGTTTGCATCCTTTATCTTTAAAGACTTTTATATTTTAGTACGCACCGGAAACCAATGTGTGAATAACCCTGATCAGCTACAGCTGAAACACTATTGAATCGTTTGTAATGATAGACGTTATGCATATCATCTGTAAATAATCCTCCTTTTGTAATTAGTTCTTGTTGGTCTTTAACAAAAAGGGAAGTAGTGGTCCACTGACGAACCGTGCCATCCATATCATAGAAGCCAAGCTGATTTTTACCGAAAGAACCGGCTGGCAAAAGCTCCACGTACTGTTTTTTTAAACTGTCGGGTATTGGCTCTTCATTATATCGGTATTGCAGGCAAATATTTGATGCGTTTTGTGCTGCCCATTCCCACTCATTTTCGGTAGGCAACTGTTTTCCAATCCAAGCAGCATAAGCCTGCGCATCCAGCCATGATACCTGCGTTGCAGGATGACTTAATGGCGCTTTTTCTTTATCTAAGCCTTTAGGATAAAAATAAGTTGCGCCATCGGTCATCTGCCAACCATTGTTCTCAGCATCAAAAACTGCAGCGTTTCCTGATCGCTGAGCATCAGTGATATATCCTGTTGTTTTTGCAAAATCATCAAATTCCTTAACTGTTACCAAAAGCCTATCCATCAGAAAGGTATTAAGTGAAATCACACGGGTTCTCCCATCATCACTTTGCCTGATCATTTTTCCTCCTGGTACAGTGATCATCTGATTATAAACGGAGTTAAATTCTCCAGGCTCGGTAATGCAATTTCGGTTAGTGCTGATATCATGAGCTATGATTGTATGTCAGTAATAATCAACAAAATGCATTCTGAAGGACGAAGAAACCAGGATGAGATAAGCGTGTAAGTTAACCTTCGTCCGTTCAAAATGTCAATGGGTGCTATTCCTGTTTAGCAATAGATTTCTGGTGATTTGTATCGGAATTACTGATCAGATCTTTTTCATTTAGTACAGCAAACCCAAACTGATGACTATAGGAAAATTACAGCAACAGCAGCGTTGCATACAAGTTATTGTAGTGCAAAAGAGGTAGCGTTTAGATGTTTGGGTTTTTAGGATGCTGATGTTGTACATGATTATATAGATTTAATTCATAAACAATACTTAGTCTATAGATTATATAGGCAAATATAATAAAGATTTTGAAAATCAAAATAGAAATGTAAAAAAAGTTAGAGAGGAGGGAAGTCAGTAAGGAAAAGGATGGTTGTAATTATAATTGAAGGATAACCCATTCAACTGTTGAAGCAATCCAAGTGGTTGTTAATATGATAGAAGTTTCTTCATCATAAGTGTCGTACTTTTCATTGCTTCATTTTTAGGCTGGCTAATGCAATGAAGCAATGGAAAAGGGCACGACTAAATTATTTGGGTGGACTAATATTAATTTTGAGTTAAAACTCCATTATTCACAAAGAAAAATCCAGCTGTTCCTCCGGAATAGCTCGTCCAGTTGGTAAAATCGAAAGAACCTGCTCCTGTGGAAGAGCCTTGAATTGCATAATATTTTACGGCAGTCTGGCTTCTGTTCCAGGTTAATGGACTACCTGATACACAGGTTTCTGGTCCAAGGTTATTATTTTGCAAGAAATAAGCTTTATTGATACCAAAAACCTTTGCAATACCATTTTGATCAATACAAACAGCTGTTTGCTCTTCAACACCTACACCCTTTGCAGTGGTAGCTGCTAAATCGGTCATGATGCGAGCCATAAAAGTAATGTGGCGCCCTCTGCGATCGGGATTATTGTAATGTGAATCAGTGATGGTATTACCTAGGTACGGATGATTAACAAAATCGTTGTGGCCTAATTGAACAGCCGTATTATAAGGGTTTGCCAAAGCATCAGCTGAATAAACCGTTCCATTCTGTGCCGAAAAATAGGATTTTCCCAGAATTGCGCATCCAGCGCTTGTGCCTCCAACAGGTACATGTTTGGTATTAATCAGGTAATTGATCGCATCTTCCACACCGGTATCCTTCCAATAATTGACATAATCATATTGATCTCCACCTGCAATGAACAATGCTTCTGCATTCCTGATTTTTTGAACAGCATCAGCGTTGTTGGCCTTTGCACGGGTATTAATCAGCAATGTTTCAACTGAGTTAACCGGAGCCATGTTAAACAGATAATCATTGTAGCCGTCGGCACCGCTGGCTCTGATAATTACAATATCACCTCCGCCACTTTTATTCAACATCCACAGCATAGCCGCATCAACATCTGTACTTCCGCCCATCAGGATAGTGCCTCCTGTAGTAGAGGTGGTAACATCAGCAGCATTTCCTGTCAAGTACGATTTAGGATTGGAGGAGGCTTCCAAGACCTTTTCAGAAGGTTGAACGGATAAATCTGTTAGTTCTGTAGTTTTTTTACAGGCAAAATGGGTAAGCACAACAACACCTAGTATGGCCATGCTTAGTAAAGGATAATTTCTTTTCATAGAATTGTATTGACATAAACTAATAAGAAATTTTCTTATTTTAAAATTTTAATACTTGATTATTAGATGTTTATGTCTTGCTAACGATTGAAACAGCTCAATGGGTAAGTAATTTGGACTAATATCGGTTAAGATTTACAAGATTTTTTTGGATAATTTAATCGGAATTATAGTTTTGCAGTCCCAATTGATTGAAGGTGAATTTACTTTTAAAAGATTCGGGAACACACATAACCAAGGGGAATTAGCTCAGTTGGCTAGAGTACTTGCCTGGCAGGCAAGGGGTCACCGGTTCGAATCCGGTATTCTCCACAAACATCGAAAACAGCCTTTTAAAGGCTGTTTTTTATTTTTAGGGACACACGGCAGGCACATCTATAAATTAGTCATCAACATGTACTAGGTATTAAAAATGAAAATATATCCTTCAAGTAGCTACATTAGATTGATTTAATCTTTTATATCTCTATTCTTGAAAACTGCTGTTTAGATTCAAACATAAACTATGCAGGTTTTTCATTGAAGGTTATTTAAGAATCAACAACTTTAGAACCTCTGTTTGTATATAAACAAAAAGCAATGACAAAATTTGATTATGATAGCGAAGCGGATAAATTAGCGCTTGCTATAGATATTGCTATTCAAGCTTTTAAGATGCATCCACCTGATGGTTTTGATGAGAAACAGTTAGCTCACTTTGTTAATGTCTATGAAGAATATAAAACAGAAATATTGTCTCCAGAGAAAAGATTTCGAAATAAATCAGGCTTAAAGCAATCGACATATGAAGTGTTTACCTACTTCCAAGAGGGTCATGGAAACACTGTTAATGTTTTTTGGGATAAGATCAATGAAAGTAAGCTGGATTTTAGAAGAGAAAATAGGCTCGCTAAAATTTTAAAAAGGAAAAAAATAAAGGATCATACTGAATACGATTTTGTGATTGATACATTAGTACCCTATCAACAAGAGGGTTTAATTTCATCAGATGAAGTTGAATTGTTGAACAGTTTGATTTCGGATTATGAAACAAATAAAAATTAACCACACAGTACACTATTTGGAAACCTGCCTTCCAACTTGTGGTTTAAAGTAACCGATTAGGATCAAAATCTTCTAAATGAAGTTCATCTGGACTAATATTAAAAATATTGCAACACTCCAGTATAAACCCTCCCTTCAAAATAGACTAGAACCCATTCTAATTTGTTTACCATATTCGCTCACTACCCCAACGAAACGGATTCTTTGTTTAGTTTCACTCCATCCGGAGCTGTTAACATTTCAAATCTTTTTTATTTCTATTAAGGTTAGAATTCTCGAAAAATTCACCTAAAAGATGAAATTATCTTTTTTTGAACCTTTCCGGTACCCGAATGGCGACAAGTAGTCACCAATTTTTAAAATGAGGTATACTTGAACTTTTGACCGCCTACTGATGCTTCATACATCGCACCACCCTTGGTGTGGGTGAATATCATGACACCGTTGGTATACTTTGCATCTGCAGAAGCGCCAGCAGTGATCGCAACAGCTGAAGCCTGTGCTGAAAATTCAAGTTTGTTCGCTTTGAAACGATCCATTGCTTCTTTGTTTTCAAAAAATATGAGCTCCCTGTAAGCCTGTCCGCCAAATTGAAAACCAATGGTTACCTGTGACATCTTCGCTTTTCCTGTAATTTTGCCTTTTTCATAAACGATACCATTTCCAGAGGCTCCACCCACCCCCACAGCTCCCTTGCCAACATTGGGAAGGATCACATACCCATAAGCGTCAGCAAATACACTTTTCAATAAGGCATCCGTATGAAGAAAATCTGCCTTGGCGCTGTCACAATCAGCAATTATTTGTTTGTCCTTGTCAGATTGAGCTACTGCTGTATTTGCGATTAATAATAATGAGGAAAAAATCATTATTGCTTTTGCAAGTGAGATAACTAAGTTCTTTTTCATTTTGGTTATTTTTAATTGGTTGATATAGAAATGTTTGTATAATTGAAAAGGTGCATATATGATGCCAACATAAAAAATCATCTATTCTTTTCATTGGTTTTGCGAAATGGGGGTATAATCCAAGGGTTAAGGTTGGAACTGACAAATGATTCATTCCTAGAAAGATGCTCAAGATGTTTTTAAAGAGCATTATGATGTAAGCTGGGGTTTTTTAGAAGAATTCAATATTCTTTTGTTAAAACGTTAGAATAGGGAAACTTTGTCTGGTATATAAAGCATTTAAACTTCATTAAAGCTTTCATTTTTAGCATTCGTACTAAAATCCTGTCCAAACAAACCTGTTAAATAGTCTATTTTGCACCCTAATTAAGTAGTATTTGGACAATATCTTTGAGGTATAAACTTCTAAAACCTTAAGAAAATGACTACATCAGATTTTACTACTACACTGTTGGTAGACCAAACTCCACAAGAAGTATTCAAGGCCATCAATAATGTGCGCGGATGGTGGTCAGTAGCAATTGAAGGAGGAACAGACAAGCTCAATGATGAGTTTATTTATTCTGTCGAAGATATTCATCAATGCCGAATGAAATTAATAGAGGTTGTACCTGATAAAAAAGTCGTTTGGCTGGTATTGGAAAACTACTTTAGCTTTATTGAAGATAAAACTGAGTGGACAGGTACAAAAATCAGCTTTGAGATCTCGGAAAAGGATAATAAAGCTCAACTCCGTTTCACTCATCAGGGGTTAGTTCCAGAATATGAGTGTTTCAATATCTGTTCAAATGCATGGACCCACTATGTACAAGAAAGCTTATTTAACTTGATCACCACGGGTAAAGGCCAGCCTAATCCAAAGGATTTCAAGCCGGTTATAAATAAATAGTTAAATGGAATAAGATTCTATCTATAGTTGAAAAGGCTATTTGTTAAGCAACTTCAATTATAGATAGAATGATTTTCGAAATAGCATGAACTAAATTACATTGGATGATAATCAAAAGAGTCATTCGTTTTTTTAAGGGGTTCGTGATCATTTAAAAAATTTAATGAAGAAGATTCCTGGCCTTCTATTTATAGTTCATCACTTACTACTTTCAACAATTAAGAGTAATAGTTGCCTCATAACTCCAAATAAAGGTGCTGGTACATTCCAGATTCCTGCAAGCCTTCAACATAAACATTCTGATTTTTGCATTATTATTGAAATCAAACGGTTGCGAATCAAATGACTGTAATTTCTTTAACTACCTGATTAGAAGGAATCTAAATAAGGTCTTGTTTAATAGGTTTGCGGTTTTTTATTTTAATATTGCGTAATTCAATAAAGTGCTCCGCTTTAATTATTATGCATTTTTAGTTTATCTACCTGTGAACGATCAATTTTTTTCTGGCAAATGGTCAGGACATTATATGTATGGTGATACTTATCCGGATGGAATCCGGCATACTTCAACCCCCTTTATAATAAATATGACTGTCATTAATGGTAACCTGAAAGGTACATGCGAAGATATTTTTGGTACCAATGTTTTTGAGGATACAGCTGTAATTACCGGTTTTATTGAAGATAACTTTACCAGTTTCATAAAAGAATATCCTTGCTTAATGCAATTTGATGAGCATATGCAACGAAAGGTCTTCCCTGAATTTCCATCTCAGAAAATACATTACTCAGGTGTATTTGAGGATGGAAAGTTTGTAGGTGAGTGGGATATGGATATGTCTTTTGAAGATCATGATGGAAATATTATCACAATTATGCATGCAGGCACATGGGTAATGGAGAAATGTTCTTAGTTGCAATAAATACCTTATTATATTGTTGTAAATAAATCACATCATCCTTTTAGCATGGAGTTTTTACGATTATTAGGATCTGACGGAAAACAGCTTATAAAACATCTGTTAACAGTAACGGTCTGATTGTAAATTTTGCTTGTTATTTATTACGTCGGCTTAAAATCAATTACTATGACAGATTCAACTAAGTTTAAATTAATTATTGTTGTCGGCTTTATCCTTATTGCAGCATTTACAGTTAGCAGAAAGTATGATTCTGGGCAGAAAAAAATAATGCCGATAGAAAATTCATTTACAAATGATCTGCGAGATGGTGATCTCATCTTTCAAACCTCTTTATCATCGCAAAGCAAGGCAATTCAATCTGCTACCCACTCTAAGTACAGTCATTGCGGGTTGATTTATAAAGAGGGTAAAAATTGCTTCGTATTTGAGGCCATTCAACCGGTTAAATTAACGCCTTTAGATAAGTGGGTTGCAAGAGGAAGGGACGGGCATTATGTAGTTAAGCGTTTGAAAAATGCTGATCAGATTTTGACACCTCAAGTGCTGAAAAAAATGAAAGCTGTCGGCAATCAGCTAAAAGGAAAGGATTATGACATTTATTTTGGTTGGTCAGACGATCGTATTTATTGTTCTGAGCTGATTTGGAAAGTCTACCAGCGAGCGACAAGCATTGAAATTGGTAAACTCGAAAGATTGAAAGATTTTGACCTAAGCAGTAAAGCGTTGAAATTAAAGATGAAAGAGCGTTATGGAAATAACATTCCTGAAGATGAAAAAGTAATTTCTCCAGTCAGTATTTTCGAGAGTGAGTTGTTAGAAACGGTTAAGGAAGAATAGCTGTCTATCCGTGTCCGATAAACTGCTCTTTCAGGAATTTTTGTTGACATACATTACTTTTAGCAATATAATAACACACTCCATGGGGCTTGATAGCGTAGAAATATTAGTTGAAGTTGAGAATGCATTTGATATCTCCATACCTGATCGTGAAGCCGAAATAGTTTATACTGTTGGCGATTTGCACGACCTGGTTTGGAAGTACGTCGAAAATAAGATAAACGAATCGTGTTTATCAAGGAGTCTATTTTATCGGTTAAGGTCTTCCTTTGTAGAAACTTTTAAGATCAACCAAGAACACTTTCATCCTAATGTACAGTTGAATAAAATTATTCCCCAATTGAACAGAAGAGAGAATTGGAAAATACTTCAGCAGGATTTAGAGTTAGAATTTCCGAATCTTGTACTCCCCGAATTTTGGTCCTATACATTATTCACCTTTAGCTCACTTTCTATCTTTGGTAGTGCGATTGTTGGTATTATTTACAGAGGTTTAATTGTCGAAGTTACTCTATTTCCTATTATCGGAATAGTAGCTACGATTGTTCTGTCTTATTTACTTAGGTTCAAACGAACAGAATTTAATCCGGCAACGATAAGGGATTTTGTACGGAGAGTATTGGCGTTAAATTATAGGAATATAAATAAGAGTGTTTCAATAAGTCGTCGAGAAGTTGAGCTAATCATTAATCATATTATTTCCGATTGTACTGGCATTAGATTAAGCGAAATAACCCCAGAAAAAAGTTTTACGAATGATTTGGGTATTGATTGATACAATATGCATTGGGTAGAAGTTACTTTGACTAGAGCACTTGAGTATAAAAGTTAGTTCTATGATTATTCTGTACACAAGAAACTTTTTCTCATGTGGATAAGTAAAAGATAATATCCAAAACTTTAAGTGGAAACTTAAGACTTGTTTGGGCTGATGCTTTTTCAACCTACTTATGAAATATCTACAAATCGCCAGTATTATTCTATTGTTTGTTATTTCTGCATGTTCAAGCAAAAATGAAAAAGCAAGTGCAGCTAAAAATAACGCAATTGAAGAAAAATTCACTATCGACTATATTCGTAAAGTTTCGATGGAACGTAGGAAGTACTATAACCTTGATTCTTTAGATGCCCAAACCTTAACTCCCATAGATTCCAGTTTCTTTAAAAAATGGTTTGATAAAAGAACGGTTGATAATGATAATAGCAATCCGATTAAATTTGATCTATTTTCAAGATATTATTTTTTTGACTTTAAAGATGCTGGAAAAACTGTTTTATTTTCAATTATATGGATGGATGAAACTGGCTACAATCTTTTTTATAATATCACATACAATAAATCATCTGAACAATTAGAACGAGTTGATTTAATTGCTGTTAACGGTGGGGATGGTGGACAGTCAGTATCAAATTATCTCAATTTTAATGTTTTGGGGGATGGTTTGAATCTGACAACTGTGATTTCCGATGAATATTCCAGGAATGATCATAACTATGTTATCCAGGTTGATTCCGTTCTCACTAAAATTGAACTACTCCAACCCAAAGTTAGCTATTCGACTAATGATTCTAAAAGGGTTAAAGAATGGAGAGTAACCGACTCATCTGGAAATACAATTAGAATAGGTTCATTTTCAACCCTTCCCCCAGAAATAGATGGCTGTTCTTGCGTTTTTTCTATTGATACGAATGATTTTAAGAATAATAGGTTCATTTATGTAAACAATTATGAACAAACCTCTTACATGAAAGTAAATGGAAGTTTAGTAAAGTTTACTCAAGTTGATGTTAAAGAAAATGATGACAATAGCCTCATTGAATACTATAAAAGTGACAACTTCGAAATGATAATTAAAGGCAAAGATGAAGGCCGAAATAGTGATGAAACCTGGTTAAAAAGAGGTAGAATAATTATAAAGAATAAAAAGGGCTCAACAATACTCCTAAATTTTTATGGTGAATGTGGTTGTTAACACTTTAAAAAGTCCCGACTTCAGGACTTTTTAAAGTAAAGAAGTTCTTTGTTAAACGCCACTTCCATAAAGCCGCTTGGAAATAGGGTGTCTTCCAATGCTGCATCTGTTTCCGACTCCAATATCCAAAAACATTTCACATATGGTTGCAACTTTTCGCCCGGAATAATTTCTTTAAACAGCATTTTTATAGTAGGTCGTGTATTTAACAAATATAGTATTTATACACAGGAGCTTAACATCAGATTGATGAAAGTGTTTTCGTCCGGTTCTAAATAACTCTATCTTCGAACACAAACATTTATGAATATGAAAAAAGCGTTACTATCCCTACTTATTATCATTCCTTTTTTATCATTTAGTCAAGAGAAGCAAAAAATTAGTGTTGGAGTCGTTATTAGTCCAAGTTTAACAAATATCAGAGGTACAAATTTTCTGCCTAAGTACTATGAGAAAACTTTGGGGTATTTAATTGGAGCATCGTTTAATTATACTATTAACAATACTATTTCATTACAGACCGATCTATCATTTGAAAGAAAGGGTGCTGTTTTAAATGTTGAAGGAACTAACTCTCAAGGGGCTTATGAAGGACAGGGATTTAAAGCGCATTCAAACTTTGATTATCTTACCATTCCACTACTTGCCAGAGCAACATTCGGCTCCAAAGTTAAGTTTTTCATTAATGCCGGACCTTTTGTTGGTTTTTTGATTAGTCAGAAAGAAACAACAAAAGCTTCTGGATTTCCGACTTCTAAAATTGATTACACAAGTTTATATCAATGTCTTGATGCTGGTATCACTGCAGGGGTAGGATTATCAGTTCCGATGAACGAAAGATTTTCTGTTTCACTTGAAGGAAGAAATAACCTTGGACTTGTAGATATCAATAAGTATTCAGGCAGCGTGATGACTAATTCTACTAATTTTTTGATTGGAGTAGTTTATCATTTATAGCTGAGAAGCTTACAATAATTAAAATAGTGGGGCTATTAATTTAATAGTGTTATTTGTTTTTATGATCTATTAATTACTTGAAAACAAAAAAGTTAACATGAAACATACATTAACCTTTTTCTTTTCCTTTTTTATCGTCATCAATGTTTTTGCTCAAGATAAAAAAGTTACTTCCGCCATTGTTGATGAAGGGAAAGCACTTTACCGATCAGAAATGGCTTCCTGGTATGGAACCGATATCTTTTTTGAAAATTTTAAGGACAAAACGGCAAATTTTGGAGGCTATTTTTCATATGATGAAGAAAATATAACGAAATGTGTGTTTGTGTCTAAAGGCGAAAAACCTACGGTTCTGGCAACAATTTCTTTTGACAGCACCTTTTCAGTGGAAAATGCAAAGGTTATTGGAAAAGACAGAGCACTCTCCTCAAGAGAACAGCAGTATTTTGCATTGCGGAAAAAAGCTATTGAAACTCTTGATGCTGACACGTTGTTTAAATCTTATAGCAATACTTCCCTAAATCTGATTCCCTTAATAAGGAATGGGCAGAAAAAAGTTTTTATTCTCACCGGACCTAAAGTGAACGGAGTGGTAATTTTTGGAAATGATTACCTAATCTCATTTGATGAAAATAATAAGGTAACCGAAAAGAAAAGTTTACATAAAAATATTATTCCTATAAACTTTAAACCAGATGAAGAGCATAATGTTGAATTATCGATGCACTCACATCTTCCTGAAACGGGCGACTACATAACATCAACAGATATTTGTACGCTGATGCTTTATGGAAATTTTGCAAAATGGAAACAACATCTCGTTATGTCAAAAAAATACATCTCTATTTGGGATTGTTCAAAGAATGAATTGAACGTAATAACCAAGGAAGCCTGGGATAAAATTAATGAACATCAGAAAAAGTTGAAATCAAATTAATTTTAATGCAACCTCAAATAAGAACATTATCGCCTAAAAAACTTATTGGACAACGACTTCAAATGTCCATTGCCAAAAATCTAACTTTTGAATTATGGAGTAGGTTTATGCCCAGAAGAAAGGAGCTTGAAAATGCGATCGGTTCAAACTTATATTCATTGCAAGTATATGATAGCAAGCTCGATATTAAGGATTTTAATCCCTCCACATTATTTGATAAATGGGCAGCTATTGAAGTTTCCGACTTGGATAATGTTCCGGTTGAAATGGAATCCCTTGAGTTAGCAGGCGGGTTATACGCGGTATTTCTTTATAAAGGAAAGCCGAGTGATTTCGCTCCAACCTTTAATTATATTTTCAATGAATGGTTGCCTAACTCCGAATTTGAATTGGATAATAATAGGCCTCATTTCGAAATATTGGGCGAGAAATACAAAAACAATGATCCTGATTCTGAAGAAGAGGTTTGGGTGCCAATAAGGAAGAAAAGTTAAAGTAGGAGAACATTGTAAATAGATTTGTGTAAACAAATTTGTTTATATTTGCGGTATGAATGAAAGCATATCCATTTTAAAAGGTATCCATCCTGGGGCAATTCTTGAGAGGGAGTTAAAGAAAAAGAATCTTAAACAAGGGCCTTTTGCTTTGTCTTTAAATGAATATCCTCAGACCATAAATGCTATTATCAAAGGAAAAAGAGATATGAATTTAGGACTCTCTCTTAAAATAGAAGAGAGACTTGAAATGGAAGAAGGTTTTTTAATGACTTTGCAATTGCATTATGATATTAAAAAACAAAAGCAAAGTTTTTCGACCTTTAATCATCCGGATCTTTCATTGATTCGCCCTGTCATTTTTTGGGATACTCAAATAGATAAGATAGACTGGGAAAAACAAAAATTAGCGGTTATTAAACGGATTTTTGAACGTGGTAATGAAGAAGAAAAACAGGAGATTATTCGATTTTACGGGTTGGAAACAGTTCAATCAGTTATTGGCAAATTAAAATAAGAAATTACATCTATGAAAAAGCTGTATGTTACATTGGAATACAGTAAATGAGCTGTTGAAAGAATACTTAATGCTATTAATGAATGCAGAAGAGTTTTCTAGTTTTAGATTAGTTGGTGGAACATCCTTAAGTCTTCAGTTGGGGCATCGTATATCGATTGATATTGATCTTTTTACAGATGCTACGTATGGATCAATTGATTTTGATGCAATTGATGTTTTTTTGAAACAGCAATTTAAATATGTTGAGGGTTCTCTGGGAATGCTGCCAGGGATGGGAAGAGCTTATTTCATTGGTGATAACAAGTACAACTTAATTAAGCTGGATGTCTTTTATACGGATAGCTTTATCCAGGAAGCATTGGTTATAGATAATGTACGAATGGCGACAATAGATGAAATAGTTGCGATGAAAATGGATGTTGTGCAAAGAGGTGGTCGAAAAAAGGATTTTTGGGATTTACATGAATTACTGGATAATTATTCTATACATAGAATGCTTGACTTGCACAAGATTCGATACCCCTATTCTCATGATCGGCTATTAATACTTAATAATTTAAAAGATTTTGAACAAGCAGAATCGGATTTTAATCCTACCTGCCTGAGAGGAAAGTATTGGGAAATCATTAAATTGGATTTTGCAGAAGCTTTATAATTTAGTTTATTCATTGTAGTCCAGTAATTTAATTAGTATTTTTCTGTCATAATATCTTTGGAAATCTAAAGATTAAATACATCTAAATGCTTCGTTTCAACGATCCGTTGTTGATGCCAATAACCCTTGAAACTCCTCATGAAAGATTGGCCAGAGGCTTACCCTTAGCAGGAAGCCCGGGGGAATTGTATGTTGAACGGCGAAGTATTCCACTAGCAGTCGCAGATCAGGCCGGAGTACGTTTTGATCCCGACTGGCAGGGACGACCTGCTGTAATAACTCCCATGTATGACCTAAATGGTAATTTATGTTCCGTTCACGGGCGTTATTTGCAACAGCTGGGTAAGGAAAATAAAATGTTTACCATAGGTCCTGGAGGTGGAATGGTGCAAGTGTTGGGTGGCATAAAGAATGATCCCATCATTATTGTTGAAGGGTTATTTGATGCCTTATCACTCGCGGTTTGCGGATATGGATCTCTGGCAACAGTTGGAAGACACGCTCCTTGGCTGGCAGACATATGTGCCGGAAAAAAAGTGTTATTAGGCTTTGATGCCAATAAACCCGGTGAAGCAGATGTTAAACACTATCAAAGCCTACTGAAAAACGCTAATTGTTATCGTATTATTCCTCCTCATCATTGCAAAGATTGGAATACTGCACTTGTTAAGCGCGGAGCAGCCGTCGTTACTTTTTGGCTGCGTAATTTTATGAATAACCTGGAACACAGATCATGAATATACAAGCGAATTCATATGGTTCTGCCCGGTATCCTGCAAGCTTAGCATCAAAACTTGATCTGCCTTTAATGATCTGTTTCAGGGTCACCCGTTTTTGCAACGCACGTTGTGGCTTCTGTCTGGCGCCTCCCGACGGTGGTAATCATCCTAAAATCAGTGAACTGAAAAATCGTGTCGATTGGTTGCTGGCTAACGGGGTAAAAACAATGCATTTCTGTGGCGGTGAGCCAACTATTCATCACCAACTTCCTGAATTAATAAGCTACACAAAAATGATAGGAGGGAAGTCGAAATTAACAACCAATGGGATTTTAGTTTCAGATGAATTGATTCATGCATTAAAGTTCGCACAAACTGAAGTTAAAGTGAGTTTACATGGCAATGAGATTCATCATAATAACATAGTGGGTAAAAATGCTTTTCATTCAACCTCCGAATCCATTTTAAGATTAATCAGAAACGGTATTAGAACTTCGGTTCAAACAACTATTGTACACAATCATTTGGATGCAATGGATTGGATCATTCAATTTTGTTTAGAAAATAGCATGAAGAAAGTGAGTTTTTTGCCGTTTATTCCCCGTGGATATGGATTGGAAAATCGGAGCCTTTATGATTTGTCATTAGCAGAGCAGCGGATGCTTCCGGAATTAATAAAACAGAATCGGAGAGAATACATGAACCGATTAGACATTCGTTTGCTTAATTTTAATTCGCGCCCCATTCATGTTGTTGAGCCTGACGGCCGGATCGTTCTTGAAGGTGCAACGGAAGCAAGAGATACCTATCTTTATCAAATACCCAACGTTAGCTTATGAAAAGCTTATATTCGTTTTTATCAATATTCACCACATGCCAAGTCAACAATTAGAACGTCTTAACTATTTGTGTGAAATTGTTCCTTCGTTATTATCATCGATATCAGAACAACATTTCAGTGAAAAATCTAGTCCGACGAAATGGAGTAAGAAAGAAATTTTGGGACACCTGATTGATAGTGCAACGAATAATCATCAACGTCTTATCCGCGCACAATATGAGAACGATCTATCATTTTATTATGATCAGAATCAATGGAATGCGTTAAGTTTTTATAATGAGCGAAATAGTAAGGATCTGATAGGTTTTTGGACCCTTTACAACAAACATTTGTTGGAGATTGTAAAGCACATATCGCCGGATAATCTTACCAAAGTTTGTAATGGACATACATTGGAATGGATCTTCAACGACTACGTAGAACATTTGGAACATCATTTAAAACAGCTCATCGACTACTAGAATGTACATTAACGGAAGGAGAGGCGGGCAATCAGCTTTGATCATAAATTAGCTCCACGGTAGATGAGGCTATAAAAGATATTTTTTTAATCAATAGTTAAAATGTGTTAAACGTTAGTGTGTTTCTAACTGTTATATTTGCATGAAATTTTCTCGCAAGGAAAAACCAATTAACAATTAAACCACTACTGCATATTATCTTGCCTGTTTGGTCGTGATCGTATGCTTGCTCAACCATTAACACAAATGAACCGAATTGTTAAAGCAACCTATTTACTGTTGCTTGTTACCTTAGTTAGTAGTCAATCTTTATTAGCACAATCCGCTGACTTTTTGGCCAGAGTCGAAAAGGATGAAGGATACGTTAAAGCCACAAACACGCAGATTGCTTACAAAGATGGAGTGCCCAAGCCCATAAATTTTGTAAGCGATTATGAAAATCTCTTTAAAGATTCGGAAGAGAAGGAGTTAAATAAAATTATTTCAGATTTTGAAGGAAAAACAACAGTTGAAATTGCTGTTATCACTGTCGATGCCACAATGGTTAGTAAAGATGATCTAGACGGTTATGCACTTAAAGTTGCTCAAAAATGGGGACTTGGTAAACCTGAAAAGGATAATGGAGTAATTATTTTACTTTCTTTAGGTCATCGCACTTTAATTATGAGAGGAGGCAGCGGGATTGCCAATCGTTTGAATAACACCCAGATCAATGAAATTGTAGCTAGTAAAGCAACACCTCAATTAAAAAGCGGGGCGTACTTTTTGGGGATAAAAGATAGTGTTTTAGCATTAATTGACCTGTTGAAGTAAAAAGGAGCAACTAAGATAGCGCGTGTTTTTTTCAAGCATTCTATTATCTTAGTTGGTATGAAACACCTAACCCTATTATTTTCATTTATAGCCATTTGCGGCGGTTCATTTGCACAGTCAATTGATAAGATTATTAATAAGAACGAAGTAGAGCGTATCGAAAAAGTACTTTCAGACGATGCTATGGAAGGTCGGGCTGCAGGCACAAACGGGGCCGACAAGGCCTCTGTTTTCATAGCCGGTGAGTTTAAGTCGGCAGGTTTAAAACCTGAAAAAGGGAAAGCCGATTATTTTCAACGCTTTTCAATGTTCACCACACAGGTTGTGAGCAGTGACCTAACCCTTAACAACAATAAGCTTGAGGCAGATAAAATAATCGTAATAAGTCCGGCAAAACAACTTAATATTACAGAGAAAAGCGGTTATAAAACCGCCAGAATAAAAGCGGGTGATGATGCCCGATCGATTATCTTTAAATACCTTTCTGCTGAAGAAAATTACATTGTTTGGGTAGATACTTCTTTCTACAAACTATTTCCAAGGTTAAGCCGACTTAAATCGATGCCGGTATTTGAACAACGTTCAAATCTAATCTTCGTTTTAACTTCCGATGTTCCGGATACTTATAGCTTCACCATTAGCCAGGATGCCAAAGAGCAGAAAATGAAAAACGTAGTTGCTGTATTGCCTGGAAAATCTAAACCCAATGAATATGTTATTTTCTCAGGACATTATGACCACTTAGGTATCACTAACCAGCCTCAGGGAATCGATTCCATTTATAATGGCGCCAATGATGATGCCGCCGGAACTACTGCCGTTCTAATGTTGAGTAAGTATTTTAAAGCATTAAATAATAACGAAAGAACACTGGTTTTTGCAGCTTTTGATGCCGAAGAAATTGGTGGTTTTGGTTCCCAGTATTTCTCTAAGCAATTTAATCCGAATCAAGTGGTGGGAATGTTTAATATAGAGATGATTGGGACGGAAAGTAAATGGGGTAAAAACTCAGCCTATATTACTGGGTATGAAAAAACAGATATGGGTAAAATATTGGAAAAAAACCTTACAGGTACCAACTTTAAGTTCTACCCAGATCCATATACCGACCAAGACTTATTTTATCGGTCCGATAATGCTACCTTGGCACGTTTGGGCGTACCTGCTCATACCATTTCAACTTCTAAAATGGATGTAGAACCTAATTACCATAAACTTAGTGATGAAATCGGCACACTTGATATGGATAATATGGTAGAGATTATCAAAGCAATTGCCTTAAGTTCTAAAACCATAATACAAGGAAAAGATACACCATCAAGAGTAAATACAGCCGATTTGCAGTAGGGCTGGTACATTAGGTCCTGCGAATTAGCTAATCGCAGGACTTAATTTATTAACCCATTGTGAGTTGATGTAAATAGTCAATTTAAATCGCGCAACGGCTTAAGTAAAGATTACAGATTGTCTTGCAAAATCAGATTTAAAAGAGAAGCTTCGTCTATAATGGTAATCTCTCTACCCGCAGCATTAACGAGCTGTTGCTGTGTAAATTCATTCATTACTTTAAAAAGTGTTTCGTAAGAAGAACCGGAAAAAGAAGCTAAATCTTGCCGGCTAATTTCAATGTTTAGCGTGTTGTCTTTATTTACACCAAATTGATTTTTTAAAGTAATCAGCGACTGTGCAATACGGGCTTTTACAGACATATGCACGAGGTTACGCATTCTCTTTTCCGACTCTTGCAGTTCATTAGCAAAAAAACGCATGAGATCATACGTAAAACCATTATTAACCTTTAAGGTCGTTTCAAAAAAAGCAAGATCAAGGTAGCAAACCGTTACAGGCTCCAGTGCAGTGGTAGAAACCGGATAAAATGAATCATTTCCTAGTCCTAAGTGCCCCAGAATGTCACCTTGTTTGGCAAACCGGATGATAAGTTCCTTTTCTTTATCCCACTTCTTATGAACTTTTACGGTCCCATTGTATATAAAGTAAATTCCGGTAACCGGATCACCCTCGCTAAATATAGTTTGCCCCTTTTTTACTTCGAAGTTTTTTCTGTGAATATCTATTGCCGGAAGCCAATCCTGCAAGCTTTTCGTGCATAAAAAACAGGTTTTCAGATCGCATTTGTTTTTACATTCTTTCATTCCTCAACGCAATATCAATAAGGTGCAATAATACTACAT
>RCUT01000420.1_pt1 | contig 22181 bp, 20 predicted proteins | sample 2166171 | NCBI WGS metagenome assembly RCUT01 (sample SAMN09932757, study PRJNA488358) | compost metagenome | isolation source: compost soil in 4-hydroxybenzoic | place: Germany: Experimental Botanical Garden
ATTGAATCTAGTGTGGTTTACGGATTTGAAGTTCCTAAACGTGGATGCAACACAAATGATAGGAACTTCAAATCCACCACACTAGAGCGGCCTCAATTAAGATTGAATAGTTGAAACCGCTCTATCTATTTGTTTTTACGCATTATCCTACGCAAAACCGCTTCGCACTTTTGCTGAAAATGCTTTAAGGACGCCTTCCGATGCCGGGCTTTCATCTCAACCGCCGCCATTTTCTCGGACTTTCAGGCAGCGCCGCTCTCGCGGCCTGCCTTCCGGGAAAAGCTTTTGCAAAGCTTCCCACAGACAAGCCCCTGCATGGTTTATCTGCCTTCGGCGAACTGAAATATCCGCCCGATTTCACCCATTTCGACTACGTGAACCCGGATGCGCCCAAAGGCGGCACCTTCACGCTGGCCCCATCCACCTGGGTGTGGAATCAGAACACAGAGACTTTCAATACGCTCAACACGCTGGCCTTCAAGGGTGATGCACCGCCGCGCATGGAGCTGACATTTGACACGTTGATGGCGGCAGCTCTTGATGAGCCTGATGCTGTTTATGGTTTGATTGCCGAAAGTGTGACGCTGTCCAAAGATCGTCAGACCTGTCTCTTCAAGCTACGTAAGGAAGCTCGTTTTCACGATGGTTCGCCAATTGAGGCAAAGGACGTCGTGTTCACTTACGAGACGCTCAAGGAAAAGGGCCATCCGCAAATAAGGCAGATACTTGCAGCACTCGAAGCCGTGAAAGAAATCAGCAAAAGCGAAGTGCAGATGCATTTCTCTGCTGAACGCGGCCCCAATGCCATTCTCGACGCGGTTACACTGCCAATCCTCTCAAAAGACTGGTTCAAGGAGCGTTCTTTCGATGCGACAGGCCTGGAGCCGATCCTTGGATCCGGTGCTTATCGCGTCGGTAAAATCTCTGCGGGGCAAGCGATTGAATATGACCGTGTAGAGGATTATTGGGCCAGGGATTTACCGGTGCAGCGCGGCTCCGGCAACTTCGACCGCATCCGCATTGAGTTCTACCGTGATCGACAGCCAGAATTCGAAGCCTTCAAGAAGGGTAACATCGACTTTCGATCCGAGAACGTAGCGAAGAACTGGGCCACGGCTTATGATTTCCCTGCCGTTCAGCAGAACAAGGTCATCAAGCGCACATTTCCAAGGGAAAAGCGCCCGCTCATGCAGGCTTGGGCGATCAACCAGCGCCGCGAACGCTTCCGCGATCCGCGCGTGCGCGAAGCGATCAATCTGTGCTTCGACTTCGAGTGGACCAACGCAAACCTGTTCTATGATACCTATCAACGGTCGCAATCCAACTTCAACGGCTCAGACTTTCAGGCCGTGGGCCTGCCGACGGCTGATGAACTGAAGGTGCTTGAACGATATCGTGGCAAAATTCCTGAAGCAGCTTTTGGTGAAGTTTCTGTCATAGCCGTTTCAGATGGTACAGGCCGTGATCGCAAGCAGTTTTCACGCGCTATTGAACTGATGGAAGCTGCAGGCTTTGAGCGTAGCAAAGGCCAGTTTCACAGCAAGAGCGGTGAAAAGTTCACGCTCGAAATTCTGAGCAATTCCGAATCTCTCAATCGTGTCTACAATCCTCTCGTTCAGAAGATGCGCGCCATCGGCATCGATGCCAGTGTGCGGCTGGTGGACCCGAGCCAATATCAGGCTCGCATTCAGGATTTCGATTATGACATGGTTGGAATGGCGATCCAGTTCGGCGCAACGCCGACCAAGGAGTCACTTGCGGGCATGTTCGGTTCAGAATCGGCCAAAACGCCCGGCAGCTATAACCTCCCCGGTACATCTGACCCTATTATCGACGCATTGATTGAGGATGTGGGCAAGGTTTCCACGCGAGACGAGTTGGTGGCAACGATCAGGGTGCTTGATCGGTACTTGCGTATCAGGCTTGAGTGGATTCCAAATTGGACGGTAGCGAATCACCTGATAGCTTATTGGGATCGTTTTGGTTTCAAGGAGCCAAAGCCCGATTATGGCTTTCCGGTCGAGACGCTTTGGTGGATTAAAGCGTGATCCCGAAAAATAGGAACCGGTTTTCGGATCAGATCATGCTCATGAGAAGCGTCATAATCTCGAAGAACAAGAAGGCAAAAGCTGTTGGCAGGCCATAAGAGCATATTGAACATCCGGAGCACTGAGAGCTGATGGGCGCTTATATTTTACGCCGCCTTCTCCTGATGATCCCGACTATCCTGGGCATTATGGCCATATCTTTTGCCGTCGTTCAGTTTGCCCCCGGTGGGCCGGTTGAACGGGTGATCGCACAGCTTTCCGGTCAGGGCGGCGATGCGCTGGACCGTCTTTCCGGTGGCGGCGGCGATTTCGGCCAGAGTGGCATGGATAGCGGCTCGGTTAACTCCAAATATCGTGGTGCACAGGGTCTCGACCCACAATTCATCGCTGATCTTGAAAAGCAATTTGGCTTCGACAAGCCGCCACTTGAACGCTTCGGCCTGATGCTTTGGAATTATATGCGCTTTGATTTCGGGCACAGCTATTTCCGCGATATCAGCGTCATTGACCTCATCAAGGAAAAGATGCCGGTGTCGATTTCGCTCGGTCTGTGGCTCACCTTCCTGTCCTATCTGATTTCGATTCCGCTTGGCATTCGCAAGGCGATCAAGGAAGGAACACGTTTCGATACCTGGACCAGCGCGATCATCATCGTGGGCTATGCAATTCCAAGCTTCCTGTTCGCGATCCTGCTGATTGTGCTTTTTGCAGGTGGTTCGTTTTTCGACTGGTTCCCGCTTCGTGGTCTGACCTCACCTGATTTCGCGCAGATGTCGTTCTGGGGGAAGATCGGCGATTATCTTTGGCACATGGTCCTGCCCGTCACAGCCCTTGTGCTTTCGGCCTTCGCCACCACCACGCTTCTGACCAAGAACTCGTTTCTGGAAGAAATCCGCAAGCAATATGTCACGACGGCGCGCGCCAAAGGCCTGACCGAAAATCAGGTTCTCTACGGCCATGTGTTCCGCAATGCGATGCTCATTGTGATTGCCGGTTTTCCGGGCGCTTTCATCTCGGCCTTCTTTACCGGCTCTCTGCTAATTGAAACCATCTTCTCGCTCGATGGGCTGGGACTGCTTGGCTATCAATCGATTATCAATCGCGATTATCCGGTCGTTTTTGCCAATCTGTTCATTTTCTCGCTGATCGGGCTTCTCGTCGGCCTCCTATCCGATCTCATGTACACATGGATCGATCCGCGTATCGACTTTGACCGGAGGGATGTGTGATGACAGATACCACCCTCACCCCGGCTGCCCCGGTAGCAAAGCCTGTGAAGCGTCCATTCCTTTCGCCGCTCAACCGTCGCCGCTGGCAGAATTTCAAAGCCAATAAACGCGGTTACTGGTCGCTGTGGATTTTCCTGTTTCTGCTTGTTGCAGCGCTCTGCTCCGAGTTTATCGCCAATGACCGCCCCATTCTCGTTTCCTATAAGGGCGAATTGCTGACGCCAGTTTTTGTCGACTATCCGGAAGAGAAATTTGGCGGCTTTTATGCCGTGACCGATTATCGCGATCCCGTCATTCAGGACGAGATCAACAATAATGGTTGGGCCATCTGGCCGCCGGTCCGCTACTCCTACAACACTGTCAATAACGACATTCCGGAAGCGGCCCCTTCAAAGCCATTCTGGCTTTACACCGAAGAGCAGCGCTGCCAGCGTTATCCGCAAGGCGTGAACGATCCCAATTGCATTGTCGGCAACTTCAACTGGCTCGGCACCGATGATCAGGCACGCGATGTTTTTGCGCGTGCACTTTATGGTTTCCGCATTTCGGTGCTGTTCGGCCTGATCCTGACGTTCTTTTCTGCCATCATTGGCGTGACGGCAGGTGCCGTGCAGGGCTATTTCGGCGGCTGGGTCGATCTTATATTCCAGCGCGTCATCGAAATCTGGTCTTCGATCCCCGTGCTTTATTTGCTGCTGATTATCGCAGCGATATTACCGCCCGGGTTCTGGGTGTTGCTCGGCATCATGCTGCTGTTTTCATGGGTGGCTTTCGTTGGCGTGGTGCGTGCGGAGTTCCTGCGCGCCAGAAACTTCGAATATGTGAATGCGGCGCGTGCGCTCGGCGTGAAGAACGGCACGATCATGTGGCGGCATCTTCTGCCCAATGCCATGGTCGCAACACTGACCTTCCTGCCGTTCATCCTGAACGGCTCCATCACCACACTCACCTCGCTTGATTTCCTTGGTTTCGGCCTGCCTCCGGGCTCCGCTTCGCTCGGCGAACTCCTCGCGCAGGGCAAGAACAACCTTCAAGCGCCATGGCTCGGTATTACCGGCTTTGTGGTGATCTCGTTGATGTTGTCGCTGCTGATCTTCATCGGTGAAGCAACACGCGATGCATTTGATCCACGAAAGGCGTTTCAATGAGTGGGTCAATGAATAAGCCGTTGCTTTCTGTCCGTGATCTGTCCGTCGCATTCCGCCAGAACGGAGAAGAGCGGATTTCCGTCGACCGCGTTTCCTTCGATATCGCAGAGGGTGAAACCGTGGCGCTTGTCGGTGAATCCGGGTCAGGCAAGTCCGTTTCTGCGCTGTCCATTCTAAAGCTCCTGCCCTATCCGGCAGCAAGTCATCCATCCGGCGAAATTCTTTTCAACGGCAAGGATTTGATGACGGCGTCAGAGCCTGAGTTGCGGCGTGTGCGCGGCAATGATGTCACCATGATTTTTCAAGAGCCTATGACCTCGCTCAATCCACTGCATTCGGTGGAACGGCAGATCAGCGAAATCCTGAAAATGCATCAGGGCATGAGTGATCAGGCGGCACGTGCGCGCACGCTGGAGCTTTTGCACGAGGTTGGTATTCGTGAACCGGAAAAGCGCCTTGCCGCCTTCCCGCATCAGCTTTCAGGCGGCCAGCGCCAGCGCGTGATGATCGCCATGGCGCTTGCCAACAAGCCAAAGCTGCTGATCGCCGATGAGCCGACGACCGCGCTCGACGTGACGGTTCAGGCGCAAATCCTGCAGCTCCTCGCGGAACTGAAGCAAGCCCAGGGCATGTCTATGCTCTTCATCACCCATGATCTCGGTATCGTGCGCAAGATCGCCGATCGGGTTTGCGTGATGAGCAAGGGGAAGATTGTCGAAACAGGTCCGACCAAAGAAATCTTCGACAATCCGCAGCACGAATACACAAAGCACCTCCTTGCAGCAGAACCCAAGGGCGAGCCACCGCTGGCTGATCTCAGCGCCAAGAAGGTGATGGAAGGCAAGGACGTCCGCGTCTGGTTCCCGATCAAGAAGGGCTTCCTGCGCAAGACGGTCGATCATGTGAAGGCCGTGGACGGCATCAATGTGACCTTACGTGCCGGTCAGACGCTCGGCGTTGTGGGAGAGTCTGGTTCCGGCAAGACAACACTTGGTCTCGCTCTCTCACGCATGATCTCGTCGCAGGGCGAAATTCGCTTCGATGGACGCGATATTGCGAAATTCAGCTTCAAGGACATGCGCCCGCTGCGTCGTGAAATGCAGATCGTATTTCAGGACCCGTTCGGCTCACTGAGCCCACGCATGACCATTGCGGATATCATCGCCGAAGGGCTTCTGGTGCACGAACCGAAACTGTCGGTCGACGCACGTGATGAGCGCGTTGTGGCGGCACTCAAAGAAGTAAACCTCGATCCGGAAAGCCGCTTCCGCTATCCGCACGAATTTTCGGGCGGTCAGCGCCAGCGTATAGCGATTGCGCGCGCCATGGTGCTCAACCCGAAATTCGTCATGCTGGACGAGCCAACTTCGGCGCTCGACATGAGTGTTCAGGCACAGGTGGTCGATCTTTTGCGCGCATTGCAGAAAAAGCATGATCTCGCTTATCTTTTCATAAGCCATGACTTGAAAGTGGTGCGGGCGCTGGCCAATGATGTGCTGGTGATGCGCAATGGCAAGGCAGTCGAATATGGAACGTCAAAGGAAGTCTTTGCCAATCCAAAAACCGACTATACCAAGGCGTTGATGGCGGCAGCCTTCCACATGGAGGCTACTGAGGGAGGAATAAGACAATGACGACCGTGGACAAAAAAATCCTTCTGTCTCTGACCAGCTGGGATCCGGCTATTTGGGTCGACAGCTTTAAGGCACACGCGCCTGAGCGCAATGTCGTGACTGAACGCAGCGAAACCGATCCAGGCATCGAATATGCGCTCGTCTGGAAACAGAAGCCCGGCTCGCTGACCAATCTTCCAAATCTCAAAGTGATCTTCTCACTGGGGGCGGGCGTGGATCATGTCTTTCACGATCCCCACATTCCGGACGTGCCGCTCGTACGCGTCATCTCCGATGACCTCACCATGCGCATGACCGAATATGTCGTCTGGCAGGTGCTTGATCATCATCGTCTTGGCGCAAACTACCGCAAACAGCAAAAGAACCGCGTCTGGCACGAAGACCCGCGCCAACCAGCGGCCCATGAAGTGACTGTCGGCATCATGGGACTGGGGGTTCTCGGTCGCGATGCCGTAGCCAAGCTCAAGACGCTCGGCTTCAATGTCACCGGCTGGAGCCGCCGGCCGCAGGAAATCGAGGGTGTTCAGACATTCAACGGCAAAGAAGGTTTCTCGCGGTTCCTCAAAACGGCTGATATTTTCGTCTGCCTCCTGCCTTTGACGCCCGACACCAGGGGCATTCTGTCCATGACCATGTTTGCGCAATTGAAAAGCGATGGACCACTTGGAGCACCTGTGCTGATCAATGCCGGTCGTGGTGGATTGCAGAACGAAGCGGATATTCTGGCAGCACTCGATCGCGGTCTGCTTTCAGCTGTGACGCTCGACGTGTTCAATCAGGAACCGCTGCCATCTGACAGCCCGCTCTGGACACATCCGAAGGTGACGATCACCCCGCATTCGGCTGCAAGCTCGTCAGCAATGGCTATCGTTCCGCAGATCATCCGTCAGATCGAAGCTTTCGAGCGTGACGGAACTCTGGAAAACATCGTGGATCGCACGACGCAATATTAATTAAGTTACTATCGAGATCTGTCCATCCTCGCCGACTGTCACCCGATGGCCGGCGAGTTTCTTTTGGATCTCCCGGTCAAACTCGACGGCTATCGGCACATCGTGCCCCATCTCGCGCGCAACGATGAGACCAAGAAGCAGAATGGCATCCGGTTCGTGTAGAACGATCGCTGCGGGAGCCAAACCAGCGTGGACAAGTTCCAGCAACACCGCTGCCGCAGAAGACGAGCCGATGGTGCCAGGCAGACACAGGACATGGCCTGAAATGCTCTGCCCATGCTCCGGGTGACGAACATCGGCAATCCGACCCGTTTTAGGATCGACACCACCCCAGAAACTGATGGGGGCTGAGAGAACCAACACTTGAGCCTGAGCCACTTTTCCCGCAACAAGCACGGAGGATGTGAACGTGGTTTCACTCATGCTGCTTGCCTCGCAAAAACGGGACGGCCTGCGACAGCACTCTCAATGCATTCCTCAAGCGACCCATAGAGCACGCCATAACCCGTATTGCCGGGCGCATAATGGGCGAATTTTCCCGAGTTCGTCATCAGAACAGCGTTATCCTTGGTCGGCAAAATAGGCGTAACAACAACGCAAGTATCGGCGACAATTACCACGCCCGCTTTTTCAAGCTGTTGCCTGCGCCCATTCTTCTCAAGCTCCACAAGCGCATGACGCCCCGTGCATGCATAAAGCGGCACCGCAAGCTTGCGGCCAGCAATGGCACGTTCGAGACGATCGAACTCTGCAATCGATAAATGCGGGCTGCCAATAGCAACCGCATCAATCGCATCCACATGATCGACCGTCGACAAGCGTTTGCGCGTGGCGTCAATCATCTCCTGCGTCACATGGATGATGCCTTCGGGCTGCTGATGCTGAAGCGCTGTTTCAAGATCGGGTGCTTCCGGCGTGACACCGGCAACATGGAAAAGTCCGACTGAACCCACCGATGCAGCGGCAGCGCCAAAGGCTTTCAGCGCATCTTCATCCGGGTGCAAACCGGCTCCCGCCACCACACCGATATTTGTGCCCACGCTGCGGCCAAACAGGTTGCCGAGAATAGGCCACGCAACTTCCGATTCAAGAAACGCAGGATCGATTGCAGAAATATCGAGAACGACTGTCGCACGACGATTCTCAGTCCGGTGAAGACCGTAATCGGGTGCCCGTCCGGCAATAGCACAGGCTATATCAAGAAAATCACCATAACGGTTCGTGCGCGCACCCAGCACAGAATTGCAGAAAACAACGGCGTTGGATTCGCCCCAGGCAACATCGGTTCCTTTTTCCGGGCGATGGCCCGCCTGATAAGGCGCACAGGTCCATGTCGGCTCACAGCCAAGCTTGATATAGGCGCGCATCATGCGCCTGGCCATTTCCGCCTCATGCTGCGGCAGGTTATTATGCGAACAGCCGGTAAGATCGATGGAACCGACATTGAGTGTTGCGCGCACTTTGGCTTTTGCACAGCCATCAACCAGCCTTTCAGCAAACAATGTACCGCTGTCCCCATGATAGAGCGCACCATCAATATGCGCGGACGCAATTGGGATCAGACGTGGCGCTCCCATTAAACGCGCGGTATCCGCCACAATACGCATGGCCATCGCAGCGCCTTCGCCCTCAGCGCCTGCTGCTATAGACTGCTCTTCATGGGTTAATGTCAGTGCCACGCGTGATCTCCTTGCGCATGGTGATCGATGTCGTGCGCGTAAAACCGGGATGAGCAGTTTCCGCCATCTTGCGATAGCCTAGCTTCTCAAAGACGGCATGGTTGCGCGTGAGCTCAATGCGCGTCTGCAGCTCCATCACAGGCTTACCACGCGCTACTGCCTGCTGCTCGGCCCTATCCACGAGTTTACGTCCAATCCCCTGACCTTCAAAGCCGGGCGCAACTGCAAGCTTGCCAAGATAGAAGTGATCGTCCTTTTCCTTGATAAACACACAGCCTGCCAATTCATCACCGATAAAGGCTGCAAAACCCGTTTCGTCTTTTGCCTTCTCCCGCAAATTATCAGCTGTCAGCTGCTGCGCGGAAGATGGTGGATCAATGACCCCATCCATATAGGCAAAACTCTCCTGAATGAGTCGGAGGAGCTCCTCCCAACGATCAAAATCCGAACTGACAGGAAGAACACGGAGGGCGGTCATTTGGGTTTGCGGGCCTTATAACGAATGGTTTCAAACCGAACGTTCAATGCATTGTAAAGCAGAAGCCGACCGACAAGCGGCTCACCAATACCGGTCACGAGCTTGATCACTTCCATGGCCTGCAAGCTGCCAATCACGCCGGGCAAGACGCCGAGAACGCCAGCCTCAGCACAAGTTGGCACAGATCCTGGTGGCGGCATGTCTGGAAACAGATCGCGATAGGATGGATTGGGATTGCCATCGGCACCATTGGCGTAAGGCATAAGCACCGTCACTGTGCCATCAAAACGGCCCATCGCTCCCGTTACCAATGGGCGTTGGGCAAGGGTCGCAGCGTCAGCCAGTGCGTAGCGCGTGGTGAAATTGTCCGAGCCATCGACAACAACATCATAATCGCTGATGAGAGCTTGTGCATTCTCGCCATTTAGCCGCAACAGATGGGTTTCGACCTTCACATGCGGATTGATGCGGGCAATCGAAGCCTTGGCGCTGTCGACCTTCGCTTGGCCGACACTTTCTGTGTCGTGGATCACCTGCCTTTGCAGGTTCGACAGCGAAACCGTATCGTCATCGACCAGGCCAAGCGTGCCAATACCGGCTGCAGCCAGATATTGCAGCACCGGCGCGCCAAGTCCACCGGCGCCCACGATAAGGACGCGGGCAGCTTTCAGCATCTGCTGACCGGGACCACCGATTTCCGGCAACACGATATGGCGCGCATAGCGTTCCAGTTCTTCGGATGAAAAAGGCTTTGATGATGCGTTCATGATGCTTGAACATAGGCCCGTTAAAGCCGTCTGTCAGCGGATATTTTGTCTCAAATTCTGGTCAGCTCGCCTGCCGCCACATTGAAAAACTGTGCGTCACCTTCCAGCGCTTCAAAGAGCGAGCGGTCAGTGCCCGTCATAAATGCCTGCCCGCCAAGATCGTCAAGAATACCAAACAGGGCCGCACGGCGGCCCGTATCGAGATGCGCCGCGATTTCATCAAGCAAAAGGATAGGCGCCATGCCCGAGAGCTCACCCGTCAGCCGCGCATGAGCCAGAATAAATCCGATCAGCAATGCCTTCTGCTCGCCGGTGGAGCAAAGCGCTGCAGGCATAGATTTGGGTCGATGCTGAACGATGAGATCGGTACGATGCGGACCATCCAAAGTGCGTCCGGCAGCCCGATCCCGTACACGCCCGTCGCGCAATGTGCGACGAAAATCCTCTTCAAGATCAAGTGCCGCTTCAACACCAATGCGCTGTTCAAGCGATCCTTCGAGAAAGCAATCAGCTTTAGGGAACGGACCATCACTGGGCAGTCGCTCAATCATCGCTGCAATCATGCGCATCGCCTCGGCGCGCGCCGCAGCGATTGCAATGCCGAGTTCCGCCATCTGGCTTTCAATCGCTTCCAGCCACTGATTATCGCTGTTTCCGTCACTCAGCAGACGATTGCGCGAGCGCATCGCCTTTTCATAATCAAGCACGCGTTTGCCGTGACCGGTATCAATGGCAAGCACCATGCGGTCGAGAAATCGCCGCCGATCCGATGCGCCGCCCGTAAAAAGCCCGTCCATCGACGGAACAACCCAGAGAACGCGCGCATAATCGAGGAGTTCATCGCCGGATGCAGCAATGCCATTGATGCGGACCTTACGGCCACCTTCGCCGCCGCCTGCAGTGCCTGTGCCGATTTCGGCATCGCCATAAATCATGCAATCGAGCGATGCATGGATGGCAAAACCATCATGTCCCGTTGTGCGCGCAACATCATCATAGGATGCGCGCCGCAACCCTCTGCCCGGAGACAAGAAGGAAAGAGCTTCTATGAGATTCGTTTTGCCTGAGCCGTTTTCGCCGGTCAGCACCACATGGCCCGGACCAAGCGGCAGCGTGAGCTCCGCATAATTGCGAAAGTCAGAAAGTTTAAGCCGCCGGACCGAGACTCGATCCGGACGGCTTAGATTTGGTTCTGAGATGCTCACGATCTGTTTTCTTTAAGGCCCTAAACGCGCATCGGCATCAGGACATACAGCACATCTTCGTCGCCCATATCGCGCACCAGTGTTGGTGAACCGGCATCTGCCAGCATGAAGACTGCTTCGGAGCCCGAAAGCTGGCTGGTGATGTCGAGCAGATATTTCGAGTTGAAGCCGATATCGATGGGATCCGCATCGTAATCCGCTGCCAGCTCGTCAGTCGCACTGCCCGAATCGGGATTGTTGACCGTCAGTGTCAGCTGCCCATCGGCAATGGAAAGCTTCACCGCACGGCCACGCTCGCTCGAAATGGTGGAAACGCGATCAACGGAGGCCGCGAAATCCTGACGGCTGATGGTGAGCTTCTTGTCGTTACCCGAAGGAATCACGCGCTGATAATCCGGGAACGTGCCGTCGATCAGCTTGGAAGTGAGAACGACCGATCCCACTGTAAAGCGGATCTTTGCATCCGACAGTTCAACCGACACAACAGTGTCCGGCACATCAACGAGTTTCTGGAGTTCAGCAACCGTTTTGCGCGGAATGATAATGCCCGGCATACCTTCAGTGCCCGACGGCGCTTCCAGTTCAGCACGAGCAAGGCGGTGACCATCGGTAGCAACTGCACGCAGCTTCAGCGCACCGTCGCTTTCAATGGCGTGGAAATAGATACCGTTGAGATAATAGCGGGTTTCTTCCGTCGAGATCGCAAACTGTGTGCGGTCGATGAGGCGCTTTAAAGCCTGCGCATCGATGCGGAAGGAATGCGTGAACGAACCGGCTGTCAGTTCCGGGAAATCCGACTGCGGCAAGCACTGCAGGCGGAAAGACGACTTGCCCGAAATGACTGACATCGAGCCGCCATCGGGATTGGTCGACAGCATGACTTCTGCGCCGTCAGGCAGCTTGCGCACGATATCGTAGAGAAGATGTGCTGGAACCGTGGTTGCTCCGGCCTGTTCGACCATGGCAGCGGTTGCTTCGTTCACTTCAAGATCAAGGTCCGTTGCCTTGAGCGCTAGGCTTGCGCCTTCGGCTTGCAAAAGCACATTGGACAGAATCGGAATCGTGTTGCGACGCTCCACGACACGGTGGACGTGGTTGAGTGACTTGAGAAGGTTTGATCGCTCTAGGGTAACACGCATATTGAAACGCACTCGCTCTCTAGGACAGGGCAACCGCGTAACGGGCAGATGCCCCCATCAATAAGGCGCACAAGCGCCAGAAGGTTTGCTAAAGTGGCAGATATTCGAGCTGAAAAGCAAGCCCACGCCGCATCGCAAAACGACACGGCGCAGGCTTTTTAACGAATTTCTACAGATCAGGCAGCCTGATCGTTGATGAGGCGCTTCAGCAGCTCGAGTTCCTGCGCCAGCTTGCCGTCGGCACCGACCAGATCTTCGATCTTGCGCACGGCATGAAGCACAGTGGTATGATCGCGTCCGCCAAAACGACGACCGATTTCCGGAAGCGAACGCGGGGTCAGCATCTTCGCCAGATACATTGCGACCTGACGCGGCTTTACAATGGTGCGCGTGCGGCGGTTCGAAAGCAGATCCTGCTTCGAGACGTTGTAATGACGTGCCACGATACGCTGAATTTCTTCAATACGGATACGCTTAGGTTCGCCAACGCGGGTCAGATGGCCGAGCAGTTCATCGACGCGGTCGATGGAAAGATTTGGCTCGAACGACTGGCGGAACAGAAGCTGGTTGAAAGCGCCTTCCAGTTCGCGACCCGATCCGGTGACGGTGCGGGCAACATGGGCGAGAATTTCATCGTCAATATTGAGGCTTGAATCTTCAAGCTGTGCAGTCGTGAGGCGGCGGCGCAGCATTTCAACGCGCATTTCATAATCAGGTGCTGCAACTTCCAGAGCAACACCACCCTGAAGGCGCGAACGAACACGGACATCGAGTGATTCCAGTTCAGACGGTGGGCGATCTGCTGCAACAACCACCTGCTTGGCGCTGTCGAGCAGCGTGTTGAGAAGGTGACAGAACTCGTGCTGGATCGACTTGCCCTGCAGGAACTGCATGTCGTCAATGACGAGCAGGTCGATGTCGCGCAGCTGTTCCTTGAAAGAAAGCGCATTGTTGTCACGAATCGCCGTCGCAAAACGCCACATGAAATATTCCGCAGTCAGATAAACGACGCGGGCCTTTTCCTGACGCTGCAGGGCAGCCGCAGCAATCGCCTGCAAAAGGTGAGTCTTACCAAGACCAACAGATGCATGGATGAAAAGCGGGTTGAAGCGCACCGCACTTGAGCCTGCTTCTGCGATGGTGCGGGCGGCAGCAAGAGCCACACGATTGGAAGCACCGTCAATGAAAGAATCAAATGTGTAACGCGGATCGAGCGGAGAGCCGAGAACCGAACCGGAAGCCGATTCTGCCACAACTGCCGAACCGCGCTTTTCAGCGCTTGGCTGACCAACCGGGAAAACGACCTTTTCGCGCATGGCAGCAGGCGACTTGGTGTCCACGACTTCGCTGGTTTCAGCGGGTGCTGCGGTACGCACAACACGGCTCACTCCGCGCACAACCACTTCTACCTTGAGAATCTGCGGGTGTTCTTCCTGCCAGAGCTCGGTCAGCAGTTCAGAATAATGATTGTTGATCCACGAGCGAAGAAAAGCCGTCGGAACCGACAGGCGAACCACGCTTTTGGACAGATCGTCGAGCTTTAGACGGCCAAACCAGCTTGAATAGATCTCGCTGCCGACGCGGGCTTTCAGCTTTGCTGTCAGACGTTCAAAAACATCATCGCCAACGACATTCCCAGCGCTCACCATGAGGCTGTTTTCTTTTCCAGTAGCAGAAGATCCATGGTTACGGTTCGCATGCGCATCATCACCCATCGTTGCCGTCGACTTACCAGTCATCATTGCCATCGTCTCGCCTGCCTTCACATTCTTACGCGCCATTTTGCGGCGCTTGTCGTTATTTCCCGCATCAGGTCCGCAGGATCTTATGATCCAGTCGCCTCGCAGGTACTCATCTCACACTGGCTCCTCACGCGGAGGGCCAAACACAAACTCAAACAGTCCACGCCTCAAACAGCTGCCGCGGATCGATGTCCGGATGCTCCTTTCCGGCTACGCGTTACGACTCACACAATTCTTGCTCAAGGCTGATTGCCCGGAACGGATCTTGCGACAACCATTCAATTAACGAAGATGCGCCTAAAACAGCATTCCGGTTAATGAATGGTAATCAACAGCCATGAGAAACAAACTTAATAGGAACAGGGCCTTAGACCAGACCTCAGCACCCGCGGACAAGACTGCCCACGTCAATTGAAGACTCAATGTGATGCTAACTCCGGGCCGTGGCCCACCCCTCTGATGTCCTGACTTTAGCGAAGCCTCGCGGCAAAGGGCAAGCCTAAGATCTGCAGTTTTTTCTTCAATTAAGACTTGCATGGCCGGTGCAGGGGATCAGAGAATCGGGCGTCAAAGAAATAACACCTTTGGATTCAATGCGTTTCCCGAACCGTTTTTTTAGGTGGCCACGATATGTTCTCCGACAAAATAAATTTTAAAAAAATGGCTTGACTCAGACGGTCTTCCGAGTCCTTTGCGGAGCCTGTGGATAACTGTGGATAAAGATTTGCAAGTTTTTGAAAACAAAAGGGAATTCCCTTCAGTCATTTTTCCGGGAGCTTGAAAAATATCATTAAATTATAAAGTGTCTCAAAAAAATATGCCCCTAGTTTAATGGGTGCCGTTCTTTAAAAAAGTTCCAAAAAAGAAAACCCGGCTAACAATGAGCCGGGTTTCTAAAACCTAGTTTTAATTTTAGGTTATATCAGGCGTTCAGAGCCTTAACGCGTGCAGCAAGGCGCGAAACCTTACGAGCAGCGGTATTCTTGTGAACGACGCCCTTTGAAGCAGCGCGCATCAGTTCAGGCTCAGCAGCCTTGAATGCAACCGATGCTGCTTCCTTGTCGCCGCTCAAGAGCGCATCTTCAACCTTGCGGAGGAAGGTACGAACGCGCGAACGACGCGACTTGTTGATTTCGGTGCGGGCAGCGATCTTGCGCACTGCCTTCTTGGCCGAAGGAGTATTGGCCATAAATGCCTCTCTTTTTCTGTCAGCAGCCCACTGGGTATAACCGTCGGGCACAAAACCTCTAGGGCAGCCATAGTGCCTAGGGCCGCCGATCCGTGGCGGGCTTATAGATCAGCTTTGCTCCCGCGTCAACGAGGATTCTGCGGAGCGAACTCGCCAAAAGGCCGGATATGCGGCCTTCCGACTTAATTTCCGGCCTCAGACAAAGCCAATCCGGCTAAACTGTCGCGATCTGATCAGCCTTCAGGATCGAACGATCAGCGATTCTTGAAAGATGGGGTGCGCTTATCGATGAAAGCGGACATGCCTTCTTTCTGGTCCTCAGTGGCAAAAAGCGAGTGAAACAGACGGCGTTCAAAACGCAGACCTTCATCAAGTGTCGTCTCATACGAACGATTGACCGATTCCTTCACCATCTGCACGGAAGGCTGCGAGAAGGAGGCAATACGCTCGGCAGCTTTCAATGCTTCCTCGATCAGTTCCTCAGGGGCAACAAGGCGCGAGACAAGACCACAACGCTCGGCTTCCTCTGCATCCATCATGCGCCCCGTCAGACACATATCCATGGCTTTGGATTTACCGACATAGCGCGCAAGGCGCTGTGAGCCGCCCATGCCCGGCATAACACCCAGCGTGATTTCTGGCTGACCGAATTTGGCATTGGTGGCTGCGATAATAAAATCGCACATCATGGCGAGTTCGCAACCGCCACCCAGCGCATAGCCAGACACGGCTGCAATGATCGGCTTGCGCACACGATCCACCTTGCGCCAGTCTGCAAACATATCCTGCAAATAGGCGTCGACGAAATTGATTGGCTGCATTTCCTTGATATCGGCGCCAGCCGCAAAGGCTTTTTCCGAGCCGGTGAGCACGATCGCTCCGATTTTGCCATCAGTATCGAAAGCGGCGAGAGCTTCGGTCAGCTCTTTAAGAACTGTACTGTTCAGCGCATTGAGCGCCTGCGGTCGATTAAGACGAACAAGACCAACGCCACCGCGCGTCTCAACAACGATCGTTTCATAGGCCATGGAATAATTCTCCTCCTTCGCCAGACCAGAAATTGCTGGACAAGGTGTACTGCCGGTTTCCATTTGGCAAGATCAGCCAAATATCAATTCAATATCAACTTTGGCATGATGCGCAGAAAAAGGTCGAGCGACCCGCCTGTACTGCCCGCTCAACCACACCCGTACAGCCTGGAGCGCGACAAGGTTGCGCCTCGCGGCCATAGACGGAGAACGAGTGCTGAAAATAGCCAAGCGCACCATCAGCGTGAATATAATCTTTCAAACTCGATCCACCTGCGGCAATGGCTTCTGCAATCACGGTGCGGACATCCCCGGCAAGACGATCAAGCGTCTCCTTGTCTCTCGCGATCGAACCTGCGGCACGCATGGGCGAGAGCCGTGATCGCCACAATGCCTCGCAGACATAAATATTGCCCAACCCCGCAATCAGCCGCTGATCAAGCAGTGCTGCCTTCAATGGCGTCTTGCGATCTTTAAAGAGTGTGCCAAGCAACTCTCCTGAAAGCCGGTTTCCTGTCGGCTCAACACCAAGCCCTTTGAGCAAGGGGTGATCATCAAGCCCACCTTTCTCGGCAAAGAGCATGAAACCAAAACGCCGCGGATCATTATAGATGATGCGCGCCTTCGAGCCGTCCGGGCGCAGCATATGAAAGACGACATGGTCGTGCTTGGCGATTTTGGATCGCTCATGATGAAAGCCGCCCGGCATTCCTTCCGCATCATCCGCTTCAATGCGAAACGAACCTGACATGCCAAGATGACTGATGATCGACAGCCCGTCATCAAGATGCATGGTCAGATATTTCGCGCGGCGACCCAGCGCCTCAATACGATGACCTGAAACCCGCTCGACAAACTGATCGGGAAAAGGAAACCGCAGATCTGGCCTGTTCTGCTCGACTCGCTCGACATTCGCACCTTCCATGAAGGGCTGCAATCCGCGGCGGACCGTCTCGACCTCTGGCAATTCAGGCATTGATTATCTTCCCAGCAAATAGTTCGGAAAACCTCATATAGGCCGGAGAAACTGTATTTGCCATCCGTTAACCCAAACCAGACCGAAGTCGCGCCCAAGCCAAGTTGGAGTCATATTAACGCTTTATTTTCCTTGTTTCTTAAACTCATCACAATTGGCGGGCATTAAAAGGAACCCTACTGCATAGTTCCTTAAATCGGAATCGATTTACGGTAGAACTATGCAGCATGTTTAAATTGTTAGAGCGGCCTTTGTGCGCCCCCTTGGGCGCACGACGCTCTAACGAGACTTCAGCTCAGGGTAAGTAACATGCCGGCTTTGATGACGCGCTTTTTCAAGAACAGATCGGGTGCAGCGATGATTGAATGCACACTCATCGGTGCGCTTGCCATTATCGCCGTCATCAGTGGCATGGCGCTTTTCGCAGGAAAGCCCGCTTCCGCTTTCGATTACAATGCAGCCGCACAGATTCAGCTCGTCGAACGAAACTAGTGGATTGAATTTGACGTTTGAATCCCGACTCACATATCGGATCAGACCATTAGAAAACGTTGACTCGCATCTTATCCGAAAACCATTTCACACTTTTCGGGACGCGCTCGAATGTTTCCCTTTCATGCAGAATTGAATAGCCAGTCGGTTCACGCCGGGTGGCTATTTGTTTATTGACGTAGCTACAAGTTTTCACTGCCGAGGAATGTCATGACCGTTGAGATCGTTACCACCAAATCAGCAGACAGCCGCCCCATCTGGTTCATCGGAAAGAATAAGGTCGATCAGGCAGGGCTGACATCCGATGTCCAGGCCTGGGCCAGAGCGAATGATTTCAACGGTGAAGCCGGACGTGTTCTTGTGCTGCCGGGCAAAGACGGCTCGATTGCTGGCGCTCTGTTTGGCACTGGCGACGATGAACAGAGTGGTCAGTCGCAGCTTTTGGCCGGTAAGCTTGCCCGCAGCCTGCCAGAAGGTAACTGGTATATTGAAGGCAATCCTGATCATGCCGAACTGACAGCGCTTGCATTTCTCATGGGCGGTTACAGTTTCACGCGTTACCGCAAGGGCAATGGCAAGACGATCCGTCTGGCAGTTCCCGAAGGTGTGGATGCCGCTGAAACACAGCGCATTGCCGATGCTGTAACCCTTGCCCGTGATCTCATCAACACGCCGACCAATGATATGGGACCGGATGCGCTGGAACAGGCGGCACGTGATCTGGCAGCCAGGAATGGCGCGAAGGTCAGCACCATCGAGGGCGACGCACTTCTGGAACAGAATTTCCCGATGATCCATGCGGTTGGTCGTGCAGGCAGCATCGCGCCCCGCCTGATCGATCTCACATGGGGCAAAGACAGCGATCCAAAGATCACGCTCGTCGGCAAAGGCGTATGTTTTGATACCGGCGGTCTCGACATCAAGCCTGCGAGCGGCATGCTGCTCATGAAAAAAGATATGGGCGGAGCCGCCAATGTGCTGGGGCTTGCCTCCACCATCATGGACGCGAAACTGCCCGTGCGGCTACGCGTGCTCATTCCAGCAGTCGAGAATTCGATTGCGGGCAATGCTTTCCGCCCAAGCGATGTGCTGCAAAGCCGCAAGGGATTAACCGTTGAAATCGGAAATACCGATGCAGAAGGCCGTCTGGTTCTGGCAGACGCACTGGCACTGGCCGATGAGGAAGAACCGGAACTCATCATCGATATGGCAACGCTGACAGGTGCAGCGCGTGTGGCGCTCGGCCCGGATCTGCCGCCTTTCTATACGCATGATGATGCGCTTGCAGCAGATATTGCAGAGAAAGCTGATGAAACAGCCGATCCGCTCTGGCGTATGCCGCTGTGGCAACCTTATGCGCAGAAACTTTCGTCGCGTGTGGCAGACATCAACAATGTCACCACCGATGGCTTTGCAGGTTCTGTGACGGCTGCATTGTTCCTGAGCCGCTTTGTAGAGAAGGCTAAAAGCTGGGCACATTTCGACATCTACGGCTGGGTGCCGGCGGAAAAGCCTGCCTCTCCGATTGGTGGCGAAGCACAGGCAATCCGCGCGCTCTATAAGCTGCTCAAAGAGCAGTATCCCGCAAAATGAAATCGCTTGCCTGCAAAGTGAAAACGGCGTTGAATGATACGGGTCCGAAACAATTACCCGAGCTTCGGTAGAACATGCCCGTTGAACTGAAACCTTTGCAGGCACTGACATTGCTGAGAACTTTGTCGCTGGAGCAGGTGCGGGACGAGATGCCCGACCTGACCACGCGACAGGTGGCTATACTTCTCACCATTTATCTGGAGCCCCCGCCGCATACGGTGCGAGGACTTGCAGCCAAACTGAATGTTACCAAGCCGGTGATTACACGTGCCCTCGATACGATGGGAACGCTCGATCTTGTATCCCGGCATCGTGATGAAAAAGACCGTCGGAATGTGCTAGTAAAGAGAACGGTTACTGGCGCACTTTATGTCGAAAGATTGGGCGATCTGGTGATCGCCAAGGCCAGGGAGTTACTACTGTGAGCATGCTCGACCGTCGCTTGAATGCCTATCGTCCCGATCTCGCCGATGAGCGGTTGAGCGGCAAGGTGGAAGCGAGCCGTTTTACCACTGGCACTCTGATGCAGGTTTCGGCTTCGGTGGTCGACCTTCGTTCTGAACCACGACCAGATAGCGGGCCGCAAACCCAGATCATTTTCGGCGACATGGTCCGCGTTTTCGAAGAGCAGGACGGCTGGTCTTGGGTGCAGGCCGAGCGCGACGGTTATACCGGTTACGTATCCTCAGCATCGTTGGAAAAGCCAACCGCAGATGCGACTCACATGGTGATCGTGCCGCGCACATTCATCTATCCCGGCTCTGATCTTCGTTTTCCGCATACCAAGGCACTTTCGCTTGGCTCGCGTGTGCGCATTATTGGTTCCGCTGAAACACGCGGCACGCAATATGCACTGCTTGAGAATGGCGAAGCCCTGATTGCAGGCCATCTTGCGCCACTTGATCAGCATGCGGCAGACTATGTTGCAATTGCTGAAACCCTGTTGCATACGCCTTATCTCTGGGGTGGAACATCGGGTTTCGGTATCGATTGCTCCGGTATCGTGCAGCTTTCCATGTGGGTTTCGGGCCGCAAGGTCTTGCGCGATTCGGACATGCAGCAAAACACGCTCGGCGAAATCGTCGAACCGGATGATGATTATTCCAATCTCAAGCGCGGAGATCTGGTGTTCTGGAAAGGCCACGTCGCGATCTGTGCATCGCCTGACATGCTGATCCACGCCAGCGGCCACACCATGACCGTGACCCTGGAGCCACTCAGGGACGCAATCAAGCGCATCGCCTATCTCTACGATCTGCCAACGCTGATCAGAAGGCCCTGATGACCGGGTATCTTTGATGACAGGAAAAACGACACTCCCACGATCGGTGCTCTGGATTTCCACACTGGGATTCTCAGCACTGCTCTTCGGGCTTGTCACCTTCTTCCCGTCTGCCGTTTCGCTTGAAAGGGCCGCACGCATGACCATCACCGCTTCGCCAGCCAGCTTTGCCAGCGTCAATGGCATTGAGATGTATTATCGCGTCGTGGGAAAGGGCCCGCCAATCCTTCTCATCCATGGCGGCCTGTCTGATCAGCATGTCTGGGATGCACAACTGCCGATTCTCGCGCGCGACCATACGGTGATTGTTGCGGATAGCCGTGGGCAAGGACGCTCGACACGCACGACCGATCCGCTCACCTATGAGCTGATGGCTGACGATTATGTAGCACTGCTGGATTATCTCAACATCGGCAAGGTTGATCTGGTCGGCTGGAGCGATGGCAGCATTATCGGCATCGATATTGCCATGCGCTATCCCGAACGACTCAAAAGCCTGTTTGCTCAAGCTGCCAATGTTACGCCGGAGGGCTCGACCGGCTATGCTCTGGCGCGCGCCGAAGGCAAACCGCTTCCTGAATTACGCCACTATGAAAGCATCGATAAAGAAATCCATGCCCTATGGGCGAATGAGCCGAACTATACGGCAGAGGATTTGTCGAAGATTACCGTTCGAACTGCCATTGTAATCGGTGATCGCGATACCGCGATCACGCGTGAGCATACCGAGTTCATTGCAGATCATATTCCTGATGCACGGCTGGTTATCCTGCCCGATTCCGGTCACGGCGTTCCGGCGGAAAATCCCCGCCTTTATGCCCGTGCAGTGCTGAAATTCATTGCTGGCGACAATCCTGATAGCTCGGTTACGGCCAGCAAATAGCGTCAAACCCGATTGGGCAGGACACGATCCGGTGGGCGATGGCCATCGACAAAAGCCCGGATATTGATAATCACCTTGTCGCCCATATCAACACGGCCTTCAATTGTGGCCGATCCCATATGCGGCAGCAACACGACCTTGCCCTTTTCAGCCAGCGAAAGAAGCTGCGGATTGACCGCCGGTTCATGCTCGAACACATCAAGACCGGCGCCCGCAATTTTGCCCTGCTCAATCAGCTCGACCAGCGCATTTTCATCGATAATCTGACCACGCGCCGTGTTGACCAGATAGGCTGTCGGCTGCATGAGCGCTATTCTGCGGGCTGAAAGCAGGTGAAATGTTGCCGGTGTGGATGGGCAATTGACCGAAATGATGTCCATCCGCGCCAGCATCTGGTCGAGACTGTCCCAATAGGTCGCTTCCAGCTCTTCCTCGACCTGTGCGCTGACACGCTTGCGGTTGTGATAATGAATGGAAAGACCGAAGGCCTTGGCACGGCGTGCGACCGCAGTACCAATGCGGCCCATACCGACAATACCGAGGCGCTTGCCCCAGATGCGGCGTCCGAGCATCCAGGTCGGTGACCAGCCCGGCCATTCGCCGTCGCGCTCATTGAGCACATTCGCACCCTCAACGAGCCTGCGAGGCACCATCAGCAGCAGCGCCAGGGTCATGTCGGCTGTATCTTCGGTCAGCACATTGGGTGTGTTGGTAAC
>RCUT01000421.1_pt1 | contig 22103 bp, 26 predicted proteins | sample 2166171 | NCBI WGS metagenome assembly RCUT01 (sample SAMN09932757, study PRJNA488358) | compost metagenome | isolation source: compost soil in 4-hydroxybenzoic | place: Germany: Experimental Botanical Garden
CCTATGACCAACTCTTCTTCGACCAGTTTCGTATCGGCAAGTGGCCCGACTATTTCGAGAATGTGCAGTTCGGCCGTGATCCCGAAGCGCTTGAGCAGTTCTTCCGCTCCGTTACTCCGAATACGGGTCCGTTTGACGCCGGTGTTATCTCAGATGCGATGTCGGCACTGTTCGATAGGATTGGCCCAGGAATCCTGTTCACCCATTCGCAGGCAGGCGGTCCAGGATGGCTGACCGCGATCAAGAACTCGAACGTCAAGGGCATCGTCGCGCTTGAGCCCGGCAGTGGTTTCATCTTCCCGGAAGGTGAGGTTCCCGCCGATATGCCCAGTGCAGCCGGCACACTCAAGGCCGAAGCCGTGCCCGTCGAGAACTTCGAGAAGCTGACGCGTTTGCCGATTGTCATCTACTATGGTGACAATTTCCCGACCGAGCCGACCACCGAGCGCGGCCAGGACAACTGGCGTGTACGGTTGGCGATGGCAAAGCTTTGGGTGGACGCCATCAACAAGCATGGTGGCGATGCGACGCTCGTACACCTCCCGGACATCGGCATCAAAGGCGGCACGCACTTCCTGATGTCGGACCTGAACAATGTCGAGATCGCCGATCAGGTCTCAAAATTCCTCGCCGACAAAAAGCTCGACTGATCCCGGACGGGCGACGCCTTGAGCGGCCCGCAATGAAAACGACCGAAGTTCGGACATCGGAATTTTCCATCTACCAGGAGTATCGATATGAAAAACACACCCATCAAAGCCACGATGGTGGCTGCGGTGATGACTTTCGCCGCCGGCGGGGCATTGTCCGATGACTACAGGAAGAACCCGTTCACTTTGGCATACGCTGGAGCAATCACGGCGAACGAGTCCGGCAAGGTCAATATTCATCCGGTTCAGTACAAGCTGAACGGCCTTGATATCGCCGCGAACGTTTACACGCCCGCCGGTTATGATCCCGCTAAGACCTATCCTGCCATCGTGGTGGCGCATCCGAACGGCGGGGTTAAGGAACAGGTTGCCGGACTTTACGCCCAGCGCCTCGCGGAACAGGGCTACATTACGATCACTGCGGATGCTGCCTATCAGGGCGCGAGCGGCGGTCAGCCGCGCAGCGTCGACAAGCCTGCCAACCGTATCGAAGATATTCACGGTATGGCGGACTTCATCACACGGTATGCCGGGGTTGACGCGGAGCGGCTTGGGCTTCTTGGCATCTGCGGGGGTGGTGGCTATTCATTGGCCGCCGCGGAAACCGACAAGCGGTTCAAATCGATCGCCACACTGAGCATGTTCAATTCCGGGCGTGTCCGTCGCAACGGTTACAATGACAGCCAGCTTGATACGATCCAGACGCGCATGCGGCAAGCCTCCCTCGCACGGGCAAAGGAGGCCAGCGGCGGCGAAGTCCTGTATTCCGGCGACGCCAACCTGACGGACGAACAGATCGCCGCGCTTCCGTTCGACCTCTATCGTCAGGGCTACGAATATTACTGGAAGACCCACGCGCATCCGAACTCCACCTTCAAATACACGACGAGCAGCCTCATGGACCTGATGCGGTTCGACGCAACTGACCAGATCGAGCTGATCGATCAGCCTCTTCTCATGATCGCCGGCAGTAAGGCCGACAGCCTTTACATGACGGAGGACGCCTTCGCGAAGGCTACCGGCACCAGGAACAAGGAAATGTTCAAGATCGAGGGCGCGACGCACATCGAAACCTACTGGGTACCCGAGTATGTGGACGCGGCGATGAACAAGCTGACGCCCTTCTACTCGACCACCCTTTCGCAGGAGGCTTTGGCTCAATGAAACTGACATCGGCTTTTATCGCTATGACCATCATTGTCGCTAGCACCAATTCTTCATCTGTTTTGGCTCAACAGCAGCCATCTTCGAATCTTGAGTCCGCGAAGTCACGGACTCAGCAACTCATGGGCGGCGTTGCTCCCAAGCTCGCAGACCTGACCGACGACGTCCTTTACGCTGACATATGGGAACGTCCCGAGCTTTCGAAACGGGACCGTAGTCTCGTGACTGTCAGCGCCTTGATAGCTCTGAACCGTCCGGATCAATTGCGATCGCATCTCCAACGCGCCCGTGACAACGGACTGACGGAGACCGAACTCGTCGAAACGATCACTCACATGGCCTTCTATTCCGGGTGGCCGAGTGCGGTGTCTGCCGTCGTAATCGCCAAGGAAGTATTTGCGGAGAAATAGGTCCATGAGCACGAAATCCGCCATTACAGCCGCCCTGATGCTCAGCGCCACGGCGGCATTTGCCGAAGCCGATCGAGCCGTTTCGGTCACTCGTATCGGGTCGCAGGCTGCCACAACGGGATCGCCAGACAACTTCACCGGGGCCGTTAAGGTGGAATCCCGTTTCCAAGCAACGCCGCCTGCGCGTGTTGGCGGTGGTCTCGTCACCTTCGAAGCCGGCGCGCGGACGGCTTGGCACACCCATCCCCTCGGCCAGACCCTGATCGTCACGTCCGGGTCGGGACGGGTGCAGCACTGGGGAGGCAAAATCCAGCAAATCGAACCGGGTGATACCATCTGGATTCCGCCCGGCGTGAAACACTGGCATGGGGCAAGCCCGGAAGCAGGCATGTCGCACATCGCCATCTCCGAAACTTTGGACGGGAAGACCGTGGAGTGGCTGGAGCATGTTTCTGACGAGCAGTACGGCAGATCGGTCGACTGATCCCTGACCCATTTTTATCGAGGTAGTTGATGCACTGTATCGCAAAGACATTTAGTGCCGGCGGACTCGTCGCCGCCACCGTCCTTTTCGTCGGCATTCAGGTCCACGCCGAACCAAACCGTACGACGATGCCGGATATTGGCAAGCTGGTGCACTACACCACCGTGGAACGTGGCGAAATCACAGAACACATCATGACGACCAGGGAGGCCATAGCAGCCGTTCAGGGTGGAAAGCCGATCCCGGCCGGTACACATGTCGTCCTGGTCGACTATCGCGATGAGAAGGTCTTCCGATACTTCGTGATGGAGAAGGGCCAGGATTGGGGTCTTGACTACGACGAGACGCGCCGAACGGGCGACTGGCAGTTCCAGTGGTACAAGCCGGACGGCTCCATCAATATGGAAGAGAACACCGCGCGTTGCCAGCGGTGTCACACGTCCCGCGCGGACAGGGATTTCCTATATACGTTCAACGATATGCGAAGCTTTGAACTTGATTGATCATTTTCTCCGAAAGGCGCGTGGATTGGTGGCCAAAGCGGAGCATGACGCTTGAGCAATTTATTTCGCCTACGTTTGTTTCTGGACTTCCTCGCTATCTGTCTGGTCATCGCGTGCCTTGGTTACTGGTGGCTGGACAATCTAAGCCACGAGCTGTTTGGAACTGCACTCTTCACCCTCGTGATCATCCATAACGTCTTCAACAGGCGTTGGTACGGCACGGTTTCCAAAGGCAGGTGCGATGCCGTCAGGGTTTTCAACAGTCTGACCGTCATATGTTTGGCGACAGCTATGTTGATCATGCTCGTCACCAGCCTTTTGATATCCCGCGACGTCTTTTATTTCATGTCGCTGGATGGGGCGTTCGCCATCCGGGAAATCCACATGTTTGCCGGCTACTGGCTTCTCCTGATCGTCGCTATCCATCTAGGGACCAGATGGACGGTAGTGATGAATGTGTTCGGAACAACATTGGGTTTGCAAGGGAGTAGTTTCTTCCGGGCGACGCTGGCTCGTGGGCTTGCGTTCGCGATAGTCGCTTGGGGCCTGGAAAGTTCTTATGAAATGGCGTTTGGGTCCAAGCTGTTGCTGACTTACACACTAGACATGTGGGACTTTACGGAATCGACGTTGGGGTTCTTCCTGAATTACGGGTCTATCGTTGGGCTCTATGCTTCGGTCACGCATTACAGTCTTGTCGGCATACGAAGTCGACGTTTCGATAGCGTTTGAATTGGCCGGATGGGTTGACTGAAGGTTCGCGACGAGCGTCGGATCTGAGGCCGAATTAGGAGGGGCTCGGCTATTATAAGTTCGGTCCGAGCCGAACAATCAGTATTCTCTCCTGTGACCGGTTTCGGAAAGCAAGGAACCCCAAAATGGGGAAACAGACCGAGGTGCTTGGTGATAGGGATAAACCTATCGGCGCATTTTAGTGCCTGGAAATGAGCGTTTACGCATAAGCACGATTCGGATTGTGCGTGAACTGCCAGGGTGCAGTTAGCGACACGGGCCAACGGCGACCTTTGCCTGTCGCTCCTCATGCATGCCACCATTGCAAAACAGCGTACCACACGCCTATGGTCACGAAAAAGGTGGCTGGGGTGATGGTGTGGGTAAAAAAGACGATGATTTAGGGTTTTGGGCGGGTTGGTTTGTTGCATTCGGCATAGCCGCTGTTTTTTTTATCTACACCGTGTTGCAAGCTCCGACACTGAGAGGTCTCGCGTGCGCTCCCGATGAGCAAAACTGTTATAGGGAATGGGTTTCGGCGCTCGGAGGGTGGACGGCTATTGTGGTCGCTGTCCCCACGATAATCTATCTTGCCCGACAAATACGGGACGCAGATAGGCACCACAGAAAAAGCGCGGCGCTTAACCTTAGACGCCTCCGTGCCCTCGCAGTCAATATCGAGCAAAACAGCAAGGTGTCGTCCGGAATAGCATACACTTACATGGTGTTTTTCTCCGGATCCAAGGGCAATAGCGCCATAAGACTTAACAAGTGCACCGACATTATCAGGATTCTTAACGGAGCTTTGGATCTATTCGCAGATAGAAACTATGAAGCATTTGAAACGGAAATTTATCTTCCGATGGACCACGCCACGTTTCTTCGCGCCCAACTCGAGAAGATTAGAACTGAGGTCGATGAAGCACCGGAAATGTTCGATGGCGTCCAAGCGCAGGAGATCGCCCAAAAGCTTCATGAGTTCCACGCTTTGGTGAAAAATTACATGGATGACATTGCACTCAACGCCGCGCGGTTTTTGCGCGACACGAGCGACTACGCTTCCCTGCGAGACTGAAACGCTCAAACCAGTTCCTCCTCTTTTGGGCGGTCGATGCAAGTTCCGTCTCAGCCGTAAACAGCGAAAAATGTCGGGGAAATCAGCATAGCGCCGCGATGTCGCGGGATTTCGGGCATTCTCGTGACGCGAAGGGCGGACGTTGGTGCAACCGCAGGAGCCTCAACAGCGTGGCCCGAGGGAGGCGGGACCGGCTGCACGCGCCCATGCGTTCCGTATGACGGGTGGGCAGCCCCTTATATCGGCATTCTCTAAAATTGCAGCGATTAGGTTAGCCGAACCTACAGGGCATGCCTGTATTCGATACGGGCACGGGAGAAAGCTTTCATGTCCAAGGTGGTTCGGTTGGAAACTCGATGCAAGACGCAGCCGGTTTCAACAGGCTCGTTTACCAGTCTGGCTGTCCTCGGCATGCTGGCGAGCTTTAGCGCAGGCGCAAGCGTGTCCTATTTTATCGACGTCGACAACGCTGTTCCTGCACAAGCTTCCGCGCCGAAAGAGCGTGGTGTCTCGGTTTTTCGGGGAGACCAGCCAAAGGCTGAGCCATCCTCCCTACCGCGGGCCACGCCGACCGCCACCTACAAGTATTGTGCGGGAAACGTCCGTATTAACTGTGTCGTAGATGGCGACACCTTTTGGAGCAATGGCATCAAAATTCGTGTTGCCGACATTGACGCGCCGGAAATCGGCACGCCCCGTTGTTCGTCTGAAAAGGCGCTGGGAGATCGTGCGACGAGGCGGTTGCTGGAACTGGTCAACGCCGGTCCCTTTGAGATGCAGTCATGGCCGGGGCGTGATGAAGACAAGTATGGGCGTAAGCTCAGGGTGCTGGTCCGAAATGGTGAGTCCCTTGGCGACGTTCTTGTGTCGGAAGGTCTGGCTCGGACGTGGACGGGCAAACGGCAACCGTGGTGCTGACAGGAGACCTGGGGCATCAACGGAGGCAAGGCCGCTGTAGGAGGGGTGGGGAGGGAGCGCGAGGGGCAGGGTTCAGGGCGCTCCTCGTTTTTGTTCCGCGTTGCTCTCGGCGGCGCGGGTAGGCCCGAATGATGGAAGGCGTCGATTGAACGCCTTCCTTTGCTCGCATTCCTTGGCGGTCTAGTATTCTTCGGCCAGCATGATGGTGAGTACCCGCTTGGTGACAGCGGGATTGGCCGGGTCTTCCGAACCGTATTGCATGGTCGGGTCGTAGTAGTCGATTTTCCAGAACACCTTATACCCCTCAATGCTCACCGCGCCGAAATCATGCTCCCCGTGGGGATCATTGTCCGGCGTGAAGGCGTCGAAGCCTTGCACGGCCTCCGCAATACGGGATTGGGTAAGGTCCGGCATGTTCTGGATGCCGGAGGTGAAAAGCACCGTGCCGGTGAGCCATGTCGTGCGGAACACGTCATTCAGTTCGCGGATACGGAGTGTTTGCGCGGTTGTCATTGGCTTGCCCCTTGTCTTGATTGCAATGGACAGGGAAACAGGCCCCGTCCTGCTTCCCGGAGCCGCGCGAGCGGTGGGGATGGAAGGGGACAACAGGGATTCGCGGGGAACCGGCTGCACGCAATGCAGCGTAGCGTAATGAAGGAAGCTGGGCGGAAGACCTGTTTGGGGAAGAGAAGGGGCAATGCCACTCGGTCCCCATAAATGAAACAGGAGTGAGCTGTGCCAGCCGGGAGGATGGTAAGAATTAATCCCCGCAAGCGGGAAAGGCGCTTGAAAAATAAACTTGACTCAATCAGTCACGTAATGCTCATTCACGCTATCGCTATGGTTGAGGGGTAAGCGCTGTGGGTTATAAGCTGAATGAAGCCAATATCGATGATCTGCAATGGATATTGGAGGAAGGTGGCAGCATAGAATTATATTATGTTGCCCTAGCATCCATGGGAGATGGCTATGGAGATCTCGCTGCGGGTGTCGTGGGAAATGACTCTTTTTCGGGAAAGATTGCCAACGCCTTCGCGTGGTCCGTGACCAACAGCGTGAATCCGGCTTTAGCACAAGGCAATTGGGACGCGACTTGGAAAAAGATATCTGAGGAATTGGCGCAGGCTGATTTCCAGATGCGGTTAGACAAATACAATCGCGGGTTAGATGACCACTCTTTAAGCTATCGAGAAATACAGCAATATCATAATAGCGTTTTTGCGGCCAATGGACTACCAGCGGAAGCTTGGACCGCTGAAATAGTTCTGAACAGCCATCCGAATCCTGAGCAGTGGTGGAACAACCAGCTATCCCAAAGCGGGATAGTTAACCTGACTGCGTACATGGACCTTTTCAATCAGATGGTGGCACTATCTGGCGCGGAAGCAGATGCACATCGTCATGAATGGTATAATGCTGACGGCACGATTAACGATGCGACGGCGAATTCGTCCGCTTGGATGATCGACAATATGCCGATCACGTTCTGGTCTCAGCACCTGTATTCTCCGACCGGGATAGGGGCGGCAGCCACAGGTTTTCTGGAATCACTCGCCTCTGGCGTCGCTGAGGCATTCTCAGGTGTCAAAGTCATCCAAATGTACCTCTCTGACCTTGTCGACGGTGCAAACGATATTCTTGGCTACTATCTTTACGAGACATCCGCTTTCTACGGTTTGCTTGTGGAAGGGTATATGGATGAAACGGTTCTCAATAATTCAACCGTAACAGGCGTCTGGGGTATGGCGGATGCTGATCTGCGCTCCCCAAACAACGGCGATATGGGGGCATGGATACAGCTAACCCGAGACTACCGCGATTTCTCCCTCAAGTATCAACAGTTCATGTCGAAAATTCAAATAAGATATGACGGAGAGGACGTCTATGTGGATTACAGGGGTGACTTTCCGGGTGAGGGAGAGACCGTGTGGCTTTCCACAAAATACCTGGACGTCCCGAAAATTACGCAAGACATGATTGACGCTGCGGTCGAATATTTCTGGAATTTCTTCGATCCGGTTGTGCTCGATCTCGACGGTGACGGGATAGAAACAATTGCTCTGTCGGACAGTTCGTCTTCCTTCCTTGATCCTGCTGGAAGCGTCCACGGTTGGCTGTCTGCGGACGATGCCTTCCTTTTCATCGATAGAAACAACGACGGTGTTGCAACCAACGGCTCTGAGCTATTTGGATCTTCTTCGGAAAGAGGCTTCGACGCCCTGAAGCGACTGGATGCAAACAACGACTCGGTTCTTGACCAGTCCGACCCGATGTTTGCCAGTTTGCGGGTCTGGAGAGACCTCGATGGGAATGGGGTATCTTCGCTTGAGGAGGTTTACACGCTCGATCAACTGAACATTAAGAGTTTCAATCTGGCCTATGTGAACGAGCCATACATCGACAACGGCAACTTTGTTGCGGACCTTTCGAGCTACGAGATGACAGATGGGAGTCGCAAGGTCATGGCCGACGTCTGGTTTGCGGCAGCTTAGAGGAATGATCGTGAAAAGCGTACTTATGCTGCTGGGCGGGATTTTATTGGCGCAGCCGGAAATGGCGGCTGCGCAAAGCCCGCGCCGCATCATCGATCATCGTACGATAGTCGATCCGTCGGAAACTCTCCCACTCATCCTTGATGGTGTTCGCTATACGATCCCCGTCAATTACCTCAACACGATAATCGAGCAGGACGATGTGCTGCCTCACGAGGTTAAATCGGGTTTTGGTCTGCAAGGTTTGTACCCTGATTTTGCCATGCGTAGTTGGAAAAACAGGGACCGCTTCATTGGTAGAGCTCCGGGGCCTGAGACGTACCGGGATCTGATTTCAGCGAATATCTCGCTTATGTGTTCGACCAGTCCGGGGCGCTGTACACCTGAGCGGAGTTGGCAAAGCAAGCAGAAAATCTATCGTGGGATGCGATTTTTTGACGTGGGTGATTTAGATAAGCTGGGCGTAAATTACGTGGATGTCGTTGAGCCGGCAGGACTCAAGCTTCTGGGGGCAGCCAATTACCTAGGTCAGCACGATAAGCTTATTGAAAACTCATGGGTTTCATATTCGGTGGATGATGCCGGTGAGGAAGCGTTTGTCACTTGTCGCGTTATCATGACCCACGCCCAGTATAATCCTCGCTGTAGTTACTATGGAAAATTGTGGGGACAGACTTCAATCGAAATCGGTTTTTCCTATCGCCACATTTCTGAATGGCAATCCATCCGGAGTGTCGTGTTAAACAAACTGCGAGGATTTTCGGAAAAATAGCGGTGTCGAAGGGGTGGATGAGGGCAGAGCGGTCTTAGAGTACTTTTAGGCTAAGCTTGCTCTTGCGATGCAAGAAACTCCGAAGATGAGATCCGACAGAATTGCCCATCAATCTCGTTACTTGTATGGGAGTTATATTGCGGTTGATGTGAAATCGACTGCCATTTAAATTTTTGAAAGAATTGGCGCATCCCTTCCTTCGAGAAAAGGGGTAAATCCACTCGGCTCCAATCCGGAATCACACAAACTGGTGAAGCCGCTACCGAAAGAAGACTAACTGAGGCGTGTGATCATTCAGACCGGCCAATGAATTCATTGGCCATAGAACGATTTGATCTCTATTTGGCAGCCTGCCGGACACGAGGGAAGTCATCCTTATCGAAGTGAGGATCGTCACTCCAGCCCATTTCGATCGCCAGCGCTTCCCGGAACGGAACCGTCTCCCAGTGGCGCAAGAAGTCGATCGCAGTCCTGAAGTCAGCGATGAGAATCTCTAAATCTAGGCCAACGCGATCATAGCTTTTTTGTTTGCTGAATGCAGAGGTGTTGGATATTCCAAAACGGAACAGGTCTCCTGAAGGATCAACGTGGTGAAAAGCTGCGAGAAGCCATTCAGTTTGCTTGAGACGCGCGTCTTGCGCGAACTTGTAGCCATTGGCGGAAAGCCACTGGCGGCAATGCTGCCATATACGGTCAAGATCGTGGGAGAATGACAAGGCGGAGTTTGGCGGGCAGCCTCGTCGCTCAATAGCCTCAAGCATGGCTTTCAATAGCAATTCCAGTGTCTGGCGAACCGAGTGGGCAATAGGTGCGGTCCAGTTTCCTAGATGATCTCGCTGGAATTGCTCGATGGCGAGCCAAGCCAACATTTCAAAGTCGGTGGCTAGCTCGGCATAGCTGCATTGCCCGTTGTGATTTTCGACATAATAGATAGCCGACCGATCCCGCCGGCCCACTGCGGGACCAGCATAGATATCGAAATGGAAACGCGGATCATCAGCAATTTTTTTCGCCACGTTTTCTCCAGAAAAGTAGCCACATCTCCGAGATTCACCAAACTCACCGAAGGTGTTTCACTAAAAGTACATGGCAAGAACAGGAAAACAGGCTCCTGTTTTCAGTCGGCGGCTAAGCTTGGATGTTCGCGAGTATCTCTCCGATCTGGCCTGCGCTCCATGTTTCGCCATATCTACGCTGATCATTTACGAGCCCGAGCTTCTTCAACCTAATTTCTATGGCCTGCCTTGACACTTGAAAATATTGAGAAAGATCCGAAATCAATTGATTGTAGGGCTGGTAGTTCCAAGGGCTATCATCGACGTATATGTCACCAAAACCAATATTCCGTATATCAAGCCTTTGACGGCCTACCTCAGTAGCGCGTCGGAAGACTTGATCAGGAAGAATTATCTCCGATGCGAATAAATTAGCTTGCACTTCCAACCGTGTGATGTCGAAATTTTCCTTTGCCTCCGCATCTACCAACAAGTCCCGTTCAATTACCGTCTCTGAGCGCAGATAACGTCCGTGCCCAAGGCAGAAATGGCCGATTTCATGGCCAACGGTGAAACGTTCTCGAAAAGCATTATTGTGAGCATTGATTTCAATCGAGTTGCGGTCGAAATTTGCCGAGCCCAAAATCAATGCACCATCTTCATCTAAGACATTTTTTCGGCTGAACTTAAGTTTCAGGGACATCGCCACGCATACTTCGTTTAGGTCAACAGCGCCCTCTTTGTAGTCGATCCCCTCAAGAACCTCAGTGGCAAAAGCCCTGATGTCGTCTGGGGAAATATACGGGACGGATACTCTGCCTCCCCCACTTGGCGGCTTGCCATCCTCATCATGCTCAAAGCATTCAAGTAACTGGCCTATGCTGCTGAAAAATCTCCCGTCAAAATAAGCTGAGAATTTCAGCGATTTGATGTGATTTTCCCCTTCAAAAATCTGGGATTTCACGAAGGCACTTTCGATGGCATACCACTGACGGCGATCTGCGACCACGTCCAGTCCGTTGTCGTTGAGCTTCACGATGCCCATTGACCTGCTTCGAGCGATGTTTTCCGCACCGGTTTGCAAGCGCGACGACACGACCAGAATGCCTTTAACCGAATGCCCGAATATGCGTCCCATTTTGTCTGAGAAATCCGTCACCCGGCTTTCGGGAATGCCGGATTTGTAGTTCTTGCATTCAAACACCACGTAGGAATGCGGTACCTCTCTACCCTTGCGGTAAACCTCAATAACAACGTCAAATTCGACCGGCTTTTTTCTCTCTGGGCAATGATACTTCGGCTTTTTGCGGATTTTGCATAGGTCTGGCGGATACAAGTCGTAGACGCGATCTCCTCCACCTTGCTGGTCAATAAGATACTTGAATAGCGCGTCTTCGAGCTTATTGCCCTTGGCAGTAGTATTCACGAGTGGTCCTCGACAACGGCAGCTGGCCTAATATCATCCGACATTTTCCTGTTTTCCGCTGTTTCTAAGTCATGGCGGTTATCATGCTTCCCCATCTAGCATTGAACGTGATCAAATTGCATAACCAATGCCAACGGCTGCGCGGAAAATATGAGATTGCTCGTGCAGTATATTCTTTTCCGTACTAGGAGCATCTATGAATATTGACGATATTTTCTGGGCGCAGTTGGACCCGCTGTATCATTTGAAGCAAGCGAGTTGCATCTGTTACGCTAATAATCTCGACCAACATTTCAAGGTTGGCGGCCTCCCATCGAAAGACACTGATTTCGGAGAGGATTTTCTTGAAGGGATGGAGGAAATGAAAGCGTCGGCGCTGCGTTTCATACGTTTCCATGCTGCTGAAACGCTGCTCACTGCACTCTTAGGAAGCTATCCGCATGGCCCTGTGCCGCGCTTTGCAAAAATATATTTCGGTCAGCGCTTCAATAGCGCGGCGGAAAGTGTTGCGCGGCAGGAGATTCCTGCGGAACTACCGCTTAAAGGCGTCACCGATTTTGGCGAATGGCTATCGCGAAAATTCTGGGTGCATGGCTCGGCATTCGAGCCCCTGTCGGAAGATGTGGTAAAATTCATTCGTGTTCAGTCATCCCTACTCACCAACAAAACCGTCTATAATGCTTTCAAGCATGGCTGCCGCATCGGCAGTTCATGGCCGACGATGAGCATGAAAAATGATGAAACCGACGAATGGGTGCCCTTTTTGGACATCAAATCCGGCGTTGGTTGGCTTCACTGGGATGAGAAACGCGGCAAGAAAACAAACGTCAGCTTCGGTGCAATGGAATGCAATCCAGCCGATGACCACGGCGCAATCGCCGTCATGGCCCTTTTGGTGCGCGCCATGAAAAAACTACGCCTCGCCAAACCAGGAGAAAGCGTTACGGTCAATTTGCCGAATAACATCCAGGCGGGTCTGCACGTCCCGGCCAGCATGAACTTCAATATGACGCTTTCGTCGAGTTGATGGCCCTTTATTCGAGAATCGTGTCTCCGCCACGCTCCCACACCATGGCCCAGAATTGCTGGCCCCAATTAGTTTGATGTCCATCGAGATAACGAGACTTACCAAGCGCGGTCCCCAATCGGGTGATTATCGCCGAAAACTCTACATCTGCGGGATTAGCCGCCACCCAGATTCGGCCCAGCAAATAGGAAAGCAGCGCATGAAAGAGAGTAATGCGAGTTGCCTTCTGCGCGTCATAGGCGCGCGGGCACATTTCGATAATGGCATGTGAGTCGGCATTTGGCTCGCTCGCATCATAGAAGCGGTGAAGCCGGACCTGCCATTGCGCAAGGTTGCGCCCATAATGAGCATAGGGCTGGATCGCCCCGGCAAATTCCCTCATGAAAGTGGCCCAAGGTTCGCTCCAGAGGCCGTTGCCATAAGCAGGCCAGACATTGGCTTGCAACCATGCCCTGAGTTTGCCGGGCGTAAGGTTATCTGAATCCCATTGAAGCAATACAGCTTCGGCCCCGGGATGGCCGCATATGCCAAGTTCAATTACGTTAATCGCCTCTACGCACTGCCTTGTGAGAGTCAGTGCATTGGCATGCATACCCTCTCGGTTCGCCTGATTTGCCAAAAGTAATGTGTCGAGAACGAACCAATGCGCGAGCATAGGTGCGGACCGCACTTGTGGCTTCATTTGTATATCTGAGACGCTTGCCGCGATGCGCGCCATAACCAAAGAGGTCGCTTGTTCGGTGATTTCAAACCATTCGGGTGCTTGTCTCTTCATACTTCCACTTAGCTACCACTTCAATTGAGATAGGGACATTTCAAGTTACATGAATGTTACATGAGAAGCTTCTGATGTTTGAGAATATTGTAACCGTTTGAAAAACATGGTGCTGGAGATCGGATTCGAACCAACGACCTACGCATTACGAACAACTCAGGATCTATTTGTATCGAAAATGTAGGTAATTTTGATGCTGGCCAGGATGATATGGCTCAGCCCCAGAGAAACAGCATCTTGCGGGCTACAGCAGCGCTGGCGCGGAAATTCGGATTGAACCCCGTAACGACGAACAACATCGTTTATCACCACTGGTATGACCTCAATACCGGCGAGCGAAAGAATGGCTTAGGCACGACGAAATCATGCCCGGGAACGGGGTTTTTCGGAGGTAACCAGGTACAGGACTGCCAACAGAATTTTCTCCCATTGGTCCAACAGATTCTCGACGGCGCTGGATTGCTCCATCCGGTTGAGATTCCATCTTTCGGTGTCGTGACAACAAATTCTTTGAATGTCAGAGCAGGCGCCGGGGCCAGCTTTGTTGTTGTTCAAGGTCAGGGGCCGTTGGACGCCGGTGTGATTATCCGTATTTTCCGAGAACATGATGGTTGGTTTAAAATCGCCAACTCGCTTGAATATTGGGTCTATAGCAAATGGATCAAGCCTGTCACCCGGCGGATCGTGAACACGGATGGCACAAATGGGCGCGCTGGTCCTGGGACGCTGTTTCCCACATTGAAGACCTTCATGCGTGGAGATGAAGTGTTCGTTCACTCGATTGCAGATGGTTGGTCTTCGATCGGTATCGAGCCTCTTTGGATTAAATCTAATCTCGTTGACTAAATTTTGTTCAGCTTCGACGATTTATTCGATTTTTTATTCTTGGTCCTTGCTCAACAGATTCCATGGTCGGGGCTTATCAAGCAAAGCCTTTACCAAGATCGATTTTACTTGAGTGGATTTGGATCGACGAGCTATTGCCGTGGAATTACGCAGAACGAACAAGCGACTGAAGTTCGTTATCGGCCCAAAGCGGCCATCGAAAGATTTCACCCGCAGCATTTTGAGGCTGTCGGAACGCAGCAAGACTGGGCCGTGCTCTGCTGTTCTGCGAGCCATCGGTCGCGGGGTTTGCAACTGGCTGGTCGTGGCTCAAGCGAGACATGCAGGACACCTTCTCGGATAACCGGAGCAGCCGCGCAGTAGAGCTGCATCGGGCGGACACCATCGCTGACCTCGAACGTCAGTCGAGCCGAACCGTCAAGCTTCACATGCTCTGAGACTTTTCGGATAATCGCCGCGAACTTACTGGCCTGCATGTGGGTCCTGTTGCCCTCTTCGATATCCCAGAGCTGGACGAAGATTTCCGCCCAGGCCTCAGGGTTCGCGCCACAGTCCAGCGCCGAGAACTGACCAGCTTTGACTTCCGTGACGTGGTATCCCGGCTTCACCGGACGACCATCGTAGTGGAAGATCAAAGGGAGATCGGGTGTTCCTGCGAGTGTATCGAGCAGAAGGCCGAGGCTGATATCCAGCGACAGGGTCTTGTCGATTGCATTCATCTGCGTTATTCCTCGTTTCAACACTTAAAGGATTGTTGAAATATGGAAGAACGTCAAGCCCTCGCATCGTTCGGTGCCTTGTCGCAGGAAACGCGTTTGCAGATCGTCAGGATGCTGGTGGTGGCCGGTCCCGATGGAATGTCGGCAGGCTTGATCGCGGAACGTCTGGAGGTTTCTCCCTCCAACGTCTCATTCCACCTCAAGGAACTGGACCGTGCCGGACTGATCGATCAGCAGCGCGAATCCCGTTCGATCATCTACACCGCGAACTATGATGCCCTGAGCGGCCTTGTGCGTTTCCTGATGGAGGATTGTTGTGCGGGCCACCCGGATATCTGCGTTCCGGTTGCTACCGTTCCTTGCTGCTCTCCCTCTACGAAAGAAGCGCAGTGACCAGCTACTCGCTTTCCCGCCGCGTCACCGCCGAAGCCTTGGGCACGGCCATCCTGGTGGCAACCGTAGTCGGCTCAGGCATCATGGCTAGCCGTCTCACGCAGGACACGGCGCTAGCCCTGTTGGGCAACACCCTGGCGACCGGGGCTATCCTCGTGGTGATCATTAGTGTTCTCGGGCCGATCTCAGGAGCTCACTTTAATCCGGTGGTCTCTCTGGTCTTCGCCATGCGGCGTGAACTCTCGGCGGCCACGGCAGCGAACTATGCCGTAGCTCAAACTATCGGGGGCATCATCGGTACACTTACGGCTCACGCCATGTTCGAACTGCCGCTGCTTCAGGCATCGACAACGGTTCGAACTGGTGGAGGGCAATGGCTGGCAGAGGTCATCGCAACGGCCTGCCTCATCTTCACGATCTTGGGTGGACTGCGGTCGAAGCCGGGTGCGGTGCCGTGGCTGGTTGGGCTCTACATCACCGCCGCTTACTGGTTCACCGCCTCGACATCCTTCGCAAACCCTGCGGTTGCCGTTGCGCGGGCTCTGTCGGACACCTTCGCCGGGATTCGCCCCACGGACTTGCCGGGGTTCATCGTAGCCGAATGCCTTGGGGCAACCGTGGCACTCGCCTTGATGGGCTGGCTTCTCTGTGAAAATCGCTCAGCTTCCATCCCTCAATCGGAAACAGTCTCATGATCACCAGCGCTACCATCTATCACAACCCGGAATGCGGAACGTCGCGCAACACGTTGGCGATGATCCGCAACGTCGGTATCGAACCGACCATCATTGAATACCTCCACAACCCGCCAAGCCGGGAAGAGCTAGTGAAGATGATCGCGGACGCTGGATTGACCGTGCGAGCTGCCATCCGTGAAAAGGGAACGCCCTATGGCGAACTGGGTTTGTCCGATGCTGCACTGACGGATGATGAGCTGCTTGATTTCATGCTAGCCCATCCCATCCTCATCAATCGGCCTTTCGTAGTCACGCCGCTCGGGACACGCCTTGCGCGGCCATCGGAAGCGGTCTTGGATATCCTTCCTGACACCCATAAAGGCGCTTTCACCAAAGAAGACGGTGAACTGGTGATCAACGCTGAAGGCAAGCGTGTTGTCTGACCGGGTGCCGATAGTGGCGGTGTTGCTGCTGGGCGTAACCCAGAACATCGGCTATGGCACCCTCTACTACAGCTTCAGCATCCTTGCGCCCGACATGGCGGCACACTTCGCACTGTCGCCCGAATGGATTTTCGGGGCCCTTTCGGTGGCGCTGCTGATCGGCGGACTGACCGCGCCATGGCTGGGGAAGCTATTCGACAGGCTGGGCGCAGGCCGGGTGATGACTATCGGCTCCGGAGTGGCTGCGGCGGCTCTAGTCGCCTGCGCCTACTCCCCCGGACAAGCGTCCTACACCATCGCGCTGATTGCTGTGGAGGTCGCTGCCAACCTTGTGCAGTACGGAGCAGCGTTCGCGCTCCTGGTGCAACTCAGGCCAGAGGTCGCTTCACGGAGCATCGCCTACCTGACGCTCATCGCGGGGTTTGCCTCAACGATGTTCTGGCCGATCACCACGGCCCTCCACAACGTCATGTCGTGGCAACAGGTCTATTTGGTGTTCGCAGGGCTCAACCTCCTAGTTTGTCTGCCTATCCATGCTTGGCTTGCCAATGGTGCGTCACCGGGCAAGGGAATGGCTCCGAAGGCATCGGCTCCGATTGAAGGTGTGCTGCCTGCCGAGCAGCGCAAGACCGGATTTGTCCTCATGGTCTCAGGGTTTTCCTTGATGTCGCTGGTGAGTTCCGCCGTGCTGGTCCACATGGTTCCGCTGCTATCAGGGCTGGGGTTAGGCGCAACGGCGGCAATCATCGGGACGCTGTTCGGCCCGTCTCAGGTCGCTAGCCGCCTGATCAACATGGTGTTCGGCAAGAATGTCAATGCGACCCATCTGGCCTTGATCGCTGCGCTTCTCATTCCTGGGGGCGTGATCATTCTTGTTGTATCGGCCCCCTCCGTGCTGGGGGCAATGGCCTTCGCGGTGATCTTCGGGATGGGTAACGGGCTGCTCAGCATCGTCACAGGGTCACTGCCGCTGCACCTGTTCGGCAGCAAAGGTTACGGGCAGCTTCAAGGAAAGATGATGGCGGCTCGCTTGATTCTGTCCGCGCTTGCCCCGTTCGTGCTGGCGCTGGCGATGTCCGGGATTGGCATCACTCCATCCCTGGCAATAACCGCAGGACTGGGCGGCTTGGCAATCATCGCCTTCGGTGGCTTGGTGAAGCTATCAAGATAGTGGATATCCGCCCAGGCCTTGGCTGCAGGATAGGTGTTCTGACGTCCGCTATTGGCGCTAAGCGGAAGACGCCTATTGGCCCAAAGTAGTCATTGGCGATGGTTCGACAGACTCAGAATTCCAACGATTTCAATTGCGTCATAATCCACCTGTGGCCCGAAGTTCCTGCGAACCGCTCATGGAAGAGAACTTTGAGCGTGTAGCGCGGGAGATCGAACGGTAATTCGAATAGCCTAAAGGACGCTGCACTGCGCAACTGCTCAGCCGCTCGCCTCGGTAGGGTCAACAGAAGCTCCGACTTCGCGACGATGAAGGGCGCAGCCAAAAGAGACGGAAGTTCAACCGCGACATCCCGGCTCACACCTCGCATTGCAAGTGTATTGCCTATCACGCTGACGGAGTCGCTCCAGGGGAGCACAACGGCGTGGCGCTCTGCCATATATTCGTCGAGGCTGAGTTTGTCCTTGATTCGACTGTGGCCTTCGCGAACCGCGACGACATACTCGTCGGAAAAGAGGTCAAACGACGCCACGCCATCAAATCCTGCATCGCCTTCGTCTGAAAACCCGAGTGCAAAGTTAATCTTACCAGCCGCCAAATCAGTCAGTGCTTGGTCGTTGGAGGAGTAGACGACTTTTAGCTGCACGCCGGGTGCATGTTTCTCCAGGTATTCGACGAAGGCAGGTATAACCGCGAAAGCCGTGAAGTCCGTTGCCGCAAAGGTGAACGTCGCCGTGCTCGATCGCGGATCGAACGAGCGTACCCCCGCAAGCTGAATAGACAGTATGCGGAGCGCGGCTTCGACACCATTGGCAATTTCATCGGCATAGGCAGTCGGCCGCATCAGGTTTCCGTGCCGAACGAACAGCTCATCTGAAAGAGCATCTCGCAGGCGTCCAATAGCATGGCTGAATGCCGATGGGCTGAGTCCGACTTCGGCTGAGGCAGCCAGCACAGAATTATTTCTATAAAGCACGTCGAAAAGGACGAGGAGGTTAAGATCGAGGCGGCGAAGGTCAGAATGCATAGTTTGCATTTTCTCCTGAGAACAATGCACTTCAAGCTATCGACGGGTGAGTGTAAAGTCGATGAGGTTTTTCAATGGACATGACGATGACGCCTGCAGCCTTATCCCGCCAAGCCGTTCTCGCCGATGCAGAACGGTGTTTTGAAATCGAGACAAGTGCCTACGAAGGGGACGAGGCCGCTACCTTGGAGAAAATCTCCGCCCGTATTCAACACTATCCACAAGGCTTTCTCGTCCTCGAAATCGGGGGCAAGATCGTTGGATTCATTAATTCGGGATGCGCTCATGAGGTCGTTATGTCGGACGAGGAGTTCAAGGAACTCGTAGGGCACGATGGTGCTGCCCCGAACGTAGTCATCATGTCCGTTGTGGTTGATCCGGCCGAGCAAGGCAAAGGCTACGCTTCAATGCTTATGGCGGAATTCGTTGCAAGAATGCGCGAGATGGGCAAGGAGACGTCCATCTCATGTGCAAGGATCGGCATGTGTCGCTATATGGGAAAATGGGCTACCGGTACATCAAGCCCTCTGAATCCGCGCATGGCGGAATGGTCTGGCACGAAATGATTATGACGTTGTAAGGGATCGATGAGATGCACCGAGCCCTTTTTTCCGTCGCTTTGGCTAACGCCTGCCTTCTTCAAGGCCGTGTTGGCAATGCGCTCCCATGTCATCCGCGCTTCGCTGATAAACTGCCGCCCATCGGCGCTTCGGATTTTAGGGCCGAAGCCCTCAGGCGTAATCACGCGCGTGGTGAGCAGGATATGGACATGCGGATTATGCTGGGTGCCATCATCGTGGATAACGAAGTCAGCCACGAATCCCTGAGCCGCGTAGGCGTCGGCCATGGCATGGGCGACGGTCAGCCATGCACTGCGTGGAAGTTCGCGCGGAATGGCGAACTCAATCTCTTTGGCTAAACGCGCGTCATGACGTTTTTCGGCCAGTTCCACCGCATTCCATAACGTGGTGCGGTCAGCCATCCACTCCGGCGCATCAATTGGCAGACGAATACCGCTGGTAATCACATCCCGCCGTCCGCCGAAATCCGATAGCTTTTCTTCGGCGTCATTCGGAAAAACTTCACCCGCGCGATATGCGGCGGCAGCGACAACGGAGCGTCCGTCTCCCCGGCTGATGTTCTTGACGTTCAGGTGATAGATAGCCATTCACCTTGCTCCGGCACGGATGGGGTTCAGGGGTTTCCCCTGACGCACCTGCCGGTTTTCTCCAGACGCCATGCGGCTGGTTAGAAAACCGTGCAGAGCATCGCCTCCGCTTCAATGCGTACACATTGGGCGATGCGTAGGTGCGCTGTTACGCATTGATACACGCAGGCCGGGAATGTTCAAGGTGGGGTGCTAGACGGGCGGCAGGGTATGCCGGTGGAGAGAAGCTGTTGTCGGGTTACTGCTCATCTGCCTCGCTGTGGGGCGTTCCGCCCAGATAGAGGGCTTCATAGTCCTCGCGGCTATGGAAGACATTGGTGATTTCCACGGCGTCCCTGACCACATAGGCGATGATCGCCGATCTCTCGAATGGCACGGTGCGCAAGCCGGGATAAAGATCTTCACGGGAACGGCCGCCGCGTGGTGCATCACCGATTTTGCGGCAACGCGCCATGATCCGCTCAACATAGCGGGTGGCGACGTCACGGTTCTGACTGAGGATGGCGATGTCGGTATGGATGTGCTTGAGGTCGGCGAGGGCTTCCGGTCGATATGTGACATTGAGGCGGCGCATTGTCACGCGGCGTTATCCTGTCCGTCCATGAAGCGGCGCAGTTCGGCTTCCGCGTCCTCAGCGCTGAGGCTGGGGCGGGGATCGTCCAGTGATTGGCGGATGCGTGCGCGAATGGCGTTGAGCCGTTCAGCATGCTCCTGCCGCTCGCGTTGCCATATCCGCATGGCGTCTCGCACCACTTCGCTGGTGGAGGCATATTCGCCCGCATCCACGGTTTCGCGGATGATGCGCAGCATCTCAGGCGTCATCGTGATGCTGATTTTCTCGGCGGCTTGCATGGCTCAACCCTTTCGTTGTCCTTCTTATAGATGGTAGCATAAAATCCTACCTGACACCAAAAGGAATTTAATCCCGCTTCTCCTTCGCCTCCGTTTGTATGGCCTTTACCTTCCGGCGCACATTGATGGCTTTGGCATCCAGCGTGTTTTTAAGATGCACGGCATAGTGCTTCTCGATCATCTCCACGCTTGTCCGGCAGTTCTTGGCAATCTGGTAGATGTCGGCACCTTCCAGCAGCCTCAAGCAAATGTACGTGTGCCTGAGACTGTAGGCCGAACGCTTGTTACCCTCACGGTCAGTCTTGAGGCCGCAGTCGGTCAGCACGCGGTTGAACTGCTTTTTGTGATCCTGTGGGAACACCAGATCGTTGGGTTGCGGCTTGTTACGCTTCACCAGCCTCTCAAACGGGTGCACGGCGCCCGTGGTGCTCTTGCAGTAGCCAAAGCCCCGCTTGCCGCGCACCTCGATCAGCAGGATACGCTCGCCGCTCTCCTCATCCGTTTCTATGGTCACGTCACGGTATTCGAGCCGGTTGGCTTCGTCGGGCCGCAGGCCGGTGTTGGCCATGAACAGGATGTAGTCGTGCATCTGTTCAAGGGGATATTCCCACGGAAGGCCCTTGGCTGTTTTGATGCGCTCGCGGGTGTGGGTGTACAGCTTCTTGTACTCTTCGGGTGAGAACCATCCACGGTGCGTGATCTTGCCGGACGCCTTGTAGGGCGCGGAGAAGTCGGGCAGGTGGCCGATCCAGCCATGCCGCAGAGCGGTTTTCATCACCTGCCGCAGCGTGACGGTTTCGTGGTGCAGGGTGCTGCGTGTCGGCACCTTGCCGGTTTCAGGATGCGGCTGGAGCCGCGTCACGCGAAACTCCTGCACCTTGCCCGCTGTGACCGTGCTCAGGCCCATCTTGCCGAAGTAGGGCAGCAGGTGATTATCCAGCCGTGCTTCGTGGTCCTTGACGTATTTGGGATTACGCTCGCCGTTGGTGAGGGCCACATACTCTTTCACGAACTGCTTGGCCGCATCCGCAAAGGTGCGCTCCATCTTCAATTGGCCGATACGGCTTTTCCCGCGCAGCTCCAGATACCAGTCTTCGGCAAACTCTTTGGCGAGCGCCAGACTGTCGGTCTTGGTGCTGACGCGCCATTCCTTGCCGTCGAGATACGTGGAGCATTGCCACAACGAACTGTTGGCGCGGCGGTAGACGCGAACCTTGTCACCAAGAACGGCATGTGAGGCCATCTTACCCCCTCAGACTGTGCGAGACATGTGCGAGAGAGATTCTAGCCGCTTTGCGGCTAAATTCAATGCTAAGTGCTTGGAAAGATTGGTGGGTGATGTAGGGCTCGAACCTACGACCCGCTGATTAAGAGTCAGCTGCTC
>RCUT01000422.1_pt1 | contig 22093 bp, 18 predicted proteins | sample 2166171 | NCBI WGS metagenome assembly RCUT01 (sample SAMN09932757, study PRJNA488358) | compost metagenome | isolation source: compost soil in 4-hydroxybenzoic | place: Germany: Experimental Botanical Garden
AGGTCGAACAGGGCTCTATTCGATTTCACGCTGATAGACATCTTGGTATTCAACTTCTGAATGACAAGCCTGACTTCTATCACGCCACCTCATGCACCGCAACGCGCACCGCTAGTCGCCGACTGCCACGCCTTCGCGCCGAGGGTCGGCACCACCCGACCAACCCTCGCCACTGCGCTGGATGATCTGCATGCCACTGGTCATGGTCATCGGCGTCACCTCATGCCCCCAGGCTGCCAACTGGCGGATCAGTGCCGGGCTGGCCAACCCCGCCTCTACTTCGGTGCCGGCATTGCGGCTGCCGAAGTTGGGCAGGCCGGCGGCCTGCTGCGGGTCGAGCTGCCAATCCAGCAGGCCGATCAGCGCCTTGTTCACGTAGCCGATGATCTGCGAGCCGCCGGGCGAGCCCAGGCTGGCCACCAGCTCGCCGGAGGCTTGCGAGAACACCAGGGTCGGCGCCATGGCCGACAGCGGCCGTTTGCCCGGTTGCACCCGGTTGGCCACGGGCTTGCCTTGTTCCCGGGGGATGAACGAGAAGTCGGTCAGGTGGTTGTTGAGCAAGAAGCCCTTGACCATCAGGTGCGAGCCGAACGCTGCTTCCACCGAAGTGGTCATGGCCAGGGCCTGGCCGCGGTCATCCACCGCGCTGAGGTGCGAGGTGGAGATGCGCAGCGGCGAGCGGTCAGGCGCCAGGGCCAGGTCGGCCCCCTGCGGCTGGCCCGGGCGGGCGCGTTTCATGCTGTACTCGCCGACCTGCGCAGCGCGGCTGGCCAGGTACGCGGAGTCGGTCAGGGCCTTGAGCGGCACCGGCACGTAATCGCTGTCGGCCAGATACTGGGCGCGGTCGGCATAGGCCAGGCGCTCGGTCTCGGCAACCAGGTGCACAGCCAGCGGCGGGGCTTCCAGCCCGGCAACCGACGAAGTGCGCAGCGGCCGCATGGCGGCAAGGTCGCGCTGTGGCGAAGCCCGCTGCAGTGCCTCCAAGATGCCCAGGGTCTGCAGCACCGTCACCCCGCCCGACGACGGCGGCGGCATGCCACAGATGCGCCAGGCCTTGTAGGGGCCGCACAGCGGCTCGCGCATCTTGGCCCGGTATTGCTGCATATCCTGCAACGACAGGTAGCCGGCATTGGCATGGCTGCGCACCTTGGCGACGATGGCTTCGGCGATCTCGCCGCGGTAGAACACCTCGGGGCCATGCTCGGCAATCTGCTCGAAGGTTTGCGCAAGCTCGGGGTTGCGCAAGGTAGTCCCCACCGCCAGTGGCTTGCCCTGTTCATCCAGGAAGTAGCGGGCCATGGCGGGTGAACGGGCAATGAACGGGTCGCCCGCTACCAGCGTGTGAAGGCGCTCGGAAACCGCAAAACCGTTACGTGCCAGCGCAATGGCCGGGGCGAACAGGTCGCGCCAGGGCAGCTTGCCGTGCTGCTCATGGGCCAGCTTCAGGGCACGCAGAACTCCCGGTACGCCCACCGAACGCCCGCCGATCTGCGCAGCCCTGAATGGCATCGGGGAACCATCGGCTTGCAGGAACAGGTTTTCCGTCACCGCCGCCGGGGCTGCCTCGCGGCCATCGAACGCCTGTACGCGCTGCCCATCCCAGTAGAGGATGAACGCCCCGCCACCGATGCCGCTGGATTGCGGTTCGACCAGGGTCAGCACCATCTGCATGGCGATGGCCGCGTCGATGGCGCTGCCACCGGCACGCAGCATCGCCCGCCCCGCTTCGCTGGCCAGCGGGTTGGCAGCTGCGGCCATGTGCCGGCTGGCATGCACCGGCTGCAGGCCAGTGCGGTAGCCGGAGGCCAGTTCCGGTGGCGCGGGCAGCACCTGGTCGGCACAGGCCCAGCCACTGGCAGCTACCAGGCACAAGGCGCCCATCAGGGGGGTGGAGAATGTCATCGTTGTGCTTCCTGCCATTACCTATTCAGCAAGGCACTGTCTGTCATGCGCAAACTTAACTTCAAGCCCTGGCGTGTTTTTTCTAGGATGCGGGCAGGTCATCGAGGAGCCTGCCCCATGCGTTCACTACTTGCTGCGATGCTGTTCGCCCTGTGCACCAGCCTTGCCGCCCACGCCGAGAGCACTGCCATGGACAACCGCCTGCACAACGCTGCCCGTCACGATGATGTGCGCACCCTGCAACAACTGCTGGCACAAGGTGCGCAGCTGGAGAGCCGTGACGAGCAAGGGCGCACTGCCCTGCTGGTGGCCACCCACGGCAACCAGGTTGCGGCCGCGAAAGCGCTGATCGAGGCCGGTGCCGATGTGAATGCCAAGGACAATATCGACGACAGCCCGTACCTGTATGCCGGGGCGCGTGGCCTGAACGACATCCTGCGGCTGACCTTGAGCCACGGTGCCGACCTCAAGAGCACCAACCGGTATGGAGGCACTGCGCTGATACCCGCCGCCGAACGCGGGCATGTCGAGACCGTGCAGTTGCTGATCGATGCCGGGGTGGACGTGAACCATCTCAACCGCCTGCACTGGACTGCGCTGCTGGAGGCGGTGATCCTCGGTGACGGCGGGCCGCGGCATGTGGAGATCGTGCGCCGGCTACTGGCGGCCGGGGCGGATCGGCAGATTGCCGACAAGGATGGGGTGACCGCGCTGGAGCATGCGCGGCAGCGGGGGTATCGGGAAATGGAGGCGTTACTGGCCCGCTAGGCAAGGTTGCATGGCACGGGCTTCGCCCGTGATCGCCGGCAAGCCAGCTCCCACCTCGACCGCATCGACTCCAAGCTATACGCGGTCCCTGTGGGAGCAACTGTCCTGTGTTGCCTGTCCTGGCCTCATCGCCGGCAAGCCAGCTCCCACAGGGATAGCGCCTGGCTCGAGGCCGATGCGGTCGAGGTGGGAGCTGGCTTGCCGGCGATGAGGCCAGGACAGGCAGCACAGGACCTCAGGCCACTTCTTCGAACGGCAGCCCTACATAGTTCTCGGCAATGTTCACCAGCCCAGCCGGCGAGGTCAGGAAGTACTCGCGGTCGGCCTCCTGCATCTTCTGGTCCCAGGCATCCTTGTGGCTGCCGAAGTCATGCAGCAACTGGGTCATGAACCAGCTGAAACGCTCGCCTTTCCACACCCGGCGCAGGGCCAGCGGCGAATACTGCTGCAGCAGGTCGGTGCGCCCTTCGCGGTACACCTTGACCAGGATGCGGTACAGGTAGTTGACGTCCGATGCCGCCAGGTTCAGGCCCTTGGCGCCGGTCGGCGGGACGATATGCGCAGCATCCCCGACCAGGAACAGCTGGCCATACTGCATCGGCTCGACCACCAGGCTGCGCAGCGGCGCGATGCTCTTCTCCAGCGCCGGGCCGGTGACCAGGCGCGCAGCCACGTCTTCGGGCAAACGTGCCTTCAGTTCCTCCCAGAAGCGCTCGTCGGACCACGCCTCCACCTGCTCTTCCAGCGGGACCTGCAGGTAGTAGCGGCTACGGGTGTGCGAACGCTGGCTGCACAGCACGAAACCGCGTTCGTGGTGGGCGTAGATCAGTTCGTGGTTGACCGGTGGCGTGTCTGACAGCATGCCCAGCCAGCCAAACGGGTAGACCCGCTCGTACTGCTTGAGGATGCCCTCGGGGATGCTCTGCCGCGAGACACCGTGGAAGCCGTCACAGCCGGCAATGTAGTCGCAGTCCACCCGGTGCACCTGGCCGTCTTTTTCATAGGTCAGGTAGGGCCGTTCGCCCTTGAGTTCGTGCGGCTGGACATTGCTTGCCGAATAGATGATCGGCGCGCCGCTGGCTTCACGTGCCTGCATCAGGTCACGGGTGACTTCGGTCTGGCCGTATACCATCACTGTCTTGCCACCGGTCAGGGCCTTGAGGTCCAGGCGTTGGCGGCGCCCGCCGACCAGCAGTTCGACACCCTCGTGCACCAGGCCTTCACGGTCCATGCGCTCGGCCACACCGGCTTCACGCAGCAGGTCGACCGTGCCTTGCTCCAGCACCCCGGCACGGATGCGGCCAAGCACGTATTCGGGCGTCTGGCGTTCGACGATGACCGTATCGATACCGGCCTTGTGCAGCAGTTGGCCCAGCAGCAGGCCAGACGGACCTGCACCAATAATTGCGACCTGAGTTTTCATTGTTGTTGTCTCTGTGCGGACGATGCCGGCCCTGGACTGGCAGTGGGGCGGCATCTGCTGTTAGGGTTTGCCCTTGCATTTTTACTGGCAAAAACAGCCATTGAAGTGTGCTATTCCATGCATAACCTGCACTTTTACAAAAAACGTTCGATTAACGGACAGGCCTGCACGCATGAAATCCACCCTCCCCGGCGTCCCCTTGTTCAAGCTGTATGGCGAAAACCAGGCCTGGCCCGGCACCGACCTGCTGCACTGCGAGTCGATCCCGGCGCGTAGCCGTTTGCACCACTGGGAAATCAAGCCGCACCAGCATGCCGAGCTGTTCCAGTTGCTGTATGTGCAACGCGGCCGGGCCGAGGTGGAGGTCGAGGGGGTGCGCAGCGCCATCAGCGAAGCGGCGATCCAGGTGGTGCCGCCGATGACCGTGCACGGCTTTCGCTTCAGCGCCGATATCCAGGGGCATGTGCTGACCTTTGGCACGGCACTGGTGGCCAACCTGGAGCAGCGCCTGGGCGCGCCGCTGGCGGTGCTGGCGAAGGCGGCGTGTTACCCGCTTGGCCGGGACCGGGTGCGCTTGCGCAGCCTGATCGAGACCCTGCAGCAGGAGTACCAGGGCAATGCCCCGGCGCGGGCGGCACTGCTCGAGGCGCTGGTGACGGCGCTGATGGTGTGGATCAGCCGCCGCCAGCAGTTGGGGCAGGCGCCGCGCAACCGCGATGAACGCGACCGCCAGTTGCTGGGGCAGTACCTGCGCCTGGTCGAGGCGCATTACCGTGAGCACCTGTCGGTGGAGGACTTTGCCGCGCGGCTGAATATTCCGAGTTTGCAGTTGAACCAGCTGTGCCGGGCGCTGAGTGGGCAGACCGCGCTGCAGGTGGTGCACCAGCGGTTGCTGCTGGAGGCGCGGCGCAACCTGATCTATACGCGGATGAGCATCGGGCAGTTGTCGGATAGCCTGGGGTTTACCGACCCCACCTATTTTGCCCGGTGGTTCAAGCGGTTGAGTGGGCAGACACCGAATGGGTATCGCAGGTCGGGGTTGTCTGAGTAATTTTTCGCCTGTGCTGGCCTCTTCGCGGGCTTGCCCGCTCCCACAGGTATTGCATTGGCCTTGAGGGCACCGCTGTCCCTGTGGGAGCGGGCAAGCCCGCGAAAAGGCCGGCACAGGCAACACACATTCCGCGCCCCTGCTTGACGTATACGTCAACCTGCCTTCAGGATACCCGCATACCCCACGCCGAGCCCCAGCATGAGCACCCAGACCTACAGCATCTCCGACCTGTCCCGCGAGCTGGACATCACCACCCGCGCCATCCGCTTCTACGAGGAACAGGGCCTGCTGAGCCCCGAACGCCGAGGCCTGGAACGTATCTACACGGCGCGCGACAAGGTCAGCCTGAAGCTCATCCTGCGCGGCAAGCGCATCGGCTTTTCCCTGGCCGAATGCCGCGAGCTGATCGAGCTGTACGACCCCACCAGCGGCAACCTCAAGCAGCTCAACAGCATGCTGGCGAAAATCGCCGAACGCCGCGCCCAGCTGGAACAGCAGATGCTCGACATCCACCAGATGCAACTGGAACTGGACACCGCCCAGGAGCGCTGCGAACAAGCCCTGGCCGCCACCCTGAACAACAAAGACAACCGCTGAACGCCACAGGAAACCCGCCATGTCCTTGCCCAAACACGTCCGCCTGGTCGAAGTCGGCCCCCGCGACGGCCTGCAGAACGAAGCCCAGCCCATCAGCGTCGCCGACAAGGTGCGCCTGGTGGACGACCTCACCGAAGCGGGCCTGGCCTATATCGAAGTGGGCAGTTTCGTCTCGCCCAAGTGGGTGCCGCAGATGGCCGGCTCCGCCGAAGTGTTCGCCGGCATCCACCAGCGCCCGGGTGTCACCTATGCGGCGCTGGCCCCCAACCTGCGCGGTTTCGAGGACGCCCTGGCCGCCGGCGTGAAGGAAGTGGCGGTGTTCGCGGCCGCCTCCGAAGCCTTCTCGCAACGCAACATCAACTGCTCGATCAGCGACAGCCTCAAGCGCTTCGAGCCGATCATGGAAGCCGCGCGCAACCACGGTGTGCGCGTGCGCGGCTATGTGTCGTGCGTGCTCGGCTGCCCCTATGAAGGCAAGGTCAGCGCCGAGCAGGTCGCCCCGGTGGCCCGTGCCCTGCACGACATGGGCTGCTACGAGGTATCGCTGGGTGACACCATCGGCACCGGCACCGCCGGCGAAACCCGGCGCCTGTTCGAAGTGGTCGCGGCACAGGTACCGCGCGAGCAACTGGCCGGGCACTTCCACGATACCTATGGCCAGGCCCTGGCCAACGTGTATGCCAGCCTGCTCGAAGGCATCAGCGTGTTCGACAGCTCGGTGGCCGGGCTGGGCGGCTGCCCTTACGCCAAGGGTGCTACCGGCAATATCGCCAGTGAAGACGTGGTGTACCTGCTGCAGGGGCTGGGCATTGAAACCGGCATCGACCTGGACCTGCTGATCGCCGCCGGCCGCCGCATCAGCAGCGTGCTGGGCCGCGACAACGGGTCGCGGGTAGCGCGGGCGCGCAGCGCGCAATAAGTCATACGGGTGTCACATTGGTGTGGGTGAAGTGTTACCGCCCCCACGTTTTGCAGCAAAAAATCGGGTAACAGGGAAACAAATCGGCAGAATTTCAGGCCGGTCGATTTCGACCGAAATCGCCAAGTGCTTGATTTTAAAGGGTTTTCAAAAGTTGGCACGCACCCTGCTATATCTCTGGTACAACAACAAAAAGAATGTGACACCCAATAAAAACAACAGGTAACGGCTCTGACATAACAAGAACAACACGGCAGAGGCGTAGCAAGCAGATTTTTTTGGAGTCGACACGCTTTTCAGGGGTACGCCCCGCGGTCTGGCACAGAACAATAAAACTACCTCAAGGTAGCGGCAGCCAGGTTCGGATCAGCAATGATGAAAGCAGGTCAGCGCTCAAAAAAATACGTTTGCTCTTGACCCCGCATGGGGGTCGCTCGCAACACAAAGACAGGCTGACAAAAACAACAAAAGGCCAGTCTCAATAATAAAAAAAGAGCAGGCAACAACGCTTTGAGGGGAGCTTCGGCTCCCCTCAGTGCTTCCTGCCCTCTTCCTCCTCCTGCTTTCCCTCATCCTGCCCTTCGAGCTTGTCCACCAGCAACGGCATCGTGCCCAGCACCAGCAGGGCCAGTATCGTGCTGATCAACGCCGTGGCTTCACGGCCCATGCCGGCTGCCGTACCGATGGCGGCGGTCATCCACAACCCGGCGGCAGTGGTCAGGCCCTTCGTGCGCACCCCGGCGGCCTTGCCCTTGTGCTCGCGCTCGAAGCCCAGCACGGCGCCGAGCAGGGCTGCCATCAGCAGGCGTACGAGGATTTGCGTGACCTCGCGCTCGTCGGTGATATCGGCGAATTCGGCCTGGATTGCTTGCCAGATGAGGTCCATTGCGTTGTTCCCATGCTGAGCATTGTGTTGTCAGGCCCGGCCTCTTCGCGGGTAAACCCGCTCCCACAGGTGTTGCGATCCCTGTGGGAGCGGGTTTACCCGCGAAGAGGCCGGGCCTGCCATCTACAAAGACTGACCTATGAACACAGCGCAAAGTGCCGCTCAGCTTCCTGATGCAGCAACCGTCCTCCCCCTGTGGTCCACCCTGTAACCACCCCCAGGAGGACCACCCCATGCCCGTTGAAATCGATGAAACCACCCGCCGCTGCACCCTGCTGGGCGAAGACCTGCGCATCGAGGGTGATGGCCCGTCCATCGAAATCGTCACCGACGAACAGCTGCGCATGTCCGTGGCCCTGCTCGCCGGCCAGCGTGTGCCCATCACCGAAGCCGAGGCCGATGCACTGACCGTGGCGGGTGCGGTGGATAGCCGCAGGCATCTGAAGGCCAGCACGCCAGGCTCGGTAATCTGAGGCCTGGCGGGGCTTGCCCGGAAATCTGATACGGTTTTTATCGCAAAATCTGAGCCTGTGCTGATAACAGCCTCAGGGCCATAGTGCTCATGCCTGATCGAGGCCTGATGAGCACCGAGCCATGAACGATAGAATCCCTTTCACAGAGATCGCCACCGCCCCAGCCAGCCCCCAGCCGCGCCGCGCCGACAATGGCATCCATACCCGCAGCTTCACCGGGCTGTACCGCAACCTGCGCATCGGCTTCGCCGGTGCCCTGTTCGTGCTGTTCTTCGGCACCGCCTGGCTGAACTGGAACGGCCGCCAGGCCGTGCTGTGGGACCTGGGCAACAGCAAATTCCACATCTTCGGCGCCACCTTCTGGCCGCAGGACTTCATCCTGCTGTCGGCGCTGCTGATCATCTGCGCCTTCGGCCTGTTCGCCATCACCGTGTACGCCGGCCGCGTGTGGTGCGGCTACAGCTGCCCGCAGAGCACCTGGACCTGGCTGTTCATGTGGTGCGAAAAGGTCACCGAGGGCGACCGCAACCAGCGCATCAAGCTGGCCGCCGCGCCCTGGAGCCTGAACAAACTGGCCCGGCGCACGCTGAAGCACAGCCTGTGGCTGGCCATCGGCGTGCTCACCGGGCTGACCTTCGTCGGCTACTTCACCCCGATCCGCCCACTGGCCGCGGAACTGTTCACCTTGCAACTGGGCGGCGTGGCGCTGTTCTGGGTGCTGTTCTTCACCGCCGCCACCTACATCAATGCCGGCCTGCTGCGCGAAGCGGTGTGCCTGCACATGTGCCCCTATGCGCGCTTCCAGAGCGTGATGTTCGACAAGGACACCCTGGCGGTCGCCTATGACCCGCGTCGCGGCGAAGCCCGTGGCCCGCGCAAGAAAGGCAGAGACCTCCGCGCCCAGAGCCTGGGCGACTGCATCGACTGCACCTTGTGCGTGCAGGTGTGCCCCACCGGCATCGATATCCGCGATGGCCTGCAAATGGCGTGCATCGGCTGCGCGGCGTGCATCGATGCCTGTGACGGGGTAATGGACAAGATGGGCTATGCACGTGGCCTGATCGGCTACAAGTCCGAACGCAGCCTGCAAGGTGGCACCACCCATTGGCTGCGCCCGCGCCTGCTGGGCTACGCCGCCGCGCTGGGGGTGATGATCGCGGCGCTGGTGGTGGCCTTGCAGCTGCGCCCGATGGTGTCGCTGGACGTGATCAAGGACCGCGGCCTGTTCCGCGAGAATGCCCAGGGCCAGATCGAGAACATCTACCTGCTCAAGGTCATCAACAAGACCGAAAGCACCCGGCACTACCAGCTGCGCCTGCTGGACGCCGACGGCTTCAGCCTGCAGGGCAAGACCTCATTCATGATCCCGGCCGGTGAAATGAGTGAACTGCCGGTGTCGGTGGCGATGCTGGCCGAGCGCCCGGCCAGCAGCTCGCAGACGCTGAGCTTCGAGATCAGCGAGCGCGACGACCCCGCCATCCGCAGCGTGGCCCACAGCCGCTTCGTCGCACCGCTGAACCGTTGATCCCTTACACTGACTCCACCTTGCCTGCCAGGCTTCGACAGAAGGCCAGAATGAAACGCTACGAACGCTTCGCCGACGACATTGCCGAACTGATCCGCTCCGGGGTGCTGGGCCCCGGCCAGCGCGTGCCCTCGGTGCGCTATGCCAGCCAGACCCACGGGGTCAGCCCGTCCACCGTGTTCCAGGCCTACTACCTGCTGGAGCGGCGCGGGCTGATCCGCGCCCGGCCGCGCTCGGGCTATTTCGTCAACGCCCACGCCCCGCGCCAGTTCAGCGAGCCGCAGGCATTGCAGCCGGTCAGCGAGTCCACCGACGTCGACGTCAGCGCGCTGGTGTTCTCGATCCTCGACTCGATCAAGGACCCCAACACCGTGCCGTTCGGCTCGGCCTTCCCCAGCCCCGAGCTGTTTCCGCTGCAACGCCTGTCGCGCTCGCTGGCCAGCGCCAGCCGCAGCATGGACCCGCGCATGGTGGTCACCGACCTGTCACCCGGCAACCCGCAGCTGCGCCGGCAGATTGCCCTGCGCTACATGGTTGGCGGGCTGATGCTGCCGATGGAGGAGCTGCTGATCACCAACGGCGCGCTGGAAGCCCTGAACCTGTGCCTGCAGGCCGTCACCCAGCCCGGTGACCTGGTGGCCATCGAAGCCCCCGCCTTCTATGCCTGCCTGCAGGTACTGGAGCGGCTCAAGCTCAAGGCCGTGGAAATCCCTGTGCACCCGCGCGAAGGCATGGACCTGGGCGTGCTGGCGCAAACGCTGGAAAAGCACCCGGTCAAGGCCGTGTGGTGCATGACCAACTTCCAGAACCCGGTGGGCGCCAGCATGCCGGAAGCGAAAAAGCAGGCACTGGTGGAGCTGCTGGCGCGTCATCAGGTGCCATTGATCGAAGACGACGTGTACGCCGAACTGTACTACGCGCAACAGGCACCCAAACCGGCCAAGGCCTTCGACACCCAGGGCCTGGTGATGCACTGCGGCTCGTTCGCCAAGAGCCTGGCACCCGGCTACCGCATCGGCTGGGTGGCAGCCGGGCGCTTTGCACAGAAGATCGAACGGCTCAAGCTGATGACCTCGCTGTGTGCCTCGATGCCGGCCCAGGCGGCCATCGCCGACTACCTGCAGCACGGCGGCTACGACCGCCACCTGCGCAAGCTGCGCTACGCCCTGGAAGGCCAGCAGGCCAACATGCTCGCCGCCATCACCCGCCACTTTCCGGCGCAGACGCGGGTCAGCCAGCCCTCCGGCGGCTACTTCCTGTGGCTGGAACTGCCCGAGCAGATGGACGCCCTCAAGCTGTTCCACATGGCCCTGGCCCAAGGCATCAGCATCGCCCCCGGGCCGATCTTCTCGCCCACCCGGCGCTTCGGCAACTGCATCCGCCTGAACTACGGCAGCCCCTGGCACGAGGATGCCGAACGGGCCATGGAAACCCTGGGGCGGATCATCCGCTCGTTCTGATGGCTGGTGCCCCGGTGGGCGACTATAGTTGCCCGATCCGCTCACCGGGCCCTCGCCATGCAAGCAGATTCGCTCCCGTCATTGGCACAGCTGCAAGCGCGTGTCGCAGAACTGGAAGCTCGCCTGGCCGAGCGCGACGACACTGCACAGGCCCATATCCAGCTGCTGGGCGAACTGCTCGACAACAGCCTGGCCAACGTGTTTGCTGCCGACCGCAGCATGCGCCTGATAGCGATCAACCGCATGGCCCGGGAAACCTTCGAGCATTACCGTGGTTTCGTGCCGCAGATCGGCGATTACGTGCCGCAGTTCCTGCTCAACCAGCCTGACATCATGGGCCGCCTGGCACCGGTGTGGCCACGCGTGCTGGCCGGCGAAGCCTTCATCGACACCATCACCCTCGGCCCACCAGACGCCCCGCGCCATTACGAGATTCGCTACCACCCGTTGCACGATGCGCAGCAGCAAGTCCAGGGCGGGTACCTGTTCGCCTATGACATCACCGAGCGCCTGGCCGAGCAGGAGCGCCTGAGCCAGGCCGAAGAAGCCCTGCGCCAGTCGCAGAAAATGGAGGCGGTCGGCCAGTTGACCGGTGGCATCGCCCACGACTTCAACAATTTGCTGGGCAGCCTGCTTGGCGCACTGGAGCTGGCAGAGCAACGCCTGGGCCAGCAACGCTTTGCCGACACTGCCCGCATGCTCGAGCTCAGCCGCAGCAACGCACTGCGCGCCGCAGCCCTGGTGCAGCGGTTGCTGGCCTTTTCGCGACAGCAGACGCTGCTGCCGCAAGCGGTGGATGTGCAGCGCCTGGTCGCCGACATGCATGACCTGATCCGCAGCTCGACCGGCCGGCACATTGACTTCCAGGACCGCACGCTGACCGCGCAATGGTCGATCCGCATCGACCCGCAACAGCTGGAGAACGCCCTGCTCAACCTGTGCATCAACGCCCGTGACGCCATGCCGCTGGGCGGCACCTTGCGCATCGGTTGCGAAAACGCCGATCTCGCAGCGGTCGAGGCCAAGCGCCTGGACCTGCCGACGGGCCAGTATCTGCACATTAGTGTCGCGGACACCGGCATGGGCATGCCCAGTGAGGTGCTGCAACGCGCCCTCGAACCCTTCTTCACCACCAAGCCACTGGGCCAGGGCACCGGCCTGGGGTTGTCCATGGCTTATGGCTTTGTCCGCCAGTCCGGGGGGCAGTTGCTGATCGACAGCGTCACCGGGCAAGGCACTTGCGTTCACCTGTACCTGCCCCGGGACAAGAGCGCTCCCGCAACCTGCCACGACCAGCCAGCCACATCCGCCACCACGCCCCTGCAGGGGCGCGGGTGCCGGATCATGCTGGTGGAAGACCAACCGGCCTTGCGCCTGGTGCTGGTCGAAGTGCTGACGGAGCTGGGCCACCAGGTGCAGGCTTTCGAGGGCGGCCACCCGGCGCTTGAATCGTTGCAGGAAGGGCCGCCACCGGACTTGCTGATCACCGATGTCGGCCTGCCTGGGCGGGTTGACGGTTACCAGCTTGCAGAGGCCTACCAAAACCTTGTGGAGCATGCCCCGGTATTGCTGATTACCGGCTACGACGCTGCCGATACGGTGCACTTTGCCCGGCCCGACAGGCGCACCGAACTGCTGCACAAACCCTTCGACCTGAGCACCCTTGGCGAACGGATCGAGCGGCTGCTGGGCATTGCACCACTCCCGCCTTGACTGGCTATTCGCCTGTTGCCGAACACGCTAAAGTCTGGGCTTCATCTTCTGTCGGACGTCGGCATGCCCTCCCGCGACCTGCTTTCACTGCGCCAACAAGTCGAAGCCCTGCAGCAACAGAACGCGCTGCTGGAAGCCCGCCTGGCAAGCCATCAGCAACACGACCAGGACTTCTACCGCTCGCTGTTCGACACCATGGACGAAGGCTTCTGCATCATCGAGTTCTTCGACGGCCCGCACGGCCCGCTGAGCGACTATGTGCATGTGCTGGCCAATGCGGCCTATGCCAAGCACGCCGGCATCCCCAACGTGGTCGGGCAGAAACTGCGCGAGATGGTGCCCGATGAGGCCGACGATTGGGTCGCTCGTTATGGCGCGGTGCTGCGCACGGGCGAGCCGCTGCATTTCGAGCAGGAGCTGGTCGCCACCGGCCATGTGTTGTCGGTGACCACCTTCCGCGTAGAGCCGGCCGAAAAGCGCCAGGTGGCAGTACTGTTCAAGGACGTCACCGCACGCCGACGGGCAGAGCAGGCCCTGCAGCGCCTGAACGAGGAGCTGGAACAACGGGTGAATGCGGCATTGGCAGAACAGGCCAAGGCCGAGGAGGCCCTGCGCCAGGCACAGAAGATGGAAGCGGTCGGCCAGCTCAGTGGCGGCATCGCCCACGACTTCAACAACCTGCTGGGCGGCATCCTCAGTGCCCAGGAGCTGATGCGCCAACGCCTGGAACAATCCCGTTTCGACGCCCTGGAGCCGTTGCTGAGGCTATCCAGCGGTTCGGCGCAGCGGGCCTCTTCGCTGGTACACCGGCTGCTGGCATTCTCCCGTCAGCAGACCCTGCAGCCCTGCTCCACGCAGGTGGCCACGCTGGTGGGCGGCATGGAAGAGCTGCTGCGCCGCACCATCGGCCCCTCCATCACCCTGACCAGCCAATTCCCCTGCCAGCTGTGGCCGACCTTCATCGACCCGCCGCAACTGGAAAGCGCCCTGCTCAACGTGTGCATCAATGCCCGCGATGCCATGCCCGCTGGCGGCGTGATCGATATCCTCGGTGACAACCTGCTGCTCGACGACCAGCAAGCCCGTGCACTGGAACTGCCAGCTGGCGAATACGTACGGCTGAGCATCAGCGACAACGGCAATGGCATGTCGGCGGAGGTGGCCGAGCGCGCCGTCGACCCGTTCTTCACCACCAAGCCGATGGGCCACGGCACTGGGCTGGGCTTGTCGATGACCTATGGTTTCGTGCGCCAGTCGGGCGGGCAGCTACGAGTGTTGTCGACACTTGGCGAAGGCACCCGCATCGAGCTGCTGCTCCCCCGCCACCACCAGCCCCCCGCAGCCCCGGCACCCAGGCCACCGCGCGCACTGCTGGTAAAAAGCAGCAGCGCCACGCAGCGTATCCTGCTGGTCGAAGACCAGGCCGCCTTGCGCGTGGTCGTCTGCGAGGTGCTGGAAGAACTGGGTTACCTGGTCGATGCATTCGAGAACGGCCCGGCCGCCCTCGCCCACCTGCAAGCTGGCGAGCGGCCAGACCTGCTGTTGAGCGATATCGGCCTGCCCGGCGGCCTGAATGGCCGCCAGTTGGCTGAACGTTGCCGCGAGCGCCACCCCGACCTCAAGGTGCTGTTCATCACCGGCTACGACGAAAGCGCGGCGCTCAGTGACGGCCAGTTGTTGCAAGGCACTCAGGTGCTGACCAAGCCGTTCGAGCTGGAAGTGCTGGCCGAACGGGTACGCACGCTGCTGGAGGATTGACCGGCGCGCTCAGCGCCCGCCGCCCAGGTCGATGAAGCTGCCGGTGGAGTACGAGGCTTTGTCCGAAAGCAGCCAGAGGATGGCCTCGGCCACTTCCTCGGGGCGCCCACCGCGGCCCATGGGCAAGCCGGGCTCGAGCTTGCTGACCCGGTCGGGGTCGCCCGACAGCGCGTGGAACCCGGTATGGATGTAGCCTGGCCGCACACCATTGACCCGCACGCCCTCGCCTGCCACTTCCTTTGCCAGGCCAATGGTGAAGGTGTCGAGGGCGCCCTTGGAAGCGGCATAGTCCACGTATTCGTTGGGCGAGCCCAGGCGTGCGGCCACCGACGACACGTTGACGATGGCCCCGCCCGGCCCGCCGTACCTGCGGGCCATGCGCTTCAGTGCGTGCTTGGCGCAGAGCATGGGGCCGACGACGTTGGTCTTCATGACCTTGAGCAGGCGGAATTCGGACATGTCCTCGACCCGGCTTTGCTGGCCGATGGTGCCTGCGTTGTTGACCAGCGCGGTGACCGGGCCGAGCTCTTCGTCCACGCGCTGGAACAGCTGGATGACTTCATCCTCGACACTGGCGTCGGCGCGTATGGCGATGGCCTCTGCGCCCAGGGCGCGGACCTGGCCGAGGATGTTCTCGGCGGCCTGATCGTCGGTGTGGTAGTTGATGCAGATGCGGTAGCCCTGACGGGCGGCCAGCAGCGCCGTGGCGGCGCCGATGCCGCGGCTGGCACCGGTGATGACGATGACTTTCTCCATGGATCTGCCAATCGTTTGGAAAGGGAGCATCGACAATAGGGGAAAAGGCTGCGCGTGGGAATGACCTTTCCTTCTGCTACTGCCTGGGCTTGCCCTGCTGGGGAAACAATGTCTCGAATCGCGGCGTCGCCCGCGCAACGAAACCCAGCCCCTGGTGCATGATGAAATAGGCAGCTATTTCATGCCGCTCGGCGAAGGCATAGCCTTCCTCCGGGCCGAGCACCATCAACAGTGTATCCAGGGCATCGGCACGCAGCACCGAAGGGTCGACCACCGACACTGCCGCCAGCGCGTGCTTGACCGGCCTGCCGACACGGGGGTCGAAGGTGTGCGAATAGCGCTGGCCACCTTCCTCGAAATAGTTGCGGTAATCGCCGGCGGTGGCAACGCCATAGCCATCCAGGGCGATGGCGCGCTCCACTTGCTGCTCGCCCCCGCCACTTGGTACCTCGAGGGCGATGCGCCAGGGCGAGCCATCCGGCTTGCGGCCGACGCCCTTGAGTTCACCGGTGATCTCGACCAGATAGGCCTGGATACCCAGGGCTGCAAGCCTGTCACCCACCCGATCCACTGCATAACCGGCGAGCATGCTGTCGAAATCCAGCTGCGCCGCCACATCCTTGCACAGCTTTTCTCCATCCAGGTGCAAGTGCTGCAGCCCTACCCGTGCCTGCTCCCGTGCCAGCGTGCTGGCGTCCGGCACCTGCCTGCCGCGTGACTGCGGGCCGAAGCCCCAGAGGTTCATCAATGGCAAGACCGTCAGGTCGAAAGCCCCGCCACTCTCACGGAACAGAGACACACCGTACACCAGCAAGTGCTGCATCTCTTCCGGCACCGCCTGACAGGCGCCGGCCGGCAGAGCGTTGAAGCGGGAAACCACGGAATCGCCGCGCCAGTTGGAAAACTGCTTGTCGAGCGCCTCGAGAATCCTCTCGACTTCGGCCTTTACCTGCTGCGGGCCGGGCGCCTGCGCGGTGGGTACGTACTGGATCGAATAAGTGCTACCCATGGTCGGCCCGCCAAAGCGTTCGATCCTTTCGCCGCAGCCATACAGCAACGTCACCAGCATCACCAGCAGGCTTGCGCGCTTCATTCGACACCTCGCCGACTCTGGCCGCCCGTTCGCGGCGCAGGCTATTTCACCAGAGTTGCGAGATGGCAATTGGCCTACCGTTCATCAGCAAACCTGGTCAAAAACCGAACAAAATCCTCATTGAGCACTCTGATCTGCGCGGGTGATCAATCATCCCCCTCCCTTTCCGCTTAACGTCCCGGAAGCTACAAAACCATCATGCGCATAAGCGCATAGGGGCGTTCTTTGCCCAAAAATTGGAGGACAGTAAATGTCTAGCCATTCGTTGCAGAGCGTCGAACGCCTGCAGAGCCGCATCCGCGCCCAGCGTCAGCCGCAACAGAAACCTTTCTGGCGCCGTCTGCTGGCCATCGCCTCATCCTCTCAGCGTAGTTGGCATGGAGGGATCGAGCTCAGGGGATACAAGGAACTATCCAACGCCACGCCGGTTGCCCCGGTCGCGGTCGGAAAAATCCAGCTGGCGATCCCGCTCGGGCGGGGTCGGCGGTTTGTCCAGCCTTGCGTGCAGCCGGGGCAGCATGTGCGCAAGGGCGAAGTGATCGGTATTGGCGACAACACCACCGCTTGGGTGCATGCCAGTACCTCCGGCATCGTGGAACGGATCGATCACGTCTTCGCGGCCGACTCGGCCGAGCCGGTCATGGCCGTCATCCTGAACGCAGATGGCCTGGATGAGTGGCTCGAACGCCCGGCGCCGGGCCTGCCGCAAACGCCAGAGGCGCTGGTCGAGCGCGCATTGCAGATGGGCATAGTCGGCCTTGGTGGGGCGGGTTTCCCGACGGCCCTCAAGCTGGCCGGCGCACAGCAGCCCGATCTGCTGCTGATCAACGGTGCCGAATGCGAGCCCTTCCTTACCTGCGATGACCGCCTCATGCGTGAGAATGCCGAAGCGTTGATCGAGGCCGCCGACTATGTCGCCGCGCTGCTGGGAATAACGACAACCCGTTTCGGCATCGAAACCAACAAGCCGGAGGCGATGGCCACGTTACGTGCCGCCGCTCGCCAGGCGCGCACCCGGGTCGAGATTTGTCCACTTCCGGAGCGTTACCCGGCAGGTGGGCAGCCGTTGATGATCAAGAGCCTCAGTGGCCGCAACCTGGCCCCGGGGAGCCGCCCCGCCGATATCGGCGTGCTGGCGCTGAATGTCGCAACGCTCCATGCACTGGGCCGGGCCGTCTTCCAGGGCGAACCACTGACCAGCCGCGTGCTGACGCTGACCGGTGACTGCGAGCGCCCGGGCAATGTGCGGGTGCCGGTGGGTTACCCGGTGAGCGAACTGCGCGCGATTGCTGGCGCGTCCCCCACTGGGCAGTTGACCCAGGTCGGCGGCCCGATGATGGGGCAGCCGCTACCGGACGCCAACGCCTTCGTCAGCAAGACCAGCAGCTGCCTGATATTCGGCGCCGAGCGCTACCTGCCGGCTGCTCGCCCCGCCAGCAGTTGCATTCGCTGCACGCGCTGCGTGGATGTCTGCCCGATGTCGCTCAGGCCGCTGGACCTCTACGCTGCCGCCGAACGCCTGGACAAGGCCAGCCTGCAGGAACTGCGCCTGGATGCCTGCATCGAATGCGGCAGCTGCAGCAGCATCTGCCCAAGCAATATCCCGCTGCGCGAACGCTTCCGCCAGAGCAAGACGGAGGTCCGCGCATGAGCCTGATACGCCACCCCATCCCGCAACGACTGCGCACGGTGATGCTGCTGGTCGTCCTGTGCCTGCTGCCGGGCACCGTCCTGTATGCCTGGCAATTCGGCGTCGTGGTCTGGTTACAGGTGTTCTGGTGCGTGCTGTTCGCCCTGGGCTTCGAAGCCGCCCTGCTGCGCCTGCGCGGGCATGACGTACGCAAGGGTTTGAGCGACCTCAGCTGGCTGGTGCTGGGCCTGATACTGGCTCGGGCATTGCCGCTGATGGTGCCGTTGTGGATGATCGCCCTGGCCAGCTTTGCCGCTCTGGCACTGTGCAAGCACGCCAGTGGAGGCCTTGGTCGCAACCGCCTCAACCCTGCCATGGTTGGCCTGGGGGTCGTTGCCATCTGCTTCTACCAGCAGTTGTACCCCGCGCCATCGAACCATGCCCCCTGGACCGCAGCCCTGGACGCCAAGGCGGTTCTGCTGCAACAGCTACAGTTGGCGCCACGCCTGGATCTCGATGCGTTCGCCGGCGCCACACAACTGGCGCAGAACGAATTCACCCATGTCACCCACAATCTGTCGGGGTACGGCTACATTGCCGGCGGTTTGCTGCTGGCTTTGCTGCGGGTGATCCGCATCGAGATTCCGCTGGCGATGCTCGCGAGCACGGTATTGCTGTGCATGGCCGCCGGCCACAGCCTGCAGGAAGCCGTGTACAACCTCAGCCTCGGCGGCTACTTCTTCACCGCCTTCTTCATCGCCACCGATCCGGTCACCAGCCCCAATACCCGCGCCGGTCGCATCCTCTTCGGCGTGACCGTCGGCACGCTGACCGAGCTGATTCGCGAATTCGGGCTGTATGCCGATGGCCTCTGCTTCGCCGTGCTGGCCGGCAACCTGCTGGTGCCGCAAATCGACCGGTTGGTGCTGCGCATGCAGCGGCCCTGGTACGCAGCAGCGAGTGCCTGACATGGCATTTGGCAAGGGCTGGAGCCTGGGCCTTGTTCTGGCCCGGCTCAATGCCCTGCCGACGCCGGCCCCGCCTTGGCGGTAAAGGGCGGTTTGGCGAACCACACCAGCAGGATCAACCCGGCAAACACCCAGGTCATCAGGGTGAAGTAGTCCACCGTCGACATCATGTACGCCTGCCCGTTGAGTATCTGCTCCAGCTGCGCATAGCTCTGCGGGCTGGCCCCGCCCAGCTGCTCCAGAGTATGCCGCGTGGCCGGGTCGAACTGGCTGATGTGCTCGCTCAGGTAAGCATGGTGCTGGTCCGCCCGGCGAATCCAGATCCAGGTGGTCAGCGACGCCGCGAAACTGCCGCCCAAGGTACGCAGGAAGGTCGCCAGGCCCGAGCCATCGGCAATCTGCTGCGGTGGCAGGTCGGACAGCAGGATGCTCAAGGTCGGCATGAAGAACAGCGCCACGCCAATGCCCATGAACAGCTGCACCAGCGCCACATGCTGGAAGTCCACCTCGCTGGTGAACCCGGCACGCATGTAGCAGCTGCTGCCGATCGCCAGGAATGCCAGCCCGGCCAGCACACGCAGGTCGAAGCGGTGCGCGTACTTGCCCACGAACGGCGACATGAGCACCGGCAACAGGCCGATCGGCGCCACCGCCAGGCCGGCCCAGGTAGCGGTATAGCCCATCTGCGTCTGCAGCCACTGCGGCAGGATCAGGTTGATGCCGAAGAACCCGGCATAGCCCCCTACCAGCACGATGGTGCCGACGCGGAAGTTGCGGTGCGCGAACAGGCGCAGGTTGACCACCGGGTGACGGTCAGTCAGTTCCCAGATCACGAACACCGCCAGGAACACCAGCGAGATCAGGCTGCCGACAATGATGAACGACGACTCGAACCAGTCCAGGTCATTGCCTTTGTCCAGCACCACCTGCAACGCGCCAACGCCGATGACCAGCGTCAGCAGGCCGATGTAGTCCATCGGCTGGCGGCTGGTGACCACCGGCCGGGTGCGCATCTGCTGGCGCACCACGGCGGCGGCGAACAGGCCGATGGGCACGTTGATGAAGAAGATCCACGGCCAGCTGTAACTGTCGGTGATCCAGCCCCCCAGTATCGGCCCGGCAATCGGCGCCACCACCGTGACCATCGCCAGCAGCGCCAGGGCCATGCCGCGCTTGGCCGGCGGATAGACGGCGATCAGCAAGGTCTGGGTCATCGGGTACAACGGCCCGGCCACCACGCCCTGCAACACGCGAAAACCGACCAGTTCCGGCATCGACTGGGCGATACCGCACAGGAACGAGGCCAGCACGAACAGCAGCGTGGCCCAGATGAACAGCTTCACCTCGCCAAACCGCCGGCTGAGCCAGCCGGTCAGCGGCAAGGCGATGGCGTTGCTCACCGCGAACGAAGTGATGACCCAGGTGCCCTGCTCGTAGCTCACCCCCAGGTTGCCGGAAATGGTCGGCAAGGCCACGTTGGCGATGGTGGTGTCGAGCACCTGCATGAAGGTCGCCAGCGACAGGCCGATGGTGGTCAGCAGCAGGCTCGGCGGCGTGAACTGGGCAGCGGCGTTGTTGCTCATCGCTGGGCCGTCTTGCCAGTTGCGCTGTTTTCGTGGATCAGCCGGGCGATCAGGTTGTCGGCTTCGACCAACTGGCGGTCATACACCTGGGTGGTGTAGCTGGCCTGCTGCGGTGGCTGCTGGGCCAGGGCCGGGCCGCTCTGGTCGTGCAGGTCGACCTCGACCACGGTGGACAGGCCGATGCGCAGCGGGTGGTCCTTGAGCTGGTCGGGGCTGAGGTGGATGCGTACCGGCACGCGCTGGACGATCTTGATCCAGTTACCGGTGGCATTCTGCGCCGGCAACAGGGCGAAGGCGCTGCCGGTGCCGGCGCCAAGGCTGTCGACCGTGCCGCTGTACCTGACCTCGCTGCCGTACAGGTCGGCGCTGATCTGCACCGGCTGGCCGATACGCATGTCGCGCAGCTGGGTTTCCTTGAAGTTGGCGTCGATCCACACCTGGTCCAGCGGGATCACCGCCATGGTCGCGGTGCCCGGTTGCAGGCGCTGGCCCAGCTGCACGGTACGCTTGGCGACGTAGCCGGTGACCGGTGCCACCAGGGTGGTGCGGGCATGGTCGAGGTAGGCCTGGCGCAGGTCGGCGGCGGCGGCCATCACCTCGGGGTGCGAGGACACCACGGTGTCGTCGACCAGCGCGCTGCTGGTGCTGAGCTGCTGGCGTGCACTGTTGACGGCGGCCTCGGCCACGCTCAGGTCATCGCGGGCATGGGACAATTCTTCCGCGGCAATCGCACCGCTGTCGGCCAGCACCTTGCGCCGGTTGAAGTCCTGGCGGGCCTTGCGCAGCTCGGCCTGGCGGGTTTCCAGCTGCGCCTTGAGCGCGTCGACGTTGCTGTACAACCCGCGCACCTGGCGCACGCTGCGCGCCAGTTTGGCTTCGGCGGACTGCAAGGCCACCTGGCTGTCGGCCGGGTCGAATTGCAGCAATACCTGGCCGGCGTGGACCAGGTCGCCGTCATCGGCACCGATGCTGGTGACGGTGCCGGTGACCAGCGGGGTGATCTCTACCACGTTGCCGTTGACGTAGGCATCGTCGGTGCTTTCGTGCCAGCGCCCGACCAGGCTGTACCAGGCCCAGGCACCGACGCCGGCAAGGATCAGCAGCAACACCAGGCCAAGCAGCCAGGCCTTGCGCTTGCGCGACGGTTCGGGCGCGGCGGAGGGAGTCGGGGTGTCTGCGGGAGTGGCCATGACAATACCTTGGATAATTCGTGACAGGGATCAACGATCGCCGAAGCGGCGGATCGTCAACGGGTCGCCGGCAGCGAGCAGGACCTTGGCCAGCAGGCCTTCCAGGGTCTCGAGCTCTTCGGCTGCCAGCGCGCCGCACAACTCGTTCATGGCCGCCGCGCCGATTTCCGGCAGGCGGTCAGCCAGGCGCTGGCCATCGGTGGTAAGGGCCAGGCGCACCTGGCGGCGGTCGTCGGCGCAGCGGTTGCGCACGATCAGCTCCTTCTGCTCGAGGCGGTCGAGCATGCGGGTCATCGACCCGCTGTCCAGGCCCAGGTAGCGGCACAGCTCGGCCGGGGTGTCCACCTGGTACTGGGTGACGATGATCAGCACCTTGAACTGCGCGGCGGTGACGCCTT
>RCUT01000423.1_pt1 | contig 22077 bp, 22 predicted proteins | sample 2166171 | NCBI WGS metagenome assembly RCUT01 (sample SAMN09932757, study PRJNA488358) | compost metagenome | isolation source: compost soil in 4-hydroxybenzoic | place: Germany: Experimental Botanical Garden
TTTTTTCTCCCAAAAAAGTATCTCATTTAGAAACAACAAGAATTTATAACGGTAAAACGATGCCAAATTTAGTTCTCCCAACACGTGCCATACAAGTCATAAATAAGTCGATTCATTTATTTCACCATTTTGGGTTTCATACTGTTGGGATCGACAGAATTGTGAAAGAGTGCGGAATTCCAAAAGCGACTTTTTATAACTACTTTCACTCGAAAGAGCGGTTTATTGAAATCTGTCTAATCGTACAAAAAGAACGATTAAAAGAAAAAGTGATTTCAATTGCTGAATACACCAGCCACACAAGTGCTAGGAATAAACTCAAGGAGCTTTATCTTTTACACACCGATTTAGAGGGGCTTTACTATCTATTATTTAAAGCCATTTTTGAAATAAAACTGACCTATGCAAAAGCCTATCAAGTCGCAATTAAATATAGAACTTGGCTAATGAATGAAATCTATAGCCAGCTTATAAAACTAAAAACCGATGCGACTTTTCAAGATGCAAAACTCTTTTTATATATGATTGAGGGCGCAATTATTCAGCTTTTAAGCTCAGATGGAGCAGACGACAGAGAAAGCTACTGGAATATGATTTCTAATGTCTTTCTTTAGATGTTTGAGTCTATGTTTGGGGGAAGGCATAACCCTAATTTTAAAATAGCTATTGGATGAACTTTGAGAGTTGACTTCAAATCGTGGCTTAAGTGGTCTGAGGTCAAGTTTTTTTAAAGATACTTAAGCAATATGGTTTGCGTAACTTCAATCAAATACTGAAATATTTCGAATCAGCGTATGAGTTGCCTACGTCAGTCATTGTCTCGCGCAAAAGTATGCTGAATATAAATAGAGGAGTCATTCATGGGTACGCGTTCAACCATTATGGATACCAATAGCTTTCGTCCAGAACATGCTGCTGAGCTGGACCATGCTACCCGCAAACTGACCGATAAAAGAAATAAAATTTTAGGTGAATCCTATCGCTTGTTTTATCGTAATCCCGTGCATCTGGTGAAAGGACAGGGGCAATATTTATGGGATGCAGCAGGTCATCAATATCTGGATGTTTACAACAATGTTGCCAGCATTGGTCATTGTCATCCTGCGGTGATTGAAGCGGTAAATGAGCAAATGAAAATGCTCAATACGCATACACGTTATTTACATGAAAATATTTTGGATTATACCGAAGAACTATTACAAACCACTCCTGATGAAATTGACCGTGCCATGTATATGTGTACTGGCTCAGAAGCGAATGATTTAGCGATTCGTATTGCCCGTGAATATAGCGGCGGGACAGGAATCATTGTGTCTCAAGAGTCGTATCATGGAACCAGTAGTTTAACCTCAGGATGCTCTCCAGCGCTTGGAACTGAGCAGCCTTTAGATGCGACAACTCGTCTAGTTCCGGCACCTGATTATTATCGAATTCAAACTGATGATTTAGGCACTTGGTTTGCTCAGCAAATTCAACAGCAAATTGATGATATGAATGCAAAAGGCATCAAGTTTGCAGGTTTTTTAGCGGACTCAATATTTTCTTCTGATGGTGTGATGCCTAATCCTGTTGGGTTCTTACAAAAAGCGGTTGATGTCGTGCATGCCAATGGCGGTATCTTTATTGCTGATGAAGTACAACCGGGTTTCGCGCGCACTGGTGATTCTTTCTGGGGCTTTGGTCGCCACAATGTTGTGCCTGATATCATTACCACAGGTAAACCAATGGGTAATGGAGTTCCAGTGTCAGGACTTTTAGCCAAGAGTGAAGTTCTTGCTGCTTTCAGCGATAAAATTCCATATTTTAATACCTTTGGCGGTAATCCTGTTTCTATGGCGGCGGCACACGCTGTACTTAAAGTCATTCAGGAAGAAGAATTGCAAACCCATAGCAAATATGTGGGTGGGCTACTTCTAAAAGAACTCACTAAACTTATGGATAAACATGAGATGGTGGGTGATGTCCGTGGCGCTGGTCTATTTATAGGATTTGAACTGGTCAAAGATCGAGCCACAAAAGAGCCAAATAAAGCATTGGCTTTGAACCTTATTGAAGAGCTCAGAAATACTCATCGAGTTTTAACCTCAGTTGCAGGTCCTTATGGCAACGTATTAAAACTTCGCCCACCTTTGGCTTTCCAAACAAAAGATATCGATTGGTTAGTTGGCGCTTTGGATCAAGCCTTAACAAAATTAAAGTAAAACCTTCTATAAAAATACCCTTCAAGTTGGATGTTAAATCTAATTTGAGGGGTATTTTTTTGTTCAATTATCTTATGTGTCTTTAGAAGATATCTCGAATTACTTAAATAATAAAAAGGCCTTTATTTAAGGCCTGTATTTGCGATGTTTTAGTGTCTTAATTGGCGTGGAGTAACACCAAACCAGCGTTTAAATGCACGTGATAGAGCACTTACTTCTGAATAACCTAATAAGAATGCCATTTCTGAAATTGGAATATTTTTCTGTTTAATATAATGTTCGGCCAACTCACAACGAACCTGATCAACTAAATGGGTAAAGGTCAGTCCTTCAGTTTTTAAACGGCGGGTAAGGGTGCAACTCGTTAAACCAATATCATGAGCGATTTTTTCAAGGTTTGGTTCACCTTCACTTAGTTCAAGCTGGATGTGAGAGCGAACCTGATCTGAAAGGCTTTGACTTGGTGAAGAGCGATTGAGTAACAGCAGTGTATCTAGAATTACTGTTAACAAAATAGAATCACGTCCCGGCATAGTATGCTGGACGTCTTTTTTTGAAATGATGATGGAATTAAAAGGTTGATCAAAATAAACAGGCGCATTAAATAATTTGCTGTGTTCTTGCCAGAATTCAGGGCGAGTATGCTCAAAGTGAATCGCGCGAGGTGAATAATGAGGGCCCATTACTTCACGAATCACGTTCATAAACATGCCCATGGTCAGCTCTGCATCTTGGCGGCGAGTTAAAATCGCGCCGTGTTGAACTTGATAATCTATACGCCAGCTATCTCCCAAATCGACCATTCGATTGAGTGTATCTTTCTGATGCAAATAAAAATTATTGGTCATGTTCATGAGGGCAGATTCTAATGTATTTGAACAAAGACCGATGTACCCAATGAGTCCTAATGATTTCGGTTGAAACTGTTGACCGTAATGCAGACCAAAATTATCACAACCTGAAACCAATGCCGCCTGTTCTAGCACCTTGCAATAATTGGGGAGTTGTAAGCTCAAAGTTGGGCTAATTAAAAGTTCAGGATTAATACCACTAATACCTAAAACGCGATCAACATCTGCACCTTTTTGACGAATAAACTCGCTTAATCCAGAGGCAGCTGCAGACAATACACCTTGATTACACATATTTGAATCGACAAGATGAGCTGGGTTGAGATGTAACATGTCAAGTCTCATGATATTTATTCCTAACTATTCTTATATTAAGCAAAAGCCATACCAGTTTTTACTTACATCCATGATTTTGTTTTATTAAAAGTTTTTATAAAATAATGACTTATGTGTTGCTGTTTTAAGTTTCAGGCTTGATTCTTTAAGAAGAGATCAAGAGTTGTATTTAAGGTTGGGTAGCGAACTAAAAGAAGGCAGAAAATGCATTAGAGATAGGCAAAAAGGGCAGAACTAAAACAAAAAATTAAGCGGCTTCTCATGCATACAACATGTATTGTAGGCATGAGAAAATAAGTGAAATATTAATTTTTTGTAGTTTTTGCCGTTTGTGCACCATAACTTAAACTGGCCATTGAAGGTCTAAATTGACCTGTATTGGCATCGCGACCTTGTAGTAAAAACTTAGGATTGGCTTGACCATAGCCCTGTACAGCCTGCTGAGAAAACTTTCCAATATCAGAACTCGGACTGCGCAATCGGTTAATAATCAGTACCTTCTGAGTCGCCGCAAAATCTTGCATCATATTTTGATCGCCTTCACTGTCACCTGCGATAAAAATTGGCCCGTAACCATATTTAGAAACTAAAAAACGCTGGATGGTTGCGGTTTTGCCTTTACCTTGGGTTTGCGCATAGCCATGACGAAATTCGGGTAAAATTCGATTTTGTGCATCTCGTTCTAACTCCATGGCGTAGGCATTTTTTTCATTAATGTTATAGCCGATCTCTGGATTAGAAATAATTTCCTTAATCACATCAATAAAAGATGCCGAGCAGACATAGACATCAATGCCATTGTCCTGAAAGGCCTTAAATAGATTTTGCATTTCACGGTATGGTCTTAAACCATTTTCCCAAGTGGTTTTAACAACACCTGCTTGGCCCGAAAGCGCTGCGGGTGAGGTCCATGTTACAGGTCCAATTGGTTGCTGCATTTGCCAAGCAACCGTTGCTTTTACCAAATTACGGACTTGTTGTTCGGTAAGCCCAGTAAACAAATAAGTGACCCACGGATATGCGACTTCATGATCAAACGTGTCTCCAATCGCCGCATATAGATATCTCATTTTAGTAATGAAATCGAGATAATGCGGATCTTGTTTAATTTGATCGAGACTTTGCTTACCTTTTAGACCGCTATAGTGGTGATAAAGCCATGTGTAGCTGGCAATAATATCTGGGGCGATCTTATCAATATTGACTGGTTGGCCTTGCTGGTTATTGTAGGCCGCGTCAAAATTTTGCGAGCTAATTCCTTTACGAATAATTTGATTAAGCTGCTCTGGCGTAACATTAAACGCTAAGTGTTCAAGTTGATAAATTAAAGTGGCTTCTTCGATGTCTAAAAATACCGAGGTATTGTCAAAGTCAGTGACAATATACGGACGTTTGTCAGAATTGTAGTTTGGGCTATCTTTTCCATAGGTAGCAATCAATTGATTAAGTTGGTCAAAGTTAAAAGCGTCCCATTGGCCTTTTTGTATATATTCCTTTTTTTGAATAGCGACTGGGGGAGATGCGCTTTGCAAAGGGTTGTAGTTACATGCGCTTAGCGCAATCATACTTGCCAGACTACTGGTGAGTAATAGTGCTTTGGCAACTCGGCTCAGTTGATGGGTAGCTTGCATAAACCCTTCCTTTAAATTCTATAAAATTTAAAAACTAAAAATTGGAAATGAGGGAAAAGCGATCTAAATCACTTTTCAAATTCCGACAGGCATTTGTCCGTTTAAATATTTTTTACAGAGACGCACAGTTTCATTGGACCATTGATCTCCAAGACTTTGAGCCATTTCTGTTTGTGCGTGAGAACCATTCCAAGCCATCATTTGAATGCGGCGTTGCATGATAAAAGTCGGGATCATTTCATATTCTTCAGACTGAATATGACCTACACGTTCGTAGCCTTTTAACCAGTGATCCACCCATTGAGGCGCATTTGCATAATGTTCATTGAAGCTAATCGCAGCGGCGAGGTCATGCATAAACCAACTCATTCCACAGTCATCAAAATCGATCACGCCAATACGTTCTTGTTGTAGTAATAGATTGGTTAAACGCAAATCGGCATGAATCAGGCCATAACGTTCCTGAGTTTTGCCAAAAGAATTTAAATCTTTCGCGATTTGTACAATGGCTTCTTCGATAACGCCGTGATCTTGTAGTCTCAAGTGAGGTGCATTTTTCCAGTTTCCCCAGTGTCCATCCGCACCGATCATGGTTTCATGATTCCACACAATACGTTGAAAGTTTTCAGGCGCTTGCCATGTTTTGCTATGAACGTGCAACTTTGCAGTAATTTGTCCTAGTTGCTCAAATGCAGTGGGGTCAACTTCAACAGTCGGCATATCGCCATCAACCCAGTTGAAAAGGACTGCATAACGATAAATATCATTCGATAGTTTCAAGGTAATTACGCGTTCACCCGATTGATCTGCAATCGCAACGGGAACTTGAATACCACTCGCATTTAAGGCATCTAACCATTCAAGCTCACTTTGTATATCTAGTTTGCTGTGATAGTTCGGACGGTGAATTCGAAGCGCATATCGGGCTGATCCAGTCGAAATCTGAAACGTTGCATTTTCAGACTGACACAGTAGTTTGACCTGTCCTTGATAGTCTGATGGATATTGCTTAATTGCTTGTTCTGCCAGTATTTGTAATTGAACTTGGCTTAAAAATTCATTTTGTTCTACAGACATAACCCATCTCCTCAATTTAATTTTTAAACACGTTTCGTGTTGAGATGCCGTCGATCTTATAAAAGAAAAAATGAATCAACTTGACTTCAAGTGGTCGGGGAGATGTTTTGCTGTCAAGTTTTATGAATATCTTTTGCGCAACTATTGATGGTGTAAATTTAGTCGATAAGGCAATACGGCAATGAAAGAGTCAGAATTAAGCGTAGATGTTGGCGCTCTGCAACAGGACGCAGAGTATTTTGCAAAACGTCAGTTAAAAAAGGGGGCAGTAGGTTGGTTACTTTTAGTGGGGCTGGGTGTCTCTTACGTCATTTCGGGTGACTTTGCAGGTTGGAATTTTGGGCTGGCACAAGGTGGATGGGGCGGACTCTTTATTGCAACAGTCATCGTCGCGTTTATGTATCTCTGCATGAGCTTTGTGATGTCTGAGATGTCAACGATGTTACCCACTGCTGGCGGTGGCTATAGTTTTGCCCGCGTTGCATTTGGTCCTTTTGGGGGGTATCTCACAGGGACTGCGATTTTAATTGAATATGCAATTGCACCTGCCGCGATTGCCGTATTTATCGGTTCATATTGCGAATCATTATTTGGGATTGGCGGCTGGGCTGTTTATTTAATTTGCTATTTAGTTTTCATGGGTATTCATCTGAAAGGTGCAGGTGAAGCGCTTAAAATCATGTTTGGAATTACCGCAGTTGCTTGTATTGCACTCGTGGTATTTATCGTGGCGATGCTTCCACATTTTGACAGTGCACGTTTATTTGATATTCCAGTCAGTTCTCATGCAGGTGCAAGTAGCTTTTTACCGTTTGGCTATATGGGAATATGGGCAGCAGTACCTTATGCCATCTGGTTTTTTCTTGCAGTTGAAGGGGTACCACTTGCTGCCGAAGAAGCAAAAGATCCAGTACGTTCATTGCCACGAGGCTTGATTGGTTCAATGTTGATATTGGCATCGTTTGCGCTTTTAATTTTATTTTTGGGAGCAGGCGCTGCGGGTTCAAATGCTTTAAAAAATTCGGGAGCACCTTTGGTTGATGCGCTCATTGCGGTGTATGGTCAGCACACATGGTTGGCAAGCTTTGTTAACTTTGTTGGTCTTGCTGGACTTGTCGCAAGTTTCTTTTCAATCATTTATGCCTATTCACGTCAGATCTTTGCATTGTCACGTGCGGGATATTTGCCAAAAAACTTATCGCTTACCAATGAAAATAAAGCGCCATATTGGGCAATTATCATTCCGGGCATTATTGGTTTTTTACTTTCTTTAACAGGTGAGGGTGACTTACTCATTTTAATGGCTGTATTCGGTGCAACAATTTCTTATGTCTTGATGATGCTTTCCCATATCAAATTACGCGTGTCTCGTCCTGAATTACCACGTCCTTATAAAACGCCTGGAGGAGTTTGGACGTCTTGTATTGCCTTGATTCTTGCCGCCGTTGCTGTAGTTGCAGGGTTAATGGTGAATCCGAAAGTTTGGTTATTAGCCGCGCTGATTTATGTCGGATTTATACTTTATTATCTGTTATATAGCCGCCATCATTTGGTTAAGGGAACTCCTGAGCAAGAGTTCGCCATGATTGATGACTGATTTTGAGTGGGTTAAAAATAAAGAGGCTTTGGCCTCTTTTTTAAGCTTTATATTTCTGTACAAAAGAATATAAAAATAGCAAGTAACACTTACTCAAGTATCATTTTAATTTGATTGATATTTATACAATATAGTTACCAGATCACAAGGATATGAACTGATGAAATTTCTAAAATTTTTAACTTTTAGCACGATTCTAACCTTATCCGCACATAGCTATGCGACAGTGGGTGGTGGACAAAAAATTGAAGTATTGGGCTATCAGCAAAAAGAGAAGAAACTTTATGTATTAAGACATTATGAAGATGGTCGAGGGCGTCTACCCCAACTATATTATTATCTATTAAATAGTAAATCGCCCGATAAACTTATCGAAGTTAAATCTCTCTATATCAATCCAAAAACACATAAGATTGATTATGATCAAGATAGTACAGCGTTTGATAAAGCGCTTAAAAAAATTAAAAGGAATTTAACTCCTTTGATCGTAAGTAATAGTAAGACTGTAAAAATTCAGACATTAAAAACTCATCAAAATCAAATATCAGCTTGGTTTGATCCTTCAGGGAAGATCACACAATATAAAACAGAATATGTTGTAAAATCGCCATCTTTACAAAGTAAGCCCCATGTTGCGGTTCATTACACCAAAGCAATAAAAATTTCCCAAAATTATAGTGTGCCTAAACACAATAAGAGGTTGGTTGTCGTTAAATATTTGGGGGTTCCAGAAGAAACTGGTTACGATATTGAAGACCCTGTTTTACTACTCCCTGTGAAAAAATAAGTTTAAGCGTAAATTATTTTCTTGGTTCAAATCGGCGGCAGCAGGTCATCAATATCTGGATGTTTACGACAATATTGTCAGCATTGGTCATTATCATCTTGCGGTCATTGAAGTTGTAAATGAGCAAAATAAAATACCCATTTGTTATTTTTTAATCATTTTGAGAGTTGAAAACGGTTATGTTTCAAAAAGGATTTTAATTTTTATATAATTAAATCAGTTATCTATAAAAAATAATCAATGAATTAATTTATTCAAGATCAAGTTGATTATCGTCTTTAGTAATTTTAATTTTTAACTTTTTATATTTGCGTTTATTTGGATCAATTGCAGAATTTATGACCTCATCTGAGAAAGAGGCGCATAACATTAATTTTGCGTATGCACGGTAGCCTATTAAAATTCTGCGTAGCGGATAGTCCGTTCTTGAAGAATAATATTCGATTCGCGAGTTAAGCTCTTGTAGCAGGGTCTGTTCGGCCATTCGAATAGTTTTCTGTAAGTGGTTCATTGCAGCATATAGAGATTTATCTAATCAAAGAAGGGTTATTTTCACTAATATGACATTTGGAAAATTAAACACTAATATTGCATATTTAAATATCCTAGACATACAAATTATTTTTTATTACCTGTAAATTTAAGCAGATACACTAAAACCATAATGCATTGATAAATATTAGAAAAATCACGGGTAACAACTCTTTTTAGAGCAACCGATCTATGTGTGTTATAGTCAATTTCGATTAATAATTGGCATTAAAATGGATATCTGTATTGGCGGCATACTTGATGGTCAAAAAAGAAAGAATGATCACACTCATTTCAAAGTAGATAACCATTATTCTGATCATGGCTCTCAATATAATAAAGAGTATTTTCATTTAGATGGGCAACTTCATTCATTTTGGATAAGTGAAGAACTTGACTTCTATGAAGCACAAAAAAGAGTTGAATTAATCCTGAATACGAAACTTTTAGTTACCTAAATTAAAATAAATAATTTATTATAAAAGAGGGTGGATTTTTGAAGCTATCCTCTTCATTAAAATGAAATTTAAATATTTTATAGATTTAATTTTTTAAATTTATCAATACATAATTATTCATGAATCTATTCTTTTATCCTGTAATCTAAAGAAAATAATTTAGTTTGGATTATAGGTGTCTATATGGGAGATAAATTGATTGAAAAAGATAAACTTTTAAATTATCTTGCCCAAAAAAATGCAGAGAAAGAAATAGAGTGTGAATGGTTAAGGAATATCATTATTCGGTTAATTGATGAGCTTGAAGATAACCGATTACAAGCACAGCTAATTCGACAAGTAAATGAAGAACTTATTTTATTAATACAAACACATGTCGATCCAGATTTTAATTCAAAAGATTTAAGTAAATTTAAAAATTAATTGGGTTTTGAGTTTTTAAGGGACCAAGTTGGAGTGTTCTTTATAAAAAATTAATATGAAAGAAGTCCAAAAATGGACTTCTTTCATATTAATTAAAATTTTATCTTTTTATTTATTTTTTTCTTCATTATTTTTAATTGGTGAAGAATCTTCTGATTCAGATGGCTGGGCAGGTTTTTCAACTTTATCCTCATTTGGTTTTGGATCGGAGTCATTTTGGTTCTGAGTTGCTTTTTTTGAAAAGTCTTTAAAATCAGACATTTTAAGCTTCTTAATAAGAGTAGTGAAGTTTGATAGTATACCTTTCACTGAGTTACATTGCGGTAGTTATGGGAGTGGTATGTAGAGATATGTTCCTTTATATACTTTAATATCGATATAATTTTTTAAAAAATATCTTATGCATTGATTTAAATAGTAAAATTTAAATAAAGGAAGCGAATTAATAGATATTTTAAATCTATTTTATTTATATAGCCTGTAAAAAATATGATATTCGCATCTGCATCCAAAAATATAAAAACTTTATGATATTGTTTTTGTGAGTTGAATTTGTACTTGGGGTGTGAGCATGAAGTTAATAAGGCTTAAAATAATAAAAAATATAGGGGTTTTAAAGTATTTATTCTGTGTGGTAATTAAAATATATATATTATTGTGATAATAAACAACAGTATCACATTCAGATACACTTGCGCTGTATCTATATAAAGGTAAAGGGACTATGTTAACTAAGTGCTAGATAATCATCTGTACACCATTAAATAGGAGAGACTCTAATGTCTCAGGACCAAGTTAAAAGCGATCAAGACAAATCAAAAGAGCAACAACAGCAACAACAAGATGGTAAAGAGTTTGAACCTAAAACTCCTGATCAAAATGACGTAGAAAAAGTCAATCAAAATGATAAAAATGAGAAAAAATCATAATATAGAAATTTATATTTTTTCTTAAAAATATTGGTTGGTAGAAAGAATAACTATTCTTTTTGCCAATTTATAAAATTAAGAGGAATATTTTAATATGTATTTTATAATAATACTTTTTATCTTATTTATTTTTGCTTATATTTTATTTAAGGTTTTTTCTACAGTTAATCTAGAACTCCCCGAAAGCACCCTAAAAATAGCTGGAAAAATATTTACAGAGAACAAAAACTTTTTTGAACATGAAATAATTGTAATTTTATACCAAGAAGAATTGATAACTTTAGTCGGTAACCAAAATGGTGGTAGCGTGAAGGTCTTTAAAAATGCTGTAATCTGCCTCGAAAAAGAAACAAATAAAATCGCAGTATATATAGATACTTTAAGAGTCGGATATCTTAATAAAATAAACTCCTCTAGTTTTGTTAATTTTTTAAAAATAAAAGGTTTTAGTGAGCGAGATGCTTTTGAAGTTGATGCCGTTATAATGAGTGAAGAATTAAGCCAATGGAGTGTGAAGCTAGACATACCATACGATATGGAAAAGTTTAGGTTTGATAAATATTAAAATCCAATAAATATTTGATTGATATTTTATAAGATATATTTTGGTACATTTTTTTTAGTATTGAACATAAAAAGAGATCATAATTATTGTATGGATAATAAAAAGGAGAAAAGATATGGAACTTAGAGCTGTCAAAATGCATAAAATGTTTAGAGAGTTTCAGGATGAAAAGGCACTTGGCTATGTAGGGGAATATGATGAAAAACATGATCTTGTAGCGATATATAATATTTTTAAAGAAAAAATGAAGAAAATAGACGGAACCTATCAATGGATTCTACCTTCATCGGGTGAAGTGTTTTTTGTTGAAGAAGATCCACTCTATGTTCGTTAATTAATTTTCCCGTCTAAAAAATCACAAGGATATCAGCTAATGAAGTTTCTAAAAATTCTAAGTTTTAGTGCTATTTTTACGTTATCCGCACATACTTATGCGACAGTGGGTGGTGGACAAAAAATTGAAGTATTGGGTTATCAGCAAAAAGAGAAAAAACTTTATGTATTAAGACATTATGAAGATGGTCGAGGACGTCTACCACAATTATATTATTATCTGTTAAATAGTAAATCACCCGATAAACTTATTGAAGTTCGATCTCTATATATCAATCCAAAAACCCATAAGATTGATTATGATCAAGATAGTAGTGGATTTAATAAGGCTATAAAAAAAATTAAAAAGAATTTAACCCCTTTGATCGTAAGTAATAGTAAGACTGTAAAAATTAAAAGATTAAAAAGTCATCAGAATCAAATATCAGCTTGGTCTGATCCTTCAGAAAAGATGACACAATATAAAACTGAATATGTTGTAAAATCGCCGTCTTTACAAAGTAAGACCCATATTGCGGTTCATTACACCAAAGCAATAAAAATTTCCCAAAATTATAGAGTGCCTAAACAAAATAAGAGGTTAGTTGTCGTTAAATATCTGGGGGTTCCAGAAGAAACTGGTTATGATGTTGAAGACCCTGTTTTACTACTACCTATGAAAAAATAAATTTAAGAGTAAATTATTTTTCTTGGTTCAAATCGATAATATACACAACATTTGTGTATATTCAGCTCAAGACTTATCTGCACTTGGCTGTTTTAATTTATACCTGCTTTATAAACCCCAATTTAACAATAACTCACTCATTATTTATCCTTACTTTTTAATAATCTAATTTAAAACAAATGTCATTTTGTGTGCTTGACTGCAAAAGGGTTGAACACTTCCAAACTTTTCTCCAAAGTAGCAGAGTTTTGGAAAGTATATTTTTTACTTTAATACTCTCTTCCAATGGGAGAGAGTATTGATTGAGAGATTAAATTTTCTTATCACTACTGACAAAATGGTAATTTTTTCGTGTTGCCAGTAATTTCAGGTAGATGCCCCTTTGAATTTCTAAGAACGGACCAGTATTTTGCACCACCTACAGGAGTCGGTGTATATGAAGCAATACTATTATCTTTCTTAACTAATGCACTGAGTATTTTTATACCACACTGAATATTTGTTTCAGGTGTATGTAAATCTTCGGCTTTTTTGATCTGACAAGAATATAATTTTTGATTTGCACTCTCTATAGATATTTGTAGTAGTCCACGACTAATAACATAATTTCCATGAGCATCTACAAACTTTTCCGTATATGTAGTTTTGGGGTCATAGTTACTCTCTGGCCTAGCAATTGCAGAAACTAGTGTTACCCAAAATTTGTTTTTTTCATAAATATTAAGTTTTGAATATTTAGGACAAAACTTTGAAATATCAGTAGGTATTAATGTTGGCAAAATTGAACTTTGTACAGCAGATTCTGCAAATTTAGTCCATTTACAATCTTTGTTTACTTTTTGCCAAGGTGCATAGTCCTGACAAGCAAATATTTTAAATGGCAAAAATATGAGTATGAACATGAAATATATTTTCATTTCTTATAACTCCTTTGCAATATTTATATTGTCTTTATTGGTGCGTTGTTCGAATAGATTTATATACATCTTTGAGTTGTCTATCAAATTCATCTAAATCAAAGTTTTGAGGATCATCATGCCCATTTGTAAATCCAGTATCTATAACTGCGTGGAATGCTGGAATTAAATAATGACCCGCGCGCAATGAATTTGTATAGTAAATTAAGGCGAGTCTTCTTAATTGTTCTTTAGTAAAACCTGGTGTTGGAGCCAAAGCATCATTTTTATTTGTTCCGATAGGATATGACCGCCGTGGTTGAATCAACTCAATATTAATAAATAGATTACGGCGATTCCCATCTTTGATTTCAAATTTTGTCGCTCTCCAATTTTCTGAAGTGTCAACTTGAGTTATTGATTCCCCTCTGCGATTAATAAAAATATGTGCTTTTTGAGGTGATTTACTAAGTTTGTTTCCAGACCATGTAGTATTCATATCTTTTGGAAAGTCTTTGGCCCCTTGGTTATAACTTGTGTCATGAATTAAAAAATATTTGGTTTTTGGATGAAGACTTATATTGACGGGACCACCGAGATCTTCCTCATTAATATTTTCTTTTTTAAGATATTGTCTTAATTCTAGAAGAGTAAAATCGATATGGGATGCCTCTAGTCTTGTTTTTAAAAATGATGGTATATTTTTTTGTTTACCTATCTGACCAAAACGTAATACGGGTCGAAGCAGACATTCTGCTTGTTCAACAGATGTTCCATTAAATGAGAGGTTTTTATCGTTAAACACACATGGACTCGCCAAAACTGATGTGACTTGAAATATAAGAGGAATAATGATCATTATTTTTTTCATTATTTTTTCCATATTTTGTTTTGTATAAAAATTATACATCTTATTTCTTATATATACTGCATTATTAATTAAAAAAATTGAATTTTTTAATTAATGTTCTAAATAAGAATTTAGTTATAATCGAACAAAATAATACATCAATGGTTTTGTAAACCGTTGAACGATTTTTAAACGTATCAGTAGAACAAGATCATGTTATGATCTGTGAGTTATTCCATATTGACATTCTTTATACCAATCATTCTTCACCGACATTTAAACGTGAAAAAATAATAGTGTGGCGTGATTACTTGGATTTATTAAATATTAATAATCTGACCAAATATCAGGCCCATCCTTAATTTCGTCCATTGTTAATAAACAATCGTTGAGTTGCTGTTGAAGTTGTTCCGAGTCAATATTTTGACCGATAAAAACAATTTCCTGTCGACAGTCGCCTGTACGTTCATCCCATTTTTCAAAAATACTATTACGACGATAAGCATCCTGAGGCCAGTCAGCCTGATTAATAAAATTCCACCATTTGCCTACATATTCCCATGCAAATTGATTTCCTGTTTGCACGAGCATCGCAATATCCTGATAACTGTTGGCAAACCAGATGTAGCCTTTACAACGCAATAAAGCACCGTTATTCCATGCTTGCTGTAAAAAGCTCTGAAAACGGTGAGGATGAAAGGGAAGACGCTCATGATATACCCATGAAGAAATACCATAATTTTCAGATTCAGAATGAATACTCTCATTCGGATCCATCTGTTTCATCCATCCTGGGGATTTCACTAAATCAGGTAAATTAAATTTGTGAGTATTTAGAACTTTTTCCAAATCAATTTCCCCAAAGGCCATGGGTAAAATTTCTGCTGCTGGGTTCAGTTCATTGAGCAGTGATCGCAATTGATAGAATTGTTCTTGTCCAATCACATCAACACGGCTGACTAAAATAACATTGGCATATTCCACTTGTTCGATCAAAAGATCCGATAAAGGGCGTGTTGTCGACAACTCTTCTTCTTGATGAGCTGTTTCTACTTTGTCATTGGATTGAATCATTTGAGCAAAGTTTTCGCCATTTACTACAGTGACCAGCGTATCTAAACGGGCCAGCTCACTTAAGCTAAAACCATTTTGATCAAGAAAAGCAAAAGTTTCGGCAACAGGCATGGGCTCTGAAATACCCGTTGATTCTATTAAAATATAGTCAAACTGTGACTTGCGCGCGATTGTACTAATTTGTTCGAGTAAATCGGCCCTTAAGGTGCAACAGATACATCCGTTGCTCATTTCAATTAATTCATCAGTACCACGACTGAGATCTACATGACGACGCACATCTTCAACATCAATATTAATTTCACTCATATCATTGACGATTACTGCTACTTTCATATTCTGCTGATGATTCAGAATATAGTTCAGTAGGGTGGTTTTGCCTGAACCTAAAAATCCAGATAAAACTGTCACAGGAATACGAGAGGAGTTAAGTTCAAATTCTGATTTTAATGATATTGCTGTCATGCATGACCTCATAGTTCGTGATAGTTAATATAGAAAATCAGGTTAAGAGGTCTGAGCTTTATCTAAATAGCTCTCAAATAAATCAACGACTACCGAACCTTCAAGAGCTGCATCTCCCCATAATTCCTGTGTTGAAAATTCCACATGATACGTTGGTTGGGGTAATGCATCTGTATGACCATGGCCCGCAGCATCTGGGAATGGCCACTTTTCTGTGGTGCGGTGAAGGACAACACCTGTTTTTCCTCTTACATAAGCTGGTACACGAATATGACCAGAAATATATTCATCACGGACTGTAACTCGATCTCCAACTTCAAATGGTGGACGTCCTGAAATTGCAGCGCGGCCATTTGAATGATTTGGGGTAGCGAGTTGAAAATGAGAACCTAGAGCGTCATCTAGTTCTTCTTGCGTAATCACACCAGTCTCTGTAAGCAAAGTTGCTGTTGCAATCACATAACGCTCGTAATATTCAGTCCCAACATGTTGCCGTAAACCAATACGCTCTACAGCATGACGAATCTGATCAATATTAAATTTATTGAGATGTCCTGCACCTAAAAACATTAATGTGTAGGCGAGGTGCTCCCAGTCTTTTTTAAATACAGGTTTGTAACTCTTGCTATTTATTTGGTGATCAATTGAGCCAAAACCTTGCATACCACCTAAATCATGAAAACCATCCATTATCATTACTCCACTATATAGTTGATAAAGCGTTACTAAAAACTAAGGTAATTTTGGCAATGCAACACCAATAAGTACGTCCTTGGTGATGAGCTTTTGAAGTTCTTCTTCAGTCATATGCTCAGTTCCTTCGGGACGCATTGGTAATACCAGATAACGTGTTTCGGCAGAGGTATCCCATACTTTAATTTTGATATCTTCAGGTAGTTCCGTACCCAGTTCTTTTAGTACGGTTCGGCCTTCACGCACTAATCGTGCCCGAAATTCAAAACTCTTGTACCATTCTGGGGGTAAGCCCAACACGGGCCAGTTAGTGCAAGAACAAAGGCTGCAAACAATTACATTCTTGATTGTTGGTGTATCTTCAAGGGCAACAATATATTCACCCTGCGGGCCGGTATAACCAAACATTTCACATGCAGCTGTACCATTACTTAATAACAGTTCGCGATAGGCTGGGTCAGTCCAAGCTTTAGCAACCACATGAGCGCCGTTAGCCGGATCAAATTTATTGGCAAGCAGATCGGTTAAACCTTCGATAAATCCTTCTGGTATTAATCCTTTATTGCTAAGCACTTTGTGTAATGCCCATGCTCTCTCGCCTGGGGTGGAGTTTGATGTTTTAGAAACAGATGTACTCACGTGTAATACTCCTTGGTAGAGATGAGTTTCAACGAACCATATTCATGAAGAAATGGTTTGATTGAATGAAAGTTTTGATTTTGCTTAAAAAGTTTTCCAATCAACGGCTGCTTCAAAAGCTGCTGCTGCTTGATAAATAGTGCCTTCGTTAAAATGACGTCCGATGAGCATCATGCCAACAGGTAAATCATCTACGAGCCCACATGGCACACTCATCGCTGGATGGCCTGTAATATCTTGTGGTGCTGTATTTCCAATCATTTCAAAGGCACGGGTAATATATTCAGTTAATGAAGAATCTGAGTCAGGCAGAGGTTGGGCAACAATAGGTAGAGTTGGCATTAATAGAAGATCGTATTCAGCCAATTTTTGGTCATAACCTGCACGGGCACGTCGTACGATATTTTGTGCTTTAGCATAGTAACGACCTGAATAGTTTCGAATGCCGTATTCGCCCACAAACATACAGACTTTTAATGTTGGAGAAAGCTGATCGGCTTTTTGACGCCAGTCTTTATGTATATCGAGTAGTTTGACATCGTATAAGCCTTCCCAATTGAAGCCCATGCCATTCCCATGCATCATTTGTGCAGTCAGGCCTTCACAGCCTATTGGTGTCCATAATGCACCTGCGAGTTGATGTTCAGGCAAAGAAATTTCTTCAACAATTGCACCGAGTTTTTCAAACTCCGCTGCGGCTTGGCGAACTTTTTCTGCCACTCTTAAGTCCATGTTGGGTAGAGCAAAGCCTTCGTTAACAACACCGATTTTTAAACCCTTCACACCGCGATCTAAATAACTTGTGTAGTTTTCAACGTGAACAGCATATTGACGTGGATCCAGCCCATCGATGCCTGCGATGACTTCAAGCAGTAGCGCATTATCTTGAACCGAACGACTTATTGGCCCTGCATGATCAATAGTATTTTCAATAGGCATAATCCCGCTATAAGGAACCAATCCATGGGTGGGTTTCATCCCATAAACACCGCAAAAAGCAGCGGGAATACGGATTGAACCGCCTTGATCGCAAGCGATTGCTAAATCGACATCGCCGTTTGAAACAAGTGCAGCACTCCCAGATGATGAACCACCTGCACAATAGCCGTGACGATATGGATTGTGTACTGGGGCAGGGTCTGAGGTGTGGCTGCCACCCGATAAACAGAAATGTTCACAAGTCGCTTTACCTAAAATCGTAGCACCTTCATCAAGCATACGAGTCACTACAGTGGCATCATAATCTGGGATGAAACCTTCTAATGTCGATGAGCCATTCATCATTGGAACTTGAGCAAGTGAGACATTATCTTTCAGAGCAACGGTTTTCCCTGCAAGTTTTCCAGTGGGGGCACCTTTGACTTCAGTTTTGTAATACCATGCATTGAGATGATTTTCGGTTACGTCAGGACGATAAGGTTCAGTACGTGGGTAGTGAACTTCTGGAATTTCATCAGCCAGTTCATCAATCAAATCGTATGCATCAAAATTAGCCTGCATAACACTTAGATATTCCTCAGCTTCTGCGTCAGTCAACTGCATGTGCAGGTTGTTTGCAATCTGTTTTAAATCGCCGATAGTTGGTCTTTGAATTGCCATAATTTTTTACCTGTCACTTGTTATTCTGACTGAAGATATTCTTTAAATTAGTCTGTTCTTTTCTTGAAAACTTGATTTAAAGCGCCAGACAATTGTTCGAAAAGGACAACATGAGCAGTTATCCTGATAGGCGCTAACTTTTAAAAAATGCGTAAATAACGCAAGTTGAGACGAAAATCTTCTTTAAGGCCATCATCTACTGAAAGATCACGTCCCAGTTGCACTACGAACTGGTCTTTAGGCGTCATAAATTTGCTAATAGCAAAGCGAATGTTGGTGGTTTCGGTTGAGTTATCTTGTGAAACATTATTGATTTTGGTTTCACCACCCCAGTTATGCCCGATGCCTAATCCCAAAGAGGTTGTGGCATTTGGCATATAGTGTCCCATGACTTGTGTTTCAAACGAGATATCCTGTTTAAGGGTGTCAGAATTTGCTCCGTAGTTGTCGTTGTTGGTGTAAAAGACCACATCACCCACCAGATCTAATGCCCAGTTTGGTGTGAAATGTTTAACATATGCACCCTGTAAATCAAATTTCCAGCGATTACTGCCCAAATTTAATGGTTTATCATTGTCGTAATCTCCGGTCGGAGCATTAAGATAAAGCGTTCCTGCAAGAACATCTTTAGCATCATTTAAGCGATAGCGGACAGGGGCGGTTAAAACAAGATCTCCTATACCAGAGGTGCTTCCAAGTCCGCTGGCATTGTCTTTGCCTTCAACGCGACCAAAGGGTAATAAGAACTGTGGCTCAATGGTGATGCGATCACTGAGTTCGAATACATGGATCATCCTTGCGATTCCTATGTTTGATTCGACTTTCATATCTTTTGCGGCAGTTGAACCATTGCTATAAAGTGCATCGGTCGTGGCATGTTGATAATATATTGCACCGAGAGTTAGGCCACCGGGAGCTTGTTCATAATCACCCGGCATCACTTCAGCCCCATGTGTTTCAGCATATGCAGCCAGTAAGGCTATTAACATCATGTAATATTTATAATATTTTGAATTCATTTGCATTTCCTTTAGGCAATAACCAGCCATGAGCACAGTCAGACTGTGCCTGTATTCTTGTGAAATAAAATAATTTTTAGGGTTATTTAGGTGGTTTGTGCGTCCCGCATCATGCCTGTTTGGGAGTGGCAATTGATGTATTCAAATATTTGATGTTTGGCATCGCTGACTGAAACTTCATGATAAAGACGCAAGTTTTGTAAGCCGGTAACAACTTTGAAAAAAGTGGTAAAAATTCTGAGATGTGTGGGATGTGATTCTGCCCAGCGTTCCAGTTTATCTAATGAGCGCCAGTAACCTATATCGTAAGCGATATCAAGTAAGTTACCGTCAAGATCAACATTGCGAACAAAACGATTGCTATAGCATCCTACAGATTGGCCTTCATCGCGAAGGAAATCCATGCCATCCTGCAATGAAGGCAGCATTTCATTAAAATATAATGCTCTTTCTTGTTCATCTGCATTGACCCAGTCCTGACCAGAACGAATTAACGTAATATTGTCATGGCCCTGTACGACTACACGTCCACCTTTTTTAGGATCACCTGAAAGTATCTGTAATTCGCCGTTGGCTAACATGCGATCTGTCTGTGAAACCGGAAAGCGTTCTCGTGCTGATCCCCAATATCCATGTTCTTGAATATCATCGCTGATACGATCCATGACCGCGCCCACACCAGGCAAATCTTCTTTAAATGCATATAAGGTTTCAAATTGTTCAGCCCGTGGCGAAACAATTTCACGAAAATAACCGATACCATCATTTAAACGGTCATCTGAATTCCACCAGTCATTGACCTCTGCTAAACGTGCCCATTGACAGTAGGCAGCGGGATCACGCCAGTAACCAACCACAATATAATTTTCATAGTTCTGATTATCAGTATGATGTGTTATATCGTGATTTAAGGGTCCGTTTTCTAAACCAAAACTTTTTACGATGTGCTGCATCGCTTTTACAGCCGTAGCTTTTTGGTCAGGTTTAAACTGTATACCTAAATAAGCCATCACAACTTGCTGAAGATCTGCATCAGCCCGAGCTACCCACATGGCAAATGGGGGTTCATATTCATCATGAATTCGGCGGCTAAGTGTGCGAGGACATTTTAGATGTTTGTCGATTGCTGATTCCATTTCCTTTCTCCTACATCTCTTATTGCAGTGTTTCGATTGCAAAATTCGTATTGCCTTAATCAAAACAATTAGGCGTTGTTTTAACGGTTGTTTATGTTGGGGGAGCACCGTTGTTATATTGATATTACGCAAGGCATAAAACGAAACTTGGTCAGAATGGACAATCGCTTGTTTAAAAAAGACAGGTTTTAATTTGATCAAAAAAAATATATCGTTTAATTTATAGTGAGCTGTTGATGTTGCAGGATTGCTCGATCAGCATGTAAAAAAGTATAAGTAGATGAATAAAACAAACGAGTCTTATGGAAAAGACTTTAACTGTGCAAAGAGATATTAGAAGAGTAGTGGTATGAAAGTTGCTTGATAAAAGCAAGACCACATTTTTTGACATCTTGCGTAGTCGTATAAGGGATTAAATTGCCATGAATCATTATCAGTCATTAAATCCGATTCATTATTCAACTCAAGATATAAATGCATCTGAACGCTTCGAATATTGGAATGATGTTGTGTTACGGCACTGTATTCCAGCTCAAAGCAAGCCTGAAGATGAAAAATCTTTTAATGGTGAATTAAGTGTACGTCATCTTGGTTTGATAGATATATGCACTGTTTCATCAACTATGCACTTTTGGGAACGCACCGAAAAGCATCTACGATTTGGGCCAAATGATGATTTGTGGCTTGGATTTATGGAAGATGGCTCTGGACAATTAGCCCAAGGTGGCAGAACAACACAATATCGAAATAATAGCCTCATGCTATACGATGCTGCACAAACCTTTCAGTTTAATTTGGCTGGAAACAAAAATCACTTAATTAGAATTCCTCGCTATTTATTAATCAATCGTGTTCCTAATATTGAACATTTAACTGCTCAAGTTTTGGATGAAACTCGGCCTGGAATTATTCCTTTGCGTGAGATGCTACGACAATCAGTAGATCAAGCATTTGATTTTTCCAACATAGATTTTGCTGAACGCTTTGCTAAATCAGCTTTAGAATTATTGGTATTAAGTTTAGAAGTACAGGATATTGCTAAGGTAAATATTGAGCGGGATTTATATAGTAAAGCGATGAGTTTTATTTTAAGAAATTTACAAAATCCTGAACTTAACTTAGAAAAGATTGCACAGACACATTGTGTATCAACACGAACATTGAGTAGGGCATTTGCAAGACATCAAAAGACGGTCATGTCAGTCATTTGGTCTGAACGTTTAATAGCAAGTCGTGACGCACTAAAAAGTGGTCGGGTGGCTAGCATTTCTGAAGTAGCTTTAGATTATGGTTTTACTGATTTTTCACATTTTAGCCATG
>RCUT01000424.1_pt1 | contig 21994 bp, 34 predicted proteins | sample 2166171 | NCBI WGS metagenome assembly RCUT01 (sample SAMN09932757, study PRJNA488358) | compost metagenome | isolation source: compost soil in 4-hydroxybenzoic | place: Germany: Experimental Botanical Garden
TATGGCTATATTCTTAGGGTAAAAAACAGAGAAGGAGTGGAGCAGGTGTTCAAAGGGTATATCACCATTGTTTATTAAAAAACAGATCAGCGAAGTTATTAAGCTTTCGCTGATCTGATAAACCTTAAATTATCATGAAAACTATATACAACCATATATTAAGAATTGCAGGTGGATTATTATTTCTGCAGGCACCTGCTTTTGCACAGGTCGAAATGCAGGGAAGTCAGTACTTATTTGACAGGACCTATGTTAATCCCGCTTTTTCTGGTAGCAGCGGCATCGTTGATGCAAGTGCAAGCTTCCAGTTAAAAGAGGTAAGTCAGAATCCGGGTAAATCATATAATATCTGTGCGGCGGGGAATTTCTACCTATCAAAAATTAAATCGGGATTAGGAGCTAATGTAATGAGCATGGTCTTTGGAAATGATCATTACACAACAGCTTACATTAACTATGCATATCACCTTCAGGTATCAGATAAAGTTGGATTATCTTCGGGTCTAAGTTTAGGAATACAGCAATTCCAAATCAATCTTTCAGATTTAACAACCGTGAATCCCAATGACCCATTAGAAAAGCAAAATATTTATAGCTCAAAGATGAATGCACGTTACGGACTAAGTGCAACCTTTAATAATAACTATTATATAGGTATCTCTTTTGACAACATATTATCCCTTTACACCAATAAGCAGGATCTGGAGAACCAAATTCCTCCAATGTTCAGAAAAATAAGCATGTATTTAACTGGGGGTGGAGTAATCCATCTTAATGAGGTGAATAAGCTGGAACCAAGCTTCTTAATAATGAAAACCTTTACAGGAGTGAATGCTTATGACCTGAACGCGATGGCAACTCTAACAGAAGGAGTTGATGCAGGTATAGGCTACCGTTATCTGAGTGAACTAAAGAATGTTGCCACGGATGAAAACGGAAACGGACAATCATCGTTTCGTCCCATGATCAGATTTAAACTGAACCCAGGCAAATCCAATCAGTTTTTTAAGATAGGATACGCTTATAACTTCAGTGTAGGAAGAGAAGCAGGTTTGAATACAGGCTCTCATGATATTTCATTATTATTTAATATGGGTAAATAATGAAATTACTGGTTTAATATACTAACCATATTCATTCATTTGGGAACGAAGTCCCGGGTAATTTTTATCCGGGACTTTCATTTTTCAGATGGACAGCAAAACAGTACGGCAGGTCTTTTCTTTAGTATAAAAAATATTGAAAATTAATTAATTAACTCTTTGAAATTAGATAACAGTTTTCTACCTTTGCGGTCCTTTAACGCGTGAAGTGTAACATTCTAAAAACCAAAATGTTTGCAGTTTGTGAAGCAGAAGCAATAAAGGAGAGAGAAAAATTAATTAATTAATCAATTTTTAGAATGTCTGGTATTATAGGTAAGAAAGTTGGAATGACCAGCATCTTCGGTGCCGATGGAAAAAACATTCCATGCACAGTTATCGAAGCTGGTCCTTGCGTAGTTACGCAAGTAAAAACTTTAGAAAAAGACGGATACTCAGCGATCCAGTTGGCCTACGACGAGAAGAAGGAGAAAAACACTTCTAAACAGTTGTTAGGTCACTTCAAAAAGGCTAATACCTCTCCTAAGCGTAAGCTGGTGGAATTCAAGCACTTTGAAGAAGAGAAAGCATTGGGTGAAGTAATTTCCGTAGACCTTTTCGCAGAAGGCGACTACGTAGAAGTTGTAGGTACTTCAAAAGGTAAAGGTTTCCAAGGCGTAGTTAAACGTCATGGTTTCTCAGGGGTAGGTGGCCAAACTCACGGTCAGCACAACCGTTTGAGAGCTCCTGGTTCATTAGGTGCATCTTCATGGCCTTCACGTGTATTCAAAGGTATGCGTATGGCTGGTCGTATGGGTGGTAACCGCGTGAAAATTCAAAACTTACAAGTTTTAAAAGTGTTCACTGAGCAGAATTTATTAGTTATCAGCGGATCAGTTCCTGGTGCTAAAGGTTCTTATGTAATTTTGGAGAAATAGCCATGGAAGTAAAAGTAGTAGATATTACAGGAAAAGAAACAGGCAAGACCGTTACTCTTGCTGACAATATATTCGGCATCGAGCCTAATGACCATGCTATTTACTTAGACGTTAAGCAATATTTAGCTAACCAACGTCAAGGTACTCACAAATCGAAACAACGTAACGAAATCTCAGGTTCTACCCGCAAGCTTCATAAGCAAAAAGGTACCGGTGGTTCTCGTAAAGGTAGCATCAAAAACCCGTTGTTCCGTGGTGGAGGTCGTATTTTTGGTCCACAACCTCGTGACTATAGCTTTAAGCTAAACAAAAAACTCAAATCTTTAGCTCGTCAGTCAGCATTGACTTACAAAGCTATTGAAAGTAACATCGTGGTTTTAGAAGATTTTTCTTTCGATACTCCTAAAACTAAAAATTACTCAAGCTTAGTAAGCGGTTTAAAATTAGCAAACACTAAAACTTTATTAGTTATTGCTGATGCTAACAAAAACGTTTACTTATCAAGCCGTAATTTACCGAAAGCAAAAGTAATCACCGCTTCTGAATTGAGCACTTACGCTTTATTGAATGCTTCGAAGCTTTTGCTTACTACGAGTTCAGTTAAAACTATCGAAGAGTCATTTGCTAAGTAACAGTAACAATGGAAATCTTAAAAAAACCGGTATTGACAGAAAAAGTTGCGGGCTTAACTGAAAAGTTAAATCGCTTCGTTTTTGTTGTCGACAAAAATGCCAACAAAATACAGATTAAAGACGCCATTCAGAAAATGTACGGTGTTACTGTTGAATCAGTAAACACAATGCGTTATAGCGGTAAAGTTAAATCGCGTGGTACAAAACGTGGCTTTGTAGTGGGTAGAACCCCGTCATACAAGAAAGCGGTGGTAACAGTAGCTAAAGGCGAAACCATCGATTTTTACGGAACAGTTTAATTGATTTGAGAAATGGCTATTAAAAGATATAAACCAATTACTCCAGGAACTCGTTTCAGAATTGGTGCTGATTTCTCTGAAATCACTACCAACAAACCTGAAAAGTCACTGGTAACCAGTATTAAAAAATCTGGTGGTCGTAACCACGATGGTAAAATGACTATGCGCTACATCGGTGGTGGTCATAAAAAAGCCTATCGTATCATTGATTTCAAGCGTAATAAAGCTGAAATCCCTGCTACAGTAGCTTCAATTGAATACGATCCTAACCGTACAGCATTTATCGCATTATTGCACTATGCTGATGGTGAGAAACGTTATATTATCGCTCCTGAAGGCTTAAAAGCCGGACAAAAAGTTGTATCGGGAGAGAGTGCAGCACCGGAAATCGGTAATGCATTACCATTAAAAAATATTCCTTTAGGTTCAGTAATTCATAACATCGAATTACACCCTGGACAAGGCGGAACGTTAGCTCGTTCAGCAGGATCATATGCTCAGTTGGCAGCTCGTGACGGTAAATATGCCGTTGTCAAAATGCCTTCAGGAGAAACTCGTATGATTTTGTTAACTTGTTTAGCTACAATCGGCGCAGTATCTAACTCAGATCATCAGCTTGAAAGAAAAGGTAAAGCTGGTCGTAATCGTTGGGTTGGTAAACGTCCTCGCGTACGTGGTGTTGCAATGAACCCTGTTGATCACCCTATGGGTGGTGGTGAAGGTAGAGCCTCAGGAGGCCACCCTCGCTCACGCAAAGGTTTATTAGCGAAAGGTTTCAAAACCCGCGAAAAGAAAAAAGCATCGAATCGTTACATTATTGAAAGAAGGAAAAAATAATGGCTCGTTCAATTAAAAAAGGTCCATATATCGCTCATCACTTGGAAAGCAAAGTGCTTTCTCAAAATGAAGCAGGTAAAAAATCGGTTATTAAGACCTGGTCTCGCAGATCAATGATCTCTCCAGACTTCGTAGGTCATACATTCGCAGTACACAACGGTAATAAATTTATTCCTGTGTACGTAACCGAAAACATGGTTGGACACAAATTAGGTGAATTTGCTCCTACACGTACATTCCGTGGTCATGGAAGCGATAAAAAGAAATAATAAAAAATGGAAGCAGTAGCAAAATTAAATGATTGCCCTACCTCGCCTCGTAAGATGCGTTTGGTAGTTGACCTGATCAGAGGTCAAAAGGTAGAACATGCTTTACATATTTTGAAATATAACACCAAGGAAGCTTCAGTAAGAGTTGAGAAACTTTTATTATCTGCTGTAGCTAACTGGGCGGCAAAAAATGAAGGTGTTCGCATTGAAGACGCTGAGTTGTATGTAAAAACTGTTTTCGTTGACGGAGGCCGTCAGTTGAAACGTTTACGTCCTGCACCTCAAGGTCGCGGTTACCGTATCAGAAAGCGTTCAAACCACGTAACGTTAGTTGTAGACAGTAAAAACAGTGCTAACTAAAAACTAATTAGAAAAAACATGGGACAAAAGATTAATCCGATTAGTGCTCGTTTGGGCATCATCCGTGGATGGGATTCTAATTGGTTTGGTGGCAATAACTACGCTGATAAACTGGTTGAAGACGATAAAATCCGCAAATACTTAAAAGCTCGTATCGCTAAAGGTGGTGTTGCTAAAGTTGTTATTGAACGTACTTTAAAACGTATCACTATTACTATTCACACTGCCCGTCCGGGAATCGTGATTGGTAAAGGCGGTCAGGAAGTTGATAAGATCAAAGAAGAGTTGAAGAAAATCACTAAGAAAGATGTTCAAATCAACATTTTTGAGATCAAACGTCCTGAGTTGGATGCTACTTTAGTAGCTGAAAGCGTAGCTAAACAATTAGAGGCTCGTATCTCTTTCCGTCGTGCTATGAAAACTTCAATCGCTGCTACTATGCGTATGGGCGCTGAAGGTATCAAAGTAATGGTATCTGGTCGTGTAGGTGGTGCTGAAATGGCACGTACTGAGCAATATCGTGACGGACGTGTGCCTTTGCATACATTCCGTGCTGATATTGACTATGCTTTAGCAGAAGCTCAAACTACTTATGGTAAAATAGGTGTTAAAGTTTGGATCTGTAAAGGTGAAGTTTACGGTAAACGTGATCTTTCTCCAAATGTAGGCGCACAACAAGCTGCTGGTAAAGGCCGTGGCGAAGGTGCTTCTTCATTCAACGAAAGAGGCGGACGCGATAACAAAGGTGGTCGTGGTCGTGATAATCGTGGTGGACGTGGCGGTGACAACCGTGGCGGAAACCGTGGTGGCGATAACCGTGGCAAAGGCGGTCAAAACCGTGGCGGAAAACGATAATTTATTTTTAGAGAACATTATTAAAGAATAATAATATGTTACAGCCAAAGAGAACTAAGTTTAGAAAAGCGCACAAAGGCAAAATGAAAGGCAATGCCAAGCGTGGTTTCGAACTAGAATTCGGCTCATTCGGAATCAAATCTCTTGAAGAATGCTGGATTACTGCACGCCAAATTGAGGCTGCTCGTATCGCGGTAACACGTTCAATGAAACGTGAAGGTCAAGTTTGGATCCGTATTTTCCCTGATAAGCCAATCACTAAAAAACCTGCCGAAGTACGTATGGGTAAAGGTAAAGGTGCTCCTGAATATTGGGTAGCTCCAGTTAAACCTGGTCGTATCATGTTCGAGGCAGAAGGTGTATCACTGGAAACTGCGAAAGAAGCATTGCGTTTAGCAGCTCAGAAACTTCCGGTAAAAACTAAGTTCGTAGTTCGTAGAGATTACGTTGAAGCTTAATCTATTGTTGAACCGGTAAAAATTTAAAACAATGAAATACGCAGAAATTAAAGAGTTAACAACAGAAGAAATCAAAGCGCGTATTGCCGAGGAAAAATCGAATTTAACGAAAGCTAAATTCAGCCAGGCAGTTTCAGCTCTTGAAAATCCTCTTAAAATCAAGGCTCTTCGTAAGGACATTGCTCGTTTAAACACTGAGTTGACTCAGCGCAATAACGCTGCTTCTAACCAGTAATAAATACATTTTTAGCAAAATGGAAAGAAACTTAAGAAAAGTTAGGATCGGGAAAGTAGTCAGTAACAAAATGGACAAGTCTGTTGTGGTTACTGTTGAACGTAAAGTAAAACACCCGATTTATGGTAAGTTTATCAAGAAAACTACCAAATTTATGGCTCATGACGAGAAAAACGAGTGCGGTATCGGTGATACTGTATCTATTATGGAAACTCGTCCGCTGAGTAAGAATAAAAACTGGAGATTAATCGAAATTATTGAGAGGGCTAAATAATGATACAACAAGAAAGCAGGCTTACTGTTGCTGATAACAGTGGTGCCAAAGAAGTATTATGTATTAGAGTTCTGGGCGGTACCGGCAAGCGTTACGCTTCTGTTGGTGACAAGATCGTTGTTTCTGTAAAACACGCTATTCCTTCAGGAAACGTTAAAAAAGGAACTGTATCTAAAGCTGTAGTAGTTCGTACCAAAAAAGAAGTACGTCGTAAAGACGGTTCATATATCCGTTTTGATGATAACGCTGCTGTGTTGTTAAACAACCAGGACGAGCCACGTGGAACTCGTATCTTTGGTCCTGTTGCCAGAGAGTTGAGAGAGAAACAATTCATGAAAATTGTATCATTAGCTCCGGAGGTGTTATAATATGAAAAAAACTGTTAAATCACAGCCTAAGCTGAAAATCCGCACCGGAGATTTAGTTAAAGTTATCGCAGGTGATGCGAAAGGTACTCAAGGTAAAGTACTAGCTGTAGATATCGCAAGAAACCGTGCTACTGTAGAAGGTGCAAATATGGTTTCTAAGCATACTAAACCTAATGCTAAAAATCCTAACGGTGGTATCGTTAAGATGGAAGCACCAATCAATATCTCTAACTTGAAATTAGTTGATCCTAAATCAGGTAAATTAACTCGCGTTGGTCGTAAATTGGTTGATGGTAAATTAGTACGTTACGCAAAAATTTCAGGGGAGGTTATCAAGTAATGTCATACGAACCAAGATTAAAAGCAAAGTATACTACCGATGTAGTACCTGCTTTGAAAGAGAAATTTGCTTACAAAAGCAGCATGCAAGTTCCTAAGCTTCTTAAAATTTGTTTGAGCCAAGGTGTTGGTTCAGCAGTTTCAGATAAGAAACTTATTGATAATGCTGTTGAAGAAATGACTATCATTTCTGGTCAAAAAGCAGTAGCTGCAAAGTCGAAAAAAGATATTTCGAACTTTAAGTTACGTAAAAACGTTCCTATCGGTGTTCGTGTTACGCTTCGCGACAATAATATGTTCGAATTCCTTGATCGTTTGATCGCTGTTGCATTACCTCGTATCCGTGATTTCAAAGGTGTTAACGATAAAGGTTTTGATGGACGCGGTAACTACACTTTAGGTGTTACTGAACAAATCATTTTCCCAGAGATCAACATTGACAAAATCAATAAGATCATGGGTATGGATATTACCTTTGTAACTTCGGCTGAAACAGATGCTGAAGCGTTTGAACTGTTAAAAGAATTCGGTTTACCATTTAAAAAATAAGTATAATGGCTAAAGAATCAGTAAAAGCACGCGAGGTTAAACGTCAGAAACTCGTTGATAAATACGCCGAGAAACGTGCAGCATTGAAAGCTGCCGGTGATTATGCTGCCTTAGATAAATTACCTAAGAATTCATCTCCGGTTCGCTTACACAATCGTTGTAAAATTACCGGCCGTCCACGCGGTTATATGCGTCAATTCGGTATTTCAAGGGTATTATTCCGCGAGATGGCGTCACATGGTAAAATCCCAGGTGTAACAAAATCAAGCTGGTAATCAAAAAAATATACAAAAATATTTTCAAGGCACAAGGATACTTTGTATCTTTGCGCCTCGTTTTTTATGAATTAATTGTTATAAAATGTTAGGTGATCCAATAGCAGACTATTTAACCAGAGTAAGGAATGCCATTAAGGCCAACCACCGGGTTGTCGAAATTCCTGCATCTAATATCAAAAAAGAAATTACAAAAGTACTTTTTGATAAAGGATACATCGCAAACTTTAAGTTTGAAGAAGCTGGACCTCAGGGAGTTATCAAAATCGCGTTGAAGTACAACCCGATCAATAATCTTTCTGCAATTACGAAAATTGAAAGAATCAGTAAACCTGGCCATCGTCAGTATGTAGGTGTAGATACTATGCCACGCGTATTGAACGGTTTAGGTGTTGCTATCCTTTCTACTTCGCAAGGTGTTATGACCGACAAAGAAGCGCGTAAGCACAACATTGGCGGTGAAGTATTATGTTTCGTTTATTAATTAGGAGGAAGTAGAAGAAATGTCACGTATAGGTAAATTACCAATCGCACTAGCTTCGAACGTTCAGGTAACTGTTTCTCCTGATAACGTAGTAACTGTAAAAGGTCCTAAAGGCGAGTTAACTCAAGCCGTTGATACCGATATCACTGTTACTGTTGAAGATGGAAAATTAGTCGTTCAACGCCCTACAGACCAAAAACGTCACAAAGCATTACACGGTTTATACCGCGCTTTGTTAAACAATATGGTTAAAGGTGTGACCGAAGGATATAAAATTACACAAGAATTAGTAGGTGTTGGTTACCGTGCTTCAAACACAGGTAACACCCTTGATTTAGTGTTAGGATACTCTCACCATTATGTATTCCAATTACCAGCTGAAGTTAAAGTAACTACTACTTCAGAAAAAGGTAAGAATCCAACTGTAATACTTGAAAGTATTGATAAACAGTTGGTAGGACAGGTTGCAGCAAAGATTCGTTCTTTACGTGCTCCTGAACCATACAAAGGTAAAGGTATTAAGTTTGAAGGTGAAGTTTTACGTAGAAAAGCTGGTAAATCAGCTGGTAAGAAATAATTGAACCATGGCAAGTAAATTATCTCGTAGAGACAGAATAAAAAAAGGTATCAGAAAAAATATTGCCGGAAGTACTGAGCGTCCACGTTTAACTGTATTCCGTAGCAATAAAGGTATCTATGCTCAAATCATTGATGATGTTGCAGGTAAAACATTAGTTTCAGCTTCATCATTAATTGATAAAGTGGCTACAACTGTAACCAAATCAGAGCAATCAAAATTAGTAGGTAAATTAATCGCTGAAAAAGCTGTAGCGGCAGGTATTACTTCTGTAGTATTTGATCGTAATGGTTACCTGTACCACGGTCGTGTTAAATCATTGGCTGAAGGCGCGAGAGAAGGCGGATTAAACTTTTAATTGAACAAGGATGTCAACTGCAAATATTAAAAGAGTTAAATCTAGTGAAATCGAGTTGAAAGATCGCTTGGTTTCTATTCAACGTGTTGCCAAAGTAACTAAAGGTGGTCGTACCTTCAGTTTTTCAGCTATCGTAGTGGTAGGTGATGAGCATGGCGTTGTTGGATATGGTTTAGGTAAAGCAAAAGAAGTTACCGAGGCTATTTCTAAAGGTGTTGACGATGCTAAAAAATCGTTAGTAAAAGTTCCTGTATTAAAAGGAACTGTTCCACATGCTCAGCATGGTAAATTCTCAGGTGGTTATGTATTGATTAAACCAGCTGCACACGGTACTGGTGTACTTGCAGGTGGTGCGATGCGTGCAGTTCTTGAGTCTGCTGGTATTACTGACGTATTAGCAAAATCAAAAGGATCATCAAATCCTCACAACGTAGTAAAAGCTACTATTGACGCATTAACTAAAATGCGTGATGCGGTTACTGTAGCTCAACAACGTGGGGTTTCTTTGGATAAAGTATTTAACGGTTAAGAAGATGGCTAAGATTAAAATTACCCAAATTAAGAGCGTTATCGACCGTTCAGAGCGCCAAAAGAAAACGATGGTAGCTTTAGGGTTGACCAAGATAAATAAGAGTGTAGAAGTTGAAGCTACTCCGGCAATTATCGGAATGGTTAAACAAGTGTCACATTTGGTAGCAATAGAAAATATTTAAGATATGAACTTAAGTAGTTTAAAACCTGCAGAAGGTTCTGTAAAAAATGGCAAGCGTATTGGTCGCGGTACCGGATCTGGTAAAGGTGGAACCTCTACTCGTGGTCACAAAGGTGCAGGATCTCGCTCTGGTACTTCAACCAAAATTGGTTTTGAAGGTGGTCAGATGCCATTACAACGTCGTTTGCCTAAAGTAGGCTTTAAAAACATTAATCGTGTTGAGTATGTAGGTGTAAATCTGGATGTTCTTCAAGGGTTAGCGGAGAAATTCAACTTATCAGTTATTGATAACGAAGCTATGAAAGCTCATGGTTTAGTATCTAAATCTGATTTAGTGAAAATCTTAGGCCGTGGCGAACTTAAAGCTAAATTAGAAGTTAAAGCACATGCTTTCTCAGCTAAGGCAGTAGAAGCGATTGAAGCACAAGGTGGTATAGTTGTAAAGCTGTAATCAAATGAAACGACTGGTAAGCACTCTTAAAAACATCTGGCATATCGAGGATTTAAGAACTCGTATCCTTAATACGCTCTTGTTCCTGTTGATTTACCGTATTGGTTCTTATATCGTATTACCGGGAGTTGACCCATCGCATTTAAAACAAAGCGCCCAAGAAGGTATTCTTGGGTTGCTTAATATGTTTGCGGGTGGTTCATTTTCCCGTGCATCAGTGTTTGCACTGGGTGTAATGCCATATATCTCTGCATCCATTGTTATCCAACTTTTAACTATCGCTGTTCCTTCGTTCCAGAAGATGCAGAAAGAGGGTGAAAGTGGTCGCAAGCAGATCAATAAAATCACTCGTATATTGACGGTTGTTATTACCGCAGCGCAGGCTATTGGTTATTTGAAAACCATGGTTCCTGCTAATGCTGTTTTAGTGAATTCTACATTATTCACAATATCTTCAGTGCTAATTCTTACCTCTGGAACCATGTTTGTAATGTGGTTAGGAGAGAAGATTACTGACAAAGGTATAGGTAACGGTATTTCTATCATTATCATGGTAGGTATCATTGCTCGCTTGCCATTGTCGTTGGTACAAGAACTATCAACTCGTTTAAATGGTGCAGGTGGTATTATTACCTTTATCATTGAAAACGTAATACTTTTAGGTATTGTAATGTTTGCAATCCTGATTGTTCAGGGTACACGCAAAATTCCTGTACAATATGCTAAGCGTATTGTAGGTGACAAGCAATATGGAGGTGTTCGCCAATACATTCCTTTAAAAGTGAATGCAGCTGGTGTTATGCCAATCATTTTTGCTCAAGCAATCATGTTCATTCCTTCAACTATTGGCTCATTCTTCCCGAGTGCAGCTGATTCTGGTTTGTTGGCTCAGTTCCGTGATTTTACTTCAGTTACTTATAATGCTTCATTTGCTATTTTAATCATCCTGTTTACTTTCTTATATACTGCTATCTCAGTTAACCCTGTACAGATGGCTGATGAAATGAAACGTAACGGAGGATTTGTTCCTGGCGTTAAACCTGGACGTCCAACAGCAGAGTTTATTGACCAGATTGTATCTCGTATTACATTCCCTGGTTCAGTATTTTTAGCATTAATTGCCATTTTGCCTTCAATTGCAATGATGGCAGGTGTTAACTCAGGATTTGCTCACTTCTTTGGTGGTACTTCATTGCTAATTACCGTAGGTGTAGTTCTTGATACTTTACAACAAATAGAAAGTCACTTGTTGATGCGTCATTATGATGGATTGATGAAAACCGGAAGAATTCAAGGACGCACTCCTGTAACTTCTTCAGCTGTATAATTTATTATTTGAAAGAGGCAAGCCGGGATGGTACATTACAAATCAGCAGAAGAAATTGAGCTTATCCGTGAAAGTTCTTTATTAGTTTCAAAAACATTAGCCGAGGTTGCTAAATATATCAAGCCGGGTGTTACATCTCTTAAGCTTGATCAGATTGCGGAACAATTTATCCGTGATAATAATGCAATCCCAGCTTTTAAAGGATATGAAGGATTCCCTGCATCACTATGTATTTCAGTTAATGAAGTAGTGGTGCATGGATTCCCATCAAATACGGAATTAAAAGAAGGCGATATTATTTCTGTTGACTGTGGAGTTTTGAAAAATAAATTTTACGGCGATTCGGCGTATACATTTGCCGTTGGCGAAATTGCTCCTGAAGTTCAACAATTGTTAACAGTTACAAAAGAGTCCTTGACTCTTGGAATTGAAAAGGCAGTTGTCGGAATGCGTTTGGGTGATATTGGTTTTGCCGTACAGGAACACGCTGAAAAGCATGGATATGGTGTAGTGAGAGAGCTTGTTGGTCATGGAGTTGGTAAACATTTGCACGAAGATCCGCAAGTGCCAAATTATGGTAAACGTGGTTCAGGACTTAAATTACAAGAAGGACTGGTTATTGCAATTGAACCGATGATCAATATGGGAACTCATCGCGTAAAACAAGCAAATGATGGATGGACAATCTTTACACAAGATCGTCAGCCATCTGCGCATTTTGAGCATACAATAGCTGTATCTAAAGGAAAGGCGGATATATTATCAACTTTCTCATTTATTGAAGAAGTATTAAATAATTAATATACTAAATGGCAAAACAATCCTCAATTGAGCAGGACGGAATTATCAGAGAAGCATTATCAAATGCAATGTTTCGTGTAGAACTTGAAAACGGACATGAAATTATTGCTCATATTTCAGGTAAAATGCGAATGAATTACATCAAAATTTTGCCTGGTGATAAAGTTAAATTAGAAATGTCGCCTTATGATTTAACCAAGGGGCGTATAACTTATAGGTATAAATAAAATGAAAGTTAAAGCATCAATTAAGAAGCGCAGCGTTGATTGCAAAATCATTCGCAGAAACGGGAAACTTTATGTTATCAACAAAAAGAATCCTAAGTACAAACAGCGTCAAGGTTAATTTAGAACTTAATAGATTGAATTAAATATGGCAAGGATAGCAGGTATTGATTTACCAAGAAACAAACGCGGAGAAATCGGCCTAACTTATATTTTTGGTATTGGTCGTAAATCAGCTCAGGATATATTAACTGAAGCTGGTATTGACTGGAATACTAAAGTACAAGATTGGAACGACGATCAATTGGGAGCAATTCGTACAATTATCGATCAACGTTTTAAAGTTGAAGGTGCATTACGTTCAGAAGTGCAGTTAAACATCAAACGCTTGATGGATATTGGTTGTTACCGTGGTGTTCGTCACCGTAAAGGTTTGCCTCTTCGTGGTCAACGTACCAAAAACAACTCACGTACCCGTAAAGGTAAACGTAAGACTGTTGCAGGTAAGAAAAAAGCTACTAGATAATAGTAGGTTAGCAAGTTAGGGTTATTGAAGTGATTTTGATAACTGATCACCTCCCTTAGAGAGAATTACTAAGGGTATACTTTTAAGTTTAACTATAAGAATGGCTAAATCATCAAAAAAGGTTACTAAAAAGCGTATTGTAGTGATTGAGGCGCAAGGCCAAGCTCACATTAACGCTACTTTTAATAACATTATTATCACCCTTACCAACAATTCGGGCCAAACTATTTCTTGGTCTTCAGCTGGTAAAATGGGTTTCAAAGGTTCTAAGAAAAATACCCCATACGCTGCTGCACAAGCTGCTACTGATTGCGGTAAAGTTGCGCACGACCTTGGTTTACGTAAAATCGAAGTATTTGTTAAAGGCCCAGGTGCTGGTCGTGAATCAGCAATGCGTACTTTACAGATTGTAGGTTTGGAGATCTCATCTATTAAGGATATCACTCCGCTTCCTCACAATGGTTGCCGTCCTCCAAAACGCAGAAGAGTTTAATTAATTTTATTTATAGGTTTTAAAGCTAAGATTTAACACCTAAAGGGTGTTAATACTTTAAAGACAACAAAATGGCTAGATACATAGGACCAAAATCAAAGATTGCTCGTAAATTTAACGAACCTATCTTTGGACCTGATAAAGTTTTAGAAAAGAAAAACTATCCTCCGGGTCAACATGGCGCTTCAAAAAGACGTGCTAAAAAATCTGAATACGCAATTCAGTTAGCTGAAAAACAAAAAGCTAAATATACTTACGGCGTATTAGAAAAACAGTTTGCTTTGATTTTTGATAAAGCTTCACGTAAACAAGGTGTTACAGGTGAATTATTATTGAAATTCTTAGAGTCTCGTTTAGATAATGCTGTTTACCGTTTTGGTATCGCTTCATCACGTGCTGCTGCACGTCAGTTGATCGGTCACAAACACATCACTGTAAATGGTAAAATTGTAAATATTCCTTCTTACTCATTGAAAGCTGGTGATGTAGTAGGTGTTCGTGAGAAATCTAAATCTCTTGAAGCTATCACTACTTCATTATCTGCTAACAGAGTATCTAAATACAACTGGTTAGAGTGGAACAAATCAGAAATGCAAGGAACTATCCTTACATTACCTGAACGCGATCAGATTCCTGAAAATATCAAGGAACAACTGATTGTAGAGTTGTACTCTAAATAGTAGTTAATATTTGGTGGTTATTTGTTAAGAAATATAATATATTGCAAATAACCATCAATTTTGTAAATTAACGCTTAACTAATTATATATAACGTTTAAAAATCTCAAATGGCAATTTTAGCGTTTCAAAGACCTGACAAAGTAATCATGCAAAAAGCGACCGATTTTCAAGGTCTCTTTGAATTCCGTCCGTTAGAGCCTGGCTTTGGCGTAACAATCGGAAATGCTTTGCGCAGGATTTTATTATCATCTTTAGAAGGTTACGCAATTACCAGTGTTAAAATTGCAGGCGTTTCGCACGAATTCTCAACCATTAAAGGCGTTGTAGAAGATGTAACCGAAATTATCCTCAATTTGAAACAGGTACGTTTCAAAAAAACCGGGGAAATTGGTGACTCTGAAAAGATTTTTGTAGTAATCAGCGGACAAGATGCTTTTACTGCAGGTGATATTACCAAGTTCTCTAGTAACTTCACGGTATTAAATCCTGACCTAGTAGTTTGCAACATGAATAGTGATGTAACTCTTGAACTTGAACTTACAGTTAACAAGGGTAGAGGTTACATTCCGGCTGAAGAAAATAAATCAGCAGATGCTGCTGTAGGTGTAATCGCGATTGATTCAATTTATACTCCTATTAAAAATGTGAAGTATACTATTGAAAACTATCGTGTAGAGCAAAAAACTGACTATGAAAAATTAGTTTTGGATATTGCTACCGACGGCTCAATTCACCCTGAAGAAGCGCTTAAAGAAGCAGCTAAAATTCTGATTCAGCACTTCATGTTGTTCTCTGACGAGCGTATTATGCTTGAAACACAGGCAAAAGAGGAATCTAAAGAAGTTGATGAGGAAATCTTACACATGCGTAAGATCCTTAAAACAGAACTTCAGGATTTAGATCTTTCAGTTCGCGCATTGAACTGCTTAAAAGCAGCCGATATCAGAACACTTGCTGAGTTAGTTACTTACGATGTTGCTGATATGTTAAAGTTCAGAAACTTTGGTAAGAAATCACTCACTGAGATTCAGGAATTAGTTAAGTCGAAAGGTTTAACCTTCGGCATGAACCTTTCTAAATTTAAATTAGACGAGGATTTATAATAGAACCGATGCTAGAGGTCCGGGGTCGGGGGTCCGAAGTTTGAGTTATCACTTTAAGGATCAATCAGCTTCAGACTTCTCCGAAGATAAGATTCGGCCAGCCATCAGACTTCAAAGAATAAAACAATGAGACACGGTAAAAAAGTTAATCACTTAGGAAGAACCGATGCACACCGCAAAGCGATGTTGTCAAATATGGCTTCTTCTCTGATTCTAAATAAACGAATCACTACTACTCTGGCCAAAGCTAAAGCTTTGCGTACATATGTAGAGCCTTTAATGACTAAGGCAAAAACTGATACTACGCACAATCGTCGTACTGTATTTAGCTATCTTCAAAATAAAGATTCAGTTACTGAATTGTTCCGCGAAATTGCAGTTAAAATTGCTACACGCAATGGTGGTTATACTCGCATTATCAAAACTGGTAATCGTATGGGTGATAACGCAGAAATGTGTTTCATTGAGTTAGTTGACTACAATACTGTTTACACTGCTGGTAAAGCTGAAGTTGTTAAAGCTAAAGCTACCCGTCGTCGTGGTGCAGGTTCTAAAGCTAAGAAAGCTGAAGGCGCTACTGAGGCTCCTGCTACAGAAGCTCCTGCTGCTGAATCAGCTGAATAATTTAGCAAAGATTCAATCTTTAAATATTAAAGGGGATGTCATTTGGCATTCCCTTTTCTTATATTCACAGGTTTGTTGTAAATATGTTCGGTTTATTTAAAAAGAAGGTTAAATCTGAGACCCCATTTGTATTCCCAAAAGTTGATATTCATTCTCATTTGATACCAGGCATTGATGATGGTTCTCCTGATATGGATACAACGATTAGTTATCTAAGGGCACTTAAGGAGCTTGGCTATGAGAAGGTTATTACTACACCTCACGTAATGATTGATCAGTATCAAAATAATAAGGAAATAATTCTATATGGAAGAGATGCAGTCAGAGAAGCCATAACCAGTAAAGACCTTAAGATAGATTTTGATGCTGCTGCTGAATATTTTCTGGATGAGCAATTTATTTATCTTATTAAGCAAAATGAATTACTTCATTTTGGCAAAGACAAGTATGTGCTTTTTGAGATGTCTTTTATGCAAGAATCTCTAGCTATCGAAAGAGTAATTTTTGAACTTCTTTCAAAGGGATATACACCGTTGTTGGCACATCCTGAACGGTATAATTATTATTTGAGAAATTATGATCGTTTGTTTAAGTTTAAAGAGCTTGGTTGTAAGTTTCAGTTGAATATTAACTCTTTGACAGGGTATTACGGAAGCAAACAAAAAGAATTAGGAGTAATTCTCTTAAAAGAAGGATTAGTTGACTTATTGGGTACAGATTTGCATCATGAGAGGCATTTAAATACATTGCGCTCCCTTAAAATAACTGCTTACTCTGAATTACTCAATTCTGTTATTAAACAGAATAATGAACTACTATAGCTATTTTTGTATATCTATTTATTTCTTCCTGCCAGTTTAGAACTAATAGGCATTTTTATCTCCAAAAATAGACTTATACACTGTCATGAATATGATTTTAAGGTCTAGCATAAGGGACCAGTTTTCCAAATACCATATATCAGCTTCTACACGGTTTTTCATATCAGCATTAGTTTTTGTTTCACCCCTCAATCCATTTACCTGAGCCCATCCAGTAATACCAGGTGTTAAAAAATGGCGAACCATGAATTTATCAATTATGGCAGAGTATTCTTTAGTATGTTTAAGCATATGTGGACGTGGGCCTATAACTGACATATGGCCACGTAAAACATTGAAAAATTGAGGCAACTCGTCCAGGCTAGTTTTGCGTAAGAATAAGCCTATTTTGGTGATTCGACTGTCATTCTTTGTTGCTTGCTTTGTGTTAGCTTCATTATTTACCTTCATACTTCTAAATTTTAGACAATAAAAAGGTTTATTATTTCTTCCTGATCTAATCTGACGGAAAAGTACAGGACCTTTAGATTCAATTTTGATTAATAGTGCCAATATAGGGAATAACCAACTAAGAACTCCTACTATTACAATTAGTGAAAATAATATGTCAAAAGCTCTTTTAAGAGATTGATTAGCTTTACTTTCCAATGGTTCAGATCGTGGACTTAACACAGGAAGGTGACCATACAATTCTACCATCACGTTTTTCCGGAAATGATCTTTTACATCTGGTACGAGTTTGAAGCGAATCATATGTTTGTCAGCATCTCTCATTAACTTAGAGATTTTTTGATCAGCCTCATCAGGTAAAGCACAAAATATTTCTCCAATATTGCGACGTTTTACATAGGAAATGCAATCATCTACACTACCAATGATTGGGATGTCAAAATTTCCTAGAAGTAATGGGTCATCTTCAAAAAAACCAACAACATTATACCCAAGATTAGGATTCTTTGTTAAATAGGAAAAAAGTTCGATTCCATTCTTTCCTGCACCAACAATAACAACAGGTTTGTGATCAATAAGTGAATTTCGACGAGGCCTACGCTTTATCAAAAAGAAGAGTTTCCAATTTATAAGAAGTACATTAAAGATAATATAGCTAATAATAAAGAGATAAGGAGATAATGTGAACTCCTTGATATTATTTACTAACAACAGCATTATTGTACCAAAAACAAAAAGGGATTTAATAGTAACCTTTATAGTTGGAATTGCTTCTCTGATAAAAATGTTATTATATAATCTGCAGATATGGGATGATAAATACCAAACAAGATTGATCGTTATAATATGGAGCCAATTATGGTCAGACGTACTTTTCCATTCCCATGTACTAAGACATGTAGCATAACCAAGATAAAATGATAGATTAACGAGAATGAAATCTATCATAATATTTAACCCCTTTAAATAAGAGGAATATTTGTAAGTCATTTGATAAGTTTGGTTTGAGAGAGCGCGAAGTTTGGTTTGATTTTTAGATTCCCGAAACTATGAAAAATTATTAAAGAAAGTTGGGGTTTAATGTTAATTTAAAAATTTTATTATTTCCACAATATGTGCAACAGCTTCTACAATATAAACCAATAACTATTCATAGTTTAAAAGGATAATTTTTAATTAAATATTATTGAAAAAAAACCAAACTTATATTAGCAAATAGCAGTATAAAGGCTGGAAGTGTTTTTGCTTCTTGGTAACTAAATTACAATCAAACCACTTATCCTAGTTCAAACAATGAAGAAATATATATTCTCATTTTGTTTATTTATTATTACTTGTCTTTCTGCTCAGGCTCAGTTTAATTATAGACCATTTTCGGTAACACTAAACACAGGGGCAGGATTTGCGTTTATGGATGCTAATCAGCCTGATGTGAATGTTAATATTGGGCTATCTGGAGATTTTCATTTTTCACCTTTTACCTATTTAAGTGTTGGAGTAAATAATGGAAAATTTTCAAGAAAAAGTCCTGATCAATATGGTAGAGGCTTTGAAAGTAATCTAACTTCTTTTTCTGGTATCATCAATATTAGTTTAGGTGAGATAACTCAACCTAACTGGAAATATACCCGTGGTTTGTTTGATAATACTTATGTAGGCGTTGGAGTTGGAGTTGTGAGAAGCAGTATGAGCAATTTTAATTTAGTAGCACCCGATGGAAAATTTGGCCGGGTAGGAGGTGTTAAATACGCTGGAACTAATATTTTTATCCCAGTTAATATTGGTGCAAATATCAAATTCTTTGATTCTTTTAAAGAACTTAAACCATTGTCATTGAACATAAATTACCAATATGATTTCACTTTTACGGAGAATATAGATGGGTACAATCCTTCATTTGATAATAAGTTCTCAGATGCTTTCGGTATATTAACATTTGGTGTTAGATACAGTTTTGGTTCATCTCAGAACTACTCAAGTTATAGATAATATACGTCGAGGTCTTAGAACCTGATATAATCAAGGTATATAAGGGAGAAGTAAGCATTGGTTTACTTCTCCTTTTTTCATACTGGATATTGGTTCAAAACATTATAGTGGCTTAATCTTTAATTCGTGCAGAAAGCAGTCTGATGAAAAATGGTTATCATATGCAGTATGCATTCCTAAGCCAATAAAAATATTCCTTAGTCTAACGATTTATGAGCTCATTTTCAAAGCTTTTTAAAATGTACTCCTTTGATAAATGTTTTTCTGCATAATTACGAGCATTCTTTTTTACTGGCTCAAGATCATTTGATAACGCAAAGTCAATTGCTTTTACTAAATCTTCAGATGATTCTGGTTTTACAAGTTGCCCCATTTGATGCTGCGCAACTATGTCATATAAAGAGGTTCCTGGTAAAGCTGTTACTAGGGCATATCCACCTGCTGCCAGGATACTAGTCAATTTTGAAGGCATTACAAGATCTGCTGCAGACTTCTTTTGAAGCACAAGATGGATATCAGCTGTAGCTAACAAGGATGATAGCTGCAAATAAGGTTGCAAAGGTTTGAAATAAACATTCTGCAGTTGTCTTTTCTCAACGGCTGACTCAAGTTTTGCTTTTCCTCCTCCCGAACCCACAATAAGAAACTTAACATGTTTTTGAGTTGAAAAGTGTTGAGCAGCTTCTATTAATATTTCTAAGCCCTGCTTTTCTCCTAAATTTCCGGAGTATAGAATGATTCGATCCTGATCAGCAAAACCAAAAGATTTCTTTAATGACAAATCTTTCTTTAAAGGGTAAATTATTGTTGCATCAACCCAGTTGGGGAACAAAATAGTTTTTTCTTTACTTATTTTTTTGGCATAAACTTTTTTTATCATTCCCTCACTAATAGTCGAAACAGCTGAACTTTTATCTAATAAGTATTTTTCTGCCTTGAACATGAGTGATAAAAATGACTTATTTTTTATCATTCCCAAGTCCCTTGCTGCATCAACTTGCAAGTCCTGTATATGAGTAATAAGTTTTGCTTTCTTTAGTTTTGCAAAAAAAGCAGAAATAAAGCCTAGGTGAAAAGGAGGGGCAATAGTTATTACTATATCCGTCTTTTGTGTGATGAAAAATTTAAACCAATAAACAAGTGAGCTTAATACAAATGAAAATTCATGTATTATTCTTTTGCTAGCGGTAACTTTTGACGGTACATACATTGGGCAACGATAAACAGTTACGTTATTTATCACCTCTGTATGCCACCATTTTCCTTTATAGTTTTTATGAGTTTCCCATTCCGGATAATAGGGCATTGAGGTGATTACAGAGACCTTATGTCCTTGTAAAGCCATCCATTCAGCCATTTCTCCGGTATATTTTCCTATACCAGTAAGTTCAGGAGCGTAGTTAATACCGTAAATTAGAATGTTCATTAATTATTTAGACTTGTTACTCAATAATTCTTTTGTTTTGAGTACGATAAAGTACTCATATATAGATTGAAGCGTTGCATAAGTAATTCCTGCTTTCCCATCTAAAAAGGCCCTTCGAGCAAATATCATATATGCCCATTTAATGAACGGTCTGCCAGGTGTTTTATAGAATAACCCTTTTTGATGATACCTTCTTTCTGTGAAGTCTTTGCTGAACAGAGCTTTTTTTATTGAGAAATCGGTTTTGCTTTCAAGATCTGTTAACCTCATTGCAGCTTCCATATCAGCATAACCCAAATGTCGTTGCCACCAGGCTCTAAAACCTTTGCTAAAAGGATAATGATCAAGAAATCCATTTAGACGGGCTATCGGGCCATCTGGTATTGAAATTGGATTAACCAATCTTTCATAACGCATTTTTCCCGGTTGGAACAATCGTAAATAATAGGGTGATATTTGCGCATGCTTCAACCATGACCCATCCCATGCAAAATCACGACGCTGAATTTCATAAGCCACGGTATTATTAAGGTCAGGGTTAAAATGTAATAATGAATGTTTTAAGCTTTCAGAAACCCTTTCATCTGCATCAATATATAAAACCCAAGGATTTTTGAATGCTATATTATTGAGCCCCCAATTTTGATGGGCTGCCCAATTATCAAATTCTCTTTGCGTAATTTTAGCACCTGCAGAATTAGCAATCTCTACAGTTTTATCGCTACTGTATGAATCAAAAACGTGAATATCATTACTCCATGAAACAGAGGCTAAACAACCTGGTAAGTCTTGCTCTTCATTTTTAGTTAGAATTAGTACAGAAATCATTATTTTAATTCTTATCCTTCGTTTTAACAATAAAATATTTATAAATGGCTTGTAATGTTGTTTAAGTACGCCTGTCCATTCATTCTAAAAACCCTTTAGTTCTCTTTTTTTAATAAACACTGCAGGGTTGCCCCCAACAACGGTCCATGCGTCGACATTTTTAAAAACAGCAGATCTGGCTCCCACCACAGCTCCTTGTCTGATAAAGACTCCCGGACCAATGAATGAATCGGCTGCGATCCATGCCTGATCTTCAATTGTTATTGGTTTCAAGATCAGGGGATTGCTAGGGTCTGAAATATCATGGCTAGAAGCACACAAATAGGCTTTTTGAGATATTGTTGTATTG
>RCUT01000427.1_pt1 | contig 21888 bp, 16 predicted proteins | sample 2166171 | NCBI WGS metagenome assembly RCUT01 (sample SAMN09932757, study PRJNA488358) | compost metagenome | isolation source: compost soil in 4-hydroxybenzoic | place: Germany: Experimental Botanical Garden
CGGCCTCGGTACCTACCAGTCGAATGGTGTTGGCGTACATACCGCCGAGGGCCGATGAGTCGATCGCCAGTTCCGGCGTCTGGCTGCCGTCGCCAGCCCGCGCAGTGGCGGCGAGGGTGCGGGCGTCGACGTCGTTGCGACCGGCAACGATATCCAGTTTGTTCGCCTGGATCTGCGCGTTGATCTGCGTTGCTCGCGTGATGATCTCGAACTGGTCGACATTGCTCGCATTGAGCCCCGCGCCCTGGATGGTGACAGAGCCTTGGTTAACCTGGTAGCGGCTCAGCTGGCCGTTTTCAATCACTGGCTTGCCGGTGCTCAGGGTGGCTTTCGGCGTGTTGATGAAGCCGCAACCGTCGCAGCTGATGCCATGCGGATTGGCGACGATGACGTGAGCGGATTTGCCTGCTACTTCGGTGTATCCGCGCAACTGGCTGGGACTACCGCCGTTTACTTCATTGAGGATGATCTCGGCGGCGCGGCCGTTAAAGTTCGGGTTGCCGACGATGATGCCGCCCAATTGGGTGTTCTGCGTACGCTGCGTGGCGTTGTTGAGGATCAGCCCCTGAGCATCGACGTTGTAGTTCTTGAACTGGTTGTGCGACAGGCCATTGGCATTCGGCGCAGCGATATTGACGATCGGCACGCCATTGCCGGCCTTAGCCAACCCGGTGCCCGCCGCACTGACCGCGATGCCATCGGCCTGAGCCCAGAGCGGCTGCCAGAACATGACGTTGGCCAGCAAGAAAGCCAGCGCGCGCTTGGGAATGCCACAGAACGACTCGCGCGGTTGCACGGTCGCCGAAGGCAGGCAGGCCAGTAAAGCGAATTGGCGGACATCCATGTCGTGGTCTCGGCTCAGCGATGGTGGGGCTTAGAACATCAGCTCCAACCGGAAGTAAATGGGTGACTCACGCTCGGTGATCACGTCCGGGCGCTCCAGGGAATGGGCAAAGGTGACACTGGCGGCCAGGTGCTGGCTGCGGGCGAAGAACTCTAATGAGTGGCTGGAGACGCGCCCGTGCTGGTCGCCGTTGTAGCGGTCGCCGCGAATCATGCCTCGGTCGTAGCCAAGGCCGGCACCATACTCAGCCAGCACTGGGCGCAGCCAATCGAGGTAGACCGGACGGCTCCAGCGCAAGTCGTTGCGCCAATAGGCGCCGCTGTCGCCGGTCAGGGATTGGTCCTTGTAACCGCGTACCGAGGACAACCCACCCAAGCTAAGACGCTGGGGGCTATAGAGCGGATCTTCGCTGCGCTGGCCGGTGAACAAGCTGCTGAAACTGAGGTTTTCGTCCCACAGGCCAAAGGGCTGCAGGTAGCTGAGCGTCAGGCTGTACTTGCGATAGCGCGCATCTGGGGCGCCGGGGCTTGGCGTATGTCCGGACTGGGCGCCGAAGGCACCGATGCCTTGCTGCATGCCCAAGTCTATGTTGGCGAAAGCGTTGCCGATCCGTCGGCCATGGTTGATGCCAAATTGTGCTTCGCTCAGACGGTTGCTACTGTTTTCCAGTCGGCTTTCTTCGATGTAGTTGTTCGAGCGCAGGTAGGCCAGGCCGGTATTGAGCGCAGTCTTCGAAAGGCTGTCGCGGTGGACCACCCGCTCTGCGCGCAGCTGGTGGTTCTGGGTATCGCCGGTCTGCTTGAACTTGAAGTTGTTGGCCTTCGCCTGAGACCTGTAAGCACTCTGACTATAGGAATAGTTGAAGTTCCACCAGCCCCAAGGCAAGTTGTAATAGAGCATCTCGTTGTGGGAGGTGTGCTGGTGATCGCTGACTGCATCGTGGCCGCCGCGCAGTATCAACTGGTCAGCCAAGCCCAATGGGCTGTCCCATTCCAGGCCATAGCCCCACTGCTGCTCGCCGGTCGCACGTTGGCCCTCATTATTACGCGACAGATTGGCGCGCCAGGGCTTTGTCGCGGTGTTGCTCACTTCAACGGTACTACCGCCGACGCTATTGCCGGGAACCAGCTCCATCTTCGCCTGGTTGGACGGCAGTCGATTGAGCTGGTCGACCATCTGCTCGATGTCTCGCAGGTTGAGCCGTTCGCCGACTATGCCGGGAAACGTCATCGCCAGCTCCCGCGGTGACAGGCCACTATCGTCGTCACTTCTGAGACCTTCCAGGCGCCCTTCCACCACCTGCACTTCCAAGTGCTTGCTGCTCAGATCCTGTTGCGGAAGATAGGCACGGCTGGTGACCAGGCCCCTGGTCAGGTAGTAATCGGTTATGGCCTTTAGCACGGCATTGAGCTGCGAGACGCCCAGGCATTGACCGAGCCAGGGTTGAACCAGATGCTCGCGATCAGCCTCGGACAGGCTGTCGGCACCTTTGATCACGATGGTGTCGATAGGAAAGCAGCGGGTGTCTGGTACAGCGGGGGCAGAAGGTTCCAGGGTTTCCTGACCCGGCAGATCGCGCAGTTCTTCAAGGCGGCGTTGCTGCTCCAGCAGTAGCCTGTCCTGACGATCGCGGATCAGATCCTGATCGCCCGGGGTCGCTGCGAAAGCCGGTGCACCGGCAGCAAATCCCAACACCACGAGGCACAACCTCATCGCGAGGTGGTGAAACTGCATGATCCACTCCTCATGGCATGGCACTATGCCATCATTGGCGTCGCGATGATAAAGAGCAGAAAAGTTGGCGTCAAGAAATTGCGATAGTGCGCACCTCATCGCCAATGAGCGGGCACCCAAAGCGTGCGAGGTAGGCCGCTGAAGTCATTTACCCAAATTTGTTGGATGAACGGAACTGGTAGCTGCCTGAACCGGTGATAGGCTCACTACTCAGCAATAGGAGCTAGCTAATGGCGCGGCACCATCAAAAGAATAACCAGTATCCCCAACTAGTAACCCCCACTGAGTCTTCGGTTGGTCGCAAGCGATACAAATTGGTTGATCTGCTACGGCAGTGTGATTTCAATTTACCTGAATCAGCTGAAATCGTGCTTTGGCGTGATGCGCCCGAAGTCGGTGTGGAGGTCGTGGTAGAGGCGGCTCGGAGTGAATGAGCCCCATCAACATTGCCTTTCTACCCAGAAGACCTCCGGCGAGATTGGTGTCTTCAGGCGATAAATGGCTACCGAAGATTTTGGCTCTGGGCATTTATTTTGTGAAGTCGGTAGGTTTTTCTCATCTTCTTTGTGAATCCCAACCATCGGACTCACAAAAAAGATGATTTTCTGCCATCTTTTGCTAGGGCTCCCGAGTCAACTATTCTGTGAACCTACACTGTGCCAGCCGCGCATTGCCATCCTCCCCTTCTGCGATCCACAACGCCGCTTCAGCCAGGCTGCCACAGATCAGGGATGCCCTGCTGTATCAGGTTGTGAATCAGCAACTGCATCGACGCCACACAGTGGCGTTGCGCATCTGGCGAACCGCCCCCCTGGCACGGCCCTGGCATCGCGCAACACAATGGCCAGTAACGATGAACAAAAGCCCCTTATCATACGCAACGTATGTAAAACCGTCGGCGATTGCAGATTTTTCTAGCTACGCTAGTCACCAAGGGCATGGCATAGCGTCGACGCGGCCTCTCCTTACTGACCAGGCAAGAGAGCCAACATCTATGGATAACAGGCAGGATGTTCATCCATCAGCCACCGTTCTGGTGGTCGACGACACCCCCGACAACCTGATGTTGATTGCCGACTTGCTCAAGGACAAGTACCGGGTCAAGGCGGCCAACAGCGGCGATAAAGCGTTGCGTCTCCTTCAAGGTGACCCGCTTCCGGACCTGATCCTGCTGGATATCATGATGCCAGGCCTGTCCGGTTACGAGGTGGCCGAGCAGCTCAAGCGTGGCCCCCGCACACGTCACATTCCGATCATTTTCCTGACCGCCATGGCTGGCGCCGAAGACGAGATTCACGGCTTGGGCCTGGGCGCTGCAGACTACATCACCAAGCCGATCATCCCCCCGGTGCTCATGGCCAGGGTCGAGACGCAGCTCAAGATCAAGGCCGCTGCCGACTTCCTACGCGACAAAAATGCCTTTCTGGAACAGGAGGTGCAGCGCCGCACCCGCGAGGTCGCCGCCATCCAGGACGTCACCATCCACGCCATGGCGTCGCTGGCCGAAACCCGTGACAACGAAACCGGCAACCACATTCGCCGAACCCAGCACTACATCAATCTGCTCGCCGAGCTGCTGCGCGAGCACCCACGCTTTCGTCACTTCCTCGATGAGCAAACCATCAAGCTGCTGTTCAAGTCAGCACCGCTGCACGATATCGGCAAGGTCGGCATCCCCGATCGCATCCTCCTCAAGGCCGGACGGTTCACCCCAGAGGAGTTCGAGATCATGAAGACCCACACGACGTTGGGGCGCGACGCCATTCAGCATGCCGAAGACCAACTGGGGATAGACGTCGACTTCCTTCGTCTGGCCAAGGAAATCGCTTACAGCCACCAGGAAAAGTGGGATGGCAGTGGCTATCCGCAAGGCTTGGCGGGTGACGCCATCCCCATCAGCGCCCGGTTGATGGCCGTGGCGGATGTCTACGATGCACTGATCAGCCGTCGCGTCTACAAGCCCGGCATGTCCCACGCGCAGGCGATGGAGATTATCCGCGAAGGCCGCGGCTCGCATTTCGACCCCGATATCTGTGACGCCTTTGTGGCCAATGCCGAGCGGTTCCGGGACATTGCCGCGCGGTTCACTGACGCTGACCAGGACGTGGACCCACCATCGACTGCACTTGAGTAGGTTCCTGAAGAGCCCTGAGCCCTTCACATCACTGCGCATAACCGCTAAACGAGGCGATACATGAACAGACTGTTCGATCTGCTCGAGCGCCTGTCCCTGGGCAGTAAATTGATCATCGGTTTCGCTGCGTTGCTGGCGTTGATCCTGCTGCTGGGCGTGCAAAGCCTGCGCACCCAGTACTCGCTGAGATCCGAAATGCAGCAGCTGTACCAGCAGGATCTGGTCGGTATTCAGCATATGCAGGAGCTGCGGGTGCAGTTGCCGCGTCTGACGCAGGCACTGCAACGTGCAGTGGCCACCAGCAACGCGAACACCCGCATAAGCGCCCGGGCGCAGATGGAAGCCGCCCAGACGCGTTTGCTCGAAGCGCTGGCGCAGGTTAGGCCGACGCTACGGCGTCAGAGTAGCGTGACCCGTTTAGCTGCGTTCGATGTGCTGTTGCAGCGCCTGCGAAAAAATGGCGAGCAAGCGCTGGAGCTGGCCGGCAAGGGCGCCCTGGGCCAGGCCCTGACCCTACTCAACAGTGAGGAATTCCTGGCATTGGAGCAGGAAAGCGACGCGTTGCTCATCCTGATAGAAAATAACAAAGAAGCCGATATCCACGATACGGCGAAAAATCTGGCCGACTATGCGCAGCGCAGCAGCACGATAACTTATGTCTTGCTGCTGGGCGGCTCGACACTGGCCCTGCTGCTGGCCTGGTTGGTCAGCCGCTCCATCCGCGTGCCGTTGAACCGGGTACGTGCCGCGGTTGACGAGCTGGCTGCCGGCAAGTTGGACAGTCGGATCCCTCACACCGACCTGCACAACGAAACCGGCGACCTGGCCCGTGCCATCGCCACGCTGCAACTGGAGGCGTGTCAACTTGAACGTCAACGTTGGGTCAAAGCCCATGCCTCACTCCTGCAAGTGGACCTGCAACAGGCAGAGACGCCGCAGCAGTTGGCCCAAGCGTTCTTTTGCCGCATCGCGCCCCAGTTGGGGGTGTACCAGGGGGCGTTGTACGCCCTGTATGAGGGCGCGCCGCGCCTGCAATTGCTCGGTGGTTATGCGGTAGACAGTGAGCATCCACTGCGCGCGGAGCTCGAACTCGGTGAAGGGCTGCTGGGCCAATGCGCACTGGATCACCAACCGCGCCAACTCAACGACTTGCCTGAACCGTTCTGGCGTGTACGCGCACAGTTGGGTGAGGCCTGCGCCAGCCATCTGCTGGTGCAGCCCGTATTGCGAGGCGAGCGATTGCTGGGTGTTCTGGAAATGGCCGGCTTTCACACGCTGCAAGAGCACGAAGCATTGCTGCTGCAAGAAGTGCTGCCCAGGCTGGCCGGTGCCATGGCCATCATGGAGCGCAGTGAAGCGGCTCAAGCGCTGCTGCAGGAGACTCGCCGCCAGGCTGACGAGATGGGGGCCCAGACCCAGCAACTGGAACACCAGGCCCAGGCGCTGGAGGCCCAGCAGGTGGCCTTGCGCGCCACCGAAGCGTGGTACCGCGGCATTATTGAAGCGGCACCAGACGGCATGCTGGTGCTGGGGGACGACGGCCACATTCTGATGACCAATCCACAGATGGACGCCCTGTTTGGCTACGCCCCCGGCGAACTGATCGGTGCCGACATCGAGCGACTGGTGCCCCAGGCTGCGCGCGAACGGCATGCCCCACTACGCGACGGGTTTATTGCCAGTGAAGGCACTCGCCAGATGGGGGCCAATCTGGATGACCTGCGTGGCGTCCGTAAGGACGGCAGCCTGTTCTGCGTGGAAATTGGCCTGTCCCATCTGCCCCGCCTGGAGGGGCGTGGCGCTTGCGTGTGTGCCTCGGTGCGCGACGTGACGGAACGCAGGGCAATGGAAGCCAAGCTGCGTACGGCCAGCGATCGTCTGAACCTGGCGCAGGAAGCTGGCGATATTGGTCTGTTCGACGTTGATCTGATCAGCGGCAAAAACTATTGGACGCCCCAGCTGGAATCGATGTTCGGGCTTGCCCCTGGCGAATTCGGTGGCTCGCTGGAGCACTGGCAGGCACTGGTGCACCCTGATGACGTGGCCCGTGCCAGCAGCACGTTCGAGCGTGCCGTCGAAAGCGGCAGTGATCGCGTCGAGTTCGACTTCCGAATTGTGCGCCAAGATGATGGCCGTGTACGCACGTTCAAATCGCTCAACCGCTTCTCACGCACACCTGACGGCAAGCCTTTACGCGCAACCGGCATCAACATCGACGTGACGGCACTGGCACAGGCGCGGGCGGCAGCTGAGGCGGCCACCCAAGCCAAGAGCGAGTTCCTCGCCAACATGAGCCACGAGATCCGCACACCAATGAACGCCATCATCGGCATGAGCCACCTGGCGCTGCGTACCGAACTGGATACGCGCCAGCGCAACTACATTGAAAAGGTTCACCGCTCGGCGGAGAACCTCTTGGGGATCATCAACGACATCCTCGACTTCTCCAAGATCGAGGCTGGCAGGATGAGCCTTGAGCAAATCCCCTTCCGCCTTGAAGACGTCCTCGATAATTTCGCCGCCATGGTCGGCCTAAAGACCGAGGACAAAGGCCTGGAGCTGTTGTTCCAGACCCCGCCTGAATTACCCACTGCACTGCTCGGCGATCCTCTGCGCCTGGGCCAGGTGCTGATTAACCTGGGCAACAACGCTGCCAAGTTCACCGAACGTGGCGAGATTGTGGTCGGGGTGGAAGCAGTGGCCACCCGTGAGGAGCGCGTTCAGCTGCATTTCTGGGTGCGCGACACCGGCATTGGCATGACCGCCGAGCAGTGTTCGCGCCTGTTTCAGTCGTTCAGTCAGGCCGACAGCTCGACCACGCGCAAGTACGGCGGCACCGGGCTGGGATTGTCCATTTCGAAGAAGTTGGTGGAGTTGATGGACGGCCACATTTGGGTGGAGAGCGAGCCAGGGGTGGGCTCCACGTTCCATTTCCATGTAAGCCTCGGCGTGCAGCAAGGCGTTCAGCCGCGTCGGATGTTCAAGGCCGACGAACTGCTGGGTATACGGGTACTGGTAGTGGACGATAACGCCAGTGCCCGCCAGATCCTGTCGGGCATGGCGCTCAGCTTCGGCCTGGAGGTGGATGGTGCGCAAAACGGCAGCCAGGCCTTGCGCCTGCTGGCCGATGCCGAGCAAAACGCGCTGCCCTACGATCTGGTACTGATGGACTGGCGGATGCCCGGCATGGATGGCATGGAGGCAGTGAGCAGAATGCATTCCGCCCACCTGACGCATACACCGTCGGTGATCATGGTCACTGCGTTTGGCCGCGAGGAGGCGCGCGAGGAAGCCGAGCGCCAGGGCATCCAGTTGCCGGTGGTGCTGACCAAGCCAGTGACCCCGTCTTCATTGCTCGAAGCCATTGGCGTGGTGCTGGGCAGATGGCCGCAGGGCGATACGCGGGCCAGCGAACGTTCTCATCAGAGTGCCAACACTGTCGCCAGCCTTAGGGGGGCTCGGCTGCTGTTGGTGGAAGACAACGAGCTCAATCAGGAGCTGGCCTGCGAACTGCTGGAGAGTGTCGGCATAGGTCTGCGGCTGGCCTGGCACGGCCAGGAGGCTCTCGACATCCTCGCCGAGGATGGCAACTTCGACGGCGTGTTGATGGACTGCCAAATGCCGGTGATGGACGGTTACACCGCCACCCAGCGAATTCGTCAGCAGCCGCGCTTTACGGCGTTGCCGGTGATCGCCATGACCGCCAACGCCATGGACGGTGATCGTGAACGGGCCCTGAGCAGTGGCATGAACGACCATATCTCCAAGCCACTCAATGTCGATGACATGTTCGCCACACTGGCCAAATGGATCACGCCGCAGGCCGCCGTTCCAGCCGTTCCAGCCGTTCCAGCATCGCCAGCGGTAGGCCCGGCAAAGCGGTTGCCGGATCATCTTGAGGGCATTGACAAGGTTGCCGGCCTGGCTACCTGCATGGGCCGGCAGGACCTCTATCTGCGCCTGCTGTGTAAGTTTCGCGACACTCAGGCAGGCTTTGCCGAGCAGTTCCGGGCCGCACAGAGCGACCCGGATGCTGGCGCGGCCGAGCGGATGGCTCACAGCCTGCGCGGCACCGCCGCCAACATCGGCGCCAAGGCCGTGGCGCAAGCTGCCGCCGTGCTGGAGCAAGCCTGCCAGAACGGCGAACCCGCTACGCAGGTGCAGGCCTTGGCGGCAGAGGTCGAGCGATGCCTATTGCCGACCCTGGCGGCGTTGTCCGGTCTGACGGTAAATGCGCCGGCATCGATAGACGAGCGCCTGCAGGAGGTGCCCGAGTTGAGTGAGCACTTGAACAGGCTCAAAGTGCTGTTGGCCGAAAGCGACACCGCGGCCATGGAGGCGCTTGCCGAGCTGCGCAACCTGTCACTCGATCGGGCCTTGGCCAAGCGCCTGGCACTGGTCGCCGAACAGGTCGAGCGGTTCGACTTTGATCATGCCCTGGAGCTGTTGCAGGACGGCTGATTCCGGGGCTGCTGCGCAGCTCCGGAACGTCGAGCCCTATCAGTGGATAGCCCTTCAGGCTACCGATGCTTGACGCTTCACCCGCACCGGCAGCATCCCCGACAGCGCGACCAGCCAGAGCACCAGAAACACGCCGGAGATCGCCAGGTTCGAGGCCAATGGCAGAGCACTGACGATGCCCGAGGCCAGTGCCCCGAATATCAGCATCAGGCAGCCTTGCAGACTCGCCGCCACCCCTGCCCGGTCGGGGAACAGGGACATGGAGCGGGCCATGGCGTTGGAGAAGATGAAACCTTGGCCGAACGCGATGAGCATGATGCCACCCAGGATGCTTACCAGGTTCAACCCTGCTGGCATCACAGCAATGGCTACGACACCGAGCAAGAACAGCAGCATACCCGTCCACATCAATGCAGCAGCCTGGACCCGTCGGATCAGCATGCGGTTCACCAGGGTACCCACCAGATAGCAACTGCCCACAGCCAGCGCCGTGCTGCCAAAGTACTGCGCATCGTGGCCCAAGCGTTCCTGGACAATGTGCGGTCCAAACACGTTCCACAACAGGAACGCCGAGAAGCTGGAACCGAGCACGATAACGGAAGAGCGGAAGCGCCCGTCAGCAAGGATGTAGCGGTAGCCACCCACGGTCTGCAGGGCGCTGCGCCGGGCACAAGGTGCCAGCGATTCCTTGAGCCCGGCGAAGACGAATGCCATCACGATCAAGGCATACACCGTATACAGGACAAAGTTGTAACGCCACCCCAGGTGTACCTCGATCAACCCGCCAACATACGGCGCGATAACGGGGCCGAGGCCAAAGGCAAGGCTCAGGTAGATGATCGCGACATAGAAGCGCGGGCCCTTGACAATATCGACCAGCAAAGCACGGGCAACCACCTGGCAGGCGCCGATCGCAAAGCCCTGCAGTGCGCGGGCCAGCAATAGCATTTCAATGGAGGTGGCAACTGTTGCCAGCAGGCTGCCGCCCAGGAACACGGTAAGGCCCATCAGCACGGCTGGTCTACGACCGCGGGCATCGGCCATGACGCCGAAAAATAGCTGGCCGAGCGCATAGAACAGCAAGGTGATGGTGATGGTGTTCTGCATGAGCGACGGGCTGGCACTCAGCTCGTGGCCGATCGATGGAAGACTGGGCGCATACAGGTCGATGGCGATACCACCGACGCTGTTGATCAGTGGCGCCAGGAAGACGATGAAATTCTCATAACGCTTGTTCGCGTTCATAGTTACCTCCAGCGCTCCGGGCACAGCTATGCCCGGAGCGTGATGTGGTCAGGCAGATGCCTGGCTGGCGAAATGCGGCTGGGTGAGCGCAAGCGCGGGCCCACTGGCCCACGTGCTGGGCGATGACAAACGCGAGGCCACCACCCGCGGCGCATGGTCGTAGTAAGTGCCCCAGTTGACACTGGGGTCCTTGACCCTGCGGCAGTCGGCACCGCCAAGATCCTCAAGGTTGTCGACGATCGGCATCAGCAACTGGCGCACTTGCTCGGTTGCCGTCAGGACCACCAGGCCGAAGTTTCGCAGTGCCAGCGTCTTGATCACGTTGTTGAGCAAATACTTACCTGCCCCGCTGCCGCTACGGAATGACGCAAAAGCGCCAACCTCGGCAATCCGCGCCCGCTCGAGGTCATAACGCTCATCCAGACCCTGACCCAGGTAGTACTCGCTGAACAGCTTGCCCGAATCCCCGTAGCTGATGCCGGCACAGGCATAGCCCGGAGCACCGCCATTCGAGTCGGTCAGGCAGACGAACAGATCGGGCTGGGGCTCCGGCGTCGCGTCATAGTGCTTGAGGTAGTGAGCACGTACCGCTTCCTGCAGACAACGGTAGCCGGGGCGGCCTTTATAGAAATTGCGTACGATGTACATGGCTGTCCTCTCGCCCTCAGGCGTACATCCGGTCGATGAAATGGGCCTCGATCTCGGCCCTGCGCGGCCGTCCGGTGACGGTGTAGTACTGGTCACGGAAGGTGGCGATGTCATCGATGATGCGGATCTGCCTGACCCTGGCGAAGTCGGCGAGCCGGTGTTCCAGGCGCGACATCTCGTGGCGTACCGTGTCTTCGCAAGCGGTGCTCAGCACGATGGCACAGGGTTCGTCCTTGCCTTCACCCATGACGATCATGTCATCGACCAACGGGCTCTCTTTGTAGACGTTCTCGACCCATTCGGGCGAAATGTTGCGCGCCGTGGACAGGATGATCACGTGCTTCTTGCGGCCAGTGATGTACAGGAACCCGTCACGAAATTCGGCGATGTCACCTGTATGCAGATAGCCGTCGGACAGATCGCAGGCGGTATCGTCGGCGTTGTAGTAGCCCGCGCACAGCGTCGGCGTGCGCACCTGCAATTCGCCGTCGACCAGCTTGGGTTCGATGCCGTCGAGCAACTTGCCCGCCGAACCGATACGTCGCTCGGCCGGTGAGTTCAGTGAGATGATTGAAGAGTTTTCGCTCAGCCCATAGGCCTCGAACACCTGCACACCCTGCGCGTCCAAAGCCTCCAGCACACTCACCGGAATTTTTGCACCACCGGTGATGATGTGTGGTCGTTGGGCCCCGAACAGTGCTTCCACCGAGCAGTGCTCAAGCAGCAGGTTGGCCTCCTCCAGCAACTTGGGTGGCAGGTACAGGAAGTTCGGCTGGTTAGGGGCAATCAGCTCCAGGTACTGCCGCGCGTTGCCACTTGCCGCGCCATACTCGGTCATGCCTTCCGGCATCAGCGTCAAAGAGCCCCCTGAGAGGATCGGGATGAAGACACCGAGCACCTGCTCGATCAACAGGCTCATGGGTACGATCGAAAAGTAGTGCAGCGGCTGTTGTGGCAAACGCTTCATCACATTGTCCACCAGCAGCCCGACCGCCTCGTCGCGAATCATCACGCCCTTGGGTTTGGAGGTGGTACCGGACGTGTGGATGATTGAAACGATCCCCTCCGGAATGAGCTCGTCCTCATGCCGCCACTCATCACCAATGCCTTGGTTCATGAGCTGGCCGGGAATGAAGCAGGGTTTATCCGGCAGAATGCCGTGCAGGCGACTGGCAGTCTTCTCATCGCTGACAAACACGGCCGCAGCCTTGCCCAGCAGGCTGCCAATCTGGTCATCGGAAAACTCGATGGGCACCGGCAGCAAAACCCCGCCGACCTTCTGGATAGCCAACAAGGTATAGATCCACTCGTAGCAGGAGCGCATGGCAATGCCGAACACCTTGCGCTCGCAGCGGCCAATTCGCCCCTCAAGGGCACAAGCCAGGCGCATCACGTCACGACGCAGCTCGTGCAATGTATAAGAGCGACCGTTCATTTCCTTGATCACCACGCGGTCAGGGTTTGCCGCCAGGTAGTCCTGCATCTTTTGGCTGATCATTGGCCAATACCTCCAATGCGATAGCTCTGAGCACCAAATATCCGCCGTGAGGTGTCATCCAGCCGCCGGCGCCCATGCATGACGCGGGTATTGTCGATAACGACGATGTCGCCTTTCTGCCAAAAGTGGCTATAGGTATTGCGGGCTGTGACGTCCTTGATCTCGTCCCAGATTTCCAACGCGATATCCTCGCCATCAGCCCAGGTAATGAGTGGCGGCTCATAGTTGACGCTTGGACCAAGCATCGAATTACAGAATGCTTTTCTGCCGCTAAAACAACTGGTTTCAACAGCGGAGATAATCAGCTCCGACGAAATTAGATTTTGATCAATGCGGCGATAGGTTTGGCCTTCCACCTGCTCATTAACGAACTGCAGATGTTCATCGCTAACCTCATCAATGGGAAGTTGCAGTTCAATGCTGAGGAAACGCTTTACATTGCTCCAAGGGATGCGCCGAACATAACGGATATCGCGGTTTTCAAAACTCTTTCGGGTTTTCGCCGACAAGTCGAAGAGCACCCGTTGGCCGTCACACATTGTCGTTTCGGAGCCGACGGCAGCAGGCTCCAGGCAGTAGAACCACTGCAGATCGGGATTGAACGGCAGATTGCCGTTCTCACGATGAAGACCCATCTCATGCACACCGGCCTCGATTTCCGCGGTGTTCGAAGTCGCTGCCTTGCGGGCAGGGTCGAAGGTGACGCGCGAAGAATGTGCACTGACGAACTCATTGAAATCTTGCAGGGTATTAGCAAAGTCGCGATAAATAACCGCGCCACTGTGGGCAAGGTCTTCATAGAGTGTCGCACTGCTTACCGAGTCGGAAACCCGCAGCTCGCGGTCAACGGCATATACACATTCGAAGCCGTAGCACGGTGTAGGTTGCCGATAGAACGGAAACACCATTGATTGTACTTGCGCCAGCATGACTCATTCCTCCATGAATTGTGGGTCAGGTAGAACCGCTACCCGATGACCTCACAGTAAGTGAAAAGAACAAGTCGCTGGTTTTAAGAAATCTAAAAGCCCGCAGAAAATTTAATAAGGTGGATTCATCGTTCCGTCAACATTGACCCGGCCACCTGCGCAACGAGCGAGCGCAAACTGGAAATATCCTTGCTATCGCTACGGTCTCGGGCCCAAATCATGTCCAGGGTAAAGCTTGGGAAGCCCAAAGGCGGTTGGCAGACCTTCAGCTCGGGCGCAATACGCAGGTGCGGCAGCAGGCGCGCAGGCAGGGCCACTGTCGAGGGCACCGCGGCAACGATGTTCACACAGGCTTGGTAACCGTTGGCCCGCACCAGCACGTTGCGCGACCGGCCAACCTTGTCCAGCCAGCTATCGACCATGTTCTTTTCGGATATCCACGGCGTGGGGAACACGTGTGGCGAAGCACAGAACTCGTCCAGGCTCATAGCCCCGTCACTTGCCAGCGAACCCTGGCTGGTCAGGCATACGAAGTCATCGTTGAGCACCGGTTGCCATTGCAGCTCAGGGTGCATCTGGTGGTAACCCGGACCGAAGCCGATGGCAATGTCTATATCACCTGAGATCAGCCGGTCCACCGGCAGGTCTCGGCTCAAGCGTTCGAGGTGCAGCGAGGTGTTGGCGTGAGTACGTGAAAGCACTGCCAGCACCTGTGGCAGGAAGGACAGCTCGAAATACTCGGGAGCGCACAGCTTCCAGATCTTACGCAGTGCCTGAGGGGAGACGGTGCTGTCGTCTTCCGCACAACGGTTGACCGACTCGACCACCACTCGCAGATAAGGCGCAATTTTTTCCGCTTTGGTGGTGGGTTTGAGCACACCTTGCAAAGACGAGAACAGGGTGTCATCGAAACATCCGCGCAGGCGCTTGAGGCAGTAACTGACCGTGGGCTGGCTGACATTCATCAACTCGGCAGTACGCTTGGCGCTGCGCAGTTCCAGCAAATTGAGGAAAACCACGATGTCTTGCAGATCCAGCTGCTTTAGGTAATTGCTATGAAGCATGAAAATTCTTCCTGAGTTTTCCAGTTCATTGGCTGGGGGCACCCTCTCCTGGAAGATGAGCGAGCATTGCCTTCAACAATTGCGCGAACAGTACGCGTTGCTCTGCGTCCAGGGGGGTCAATACCAGTTCCTGGATCTCAGTATGGGTAAGAACTGCCTTGTCAATCAACGCCTTACCCTGAACAGTGAGCGCCACTTGGGAGCTGCGCTTGTCTAGGCTGTCAGCAATGCGCTCGACCATCCCTGCACTTTCCAGCCTGGCCAATCGATTGGTCATGGCTCCGGAAGTAATCAGCAATGAGCGGTAAAGCTCGGTTGGCGTCAGACGGTAAGGCGCTCCTGACCGTCGCAGGGTGGCCAGTACATCGAACTCGCCTTCCTTGAACCCATATTGCGTCAGCGCCTCCCCACGAATGCGCTCGAGGTGCTTCTGGATGCGTGCCATACGGCCAAAAATTTCCATGGACGAGACATCCACGGAAGGCATCGCCTGCGCCCATTGCGCGACGACGAAATCGACATGATCGTTCATAGCTGCACTCATCGTTCGACCGAAATCAGTATTAGCCAATGCACCTGCTCAACCCAAGCGCCTTTAAACAATCTTAACGTTAAGCTATCTTGACACGCACGTGACTGAAGGATCAGGAGGAAACATGGCTTTTTTCGTACATGGACAGCATCGTCACTACTATTACGACTCAGGCTCCGGCAGCCCCGTGCTCCTGTTGCACGGGCTCGGTAACAGCGGCAGGGCCTGGATACCACAGGTAAGTGCACTGCTCGCTCTCGGTCACCGCGTCATCGTACCCGACCTGCTGGGGCACGGCGCGTCCAGTGATGCACCTGACGGTATTACCCCTCATCTTCAGGCCCTGGAAATGCTGGCGCTGCAGGAACACCTTGGGCTCGACAGCATTCAGCTTATCGGCCTGTCCCTGGGAGGCATGGTAGCGCTGGAAATGGCATGCCATACACCTGAAGCAGTGGAAAAGCTGATCGTTGCCGGCACGTTCGCCAGTATGAGCAGCGCACATCGCCAACGGCTGCTCAGCGAATGGGCAACCACCTTGGAGCTGCACAATGGTTGCCTGAAGCACTTCAAGTCGAGTTGGCCTGCACTGGTGGGCGCAGACTTTTCTGCCTCACCGCGTGGTCAGCGCCTCTACCAGGCGTGGCACGCCCAGGCCGCTTTGTTGAAGGCGCACAACCAGATCCGCTGGTGCAAGGGCATGAAGCAGTACGACTTGAGTGCCAAGTTGCAGCAGATACAGGCCCCCACGTTGGTACTCGCCACGGAACGCGACGCCATCAGCCCGTGGTCCGAAGCCGAAGACCTCTACACAAACATCGAATGTGCCCGCCTGGTCACCATCGCCGGCGAAGGCCACGTATTCAACGTCCCTCACGCACACGCATTCAATGAGGCGACAAGCGCTTTCCTACAGGAGCCAGCCAACCATGCCTAATATTCCCAGCAAAGCGTGTGTCGGACTTCTGGCCGTATTGATCGGCTTGAACCTGCGCCCCATCATGGCTTCGATCGGCCCCCTGCTGGACATGCTGCAACTCGACCTGGGCCTGACCAATACCCAAGGTGGCCTACTGACCACCCTGCCGGTCATGATGATGGGCTTGTTCGCGCTCTCCGGCCCCTGGCTGCTGCGCCTGGTCGGTGAAGTCAAGGGCGTGGCGCTGGGCATCGCCCTGATTGCTGTCAGCTGTGCCGCACGCGCCTATACCAGTTCTGCCGAAGCGCTCATCAGCACCGCCGCACTGGGCGGTATCGGCATTGCAGTCATCCAGTCGCTGATGCCCGCCTTTCTGAAACGCAGCTATCCGCAGAGCGCTGGCATGCTGATGGGCTTGTTCACTACAGGCATCATGGCCGGTGCCGCACTGGGTGCTGCAACCGCAGCACCCAGTGCGGCCACTTTCGGCTGGCAGTTAGCCCTGGGCTTCGCCGCTGTGCCGGCGTTATTCACCCTGATCGTCTGGCTGTTGGCAGCCGGTGGCAGCCAACCCCGTCATGCCGGTGCCAAGCTGCCCTATCGCAACATGCAGGCCTGGTTACTGTTGATATTCTTTGGCATTGGCACAGGCGCCTACACCTTGGTGCTGGCCTGGTTGCCGCCGTTTTACATCGAACTGGGTTGGACGGCGACTGACGCCGGCTACCTGCTCGGCGCACTGACGGTCACCGAAGTGGTCGCCGGGCTGCTCGTGTCATCGCTGATCCAGCGCTTTCCCGACCGCCGAAAACCGTTAGTGCTGGTCATTGTGCTACTCATTGCCGGCCTGGCCTGCCTGATGGTTGCCCCACAACAGCTGGCAGCATTGGCAACAGTGTGCCTAGGTCTAGGGATCGGTGCGCTGTTCCCGTTGTCCTTGATCGTCACCCTGGACCGTGCAGATTCACCGACCACGGCTGGCGCGCTGTTGGCGTTCGTGCAAGGCGGCGGCTACCTGATCGCTGCCAGCATGCCGCTGATCGCCGGTATCGTGCGTGACCAGCTCAGTTCTTTGCACTGGGCCTGGGGAGTAATGATCATCGGCGCCGTAGTATTGCTGGGGCTGAGCACGACCGTCGCGAAATTACCATCAGGGGGATTAACTGACAGTAGAAAGTCTGTGGACATGACATAGAGAGGATTAATTCCAAGGTGATCTCGGCTTACCTGCTGCTAGCGGGAAAGGCCGCGCTCTCCAGGACGAAGGGCTGCAATCGAATAGCCGGCTGAACCAGCGGGAAAAGGCGCTGAGCTCGGAAAAGCCCAGCACGCCAGCAATTTCGCTCAAGGAGTGATGGGGGTTTGCGAGGTAACGTGTCGCCAACGCCCTTCGCACTTGATCCAACAGCGACGAAAACGTCTCACCCTCGCGCGTCAGTTGCCGGTGCAATGTCCGTCGGTCACGTCCCAGGTGGGCGGCTACCTGTTCCACCGAACAACGTCCCGTGGGCAGTAGCATCCAGATCATCTGGTGCACTTGCTCCACCAACGCGGCCCTGGCGTCCTCCTGAATACTGTGCAGGTATTGATGGACGTAGCGGGCCATTTCCGGATCGGCACTGGGCAGGCTCCGGTCAAGATCGCTGCTCCGGCAGACAATGCCGTCCAGCAAACAATTGAACTGTACGGCTGTACCGAACACCCGCTGATGGCGGCTGGCGTCCAGCGCCGCGCTGTGGCGAAAACAGACTGCTGATGGATGCCAATGGTTACCCAGTAAGGTCTTGAGCATTCGGTGAGCAACGGCGACCGCCAACTCCATCGACTGACGCACAGGCAGATGACTGACGGTTACCAGCTCAAGCCTCAACACCGCCACCCCCTCTCCTTCCTCAATCTGCAGGACCAACCCCTGGTTGTGCAGGCAGATAAATTCCTGGAGGGCCTTCAGCGCTGCGCGCAAGGTGGGCTCACGCCATAACAACGCCAGCGGCCCTAGGTTGGAGACAGTGCGACGTTCTGCCATGCGCAGGCCGAAATCGTCCACACCGGCCTCCCGCGCCGAGTTGTCCAGCAGCCGGGCTACCGCTTCGATGGAGATTCTCAGGTCCGATTGCAGCAAACAGCGCGGATCAAGACCCACAAGACGCAGTTGGCGCATCGGCTCAACGTTCAAGGCGCGGACAATGTCCGTGTAGTGGGTAAGGCAGGCACTTCGAACCAGTCCTTTCATGAGCAATCATCCCTAGGTTACACATGTCCCGAAATGTCAAACCCATGCCCCCGGGAGTCAATTCAGATGCCATCGGCAGGCTTAGAGTTGCAGGTAACCACTCAACCGCGAGGCACTGCAGATGAATGAACACCAGACCCACCCTGGCACCCCTACCTGCGATGGCCTGCGTGACGCGGGTAACTGGAATCCCGCTTGGGATTCGCTGGCCGAGCTGGACGCGCAGTGGATGGAGAAGTTTCTCGGCATGGCCACCCACCCGTTACGAAAGGGCATTCTGGAACCCAAGACCTTCGAACTGATCGCCATCGCCGTCGATGCCTCCTGCACCCATTTGTATGCCCCGGGTGTGCGTCGGCACATCCGCAAGGCTCTGGAAGTTGGCGCCAGTGTCGAGGAAATACTGGCGGTCCTACAACTGACTTCGATACTCGGCATCCACAGCATGGCACTAGGCGCTCCGATTCTCGTCGAGGAGGCGCAGAAACTGGCCGCCGATGGTCCGGTACAAGGCACCTACTGATTTCATCAATGTGCAGCGTAGGCCGGATTGACCTTCGCCATCGCACTACACTACCGTGCCTGAGACAAGGACGTCTGGACGTTGTGATGAGGTGAGTGCATGCCTGCTAATAAATCTGCAGAATGGCTCGCTGCCGCCCGTTGTGATCGGGCTACGATCAAAATACTCATTCTGGACGTCCTGGCCTATGTCAGTTGACCTACAAGCGCTCTATCCCAAACTGATCCATCTAATGCTGGACACGGTTTTCGTGGTCGACAGGAACAACCAGATTGTATTTGTAAGTGATGCTTGTGAGGCATTGCTCGGTTACCGTGCCGAAGAGCTGACCGGCACACCGATAACCGACTACATACACCCTGAAGACCTGACGGTTACCCGGGCGTCCATTATCCGAGTGATGAACGGCCAATCACACGTCGATTTTCGCAACCGCTATATCCGCAAGGATGGCGGTATCGTGCACATTCTGTGGGCTGCCTTCTGGTCCGAAGAGGTGGGTGCACGAATCGGCGTGGCGCGAGACGTGACTGCCCTGCGCCATGCCGAGGAAGAGTTACGCTTCCTGGCCCATCATGATCCGTTGACACAATTGACCAACCGCTCGATTTTCAATGATCGACTGGAATCGGCCCTGCGTGCGGCGCATCGCCACCAAAATGCCTTGGCGTTGCTGTTTCTGGATGTCAATGACTTCAAGGGTATCAACGATGTCTACGGGCATGCCGTGGGTGATCGGGTACTCTGCTCGATTGCACGACGCCTGGAGGGCTGCGTGCGCGAGACGGACACAGTGGCGCGAATGGGGGGTGACGAGTTCACGGTGCTGTTGACCGATATCCAGTCGCAGGACGCCGTTGCCGAAAAGGTGACGCAGATTATCGCAACCTTGGCCGAGCCGTTGGGCGCTGAGTTTGACGGGATCGACATGCCATCCTGCAGCGTAGGTGTCGCCTTTTACCCTACCGACGGGGAAGATGCCGACACCCTGCTCAGCCATGCTGACGGCCAGATGTACCGGATGAAAAGGCGCCGCTCTGTCCCCGGATAATTGCTGCCTTAGCTAACAAGCAACGGGCTTGCCTGGCCCCTCCTAGCCTCACGGCAGCTGCGAATAGGCCGCCGAGGTTTGCGCCAGACTTACACCCGCAGCGCATCGCCGAGCAGATCAAGACCGTGTGGTCATGCCGTTATTCAAGCGCTGCGCCACTCCCCCACGATCCATCAGAAAACCGCGCTCAAGCCAGCAACTCGGTGATCCATTGGACGTGTCGGGCGATGTCTTGCATCTTTTCTTCAGGGACAGCCTGCTGCGCCCGGGCGAAGTGGCTCAGGGTCTGCTGTTTCAGGCGCAGGATACGCTGCCACTTGGCCACAAATGCCGGGCTACGCGCCTGCAACTGCAGCGGGCCGAAGTACAACTCCTCAGCGGTGTAGGTCACAGGCTCAGCACGTTCGGCGACGATGATTTCGTAATCGAAGCGGTTTTCCCGCAGCACCTCCTCGCAGAGGATGCGGTAGCCCTGTTCCATCAGCCATTGGCGCAATGGCTGCTCGCCGCCATTGGGCTGCAGGATCAGGCGCTCCTGGCCACTGAGCCGCGCCTTGCCGCTGTCAAGGATGTCGCGGATGGTTTCGCCACCCATGCCGCAGAGGCTGATCGCGGTGATCTCGTCTTCAGGCTTGATGGCTGCCAGGCCATTGGCCAGACGCACACTGATCCATGGGGTCATGTCGTTTTCACGCACCGTGCGCTCGGCCGCGTGAAACGGCGTCAACGCGACCTCGCCGGCCACCGCCATGGCGATAACACCACGGCGCATCAACGCCACCGGCAAGTAGCCATGGTCCGAGCCGATGTCGGCCAGGCGCGCACCTGTTGGTACGTGCGCCGCCACACGCTCCAAGCGCATGGACAATGTCTGTTGGTTCAACTGCAGCCCCTTTTCAGCACGAACGCCCGGCACCTTTGGCCGGATCGGGCCGCGATTCTGTCGGGCAACGCCGTACATTTCAAATTTATGCGATCAGGGCCACCACGCCCCCTATCGGCTGCTAGCACAAAACTATAGTGGCAACTAGCCACCTTTCGTCGCTCAAGATCTAACGCGCTCAGGCCGATAGCGTTGAAACGTTCCAATAAAAGACCGAGTGAACTCCACACGCCATGAATAAAAGTCTACGTTTCAGCCACAAAATTCTGCTTGTCGCCTCATTGATCGTGATGCTCGCCTTCACCCTGTTCACCCTCTACAACGACTACCTGCAGCGCAATGCCACCCGCCTCAACCTGGAAAACTACCTGGCTGAAATGGGGGCGTCGACGTCCACCAATATTCGCAACCTGCTGGAGGGGCGAATCCGCCTGGTGGAAAACCTGGCACAGAACATCGCCCAGGAACCTGCCAGTGCCGAGACCCTGATGGGCCAGAGCGCCTTGATCTCAAGCTTTCTTACCGTTTACCTGGGCAAGGTCGATGGCGGCTTCAGCGTGCGTCCGGATGCCAAGATGCCCGACGACTATGACCCGCGCATTCGCCCCTGGTACAAGGACGGCATGAGCGCCAGCGGCGCAGTACTGACGGAACCCTACATCGACCTGACCACCAACAAGATGGTCATCGGCATCCTCAGCAAGGTGTCGAGCAACATCGGCGTGGTCGGTGGTGATCTGGCCTTGGATGGTTTGGTGGAGATCATCAACTCACTGAACTTCGGCGGCATGGGCTACGCCTTCCTGGTCAACGACCAAGGCAAAATCCTCGTCCACCCGGACCAGAAGCTGGTGATGAAGTCGCTGGCGGACCTGTTTCCGGCGCGCACACCAAAACTGTCTGCTGAGCTCACCGAGGTCCAGGCCAATGGCCAGACCCGCCTGCTGACCTTCGCGCCGATCAAGGGCCTGCCTTCGGCCAACTGGTACATCGGCCTGTCCGTCGACAAGGACAAAGCCTATGCGATGCTTAGCGAGTTCCGTACCTCGGCGGTGATTGCCACCCTGGTTGCCGTGGCCATTATTATCGGTCTGCTTGGCCTGCTGATCCGTGTCCTGTTGCAACCGCTGCACATCATGACCCGGGCCATGGAAGACATTGCCGAAGGTGAAGGCGACCTGACCAAACGC
>RCUT01000428.1_pt1 | contig 21842 bp, 17 predicted proteins | sample 2166171 | NCBI WGS metagenome assembly RCUT01 (sample SAMN09932757, study PRJNA488358) | compost metagenome | isolation source: compost soil in 4-hydroxybenzoic | place: Germany: Experimental Botanical Garden
GGTGCCGAGATCAAGGAAGGCCTGATCCCGGTCAACATGTTCTATGTGTCCCAGAGCCTGGGCGACAACCTCTCGGCCGAAGCCTTCTACCAGCTGGAGTGGGACCAGACGGTGGTGGACAACTGCGGCACCTTCTTCGCCCAGCCGGACGTGATCGCCGATGGCTGCGACCAGAACCTGGCGGTGCTGACCAACAACCCGGGCCAGATCGGCGCCATCAACGGCATTTTCGGGCCGGCCGGCCTGGGTGTGACGCCGTCGCCCTTCAACGAAGGGATAGTGGTGCCGCGTGCCGGCGACCGCGATGCCGACGACGATGGCCAGTACGGCATGGCGCTGCGCTACTTCGCCGAGGAGCTGGATACCGAATTCGGCGCCTATTACCTCAACTACCACAGCCGGCTGCCGGTATTCAGCGGGTCCGCCGCATCGGTCGCGGCGCAGGACCGGATCAACGCCACCGCCACCAGCCTGATCCCCGTTGTCGGTGCCGGCACCGCGGCCCGCCTGGCCGCCGCCGCCACCGCGGGCAACTCCAGCTATTTCGTCGAGTACCCGGAAGACCTCCACCTGTTCGGCCTGAGCTTCTCCACCACCCTGTCCACCGGCACGGCCTGGAGTGGCGAGGTCAGCTACCGGCCGAACGCCCCGGTGCAGCTGAACACCACCGACATCCTCTACGCCGGCCTGAACGACATCGTCCTCGGCGGCGCTGTGCGTCCATTCGCCAACGCCTCCGTGCTCGATGGCCAGGCCGGCCAGGACACCCACGGCTATCGCCGCAAGGAGCTCACCCAGTTCCAGACCACCCTGGTGCATTTCTTCGACCAGGTGATGGGCGCCGAGCGCCTGACGCTGGTGGGGGAGGTCGGCGTGGTCCACACCGGTGGCCTGGAAAGCACCAGCGAGGCGCGTTACGGGCGCGATCCGGTGTTCGGCCCCGGCCCGTTGCCGAATGGCACCTGCCCGGCCCTGAACGCCAGCACCCTGGGCAACCCGAACGCGGAAAACGTCAGCAAGTACTGCGAAGACGACGGCTTCGTCACCAGCACCGCCTGGGGTTACCGCGTGCGCGCCGTGTGGGACTACAACAACGTGCTGGCCGGCATCAACCTGAAGCCGAGCGTGGCCTGGTCCCATGACGTCGATGGCTATGGCCCGAACGGCCTGTTCACCGAAGACGCCAAGGCGGTCAGCCTGGGCCTGGATGCCGAATACCAGAACACCTACACCGCCAGCCTCGCCTACACCGATTTCTTCGGTGGCACGTACAACACCTCGATCGACCGCGACTTCCTCGCGTTCAGCGTCGGCGTGAACTTCTAAGCGGCCTGCAATCCAGAGGACGACATGCACATGAAAACAACAACGACCCTGCTGCAAACCGGCGCACTGGCGCTGTCCCTCCTGGCCACCGGCGTCATGGCCAAGGTGTCCCCCGATGAAGCCGCCAGGCTCGGTGCCAGCCTGACCCCGCTGGGCGCCGAGAAGGCTGCGAACGCCGATGGCAGCATCCCCGCGTGGACCGGTGGCCTGGCGAAGAATGCCGGCGCCGTCGATGCCAAGGGCTTCCTGGCGGACCCCTTCGCCAGCGAGCAGCCGCTGTTCACCATCACCGCGCAGAACGCCGAGCAGTACAAGGACAAGCTGTCCGCCGGCCAGCTGGCGATGTTCAAGCGCTATCCCGAGACCTACAAGATCCCGGTTTACCAGACCCACCGCAGTGCGGCGTTGCCGGACAACATCTACGCCGCGGCCAGGACCAGCGCGCTGAATACCGAAGGCGTCGACGGCGGCAACGGCCTGAAGGGCTTCAGCGACAGCCGCTACTACGCCTTCCCGATCCCCAAGAACGGCGTCGAGGTGGTGTGGAACCACAGCACCCGCTACCGCGGCGGCAACATCAAGCGCTACATGACCCGTGTGCAACCACAGGCCAACGGGGCGTTCAGCATGGTGCAGTTCACCGACGAGGTGTCATACCCCGCCGACCTGCCGGACATGGACAAGGGCAAGGCGGAGAACGTGCTGTTCTTCTTCATCCAGAACGTGACCGCCCCGGCGCGCCTGGCCGGTAACGTGCTGCTGGTGCACGAGACCATCGACCAGGTCAAGGAACCGCGCCTGGCCTGGCTCTACAACGCCGGCCAGCGCCGCGTGCGCCGCGCGCCCCAGGTGGCCTACGACGGCCCGGCCACCGCCGCCGACGGCCTGGCCACCTCGGACAACTACGACATGTTCAACGGCGCCCCGGACCGCTACACCTGGGAGCTGGTGGGCAAGAAGGAGATGTACATCCCCTACAACAGCTACAGGCTGGACGATCCGAAGCTGAAATACGCCGACATCATCCAGGCCGGCCATATCAACCAGGACCTGACCCGTTACGAACTGCACCGCGTCTGGGAGGTGGTGGCCAAGCTCAAGGAGGGCGAGCGCCACATCTACGCCACCCGCCACATGTACTTCGACGAGGACAGCTGGCAACTCGCCCTGGTCGATCACTACGACGGTCGCGGCCAGCTGTGGCGCGTCGGCGAGGGCCATGCCCAGCAGTACTACCACAAGCAGGTGCCGGGCTATACCGCCGAGACCCTGTATGACCTGATCTCCGGCCGCTACTCGGTGCTGGGCCTGAAGAACGAGGAGAAGCAGAGCTACGAGTTCGGCGCCAAGGCTTCGGCGTCGGCCTACACCCCGGCGGCGCTGCGGCAGGCCGGTATTCGCTGAGTTGTGATACTCCGTGTGTCTTGCGGCCCTTCGGGGCCGCTTTTTTTGGTGGCTGTTACGGGGTTCCGGGCGGGCTTCACCGGCTCTGCCTGTGACGACTCAAGTTGTCTGGATGGAGCGACGAAGTCGACCAGTAGGGTGCGCCGTGCGCACCAGCGGTTGAGCACGGCGCAAAGGTTGAAGCCCGCGCTCGGTGCGCATGGCGCACCCTACGGTGGGGCGCGTGCAGGCGCTGCGCCTCGGATGCGTAGCGAGACCCCGTCCCCTTGAATGAGCCGGGTCACCCTGCCCAAGGCACAGGTTCCCGGCCGCCAATCCGATAGGCGCCCCAGCATCCCGCGAACAACCTTTTATTTGAGGTCCGAGCAATTGCACGATGGCATCTGGCTCTGCAAGGATGGCGGCAACATCGAACAAGAAGCGAATGTGTGCATGGCACAACCGCCAGTGAATCCCGACCTGCCTCGCCTGCCACCGCGCCACGTCCCCCGTCCACGCCTGCGTGACGCCCTGCTGGAAGCCGACTGCCGCCTGCGCCTGCTCTGTGCGCCGGCCGGTAGCGGCAAGAGCGTGCTGCTCGGCGAGTGCCTGCGCCTGCGTCCCGCCGATACCGAGCTCGTCCATCTCGACCTGCGTGGCCAGCGCCTCGGTGCCGGGGCATTTCTCCAGCGCCTGGCGCACGCCCTTGGCCTGCCGACCGCCGACGCCCTGGCCATCAGGCAGCGCTTCGACAACGGCGAGCGGCCTTGCTGGCTGGTGCTCGACGACTACCCGCGCCTTGCCGATGCCGAACTGGACCAGGCGCTGAACGAGCTCATCCTCTGCTCCCCGCACCGCGTGCGCTGGTGGGTCGCCAGCCGTCGACGGCCGCAACTGCAACTGGCCCGCCTGCTGCTGGATGGCGAATTGTTCGAACTGGGCAGCCACGAACTGGCCTTCTGCGAAAGCGAACTGGCGGGGCTGTTGCTGCGGGCGGAGCTGCACTGGCCCCGGCCGGCGGTCCTCGGGCTGCTGGAGCAATCGCAAGGTTGGTGCGCGGGGCTTTGCCTGCGGCTGCTCGGGCTCAAGCCTGGCCAGCCGTTCCCGGCCGATGGCGGCAATGCCCTGGTGCTGGAATACCTGAAACGCGAAGTGCTCGACGAACTGCCCGAGGAGTGGCGGCTGGCGCTCTATGCCCTGGCCCGGTTCCCGCAGTTCGATCACGACCTGTGCGAGCAGTTGCTGGGAGTGGGCGAGGGCGCCCAGTTGCTCGATCAACTGGTCGCCTGCGGCCTGTTCATCGAGGCGGTCGACCAGCAGGGGCAGTTCCTGCGGGTGCAGCGGGCGTTCGCGTCGCTGCTGGCCGGGCAGTTGCCCGAGAGCATGGCCAAGTCCCTCTACCGCAAGGCCTGCCAATGGTGCGTGAGCCAGGAACAGATAGGCGCGGCGCTGGAGTACGCGTTCAAGGCCGAGCAGCCGGAGGTGGCCGCCAGCCTGATGGAACGCTACACCCAGGACCGGCTCCTGCAAGGCCGAGGGCTCGCCCTGCTGCTGGAAGCGCGGGGCGCGCTGCCCTTGTCGATGCAGGCCGCCACGCCACGCCTGACGCTGGTCAATGCCTGGATCCTGCTGCTCAGCGGCAGGCTCGAAGAGGCGCAGACGTTCATCGATGCCCTCGGCCGCTTCCTGCCCCAGCCCGATGCCCGCAGGCAGTTCGAGCTGGTCGCCCAGTGGAAGGCCCTGGCGGGCAAGCTGGCCTTTCACCGTGGCGATGCCGACCGGGCGCACCCGCTGGTGGCCGAGGCCATCGACGAGCTGCCGGAGCGGGCCTGGGGGCAACGCCTGCTGTGTTGCGTGCTGCAGGTGGAGCAGGCACTGATCGAGGGTGAGTTCGACAAGGCCCAGGAGCTCAACCGCAAGGCCATCAAGCAGGCCCGCGAACATGGCAGCCTGCCGATCGAATGCGTCCTGGCACTGGAGCACGTGAAGCTGCTGGAAATCCGCGGCGAGTTGCTGCGCGCGGAAACCCTGGTCACCCGCCTGCGTGCGGAACTGACCGACGCCTGGGGCACGGAACCCAACCCGATCCGCGGGCGCACCCAACTGCTGCGCGCCAGCCTGTTGGCGCAGCGGGGCTATTACGAGGAGGCGGCGGCCGCCTTCGAGTCCGGTGTCCAGGAGTGCCAGGTATGCGCCGATCCGGCGGCCATCTGGGGTCACCTGGGATTGGCCGAGCTGGACGCCCTGCATGGCGACATTGCCGGCGCGTTCGTGCGCATCGACGACGCGGAGCGCCTGATGCACTACAGCCATATCAGCGTGCAGCTCTACCAGGGGCTGGTCCTGCTGACCAAGGCGAAGCTCTGGCTGAGCCAGGGGCGCCACGCCCATGTCGAGAAGGCCTTGTGCAAGCAGCTTGACGAGATCACCCAGCTACCGCCGTTCGGCGCTCCGGAACTGAATGTGCGTCTGCGCCTGCTGCTGGCCCAGGCCCGACTGGCCGGCGGCGACCCGGCCGAAGCGCTGCAAGGCCTCGTGGCCGTCAGGGACACCGCGCTCGACGAAGGCCGCCGGCTATTGGCTTGCGAAGCCGGTTTCGTCCTGGCCGAAGGGCTGTACGTCGCCAATCGGCAGGCTCAGGCCAGGCAGGTGCTGCTGGACGTCCTGGGCATGGCCCGGCAGCTGGGCCTGGTCAGCGCCGAGCGGGCGTTCCTCCAGCGCAACCCGGCGATGGCGCAGTGGGCGGGCGAACCCGGCGGCCGGGACGGCGTACCGGCGGCGCTGCTGACCCGGCGTGAACGGGAAGTGCTCAAGCTGATTGCCCAGGGCTATGCCAACCAGCAGATCGCCGATGCCCTGTTCATCTCGCTGCACACGGTGAAGACCCACGCCCAGCGGATCAACGCCAAGCTGGGCGTCGAGCGCCGCACCCAGGCCATCCTGCGGGCCAAGGAACTGGGGCTGAGCGACTGAGTCCCGCCTGCCACCCCCGGTGCGCATGGCGCACCCTACGCTGGACGGCCATCACGTAGCCTGGATGAAATCCAGGAGCAGCGGACTTCCCCCGGATTGCATCCGGGCTACCACGGGAAGAGTTCGACCGTAGGGTGCGCCGCGCGCACCAGGTGGTCCGAAGCTGCCGGCACCCACGGCCGGTGCGCATGGCGCACCCTACGCTGGAGTCAGGGAGCCGCGAGCGGGGGAAGAGGGAAGGCCTTGAGCAAGGCGCTGGTGAGCTGCTCGCGTTGCGGCGCCGGGGCCAGGACCTGGATCAGGCCGGCCTGCAACGCCTGCTCGGCGCCCAGCTTGCCCTGCACCAGCGCCCGCAGCACCCCTTCGCCGGTTATCACGGTGCTTTCGCCCTCGGGCGGCGCGGGTACGTGCAGGGTCATCCGCAGTTCCGCGCCGGCGCCGTCGAAACGCGTCCACAGCCCCGGCTCCACCAGCAGCAGGCTGAAGTCGCCGGCGCTGGCGGTGGGCGCGAGGGCGCTGCGCAGCTTGTCGAGCATGACCTGCGCCCGGCGCAGGCCGAATCCGCCCTGCAGCGGAATCGGCCTGGCCAGCAGCCTGGCCTCGTAGGCATCGAAGATGGCCAGCGCCACCGGCAGCGAAGCCGGGTGCGCCGTGGCCAGGTCCACCGCCATGCCGTCGTAGCCGCAGCCCAGGCCGGACGTGCTGGCACTGCAAAGCAGCAAGCCGACCAGGAAGTTGCGGATTCTCATGGCGTGGCGATGTTGAACCAGAAGTCGAACTTGTCGAGCAGGCCCATGAACTCGGCGAAGGCCTGTGGACGGCCGTCGAACTTCAGCTCGCCGGAGGCGACTTTCTGCTCCAGGGTCGCCTTGCCCAGCTGGATGTCTTCCAGGGTGGACTTGCTCATGGTCAGGCCGACGTCGGCCTTGGCGTCCGCCCGGTCGACGTAGGTGAGCACGCCATTCTCGACGGTCAGGGCATAGTGCTTGTCCAGGTCGGTGAAGTGGTAGTTGAGCACCAGCTTCCTGCCCGCGGCGCGCTCGCCGTTGAGGCGCACGGCCAGGTAGTCGAAGAGCAATTCCGGGGTCATCGCGCGGATCACATCCGGGCTGGCGGTCACCGAGCCGCCGGCGGAGGGCACGCCGTTGCGCAGCTCATAGGCGCCCTGCAGGTAGACCGAGCGCCAGGGCCCGGATTCCGCCTGGTAGCCCATCTGCTCGAAGGAGTCGGCCAGCAGGTTCTTCGCCTCGACATTGTCCGGCTCGGCGAACACCACCTGCTTGGCCGCCTCGGCCACCCAGCGATACTCGCCCTTGGCGAAGTCGCCCTTGGCCTTGGCCAGCACGGCCGCCGAGCCGCCCATGTACTCCACGTACTTCTTCGCCGCTGCCTGCGGCGGCAGCTTGTCGAGGTTGGCCGGGTTGGCGTCGTACCAGCCCATGTAACGCTGGTAGACCGCCTTGGCATTGTGCTTGAGGGTGCCGTAGACGCCACGTCCCGGCCAGAAGGACTCCAGTTCCGGCGGCAGCTCGATCGCTTCGGCGATCTCTTCGCCGTTCATGCCCTGGTTGAGCATGCGTACCGACTGGTCGTGGATGTACTTGTAGATGGCCCGCTGCTTCTTCAGGTAGTCGTCGATCTGCGCCTGGCCCCACAGCGGCCAGTGGTGGCTCTGGAACTTCACCTCGGTCTTGTCGCCGAACAGGTCGATGGTTTCGCCGAGGTACTTCGACCACTGCAGCGCATCGCGCACCTGCGCCCCGCGCAGGGTGTAGAGGTTGTGCATGTTGTTGGTGGCGTTCTCGGCCATCCACATGGCCTTGGCGTCCGGGAAATAGGTGTGCATTTCCACCGGTGCCTCGGTGCCCGGGGTCATCTGGAACACCATCTTCACCCCGTCCAGGGTCAGTTCCTGGCCGGTTTTCTCGATCTCGTCGGTGGGCTGGATCAGGGTGGTGCTGCCGGTGGACACGGTAACCCCCATCCCGGCGTTGACGCCGCCTTGCGGGTTGCGCGGCAGCAAGGCGCCGAACATGTATACCGCACGGCGGGCCATGGCATTGCCGGCGATCACGTTCTCGCTGACGGCGAGCTCGCTGAAATCCTTGGGCGCGACGATGCGCACCTTGCCGGCCTTGACGTCGGCTTCGTCGACAATGCCGCGCACGCCGCCGAAGTGGTCGATGTGCGAGTGGCTGTAGACCACGGCCACCACCGGTTTCTTGCCCAGGTGCTGGCTCACCAGCTCATAGGCCGCCTTGGCGGTTTCCTGGCTGAGCAGGGGGTCGAAGACGATCCAGCCGGTCTTGCCCTCGATGAAGGTGATGTTGGAGACGTCGTAGCCACGCACCTGGTAGATGCCATCGGTCACCTTGAACAGGCCGTACTCCATGCTCAGCTGGGCATGGCGCCACAGGCTGGGGTTGACGCTGTCCGGCGCAGGCTTGTCCAGGGCGATGTACTGCTTGTAGCTCTCCAGGTCCCAGACCACCTTGCCGTTGGCATCCTTGATGGTCAGGGTATCCGGCTTGGCGATGAAGCCGCGCCGGGCGTTCTCGAAGTCCTGCTTGTCGCTGAACGGCAATGCCGCCAGCACGGCCTGGTTGGCGGACCTGGTGGCATCGCTGGCTGGTTTGGCAGGCGTCGGGGTGGCCTGGGCCACCGCGGTGGCGAGCAGGGCGGCGACCAGTCCGGCCGAGGACAGGCATTTCAGGGAACGGTGCATCTCACGCATCCTTATTGTTGTTTGAACAGGTTGGAACAGGTTGGGTGTGGTTGGCCGTCAGGCCTGCGCGATCCATTGCGCCGTACGCTCGGCGATCATGATGGAAGCGGCATTGGTGTTGCCGCCGACCAGGGTCGGCATGATCGAGGCGTCGACCACCCGCAACCCCTGGATGCCATGCACGCGCAGCTGGCTGTCCACCACGGCGTTCTCGTCTTGGCCCATGCGGCAGGTTCCCACCGGGTGGTAGATCGAGTCGGTGCGCCGGCGCAGCACCTCGATCAACTGCTCATCGCTGTGCAGGCCCTGGCTGTACAGGTCCTTCAGGCCGAAGCGGGCCATGGGCGCCTGTTCGATGATTTCCCGCGCCATGCGGTAGCCCTTGAGCAGGGTCTGGACGTCGTCGTCATGGCCGAGGAAGTTCGGGTCGATGCGCGGCGGCGCGCTGGGGTCGGCCGACTGCAGGCCGACGCTGCCGACGCTTTTGGGCCGCAGCACGCAAACGTGGCAGCTGAAGCCGTGGCCCCAGTGCAGCTTGCGGTTATGGTCGTCCAGCATGCTGACCACCGAGTGCAGCTGCACGTCCGGGCGCGCCAGCGTGGGGTCGGTCCTGAGGAAGGCGCCGCCCTCGGCGAAGTTGCTCGCCAGCGGCCCGCGCCTGCTGGCCAGGTACCGGGCCAGCGCCGAACCCATCTTCAGGCTGCCGCCAATGGAGTAGCCCAGCAGCGAGTTGTCGGTGGACTTGTAGCAGAGCACCACGTCGGGGTGATCCTGCAGGTTCTGGCCGACGCCGGGCAGCTCATGGCGGGTGGCGATGCCGTGGGGCTTGAGTGCCGCCTCCGGACCAATGCCGGAGAGCATCAGCAGCTGCGGGCTGCCGAAGGCGCCGGCGCTGAGCAGCACCTCCTTGCGCGCCTTGAGGGCGATGGAGTCGCCCTTGATCCGGACCTGAACGCCGGTCGCCTTTGGGCCCTCCAGCAGGATGCGTTCGGCATGGGCGCCGGTCAGCACGCGGAGATTCCCGCGCACCCCGCGAATCGGCTTGAGGAAGGCGGTGGCCGTGCTCCAGCGCCGGCCGTCGCGAATGGTCACGTCGTACTGGCCGACACCTTCCTGCTCGGCGCCGTTGAAGTCGGCGTTGAAGCGGTGGCCGGCCTTCTGCCCGGCTTCGATGAAGGCATGGGTGGCGGCGTGGGCCTCGATCTGGCCGACATACAGCTCGCCATCCTTGCCGTGGAAATCGCAGGCGCCGCGATGGTTCATCTCGCTCTTGCGGAAGTAAGGCAGGACCTCGGCGAACGACCAGCCCGGGTTGCCCATGGCCTGCCAGTCGTCGAAGTCGCTGTGGTGGCCACGGATATAGATCATGCCGTTGATCGAGCTGCTGCCGCCCAGCACCTTGCCGCGCGGCTGGTAGCCGATGCGCCCGGCGAGACCCGGCTGCGCCACGGTGTCGAAGGCCCAGTTGACGTGACGGGTCGGCAGGATGGCGGCGACGCCGGCCGGCGCATGCACCAGCGGCGAGCGATCCTCCGGTCCGGCCTCGAGCAGGCAAACGGAAACGGCCGGGTCGGCGCTGAGACGGTTGGCGAGCACGCAGCCGGCCGAACCGGCACCGACGATGATGTAGTCGAATTCCATGGGGGGCTCCAGGCAGGAGGAGGGGGCCTGGGCATTCTTCGCGGAACCTGCGGGGGGTTATTGATCTTTGATGACAGATATTTGATCTTTGCCGACATGGATCCCTTTATCAGAACCACCTCCTTCGCCGGCTTCCGCGAGCTGGTCGGCAAGCTCGGGCGAGACCCTGTCCCGTTCCTGGAGCGCTTTCGCGTCCGCCCGGAGCTGCTCGACGACGAGGACGCCAGGGTGCCGCTGCGCTCCCTGGTCGGGCTGCTGGAGTATGCGGCCCAGGAGCTGGACTGCGCCGACTTCGGCCTGCGCATGGCCGAGTACCAGAACCTGCATGTGCTCGGCCCGATCGCCGTGATCGCCCGCAATGCGGTGACCGCCGGGCATGCGCTGGCGGAGATCGTCCGCTTCATCAGCTACCACAGTTCCGGCGTCCAGCTCGATCTGGACCGCAGCGAGCCCGGGGCACCGCGCCTGGTGATCGGCCTGCTCCTGCCGGGAATGCTGCCGCAGCGGCAGATGGTGGAGCTGGCCATGGGCGTGTCGCACAACACGATGAAGCTGCTGTACGGCGCCAGTTTCAGCGCCAGGGCGGTGCTTCTGTCCGGCGTCAGCCCGTTGCCGCTCGCGCGCTACCGCCGCTACTTCCAGACCGAGGTGTATACCGGGCAGGGCTGCAACGCACTGGTACTGACCGACCAGCAGCTCGAGCAGCGCATCGAACAGCAGGACCCGAACCTGCACCGCACCCTGGTGCAGTACCTCAGCCATTTCAATCCGCAGAGCTCGTCCGACCTGGTGGACCAGGTCCAGCGCCTGGTGCTGCGCATGCTGCCGACCCAGCAATGCCGCCTGCCGCTGATCGCCGAGCAGGTCGGCCTGCACGAACGGGCGCTGCAACGCCAGCTCGCCGGGCTGGGTTGGCGGTTCGACGACCTGGTGGAAGGCATTCGCCGCGACCGTGCCGACTTCTACCTGGCCGAGCGCGACATCCCCATGGCGCAGATCGCCGGCATGCTCGGCTACAGCGAGCAGAGCGTGTTCAACCGCGCCTGCCGGCGCTGGTTCGCCATGACGCCCGGAGACCGGCGGCGCCAGCTGCTGGCGCAGCGGATGCATTCGCCCGGGTAGGGCTCAGCTCCAGACTGTAGGAGCGAGCTTGCTCGCGAACAGCCCGAGCGCGCGGCCTTTCGCGAGCAAGCTCGCTCCTACGCCACACCTGAAGCCACCAGTCGCAGGCAATCTTTTTACGCTTTTTTTACGCCGCGAACGCCAGTCGCACAGGATACTTGACGCCCGTTCATGGCAGGTCGGGCTGCCTGTCCGAGTATGCCGCACCTCCGCTTCAGCTCGGCGACCGACCTCGATGCCATCAACCTCCCACCCGCTTTGCCGCCAACATTTTTCCCGGAGTTGATCGATGAGCTCGAAGGTCCTTGAGCCGATGGCCCATTCTCCTGCCCACTCGTCATCCCTTGGTTTGCTCGTCGCCGCCACCGGCGTGGTCTACGGCGATATCGGCACCAGCCCGCTGTACACCCTCAAGGAAGTCTTCGCCGGCCACTACGGCGTGGAGGTCAACGCGGCGGGCGTGCTCGGGGTCCTGTCGCTGGTCCTCTGGTCCCTGCTCTGGGTCGTGTCGCTTAAGTACGTGCTGTTCATGCTGCGCGCCGACAACGGCGGCGAGGGCGGCGTCATGGCGCTGACCGTGCTGGCTCGCCGCGCCACGGCCGCCTATCCCAGGCTCAGCGCGCTGCTGGTCCTGCTGGGGTTGTTCGGTACGGCGCTGTTCTACGGCGACAGCATGATCACCCCGGCGATTTCCGTGCTGTCCGCGGTCGAAGGCCTGGACGTGGCCCTGCCTGGCGTGGGCCATTGGGTGGTGCCGATCACCGTGGTGCTGCTGATCGGCCTGTTCCTGATCCAGAAGCACGGCACGGCGCGGATCGGCATCCTTTTCGGGCCGGTGATGGTGCTCTGGTTCGTGGTGCTGGGCGTGCTCGGGATCAACGGCATCTCGCAGCGCCCCGAGGTGCTCCAGGCGCTCAATCCGTGGTGGGCCTTCAACTTCTTCGTCGCCCATCCGGGCATCGGCGTGACCATCCTCGGCGCCGTGGTGCTGGCCCTGACCGGGGCGGAAGCCCTCTATGCCGACATGGGGCACTTCGGCCGCAAGCCCATTGCCAGGGCCTGGTTCTCCCTGGTCCTTCCCGGCCTGGTGCTGAACTACTTCGGCCAGGGCGCCTTGCTGCTGTCCAATCCCGCCGCCGCGCGCAACCCCTTCTATCTGCTGGCGCCGGAATGGGCGCTGCTGCCGATGATCGGGCTGGCGACGCTGGCCACGATCATCGCCTCCCAGGCGGTGATCTCCGGCGCATTCTCGCTGAGCCAGCAAGCCATACAGCTGGGCTACATCCCGCGGATGCAGGTCCAGCACACCTCCAGCGCCGCCCAGGGCCAGATCTACATCGGTGTGGTGAACTGGGCGCTGATGACCTGCGTCGTGCTGCTGGTGGTCGGCTTCGGCTCGTCCGGCGCGCTGGCCGCGGCCTATGGCGTGGCCGTCACCACGACCATGCTGATCGACACCCTGCTGGTCTCGGCCGTGATGCTGCTGTTGTGGCGCGCACCGCGCTGGCTGGCGGTGCCGCTGCTGCTGGGATTCGTGGTCGTGGATGGGCTGTTCTTCGGCGCCAACGTGCCCAAGATCCTCCAGGGTGGCGCCTTCCCGGTTGTGGCGGGGGTGATCCTCTTCGTGCTGATGACGACCTGGAAGAGCGGCAAGCGAATCCTGATCGAGCGCCTGGACGAGACGGCGCTGCCGCTTCGAGGCTTTCTCGACAGCATCCGCATCCAGCCGCCGCATCGTGTCGGGGGCACGGCGATATTCCTCAGCGCCAGCCCCGACGCCGTGCCCCATGCACTGTTGCACAACATGCTGCACAACCAGGTGCTGCATGAGCAGGTGGTGCTGCTGACCGTGGTGACCCGGGATACCCCGCGCATCGAGGATCAGCAGCGCTTCGAAGTCCTGCCGTACGGGGACGGCTTCTACCGCGTGCTGATGCACTTCGGCTTCATGGAAGAGCCCAATGTGCCCGACGCGCTCCAGCAGTGCCGCTTCGAGGGCCTGGATTTCGCGCCCATGCGCACCACCTATTTCCTCAGCCGCGAGACGGTGATACCCACCAGGCGCCTCGGCATGGCGCTCTGGCGCGAAGGGCTGTTCGCCTTCCTGCACAAGAACGCCAACAGCAGCCTCCGCTATTTCCAGTTGCCGGCGAACCGCGTGATCGAACTGGGCACCCAGGTCGAGATCTGAGCCGTCGCGGGGTGCGCATGGACAAGCTGGGATTGCGAGCAATACTTCGCTGATGCCGCACGGATGATGGTGCCTCGCATTATCGACTCCCCGGCGATGGATCATCCCGCACAGGGGAGGGGCGAAGATGCGGTCGCGTACGAGTTCGATGGCCAGGCTGTCCCTGCTGGCGCTCTGCTGCAGCCAGGAGAGCCTGGCGGGCGGGCTGATGCTCTACGAAATCGCCACGGACAACGCCGGCCTGGCCAATGCCGGCGCTGCCGCCCGGGCGCAGGGCCCCTCGACCATCGCCAGCAACCCCGCCGGCATGAGCTACCTGGATGGCACCCGGATCACCGCCGGCGCACAGGTGCTGTTCGGCGACCTGACCTTCCATCGCGATGCGGCGACCACCACGCCGGGCACCGGCAGCGGCAACGTCCTCGACCCGATACCGGGCGTCAGCTTCTTCATCAGCCACCGGCTCGATGAGCAATGGAGCGTCGGCTTCGGTTCCTACGGCGATTTCGGTCTGGCGGAAAATTACGACGATGACTGGTCCGGGCGCTACTTCGTCCAGGACGCCAGCATCGCCGGCCTGTCGCTGGTGCCCAGCGTCGCCTATCGCTTCAACGAGCAGTGGTCGGTGGGCCTCGGGCTCAGGGCCATGTTCGGCATGCTGCAAACCGAGGCGGCGATCAACCGTGCGCCCTTCGGCCTGCTGGATCGCAGCGATGGCCAGTTCAAGTACGCGGACAACACCTGGGGCTACGGCGCCAACCTGGGGGTGATCTACGCGCCGCAACCCGGCACGCGGATCGGCCTGGCCTACACCAGCGAGATCGACCTGGACTTCGAAGACCGCCTGGACGTCGACGGTACGGGGCCCATCCTGGATCGCCTGGACGGCACCAACCTCGAACTCGACACCCAGCTCCCGCAAACCCTCACCCTCAGCCTGTTCCAGCAACTGGACCGGCAATGGGCACTGCTGGCCTCGGTGAATTGGCAGGACTGGTCGGAGTTCGGCCAGATCGCCGTGGATGTGGAAACGGCGCGGGACCGTGCGACAGCGCGCGCAGTCGATGCCAACTACAAGGACACCTACCACCTTTCCCTGGGCGCGCAGTACCAGGCCACGCCGGTGCTGCTGTGGAACCTCGGCGTCGCCTATGACAGTGCGGCGGTCTCCGATTCCGACCGGACCCTTACCGTGCCCATGGGCCAGTCCTGGCGCCTGGCTACCGGTGCCACCTGGGCGCTGGACAAGGACACCGACGTGAATTTCAGCTGGACCTTGATCTGGCTCGGCGACATGCCGGTCGACCAGAGCAAGTCACTGTCGGGCGAACGCACCTCGGGCGAGTTCGACAATGCCTGGATCCAGGCATTCAGCGGCAACATGACCTGGCGCTTCTGAGCGCGGCGGAGGACACCGGATGAATCGCGTCTACTTGCCCCGGCTGACTGCCCGCGGGCTCTTCCTCGTCCTGCTCTGGCCGTTGCTGCTGCAGGCTGCCGAGCCACTGCCGTCCTGGCAGGATGGCCCTCCCAGGAAGGCCATCATCGAGTTCGTCGAGGCGGTCGCCACCGAGGGCTCCAAGGATTTCGTCGCGCCAGCCGAACGCATTGCGGTGTTCGACAACGATGGCACCCTGTGGAGCGAGCAGCCCATGTACTTCCAGGTGCTGTTCGCCCTGGCCGAGGTCGAGCGGCTGGCCCCGCAGCACCCGGAGTGGAAGGACCAGCAGCCGTTCAAGGCGGTGCTGGAGGGCGACCAGAAGACCCTGGCGGAAAGCGGCATGGACGGGTTGATGAAGATCATCGGCGCCACCCATACCGGCATCAGCACCGAGGCCTTCACCGCCAATGTCCGCGCCTGGCTGGCCAAGGCCGTGCATCCGAAGTCCCGCAAGCCCTACACCGAGATGGTCTACCAGCCGATGCTGGAACTGCTCGATTACCTGCGCGCCAATGGCTTCAGGACCTACATAGTCTCCGGCGGCGAAGTGGCCTTCATGCGTGCCTGGACCGAGGAGGTCTATGGCATTCCGCCCGAGCAGGTGATAGGCACCACTTTCACCGGGCAATACCAGTACAACGACGGCAAGCCGCTGATCATGCGCACCCCCAAGCTGGCCCACAACGACGACGGGCCGGGCAAGCCGGAAAGCATCGACAGCATCATCGGCCGGCGCCCGATCCTGGCCTTCGGCAACTCCGACGGGGACCTGCAGATGCTGCAGTGGACCGCGGCGGGCAGCGGCAAGCGCTTCATGGGGCTGGTGCACCATACCGACCCGCTGCGCGAGTGGGCCTACGACCGGGAGTCCAGGATCGGCAAGCTGGACAAGGCGCTGGATGAGGCCAAGGCCCGCGGCTGGACAGTGGTGGACATGGCGACGGACTGGCGCAAGGTCTACCCCTTCGATGCCGAGGCAGCGAAGCAGTGAGCAGGGGCGATGCCCCCCCACCGTAGGGTGCGCCATGCGCACCGATCACGGGATTCAACCCTTGCGCCTCGCTCGACCGTTGGTGCGCACGGCGCACCCTGCCAGGTCAGTTCCGTCGCCCTGATGACACGGGCCATTCGGGACTATCCTGAATGTCCGGGGTCGCCCCGGGATGCGAATGAGGCTCCGCCATGCACTACCTGAATTCGATCGTCACGGTTGCCGCTGTCGGCCTGTGGGGAAGCACCGCGTTCGCGGCAGCGGGATGCGAAGGGCCATCGAAGCTCGGCAACACCTGGAACCTGGTGTGCGCGTCCGATGACGCCGGCGACGATTATTACCAGTGCGACTACGTACTGTCGGTGACCAATGCCCAGGGCTTGAGCTCCACGGTGAACGCCAGTGGCAGCGTTCGTCAGGGGCAGAGCGGGGTGATCATCTGGTCCGCGATCCAGCACGATGGCGCCGAGATAACCTCGGCGGTGGTGGAACGAGGGGCCTGCAGCCTGTAGCCGGGCCTCCCTGTCCCGCCGCAGCGGCGGGGAGCGGCTCACTGCGCATGCAGGAGCCGCCCTGGAGCGGGTCAGAAGATGAAGTAGGCGGAGGCGCTGGTCTGGTCGAGGTCGACATCACCGACCTTCAGGACTTCCTGCTCCACACGCAGGCCGACGTTCCTGAACAGGTCGAACTCGATGCCGGCGCCGTAGGTGAGGTCCATGTCGTTGTCGTCGCCGGCGGTATCGCCTTCGGCATCCCAGGCATGCACGCCGCCACTGGCGAACAGGCGAATCCGGTCGCCGACCGGGACGCCGAGGTGCACCGCGGCCTGGACGGACTGCCCGTCGAAGCGCTCTCCATCGCCTTCGAACTCGCCGAGGTCGACCACCGCACCTTCGATTGCCAGGTACGGATTGAACCGGTATCCCGCGTAGGCCTTGTAGCTGTTATCGCTGTCGCCGAGTTCGTGCTCGTCGATTTCCACATGGGTCACGCCAGCGCCCAGATAAATCCCCTGGTCGTCCGCAACGGCGCCGAGGGAAGCGAGGGTGAGCAGGGTTGCAGCAAGGGTTTTTACGAATTTCATCTTTCTACCTGATGGTTCCTGGGTTTCCGGGTTAGTTGGACGTAGCGTGCAGGGCACTCGTGCCCTGGAATTCGCGATCCAGTCGCTCGCGAAGTTGTCGCGCCTTGGCGTCGATCGCGGGATAGAGGTCTTCGGCCGCCGGTGTCACGGACGGCGCAATATCCGCACTGCGCACCCTGTTCACGGCCTGGCCGAAGGTCTGCCCATTCATTCCGTCGGTGACTTCGGTCTTGAAGAACAGATAGAGCGTTTCATCCCGCAGGCCTGCGGTGTGCATGCCGAGGCCGACGAGGAATCCGATCGGGATGTATTCCATGACCTTCATATCCCGCGGCGTGCGCTTGATATCGGCTATCGACACCGTGAGCGCGAGGGAGCGCGGAACGGGTTTGTCGACCAGTGTGTAACCTGCGGATATAAGTTCCTGTTGCAGTTGGGAACGGAAACGGTTGAGAATTTTCCGCGTTTCCTCCGCCGACTCGAGGTCCTGGTCGGGCGCAGCCGCGGCGGAAGCCAGTCCAGTCGGGTTCAGGAATATCTTCTTGTCATAACTTGCCGCAAAAAGGACATCGTTCCTTTTCCAGTAGATCATGTCGTCGCTCTTCTCGACCTGGGTATTCCCAAGGGGGTTATCAAGTTGCTCGGAATGGCTGGAGTCGATCTTCGGGGCCATCGAGCAGCCGACCAGCGAGAGTGTGAAAGGAATGATCGAAAGTAATTTCAGGTTCATGGAAAGTTCCGAATGCGGATATTCATGGGGCTTCGTCAGCCGGTTTATACGAGGCATTGCAGAAGAACATCGCTGGATAGCGGGGCGATGTTGGCTAAGCTTCGGGGATCGGTCGCCCTGGCCGGCCAGGCCGGCAGGGGCGAGACCTCACCTCACGCAGATGACTGAAGTTTGCGAAGTTTTCATCAGAGAAGGCCGAATCACCGAATCAAAAATCGTCATTTCCAGATTTTGATCAACCTTGAACAGCGGTTGTGCGGGAAAATAATCCCGCCGCCTGGCGTTCATCCATTACCAGTGCAAGATTCACCGGAAACCATGAGAAGCAAGTTTCATTTTTTATTGAAGAATGGCGATACGGCGACTCTCGACGCTGCAACCAACCAATTGAGCATCAGCCCGCAGGGCGGCGAAACGAACTCGGTCACCCTGGCCTATGCGGAGTCCCGACTCCTGCAATTGCTGTTGCTGGAACCGGGAGAAATAAAGAGCCGTACTGAAATCATGGAGTTCGCCTGGGACAATCGCGTAGTTGCTGCAGGGAGTTTGAATCAGGCGATCTTCACCTTGCGCAACCTGATCAACGACGGTCGTGATCACGACTTGCTGCAGACGGTTCCAAGGCGCGGCTATCGATTCAATGCCAGTTATGTGGTCGACGAGGTTGGCGCGGTTGCCACCGAGCAGATCGACCAAGCCGCATCGGAAGAAGTCATCCCCTCGAATGAAACGCCACTCGAACCCGTGGAGGCTGCGGTAGTGCAGCGCGCCGGGACGAAGTTCGAATGGGGCAGGTTGCTGGTGCCGGCTTATGTCCTGATGTCCGCACTGCTCGTTGCGATCTTCTCCTATAGGGCCGGGCTGTTCGATGGGGTCGGCTCCGAACTGGTCATGGACCATGTCGCCAAGGGGCCGCTGACCTATCACTTCATCGGCGTGAGCGAAGCGGAAACCGCCAGGCTCATGGCGGAGTTCAAGCCGGTGCTGGAGGCCCGGAAGGCACTTCCGGCAGGCGAAGTCTGGGTCAACAAGGCGAACAGGCTCTATGACTTGAGTTGTGTGAGGGCGGATGGCCGGACCGGGAACCTGATGTTTTCCGAAGACAACAAGAGGGAAGACCTGATGCTGGCAATGGTCGGCAAGTGCCTGGGGGACAGCCAATGAACATCGCCCGTTACAAGCACCTGTTCATTCTTTCCGGCATGGCGCTGCTGGCATTGGCCGCAATGGTCTTCGACCGGCCCGCCTATACCAGGGGCGTTTCCTACCACGGCACGAACAGCATCGTCCTGAACAGCGGCGAGGAGATCCACTCGGAAGAGCGGATGATCTTCGGCGATACCTCGAGCCTCGCCGTGATCGAGAAGTCGGAGGCGAACATGAATTACGCCTCGCTGTCCGCCAAGGCCGTGAGTTTTGGCAGGCGTAGCCTGGAACTCGAGATCCAGCAGGCGCAATCCAGTCGCCGCAACCCGCTTTCCGGATTGAGCGAAGTACCGGACGTGTTCTTCGGCCGGCAGTACGGCCTGGCAACCGGGGCGTCCCTGCACCTCGAATTCCTGCCCACCCAGGTGGAGAACACCATCTGCTACTACACCCGGGAACTGGACTACGTGCGCTGCCTCAATCGCTGAGGGCATCCGGCCGAATCCCCATGGGGATTCGAGCCGGTCTGGCGGTGCCGCGCGGGCGGGGCGGGCTGCCTGATGGAAAATGAGTATTGATGACTTTGATTGGCTTCGCCGCTGCGCACAATTTCCGTTGCGCGCCACGGCAGGCTCCGGATACCGGACGCTGCCTGGCTTAACATTCCTAATGTTCGGCGAGTGAAGTCAGTTGAGAGTCGAGAGTGTTTTCCGCTTTTTCTGCTGGGTGTCCAGCTGCCTGCTGGCAGTCTTGTCCGTGGGAGCCATCAACAGTTCCGTTGCAGGAGGCGCGACCATCTTCATCGCGGCAGTCCTGCTGTGTCCGGATTTCTGGCGCATCGTCAAACGCCTCCTTGGCAAGTCGATCGATGGCATCGTGTTCGCGACATTGGCCTTTCCACTCTTCATGTTTGGCGCCTATATCTCGATAAGCTCGGAAGTTCCCGATGCACTGTCGAAGGATATTGCGAAGGTGTCCGGGTATATCCAGTCCCTGTTCGACGGTGGGAAAGAGACGGCCAATAAACCAACCGGCCCCGAGGTGGACCCGGGGGCGCTGAGTTTCTTTCGCAATGTCATGGAGCAGGACTATCTGGTCGGGCTCGCGGGTGGCAAGTCGGCCCTTGTCGAACTGGCCATGGTCAGTCCGGTCGAGCGCCTGCCGAGTTCCAGGCTGGCGAACATCTACAAGGATGACGAGCTGGCGGCGGAAGAACACTACAAGGGCAAGAAGATAATCGTCAGCGGCGAAATCGTCGGCGTACGCGTCAACTTTACCGACGACGTCATCGTCGAACTTCCCGGCAGTGGTGAATTTTCCAATGTGCAGGCCGAACTTCACCGGGATGTGGGGCGATATAGCGGGCCCTTGATCGAGGGGGAGTATGTCGGCCTGTACTGCAGCGTGCGCGGCCGGGTCCTCGACGACAGCGCCGGTCTCATCTATCTGGAGGACTGCGAGTCGGTCGACTTCAGTCGTGACGCCAGGGACTACGCGAGCAACCTGGCCGAGAAGATGAGTGCCTGGCTGCATGCCGGGGGTGCCCATGAGTTCCCCTCCGACTTCGCGGCCTCCTACTTCCTGGCGACCTACCTGACGGGCACCCGACTGCCGGCGGACAACCCGTGCCGCATCGGCGCGACTGAGCTCGAAGCGTGCATCGGTTCCCTGGAGGGGTTCAACACGCGAGGCCTGTTCGAGATGGCCAGGGAGGATCTCGATCGCTGGCGCAAGTGGCTGGCACTGCCGCCTCTGGTCAGTCATGTCTCCAGCCGATGACCCGCTGCCTCCCCGGATGGTCCAGACCGATGATGATTGATCATGCCGACCGCGCCGGCCGTGGATTCAGGAAGGGCGCGAGCCTGCTGATCCTGGCGATCGCTGCCTGCTTCGCCTCCAGCGCGGCAGTGGCCCAGGCCCAGCTTCGCGCGCACTGGATGCAGGAGATCGAAGAGGAAGCCACCTTCGTCGGCGTCCTCAGCCGGGACGAAGACGAAGACATTCGCTATGTCGACCTGCACCTGGAGATGTTCAGCAATGGGATTTCGCTGGGTACCGAGGTGCACCGGATCGAGTTCGCCGAAACCGTGGAGCTCTTTTCGCTGCTGGTCGAGGAGGGCATCGACTGCGTCCAGGTCGAGTCCGTCGTTGGCCTGGACAGCCAGGGCTACGAGGCTCCCGGCGGTCACGCCCCGCCCGTGGGCAACGATGAATGCAGCATCAAGGGCACGCGCTATTTCTGAGTACCGAAAATGATCCTCAAACCCGGCATCATCGCACCGCTGCTCGCGGGACTATTGGTCGGCTGCGCCGCAGTACCGCCGCCACGCCCCGAGTATCCGGGATTGGCGAACAGTGACCATGGCAATGTCCGCTACTGGCAGGCTTCGGGTATTGCCCTGGCCGAGCGGTATCGCAAGAGGGTTCATCTGGAACCGCCACGGCTCGTGCTTGCGCAAGGCTCGGGGCTGGATTTCAGCGCCAGGGAAATCGACGGCTTGCTGGTCCATTTCCAGCGGCAACTGCGGCGGGAACTGCTCTCCAACGGCTATGAACTGGTCGGCCAGCCCGAACCCCAGGCACTGCGCATCCAGCTTTCCGTGACCGGCTTGAAGCGAATGCCGCAGGCCGCTGACAGGTTTTCCCTGTTCTTCGCCGCCGAGGTCAAGGATGCGCTGAGCGGAGCGGCGCTGGCCCAGTCCATCAGCTTCGTCGACGCTGGCGAACCGGCCGGCCCGACGCTTCGGGCCGAGGACCTGCGCCCCCTGCTGGCGGACAAGGCCCGGGAAGCCAGGGAACGGCTCGACCGGGCTTTTGCCGGGCGTGGCGCATCGGGTGACATCAGTCGGTAGCCCGGATGAAATCCGGGGAAAGTCCTGCCGCCGCTCCCGGATTTCCTCCGGGTTACGATTCTCCAGTTGCCTGGATGGAGCGGGTAGGGTGCGCCGCGCGCACCAATGGTTGAGCGAGGCGCAGGGGTTGAATCCCGCGAACGGTGCGCATGGCGCACCCTACGGTGGTTGCCCGACAGGCAGTAGCCCGGATGAAATCCGGGGAAAGTCCTGCCGCCGCTCCCGGATTTCCTCCGG
>RCUT01000430.1_pt1 | contig 21773 bp, 13 predicted proteins | sample 2166171 | NCBI WGS metagenome assembly RCUT01 (sample SAMN09932757, study PRJNA488358) | compost metagenome | isolation source: compost soil in 4-hydroxybenzoic | place: Germany: Experimental Botanical Garden
GACGGTCGACTTCGAAGAAGTGACGCAGCTTCTTGCGGCTGTCGCTGCGACCGAAGCCATCGGTACCCAGGACTTTGAATTCTTTGCTCGGAACCCACTGGCGAATCTGCTCGGCGAACAGCTTCATGTAGTCGGTAGAGGCGATGACCGGGCCTTTGCGACCGTTCAGGCACTGCTCGACGTAGGTCTGCTGTGGCTTCTGGCCAGGCTTCAGGCGGTTGGCGCGTTCCACGGCCAGGCCGTCGCGACGCAGTTCGTTGAAGCTGGTGACGCTCCACACGTCGGCACCGACGTTGAACTCTTCACGCAGGATCTTCGCTGCTTCGCGGACTTCGCGCAGGATGGTGCCGGAGCCCATCAGCTGTACGTGGTGCGCGGCTTCGCGGGTGTCTTCTTCGAGCAGGTACATGCCCTTGATGATGCCTTCCTCGACACCGGCCGGCATGGCTGGCTGCTGGTAGGATTCGTTCATCACGGTGATGTAGTAGAAGATGTCCTGTTGCTCTTCGGTCATCTTCTTCATGCCGTCCTGGATGATCACCGCCAGCTCGTAGCCGTAGGTCGGATCGTAGGTGCGGCAGTTCGGGATGGTGCCCGCCATCATGTGGCTGTGACCGTCTTCGTGCTGCAGGCCTTCACCGTTGAGGGTGGTACGGCCGGCGGTACCGCCGATCAGGAAGCCACGGGTGCGGCTGTCGCCAGCGGCCCAGGCCAGGTCGCCAATACGCTGGAAGCCGAACATCGAATAGAAGATGTAGAACGGCAGCATCGGCTGGTTGTGGCAGCTGTACGAGGTACCGGCAGCGATGAACGACGACATGGCGCCGGCTTCGTTGATGCCTTCCTCGAGGATCTGGCCCTTCTTGTCTTCGCGGTAGAACATCACCTGGTCTTTATCGACTGGCTCGTAGAGCTGGCCGACCGACGAGTAGATGCCCAACTGGCGGAACATGCCTTCCATACCGAAGGTACGGGCTTCGTCCGGGATGATCGGGACGATGCGCTGGCCGATTTCCTTGTCCTTGACCAGCTGCGCCAGAATACGCACGAAGGCCATGGTGGTGGAGATTTCGCGGTCGCCCGAGCCGTCCAGGATCGCTTTCAGCGTTTCCAGGGATGGGGTCGGTACGCTGAAGCTCTTGGCACGGCGCTGCGGTACGAAGCCACCCAGGGCTGCGCGGCGCTCGGCCAGGTACTTGGCTTCGGCAGAACCTTCTTCCGGCTTGAAGAACGGCAGGTTCTCGAGGTCGGCATCCTTGACCGGGATGTCGAAGCGGTCACGGAAGTGACGCAGGCTGTCGACGTCGACCTTCTTGGTGTTGTGCGCGGTGTTCTTGGCTTCGCCGGCACCGGTACCGTAACCCTTGATGGTCTTGGCCAGGATGACGGTAGGCTGGTCCTTGTGGTTGACCGCCTGGTGGTACGCCGCGTAGACCTTGTACGGGTCGTGGCCGCCACGGTTGAGCTTCCAGATCTCTTCGTCGGACAGGTCTTCGACCATGGCCTTGAGCTCTGGGGTGTTGAAGAAGTTCTCACGAACGTACGCGCCGTCTTTGGCTTTGTAGTTCTGGTACTCGCCGTCGATGACTTCGTCCATGCGGCGCTGCAGGGCACCGTTGGTGTCCTTGGCGAACAGTGGGTCCCAGAAGCGGCCCCAGACGACCTTGTTGACGTTCCAGCCACCGCCACGGAACACGCCTTCGAGTTCCTGGATGATCTTGCCGTTGCCGCGAACCGGGCCGTCGAGGCGCTGCAGGTTGCAGTTGATGACGAAGATCAGGTTGTCCAGCTTCTCGCGGCCGGCCAGGGCGATTGCGCCCAGGGATTCCGGCTCGTCGCACTCGCCGTCGCCCATGAAGCACCAGACCTTCTGCTTGCCGGCCGGGATGAAGCCACGGGCTTCCAGGTACTTCATGAAGCGTGCCTGGTAGATGGCCTGGATCGGGCCCAGACCCATCGAAACGGTCGGGAACTGCCAGAAGTCAGGCATCAACCATGGGTGCGGGTACGAAGACAGGCCGTTGCCGTCCACTTCCTGACGGAAGTTGTTCATCTGGTCTTCGTTGATGCGGCCTTCCATGAACGCACGGGCGTAGACACCTGGCGAAGCGTGGCCCTGGAAGAAGATCAGGTCGCCGCCGTGTTCTTCGGTCGGGGCCTGGAAGAAGTAGTTGAAGCCGATGTCGTACAGGGTGGCGCTGGAGGCGAAGCTGGAGATGTGTCCGCCCAGGTCCGAGTCTTTCAGGTTGGTGCGCATGACCATGGCCAGGGCGTTCCAACGCACCAACGAGCGAATGCGGCGTTCCATGAACAGGTCGCCAGGCATGCGTGCTTCGTGGGTGACAGGGATGGTGTTGCGGTATGGCGTGGTGATCGCATATGGCAGCTGGGAGCCACTACGGGTGGCCAGCTCGCCCATACGGGTCATCAGGTAATGAGCGCGGTCTTCGCCTTCTTTGTCGAGGACCGACTCCAGGGCATCCAGCCATTCCTGGGTTTCGATTGGATCGAGGTCTTGCATGGCTTGCTCCAGGGCGGAAAGGCAACCAGAATCGATTGCCTGAGATTGCGACTGGCCTTATGGGCAGACGTCGTGAATTCTTGGATTACCGGGGTGTCCTCCGGCGCCGTGTAGTTTTACTACATTTGCTTTCGCATTTCATGCTTTTACACGACACGAGTAGTAGTAAAACTACATTTGTGCGACGTTTGGTCGCACCTTGGCTTGTGAGGAAAAACGTTCATGTTGGTTGGCATTGTGTCGCGAACGGGTGGTTCTTGATGTTTGTTGCCAAGTTTTCGTTTTTTTCAGCTATTTCCAACTTTTGTACGACAGTCCAACCGTGGTCCGGCTTCCCCTTGGCCGCTTCTTCCCCTCTATTTCACGCCGATCAAGGATAGACCATGCGCCTACCTTTGCCGTCCGATCTGCCCGCTACCCTGCAGCCGCTGGTCGCGCGCAACCAGCAATTCATCAGCGATGCGGTGGCTGCCCACCCGGAACTCGACCTCCAGGCCTGGAGCCCGCTGCACCGGCAACAGTTCGACCAGGTAGCCGCCGCCAGCGACTTCGTGCTCGGCCTGGTCCGGCGCGAGCCGGCCATGCTGTTCGGCCTGCTGGCCAGTGGCGAGCTGGATCGGCGTTACGCCGCGGGTGAACTGCGCGGGCACATCGCTGCAGCCGCCCAGGCGGCGCAGAGCGAGGACGAGCTGGCGCGCAACCTGCGCCGCGAGCGCAACCGCCAACAGCTGCGCATCATCTGGCGCGACATCACCCGCCAGGCCGCGCTGGGCGAAACCTGCCGCGACCTGTCCGACCTGGCCGACGCCGCCATCGACGAAGCCTACCAATGGCTGTACCCGCGCCACTGCCAGCAGTTCGGCACGCCTGTCGGCAACCGCAGCGGCCAGCCGCAGCACATGGTGGTGCTGGGCATGGGCAAGCTGGGCGCGGTGGAGCTGAACCTGTCGTCGGACATCGACCTGATCTTCGCCTTCCCCGAAGGCGGCGAAACCGAAGGGGTGAAGCGCTCGCTGGACAACCAGGAGTTCTTCACCCGCCTGGGCCAGCGCCTGATCAAGGCGCTGGACCCGGTCACCGTCGACGGTTTCGTGTTCCGCGTCGACATGCGTCTGCGCCCGTATGGCTCGGCCGGCGCGCTGGTGCTCAGCTTCAATGCCCTGGAGCAGTACTACCAGGACCAGGGCCGCGACTGGGAACGCTACGCGATGATCAAGGCGCGGGTGGTGGCCGGCGACCAGGCGGCCGGCGCGCAGTTGCAGGAGATGCTGCGGCCGTTCGTGTACCGCCGTTACCTGGACTTTTCCGCGATCGAAGCGCTGCGCACCATGAAGCAGCTGATCCAGCAGGAAGTGCGGCGCAAGGGCATGGCCGACAACATCAAGCTGGGTGCCGGTGGCATTCGCGAGGTGGAATTCATCGCCCAGGCCTTCCAGCTGATCCACGGCGGGCGCGACCTCAGCCTGCAACAGCGGCCGCTGCTGAAAGTGCTGGCCACCCTCGAGGGCCAGGGCTACCTGCCGCCAGCCGTGGTCGCCGAGTTGCGCGAGGGTTATGAGTTCCTGCGTTATACCGAACACGCCATCCAGGCCATCGCCGACCGCCAGACGCAGATGCTGCCGGACAACGAGACCGACCAGGCGCGGGTGGCCTACATGCTCGGTTATGCCGACTGGCAAAGCTTCCATGACCAGCTGACACACTGGCGTGGCCGCATTGACTGGCACTTCCGCCAGGTGATCGCCGACCCGGATGATGAAGACGGCGAGGGCGAGCTGGTGGTGGGTGGCGAATGGTCGCCGCTGTGGGAGCAGGCGCAGGATGAAGATGCCGCTGGCCGTCAGCTGCAGGAGGCCGGTTTCCAGCAGCCCGCCGAAGCCCTGCGGCGCCTGGCCGCGCTGCGCTCCAGCCCGCAGCTGCGTTCGATGCAGCGGATTGGCCGTGAGCGCTTGGACGCCTTCATCCCGCGGTTGCTGGCCCAGGCTGTGGAACATGACAACCCCGACCTGGTGCTTGAGCGCGTGCTGCCGCTGGTCGAGGCCGTGGCACGCCGTTCTGCCTACCTGGTGCTGCTCACTGAAAACCCGGGCGCCTTGCGCCGCCTGCTGACCCTGTGCGCCGCCAGCCCGTGGATTGCCGAGCAGATTGCCCGCTACCCGCTGCTGCTCGACGAACTGCTCAATGAAGGCCGCCTGTTCAGCCCGCCACTGGCGCCGGAGCTGGCCAGCGAACTGCGCGAGCGCCTGACGCGCATCCCCGAGGACGACCTGGAACAGCAAATGGAGGCGCTGCGCCACTTCAAGCTGGCCCACAGCCTGCGCGTGGCCGCCTCGGAAATCAGCGGCAACCTGCCGTTGATGAAAGTCAGCGACTACCTGACCTGGCTGGCCGAAGCCATCCTCGACCAGGTGCTGGCCTTGGCCTGGCGCCAGACCGTGGCCCGCCACGGCCAGCCCAAGCGCAGCGACGGCAGCCTGTGCGACCCGGGCTTCATCATCATCGGCTACGGCAAGGTAGGTGGCCTGGAGCTGGGTCACGGCTCGGACCTGGACCTGGTATTCATCCATGACGGCGACCCGCAGGCGGAAACCGACGGCGCCAAGCCGATCGACAGTGCGCAGTTCTTCACCCGCCTGGGCCAGCGCATCATTCACCTGCTGACCACCCAGACCAACTCGGGCCAGCTGTACGACGTGGACATGCGCCTGCGCCCGTCCGGCGCTTCGGGCCTGTTGGTCAGCTCGCTGGGCGCGTTCGAGCGCTATCAGCAGAACGAAGCCTGGACCTGGGAGCACCAGGCCCTGGTGCGGGCCCGGGTGCTGGTGGGCTGCAAGCAGGTGGGCACGGCGTTCGAAGGCGTGCGCGCCAAGGTGCTGGGCCAGGCCCGCGACCTGGACAAACTGCGCAGCGAAGTGAGCGAAATGCGCGCCAAGATGCGCGACAACCTCGGCACCAAGGCCACCGCAGCCGGTACCGCGGCCAACGCCTTCGAGGCCGGTGTGCCGTTCGATATCAAGCAGGATGCCGGCGGTATCGTCGATATCGAATTTATGGTGCAATACGCCGCTTTGGCCTGGTCTCACGACCATCCGGCCATACTCCGATGGACCGATAACATCCGCATTCTGGAAGAGCTGGAGCAGGCGAACCTGATGCCGGCCAGTGACGCGGTGCTGTTGCGTGAAGTGTACAAGGCGTTCCGCTCGGCCTCGCACCGCCAGGCCCTGCAGAAGCAGGCCGGGGTTATCGATGCGGCGCAGTTTGCCGATGAACGTCGCGAAGTGCGGCGGATCTGGGGTGAATTGGGTTTGACTTGAGATTGCTGGGGCCGCTTTGCGGCCCATCGCGACACAAGGCCGCTCCTACAGGAGATCGCATTCCCTTGTAGGAGCGGCCTTGTGTCGCGATGGGCTGCAAAGCAGCCCCAAAGGCTCATGCCTCACCACCGGTGGTACACTGTCCGCCACATAGCCTGAATATAAAGAGGGGAGGCCAGGCTGTACCGCAGCCTGTCGCCTCCCCGAGCGTTTCTGGACTAAGCATGAGAATACTGATCATTGGCCCCAGCTGGGTCGGCGACATGGTGATGGCGCAGACCCTGTTCCAGTGCCTGAAACAGCAGCACCCCGACTGCGTGATCGACGTGCTGGCCCCCGAGTGGAGCCGGCCGATCCTTGAGCGCATGCCCGAAGTGCGCCAGGCCTTGAGCTTCCCGCTCGGCCACGGCGCGCTGGAGCTGGCTACGCGGCGGCGCATCGGCAAGTCCCTGGCCGGCCAGTACGACCAGGCCATCCTGCTGCCCAACTCGCTCAAGTCGGCGCTGGTGCCGTTCTTTGCCGGTATCCCCAAGCGCACCGGCTGGCGCGGCGAAATGCGCTTCGGCCTGCTCAACGACGTGCGCAAGCTGGACAAGGCCCGCTACCCGCTGATGATCGAGCGCTTCATGGCCCTGGCCTACGCGCCCGGCGCCGAGCTGCCGCAGCCGTACCCGCGCCCCAGCCTGCAGATCGAAGCGCAAAGCCGCGACGCCGCCCTGGCCAAGTTCGGCCTGGAGCTGGACCGCCCGGTGCTGGCGCTGTGCCCCGGTGCCGAGTTTGGCGAGGCCAAGCGCTGGCCGGCCGAGCACTACGCCACCGTGGCCGATGCGATGATCCGCCAGGGCTGGCAGGTGTGGCTGTTCGGCTCGAAGAACGATCACCCGGTCGGTGAGCAGATCCGCGACCGGCTGATCCCGGGCTTGCGTGAAGAATCGTCCAACCTGGCCGGCGAAACCTCGCTGGCCGAGGCCATCGACCTGATGTCCTGCGCCCATGCCGTGGTGTCCAACGACTCGGGCCTGATGCACGTGGCCGCCGCGCTGAACCGCCCGCTGGTGGCGGTGTACGGCTCGACCTCGCCAGGCTTCACCCCGCCGCTGGCCGAGCACGTGGAAGTGGTGCGCACCGGCATCGAGTGCAGCCCGTGCTTCGACCGCACCTGCCGCTTCGGCCACTACAACTGCCTGCGCTTGCTGGAACCGGGCAAAGTCATCGCTGCCCTGCACAGCCTGACCGGGCCGGACCTGATCGATACCGTGGCCGAGGTCGACTAAGTGCGGGTACTGATCATCAAGACCTCGTCGCTGGGTGATGTGATCCACACCCTGCCGGCGCTTACCGATGCCGCCCACGCCATCCCGGGCATCCGCTTCGACTGGGTGGTGGAAGAAGGCTTCGCCGAAATCCCCAGCTGGCACCCGGCGGTCGACCAGGTGATCCCGGTGGCCATTCGCCGCTGGCGCAAGAACCTCTGGCAAACCATCAAGAGCGGCGAGTGGAAGGCGTTCAAGCAACGTGTACGCGAGCGCAAGTACGACCTGGTGATCGACGCCCAGGGCCTGGTCAAATCGGCCTGGCTGACCCGCTACGTGAAGGCGCCGGTAGCTGGCCTGGACCGCTACTCGGCCCGCGAAGGCTGGGCCAGCCGCTTCTATGACCGGCGCCTGTCGGTTGCCACCGGCCAGCACGCGGTGGAGCGGGTGCGCCAGCTGTTCGCCATGGCCCTGGCCTACGACCTGCCGGAAGGCATCGGCAACTACGGCCTCGATCTCGAGCGCCTGCAACTGCCGCCGGCCGCCCCCTATGTGGTGTTCCTGCATGGCACCACCTGGGCGACCAAGCACTGGCCCGAAGCCTACTGGCGCGAACTGGCCGAGCGCATGGGCCGGCGCAAGCTGGAAGTGCGCCTGCCGTGGGGCAACCCGGCCGAGAAGGCGCGGGCCGAGCGCATCGCCCAGGGCTTGAACAACTGCCAGGTGCTCCCCAAATTGAACCTTGCCGGCGTTGCCCGTGTATTGGCGGCGGCAAAAGCCTGCGTGGCGGTCGATACCGGCCTCGGCCACCTGGCGGCGGCACTCGATGTGCCCACCATTTCGCTGTTCGGCCCGACCAACCCGGGCCTGACCGGCGCCTACGGACGGACCCAGATTCACCAGGCCAGTGACTGGCCCTGCGCGCCCTGCCTGCAGAAGAAGTGCACCTACAAACCGAGCGCCGACGACCTGCGCCGGTTCGATCTGAAACGCGAGTGGCCGCTGTGCTTCACTCGCCTGAATCCCGAGCATGTGGCGAGCCGCTTGAGCGCGTTGCTGCTGGCTGAGGATGTCCGTTGATGCAACTGGCTTTCGTGCTTTACAAATATTTCCCCTTCGGCGGGCTGCAGCGCGATTTCATGCGCATTGCCCTGGAATGCCAGAAGCGGGGCCACCAGATCCGTGTGTATACGCTGATCTGGGAGGGTGACATTCCGCCGGGCTTCGAAGTGCTGGTGGCGCCGGTGAAGGCGATTTTCAACCACCGCCGCAACGAGAAGCTCAGCGCCTGGATGGCCGCCGACCTGGCCAAGCGCCCGGTCGACCGCCTGATCGGCTTCAACAAGATGCCGGGGCTGGACGTGTACTACGCCGCCGACGGCTGCTTCGAGGACAAGGCGCAGACCTTGCGTGGCGGCCTGTACCGCCGCTGGGGCCGCTACCGGCACTTTGCCGAGTACGAGCGTGCGGTGTTCGCCAAGGACGCCCATACCGAAGTGCTGATGATTTCCGAAGTGCAGCAGCCGCTGTTCATCAAGCACTACGGCACCCCGGTGGAGCGTTTCCACCTGCTGCCGCCGGGCATTTCCCAGGACCGCCGCGCGCCGGCCAATGCCGCCGAGATCCGCGCCGAGTTCCGCAAGGAATTCAACCTGGGCGATGACGACCTGCTGCTGGTGCAAATTGGCTCGGGCTTCAAGACCAAGGGCGTTGACCGCAGCCTCAAGGCCCTGGCCGCACTGCCGTCGGCCCTGCGCAAGCGCACCAGGCTGATGGTGATCGGCCAGGATGACCCCAAGGTGTTCCAGCTGCAAAGCGCTACCTTGGGCCTGGGCGAGCAGGTGCAGTTCCTCAAGGGCCGCAGCGACATCCCGCGCTTCCTGCTGGGCGCCGACCTGCTGATCCACCCGGCGTACAACGAGAACACCGGCACGGTGCTGCTCGAGGCGCTGGTGGCCGGCCTGCCGGTGCTGGTCTCCAAGGTGTGCGGCTACGCCCACTACATTGCCGAGGCCGACAGCGGCCTGGTGCTGGACGAGCCGTTCGAGCAGGAACAGCTCAATGGCTACCTGCAGCGCATGCTCGAAGACCAACAGGCCCGCGCCAGCTGGTCGCGCAACGGCCTGGCGTTTGCTGAAACCGCCGATCTGTACAGCATGCCGCAGCATGCCGCCGACGTGATCCTGGGGCAGGAGTCCGCATGAAGCTGATACTGGCCGAACCGTTCAAGCGCCTGTGGGCCGGGCGTGATGCCTTCGATGCCGTGGAGGCGCTGCAAGGCGAGGTCTATCGCGAGCTGGAAGGGCGCCGCACGCTGCGTACCGAAGTGGCTGGCGAGGGCTTTTTCGTCAAGATCCACCGCGGCATCGGCTGGGGCGAGATCTTCAAGAACCTGTTCACCGCCAAGCTGCCGGTGCTCGGCGCCGGCCAGGAATGGCAGGCCATCCAGCGCCTGCACCAGGTTGGCGTGCCGACCATGACTGCCGTCGCCTATGGCGAGCGTGGCAGCAACCCGGCCGCGCAGCACTCGTTCATCATCACCGAAGAACTGGCGCCGACCATCAGCCTGGAAGACTTCAGCATCGACTGGGTCAAGCAGCCGCCCGAGCCGCGCCTGAAGCGTGCGCTGATCGCCGAAGTGGCGAAGATGACCGGCGGCATGCACCGCGCCGGGGTCAACCACCGCGACTGCTACATCTGCCACTTCCTGCTGCACACCGACCGCCCGGTGACGGCGGACGACTTCAAACTGTCGGTGATCGACCTGCACCGCGCGCAGACCCGGGCGAAAATCAGCCGCCGCTGGCGCGACAAGGACCTGGCCGCGCTGTACTTCTCGGCGCTGGACATCGGCCTGACCCAACGCGACAAGCTGCGCTTCCTGCGCGGTTACTTCCAGCGCCCGCTGCGGCAGGTCCTGAAGGATGAAGCCGCGCTGCTCGCCTGGCTGGAGCGCAAGGCGCAGAAACTCTACGACCGCAAGCAACGTTATGGGGATGCACTCTGATGGCGGGGTGGACACTGGCGCCAGGCTACGAACACCTGGCGGCGGACTTCGGCAGCCTGGAAGCGGTATTTGCCCTGCAAGGCGAGCGCCTGACCCGCGACCCGATCAGCGAGGTGGTGCGTATCGAGCGTGACGGGGTCAATTACTACGTCAAGCGCTACACCGGGGCCGGCAAGCACATGCGCCGTTACCTGGGCCGGCCGCGGATCAAGGCCGAATGGCAGAACCTCAAGCAGTTCGCCAAGTGGGGCATCCCTACCGCCGAAGTGGTGGCCTGGGGCCTGGAGCGCAATGGCCTGGCCTTTGGCCGGGGGGCCATGATCACCCGCGAACTGCCGCGCACCGAAGACCTGTCGGCGCTGGCCGAGCGCAACGATGCCCGCCTGGCCGATCGCGCCTGGGTCGGGCATGTCAGCAGCCAGCTGGCGCGCCACACCCGGGTCATGCACCAGCACCACTTCGCCCACAACGACCTGAAATGGCGCAACCTGCTGGTCGATGACCAGGGCACGCTATTCTTCATCGACTGCCCCACCGGCGACTTCTGGCGCGGCTTCATGTGGCGGCACCGGATGATCAAGGACCTGGCATGCCTGGACAAAGTGGCCAAATACCACCTGTCAGCTACCCAGCGCCTGCGCTTCTACCTGCAATACCGTGGCCGCGACCGGCTGAATGTGCGTGACAAGAAGCGCATTCGCCAGGTGGTGAGCTTTTTCGAGGGAAGGGAATGACCGATTACCTGGCCAGCGCGGACCTCGCGCTGCTCAAACGCCATGGCCTGAACGACTTCGAGGCGCTGTGGGCGCTGCAACTGGATGCCGTGGACGAACCGAACACCGGCCGCGGTGGCTGGAGCAGCGTGTTCCGCCTGGAGCTCGAGGGCAAGGGCTACTACCTCAAGCGCCAGAGCGACTACCTGACCCGTACCCTGCACCGGCCATTCGGCGAACCGACCTTCGCCCGCGAATTCCGTAACATCAGCCGTTACCAGAAGCTGCAGATTCCGGCCTTGCAGGCGGTGTTCTATGGCGAGCGCAAGAAAGGCGGCACCCACCGGGCGATCCTGATGACTCGCGCCCTGGACGAATGGGCCGACCTCGACAGCCTGCTGGCCCAGTGGCCACAACTGAGCGATGCTGAACGCAATGGCGTCCTGCAGGCCTGCGGCCAGCTGGCGCGCACCCTGCACAGCGCCGGCCAGGTGCATGGCTGCTTCTACCCCAAGCACATCTTCCTGCGCCAGCGCCGCGAAGGCTGGGACGCGCAACTGATCGACCTGGAGAAGACCCGCCCCCTGCTGTTCGGCATGCGTGACCGTCTCAAGGACCTGGAGCCGCTGCTGCGTCGCGCCCCGGTCTGGAGCGAGCGTGATGTACGTACCTTGCTGGCCAGCTACCTGGCGCAGCCTGCCGATGGCACGCTGGTCGATACCTGGCTGCAACGCCTGACGCAACGCCGTCGTGAAAAAGAGGCCCGCTGATGCGTTTGTCTGAATTGAAAGAGGCCGGGCGCAGCCCCTCGTTGCCCCTGAGCATCACCCTGGCCGATGCTGCCGGCACGGCCGACCTGCAATTGCTCAGCCTGCTGCGCGTGCTGCCGGGCCAGCGCTATGTGGGCGCCGGCGTGTGGCGCGGTACCCCGGTGCTGGCCAAGCTGCTGGTCGGTGGTAACGCTGCACGACATTTCCAGCGCGAACTGCAGGGCGTGAAGCTGCTGGCCGAGCAGGGCCTGACCACGCCGAAGCTGCTGGCCGACGGCCTCAAGGAAGGCGAGGGCGGCTGGCTGCTGTTCGAATTCCTCGACGGCGCCGAAAGCCTGGCCGATGCCTGGGCGGCAGTGGAGAGCTTGCCGGTACTGGCCGACGAGCAGCACCTGGTGCTGGGCGAGGCGCTCACCGCAGTGGCGCACATGCACGCCCGGGGCCTGTGGCAGGAAGACCTGCACCTGGACAACCTGCTGCGCCACGGCGGCAAGCTGTACCTGATCGACGGCGCCGGCATCAAGGCCGAAACGCCTGGCCAGCAGCTGTCGCGCCCGCGCGTGCTGGAAAACCTCGGGGTGTTCTTCGCCCAGTTGCCCAAGCGCCTGGAGCCGTTCATCGAAGAACTGCTGGTGCACTATCTGCTGGCCAATGCCGAGCATGCGCTGCCGCTGGAAGCCTTGCAGAAGCAGGTGGACAAGGTGCGCAGCTGGCGCCAGAAGGATTACCTGGAAAAGGCTGGTCGTGAATGCAGCCTGTTCAGTGTCGAGCGCAGCCTTTCGGGCTTGCGGGCAGTCCGCCGTGACGAGGTCGAAGCCATGTTGCCGGTGCTGGAGCAGGCCGACGCGTTGATCGACCAGGGCCACCTGTACAAGACCGGTGGTGCGGCCAGCGTGGCGCGCATCGAGGTTGGCGGCCGCACGCTGGTGCTCAAACGCTACAACATCAAGAACACCGCGCACTGGTTCAAGCGCTTCTGGCGCCCGAGCCGGGCCTGGCATTCCTGGATCGAAGGCCACCGCCTGGAGTTCCTCGACATTGCCACGCCGCGTCCACTCGCGGTGCTGGAGCAGCGGGTGATGGGCCTGCGAAGCCGTGCCTACCTGGTCACCGAGTATGTCGATGGCCCGGACCTGGCCGAATGCTTCGCGCCCTACGTGGATAACGGCGATGCGCCCGAGGAGCAGGTGGATGCCCTGGTGCATGTGATGCAGCAACTGATTCGCGAGCGTATCAGCCACGGCGACTTCAAGGGCCACAACCTGTTCTGGCACAACGGCCAGTGGTCGCTGATCGACCTCGACGCCATGTGCCAGCACGCCACCCAGCTCAGCTTCGCCCCGGCCTACGCCCGTGATCGGGCGCGGCTGCTGCGCAACTGGCCGAGTGGCAGTGCCTTGCATCAGCGGCTGGACCGGCTGCTGCCCAAGCTGGCCGAGTAATCCGCCGGCAGTGCCAGCCAGTCGCTGCTGCGGCCTGGCTGGCGCACGCGAATGCGCCATTGGCCGCCCTGTTGGCGCAGTACTGCCCAGGCGTGGACTGCGCCCAGTGCCTTCTCGGGCAGCAGCAGATGGTAATGCCCGGCGAGCAGGTGCCGACGAACCGGCAACTGCTGGTCACCCAGCTGCAGATAGAGTTGGCCCCCGGCGTCGTGCAGGTCGGCTTCCCCTGCCACCGGTTCGCCCTCGAGCGGCGGTTGCAGGCGTACCTCTTCCAACAGCTGGGCTACGTCAGGTAGCCCGTCATGCCATAGCACGATGGAATCGACCACCCAATTGCCATTGCGCAGCCGTTTGATTGGCAGCTGCGCGTAGGCATCCGGCTGCCTGGGGTCGAGCACCCGCCAGCGATAGCCGTCGAAGTGGACGTTGTACAACCGCCCCTGGCTGTCCTTGACGAAGTAACGGTCCGGACCTGGCACGCTGTTGATCTGTTCGTACACTTCCTCGCCATGAACCCCGTCGATCCGGTAGCGCAGCTTGCTCACGTCCACGGCCGCTTCGTGGGTTTTCGGCAGTGGGCGCGGAGGTTGCGGTGGCAGGCCGCGCATCGCCCTGCGCATGAGGGGTGAGCCAGCGAAACTGGACAACCCGTCGGCGCTGTGGCTCAAAGCGGCCATGGCGTGGTGGAAGGTTGCTGCGTAATCCTCTTTTTCCAGGGCTTCGAAGCCGTCCCACAGCGAAATCGACATACGGCCGAAGGCCAGGGCTGACATTGTCGGGGCCGGTAGCACAAGGCTGATCATGTCGAGAACCAGGCGCAGCGTCGACAGCCCGTACTCGCCGAGCAGCTCGCGGTTGCTGCGGCTGTTGGTATCGGCCTCGGCGATCATGGCGTGGACCTGGGCCTTGTAAAGGGCATCGAAGAGGTTGCCGTTGATCATTGGCCTTTGCACATATGGCCCGAGGCGGCCCTTGCGCACCAATTTGTCGAGCCGCTTGCCATCAGCCAGAGGCGCGCGCTGGATCAGGTACTTTCGCAAGGACGGCGTGCTGCGAAGGGTTCTGAGCAGCGCCCGGGTATCGGGGAATTCACGCCATGCGCGCCGGTCGGGTGCGTCCGGTGTATACAGCACCAGCGACGGGTGGTTGTCGCTCTCGGCATTGAGCAGCAGTACCCCTTGCAGCGTGTGCCCGTCGATGATCAGCTGGCGCACCGCGATACGATGCTCGTCGATGGTAGGGCGCCAATTGTTGTCGGGGTGGTCGGTGACGGCTTTGACCCAGCGATAGCCTCGCTCGTGGGTATCGTTCAGAAAGTGCCTGGCATAGCGGGCCTTGGCCGCCTCGGCGCGCATGCGGGCGCGGTTCATGTTGCCATGGCATTGCATGCGCCAGCGCGCACCGGGAGACTCCAGCAGGTGGGTTCGCAGGTAGCGGATGTAGCCACTGCCAGCGTCAAGCTCGCGCACCAGGCGCTTTACCCCTTCCGCGGATATTGATTCCAGCGTGGAACCGTCTTCGTGGTGTATTCGGGCAGTCAGCCAGTAATCGACGTCGAACCAGCCGATGTTCAGCAGGGCCAGCTCGTCCAGGCGGTAGGTGGTGGTTACCAGCTCGATGGTGCCACCGACATGGCGACGGTTGGCAACGGCCACGTAACCCGAAGGTGCCAGCGGGTTGATCAGCGGGCCGGTGCGGTGTGCAAGCGTGACGGTTATGCAGATCTTTTCGGCAGGCAATTCGATGGAGAATTCGCGCCGCAGCGCCTTGCCAAGGCGTTCGCGCACCCATGCCAGCAGGTGGTGCCGATTGCCGAACGCCTCCAGGGTCAAAAGGCCGGGTGCAGCAGCCTGGGTGATGGCCCCGGCGAGCTCCTGGATCGTTTGCATGATGTGCGTCAGGCTTTGCGTGGAGCTCTGGCGCAGCCAGGCGGGCAGGTGTTTTTCCAGCAGTAGCGCATAACGGGTGGACAACGCATATTGGCTGCCCATGAGGTCGATCAGTGACTGCTGTTTGGCAAGGGTGCTTTTCAGTGCCGGCAGATCCGGGTTCTGGTCAAGCGCCCAGGCGGCGTGCCAGGCGATGGTGAGCCGTTGATGCTGCGCGTCGATCACGTCAGTGGCCTGTTGTTCGACCAGGTCGCCGGTAAACCACTCGTAGCGCAGCCGGTCGGCACACCGGACCAGTTGCTGGTCCTGCAGGCGGGGGAGCAGTTGCAGCATTGGCCGGCTTTGCATGGGGTCGTCCAGGCGCTCGCACAGCTCCCTATGCAGTTCGGCCAGGTTGGCGAAGCCTTCAACGCCATGAGAAACGCTGCACAGCAGTGCCTGGCCTGTGGCTGTTGCAGGCTCGGCAACGGCCCCTTCCGGTGCGTCTGCCACCAATACCAGCACGCCGGGTAACGGCAACCGGCCATGGGGGCTTGAGCGGTTGAATACCGGCCGAAAAACCTGGGCCCGGTGGGTGTCTGGCAGGTGGTTGCGCTGCCAGGGTAGCGGCAGCTCCAGGGAGGTGCGCAGCAGGCTGATGTGGCTGTAGTCCAGGGTCTGGTCGGCGAGGCGCAGTTCCAGTTCGGCCAGAAGTTGCTCATGACGCAGTTCGCGCAGTTGCCGGACGCGGCTGCGGCCTGCTTCGACAGGGTCGTTCCAGAACGCTGCCAGGTCACCAAAAAAACGCTGACGCATGGCGGCCGGTTCCGTTTCGCCCGCCAGTTCGGGTTTGCCTTGCTCAAGGGCGATGAGTTGTTGATCGAGCGCTTCGAGGCGCTGCAAAGGTGTCATGGTATGGCTCCTTGGAAAATGGGAGCCAACCATGTCGCGGCAAAAGAGGGTGCGGGTATTACCCGGTTACTGCCGTGGACGAGGGTAGAAACCTTGCAGGCCGAGGGCAGCCGATACCCCCAGGCCGAGCCAGGCCAGGCTGTCCCAGACCCCGTCCCCCAGCAAGGCAGCAAACAGCCCCACGGCAGTGAGCAGGGCCATGACCATCGGCCAGATGAAGATGCGCCAGGTCGGCTGTGACTTGTGGCTCATGCCCGCGCCTCCCGCTTCGTGCGTTGTTTGCCCCACCACAGGTACAAACCGCTGCCGAGGACGATGATGGTCAGCACATCGAGTAGCGCCCACAGGATTTGCATTGGCCGGCCGCCGTAGTCGCCGAAGTGCAGTGGTTGCGACAGGCCCATGGCATCCATGTACCAGGGGCGTTCGCCGACGGCGGTCACCGCCAGTGTTCGCGCATCGATCAGCACGGGCGTGAGCAGGTGCGAGGTCAGGTGCGTTGCGCCTTTCATGAACACCGCATAGTGGTGCTCACTGGAAAAGCGTGTGCCGGGGAAGGCGATGAAGTCCGGGCGCATGCCGGGGGCGGCCTGTTCGGCGATGGTCAGCAGGTGGGTGGCCGGGGCACGTTCGGTGAGCGGTGGGGCATCACGGTATGGGGCAACCATGGCGGCCAGGCTGTCGTTGCGCCAGGCGGCGATGACCAGGTCCGACAGCGCGCTGATGACGCCGGTCACGCCTACCGTCAGTGCCCAGGCCAAGGTGACCACGCCGATCAGGTTGTGCAGGTCGAGCCAGCGCAGGCGACGGGATTTGCCGTGGCGCACCGTGCCGAAGTCCAGGCGGCGCATGAACGGTGCATAGAGCACGGTGCCGGAGATGATCGCCACGACGAACAGCACGCCCATGAAGGCCAGCAGCAGCTTGCCGGGCAGGCCGGCGAACATGTCCACGTGCAGGCGCAGCATGATCATCATGAAGCCGCCATTGGCAGCCGGCATGGCCACCGCTTCGCCGGTGCGGGCGTCGAGCATGAAGGTGTGCGACGAATTGGGTTCGGTGCCGGCGGTGGCGGCGGTTATGGCCACTACGCCGTTGGCTTCGTCCTCGTCGTAGCCGAAGTACTGCATGACCTCGCCGGGGCGGTGCTGCTCGGCCTTGATCACCAACTGCTGCAGGTCGAGGTGTGGTGTATCGGCCGGCATTTCCCGCAGTTCGGGGGCGTCGCCGAGCAGGTGTTCGAGTTCGTGGTGGAAGATCAGCGGCAGGCCGGTGACTGCCAGCAACAGCAGGAACAGGGTGCAGACCAGGCTGCTCCAGGTGTGGATCACCGACCAGCGGCGGATGGTTGGGCTTTTCATCACGGTACCGATTTTTGCCTGTTGGAAGCTGGGGCTGCTGCGCAGCCCTTTCGCGACACAAGGCCGCTCCTACAGGGGAGCACGTTTTCCTGTAGGAGCGGCCTTGTGTCGCGAAAGGGCCGCAAAGCGGCCCCCGTTCACTCAGAACTTGTAATTGACACTGGCCACCACGTTGCGCTCGTCGCCGTAGTAGCAGTAGTACCCGTCACAGGTAGACAAGTAGTCCTTGTTGAACAGGTTTTTCGCATCCACGGCTACGGTCACCCCCTTGAGGGTGCTGTTCAGGCGGCCCAGGTCGTAGTGCACCGATGCGTCGTAGACGGTGTATGACCCCACATGGCCCCAATCGGTGTTAGTGGTATTACCGTAGGTATCGCCCACGTAGCGCACGCCAACGCCGACCCCAAACCCATCCAGTGGTCCGCTGTGCCAGGTGTAGTCAGCCCAGGCAGTGGCCTGGTTGCGCGGCACCTGCGCCATGCGCTTGCCTTTCTCGTCACTGGTGCCTTTGATGATTTCGCTGTCGTTGTAGGTGTACGAGCCCACCAGTTTGAGGTTCTCGGTCACATCCGAGGTAGCCTCCAGCTCCAGGCCTTTGACACGCACTTCGCCAACCTGGCGGGTTACACCACCCTCGGTCACCGACATGTTCTCCTGCGTCAGGTCGAACACAGCAGCGGTGAACAGGCTATTGCTGCCTGGAGGCTGGTACTTGATGCCCAGTTCGTATTGCTTGCCTTCGGTCGGTTTGAAGGCATCGGTGCTGTTGACGGTGGAGCCGGTGGCGGCCTGGAACGACTCGGCATAGGAGATGTAAGGCGTCAGGCCGTTATCGAATACATAGCTGAGTGCTGCGTTACCACTGAATTTCTTGTCGCGTTGGGTGTTGGTGGCGTCGCCTTTGTTGTGGAAGGTGGTGCCGGTGTGCACCCAGTCCTCACGGCCACCAAGGGTCAGGCGCCAGTTGTCCAGAGCCATCTGATCCTGGATATACAGGCCGGTCTGCTGGGTTTTCTGGTCGTAGTCGTACATGTCGAAGTACTGAACGTTCGAGAAATCCTGACCGTAGATTGGGTTGTGGATATTGCTCGGTGGCACACCAGCCGAGCCCCAGCGCCAGCGGGCATTGCTGTCCGAGCGCTGGTGGTCGAGACCCAACAGCAGGGTATGGGCAACCTGGCCGGTCTGGAAGTCGGCCTGGAAGTTGTTGTCCAGGGCGAACTGGGAGATGTCCTCCTCGACGATACCGGCGGTGCGTTGCACGGTGCCATCGGCGCTGACAGCTTCGTCCGGGCCGGCTGGCCAGATCGAACCACCGGCGGTAATGCCCTTGAAGTCCAGTTCGTTACGCGCGTAGCGCAGGTTCTGACGGAACTGCCAGGTATCGTTCAGACGGGTCTCGAACGCATAGCCCAGGTGGTAGTAGGTGCGGTCGTAGGATTCCCAATCCGGGTCGCCCAGGTTCTTGTGGTGCGAAATCTTGCCTGCGGGGCTATCCAGCTTGGTGCCTTGCAGTGGCAGGAACTGGCCGGTGATGCCGGTGTCATCGCGGGTGTACTGGCTGATGAACGTCAGCTTGGTATCGTCGTTGATGTTCCAGGTCAGGCTGGGCGCGATGTTGTAGCGCTTGTCCGGGATGTGGTCTACCGGCGCACCGCTGTCACGCACGGTGCCGCTCACTCGGTACAGGAACTGGCCTGCATCGTCGAGCTTGCCGGTGCTGTCGAAGTTGATCTGCTTGTGGTTGTTGCTGCCAACCTGGGCTTCGACTTCGTGGCTGCTTTCCAATTGCGGCCGACGGCTGGTCATGTCCAGCAGGCCGCCTGGTGGAGTCTGGCCGTAGACCGAAGAAGCCGGGCCGCGCAGCACGGCGATGCGCTCCAGGTTCCAGGGCTCGATCTTGGGGGTGGCGTAGTTGCCCTTGGGCAATGGCAGGCCATCGAGGAACTGGGTAGGCTCAAAACCACGTACCAGCAACCAGTCGCTGCGCGAGTCGGAGCCATAGCCGCTGCTTTGCACGCCAGCGGTGTAGCGAAGGGCATCGTTCAGGCTGAGCACCGGCCGGTCTTCCATCTGCTGGCGGGTGATCACGCTTACCGAGCGGGGGAGTTCGGCGATGGCGGTGTCGGTCTTGGTGCCAGCTGCTGTCCGGGTCGCGGTGTAACCTTCTACCGGCCCCCAGGCGCTTTCATAGTTGGAAGTCGCATTGATCGCGGTCTCCGGCAACGCCAGTGTCCCTTCCGGCGTAGCCACCAGGCTGTAGCTGCCCACGCTGCTTTGCTGCAGCTGCAGGCCTGTGCCGCGCAGGGCGGCCTGCAGGGCACCAAGGCCATCGTACTGCCCGCTCACCGGGGCCGAGGCGCGGCCGCTGACCAGTGCCGGGTCGATGGCCAGGGTGATGCCGGCCTGGCTGGCGATCTGGTTGAGAGTGGTGGCCAGCGGGGCGCTGGGCAGGTCGTAGGCGCGCTGAGCGGATTGCTCGGCGGCGAACAGGGCAGGGCTGGCCAATGGCGCGGCCACGGCGATGGCCAGGGCCATCAGGCTGGGGCGCAGGATACGATCAACAGCACGGGACATGCAGCGGCTCCTCGACGGATAAGTGCTTTCTGCTTCCTTGCCGAGCGAGATTTGAAAAGTGACAGGGCGAATCTGAAAAAAATTGAGAATTATTTGAAGTTGGCTTTTGCCTGTACCGGCCCTTTCGCGGGCTTGCCCGCTCCCACAGGTACCACACAGGTTTCAAGCACGGTGGGGTACTTGTGGGAGCGGGCGAGCCCGCGAAGAGGCCGGTACAGGTTTATTGGGGAACGACGGTCACCCACCACGGCGTATGCCGCTCGACCTTCACCGGGAGTGCCGGCACCAGCGACGACAGCGCCAGGTCGGTGTCGGTCAGCGGGAAGCTGCCGGTCACACGCAGGTCGGCGACTTGGTCGTCCACCCCGAGGTAACCGCTGCGGTACTGGCCAAGCGTGGCCAGCAGGTCAGCCAGGCGCACGTTGTCCACCACCAGCATGCCGCGGGTCCAGGCGTCGGCACCGGCTGGCACCGTGCCGATCCGGCCAAGGCCGTTGGCGTTCATCAGCACCTGCTGGCCTTCGCGCAGCACCTGTTCGTCGCCGCTGTTCAGCGGCATGGCGGCGACCGAGGCCTGCAACACCTCCAGGCGCGTGCCGTCGTCCTCACGGCGTACCAGGAAGCGCGTGCCCAACGGGCGCAGGCGGCCATCGTCGGTGCGCACCAGCAGCGGGCGCGGGTCCTGATGGCCGGTTTCGACCGAGATCTCGCCCTGGTGCAGCACGATCACCCGTTGCTCGCCGGCGTAGTCGATATCCACGGCAGTGTGGCTGTTCAGGCTCAGCAAGGTGCCGTCTTCCAGGCGCAGGGTGCGCAGCTCGCCGGTGGCGGTACGCTGGTCGGCCAGCCAGTAGCTCGGTGCCAGCGATGGTGCGCCGACCCAGGCCAGCAGCGAGCCCAAAAGAAACATGCCGGCCAGCCCGCCGCCGACCTTGCCGATACGTCGGCGCAGGCCGGCGCGCGATTGCAGCAGGGCCTGGCGTGCCGGGCCGGCAGCGGCGCTCACGCGCTGGTCCATGGCGCCGAGCTGGCGCCAGGCGCGGGCGTGCTCCTCGCTGGCGGCATGCCAGCGCATGAATTCGCTGCGCTCGTCAGGTGTGCCGCTGCCGTTGTCGAGGCTGAGTTTCCAGGCAATGGCGGCTTCCAGCACCCGGGACGAAACCGGTGCACTGCTCACGTCGGCTCCCCGTACAGGGCCACGTAGCACTGGCGCATGCCCTGGGCGATGTACTGGCGCACCCGCGACACCGAAACCCCCATGCGCTCGGCGATTTCGGCATGGCTCATACCGTCCAGGCGATTGTGCAGGAATGCTGCACGGGCCTTGCTCGACAGCTTGCCGAGCAGGTGGTCGATGGCCTTGAGGTCCTCGAGGATCAGGTGCTGCACTTCCGGGGAAGGTTGTTCGGCTTCCGGCATCAGGGCCAGTTCGGCCAGGTAGGCCTGTTCCAGCGCGGCGCGGCGGAAGTGGTCGAACATCAGGCCCTTGGCCACGGCGGCCAGGAACGCGCGGGGTTCGCGGGGCGTATCCAGTTGCTCACGGCCGAGCAGGCGCACGAAGGTGTCCTGGCTCAGGTCTTCGGCACGTTGGCGGCAGGCCATGCTGCGTTGCAGCCAGGCGAGCAGCCAGCCGCGGTGGTCGCGGTACAGCGCACCGACCAGATCGGCGTGTGGGCTCTGTGCAGAAGACAAGCAGCGTCCCCCGGAACGAATGCATTAACTAACGATAATTATTCGCGATTGTTGCAGAGGGGAGGGGGTGGGTGCAATGGACGCTTATCGGATGGCCATCATGGAAAAGGCAAGTGGCCAATCGCCGGCAAGCCAGCTCCCACAGGAAACGCGTTGATTCTGGAACTTGTGCAGTACCTGTGGGAGCTGGCTTGCCGGCGATTGGCCCTGTCAGGTCAATACAAATCTACAGGCCGTGGTTGTGCACCTTGCGCCTGCGCCACCCGCGCAAGCGCTGCTCCAGCTGCAGCGGGCTGTCCAGCTGCTGGCGCCGGGCCTGGCTGAACAGGATCAGCGCCAG